>Ga0209254_10001354_pt1 | contig 21831 bp, 18 predicted proteins | sample FrelakmetDIP11DI_FD_187148 | JGI IMG/M metagenome (GOLD analysis project Ga0209254, IMG submission 187148) | Freshwater lake sediment microbial communities from the University of Notre Dame, USA, for methane emissions studies - DIP11 DI (SPAdes)... | ecosystem: Environmental > Aquatic >...
CGCGCCTCGGCCGCGACGTCTGGGTGCAGGGCGAGCTGCTGCGCCGCGGCGAGAGGGTCAGCCGAGTGGCGCGCGCCGTCGACCTGGACGAGCGAGGCCAGGCGGCGTTCGAGGTCGCGTGGCCGCCCGGCGACTACGAGCTGCGGGTCTCCATCGAGGGCGTGTCCGGCAAGGCCGCCGGCATCTGGGTCGGTCGGCTCGCGGTGCCGGCGCTGACCTCAGCAACGGGCCCGGTTGCGGCCGCCCCAGCCGCCGCGACAGCCGCCGTCGCGCCCGAATCGGCGCCGCAGCCCGCGGTCGCCACCCCCGTCCCTGCCGCCCCTGAGCCATCGGCTGAGGCGGCGCCGGCCGCCGTCCCCGAGCCGGCCACCGAGCCGACCCCGGTCCAGGTCCCGCCCGTCGCTGCCGTCGCAGCCGTCGCCGAGGAGCAACCAGTCGAGACCGAGCCGGCGCCGGAGCCCGAGGCCGCGCCGGCCGAGGTCGCCCCCGAGCCAGCTGCCGAGCCACTCCCGGCCGAGACCCCGCCCGTGACGGCCCCGGAGGCCACTGTTGTCGCGGTGCCCGTTGCGGCGCCGCAGCCGGCCGCGGTGGAGGCGGCGCCAGAGCTTGCGATCCCTGCACCGGTCGAGTCGACGCCCGAGCCCGCGTCAGGGCCTGCTCCGGTTGCGGCGGTGCCCGCCGCGCCCGCGTCCGCCGCCGGCTCCTGGGCAGCCGCCCACCCGGCGCTGGCCGACGTCACGGTCATCGTCACCGAGCGCAATCGCCCGATCCTCGGCCTCGGCCCGACCGCGTTCCAGCTGCGGGTCGGGGGATCGCCGGTCACGGTCGACGCCGTGGGCGACGCCGCCACCGCACCGCTGAACCTGGCGATCGTCGCCGATCTGGCGCCCGACTCCGGCGAGCTCGCGGACGAGATCGCGCGCCAGCTCGGCCGCTTTTCGCTGCGCACACGGGACGGCGGCGACCTTCTGGTCGCAACCACCGTCGATCCGCAGCCGAGCTGGGGCGGCGGCGCCGACGGCATCACGCGCTGGGCCGACGCGACGGCGGCCGGCCGACCCGATGACCTCGCCGCGCTGGTCACCGCAGCCGCGCAGTCCTTCGCCGGCCGCCGCGGCCGCACCTTCCTGTTGGTCGTCACCGACGGCAGCGACGCCTCCGGCAAGGCCGCCTGGAGGGACACCTCAGCCGCGGCGGAGACCGCGGGCGTGCCGGTCTTCGTGATCGGGCTTCGCGACAACGGGTTCGACGACCAGGCCCGATCCGCCCTGAACCGGGTTGCCGAGGTCACGGGCGGCCGTAGCTACTTCCTGGGCACCGCCAGCATGACCGGCATGACCCTCGACTATCTCGGCGAACTGATGGACGCGAGCTTGGCGCTCGCGTTCCGACCGCCGGCCTCCGGGCAGAGCCCGAGGGAGGTCAAGGTCGAGGTGGTCAACCGCGACTGGCAGGTTCACTACCCGCGGCGCATCCCCTAGGAGCGTGTGGGGCATAGGCCCCTCAGCGCGCGACTGGATTCGGGTTGTGGGGTTGGCCTCTGCCCACACGCTCCTCGGGATGCGCTGCGCGCATCCTTGGGGCAGTGAATCGACTTCTCGTGATTGACAATTTCAATGAACCGTTGTCGCGTTACGACAAGGCATGTCGAGCGAGCTCGATCGACCGTAGAACCCGGTCCAGGAGTTCCGCCGCAGTGGCCGTCCCCCTGCAAACCCGGTCCACCACAGCCCCCTCCGAAGGCCAATGCCGTTCGAACTCCTAGCCGGGGCCGGGCGGCGGCCGCCGCCGCGGGCTCTCCACCCGCGACCCTCAGGCGGCGTCCCCTGCCGCTGCGTCCTTGATCGCTGCCGCCGGCACGCGGACCTGCAGGCACACGAAGAAGCCGACCAGCGCGATCGCGCCGGCGAGCAGGAACACCCAGCGGAAGCCGAACGCCTCCCAGACGTACCCCGAGAGGACGGGCAACGACATCGCCACGGCGTGATCGATGGTGATGCCGGTGGCGATGGTCGGTGTGATGTCGGCCGGATCCTCGGCGATCTTCCCGAGGTAGGTCGTCCTCGCCACGCGCAGCGCGAACAGCACCGAGTCGGCCACGTATGCCGAGTAGAGCAACCACAGGTCGAAGGGCGCCGGCAGCAGGTCGCTCGCGAAGGCATAGGCGAGGCAGACACCGACCAGCAGTAGCTCGTCGACGGCCAGAACCGTGCGCTCGCCCAGCCAGTCGATGACCTCGCCGAGCAGCGGCCGCATGACGACCCCGAGCGTGGCAGCGATGAAGTAGAGCAGCGCGATGGTGCTCACCGACACCCCGTGCAGCTGCACCAGCACCCAGGCCCCGAAGGCAAGGAAGATCTGCTTGCGGATCCCGAACAGGGCGCTGATCGCGTAGAACAGCCCGTAGCGCCGCTTGAAGACGAGGCGCTTCGAGCGCGCGCCGGTCCGCCACATCCGCAGCGATGCGTAGAACAAGCCGGCGAGCAGCGCGCACGCCGCGGCCAGCCCGTAGAACACGTCATAGCGGTCGCCGAGGAGCTTCGCCAGGCCGAACACCAGCCCGACCCCGGCGATCGTGCCGAGGTTGCGGGCACCGCCGAACTGGCCGAGCCGGCGGCCCTCACGCCCACCGTGCGCGAGCCGGAGCCCGATCGGGCCCTCGACTGCGAAGATCACGTGGTCGCCGAGCGACCAGATCGCCACGAACACCACCACCGCGGCGGTGGTCGGCGACAGGAAGCCGAGGCCAGCGGCGCCGATTCCGGTCAGCACCATCGCCAGCGCCGCCATCTGGCTCTCCGACGCCACGGTCAGCAGCGCGCCGGTGACGAACATGATCAGGAAGCCGGGCAGCTCGCGCGGCACCTCCAGCCAGCCCCTGGCGGCGGCGTCGAAGCCGTGGGTCTCGGACAGGTAGTTATTGAGGGTCGCCCCGAAGATCCCGGCCGCCGCCCCGAAGAACACGGTGGCGAGCAGGGCATTGCGCAGGTCGTGCCCGTGGGCGTGCGGCGCAGAGCGGCTCATGACAGCGCCGCACAGTGTAGCAACGCGCCTCGGGGCGCCGCCGCCCGCGATCTCGGATAGACTGCTGGCATCTTTCGACCAGCCCGATGGACGAGGTGACAGCCATGGAGCAGGCGGACTTCCGCGCGGCGAGCTACTGGATGACGACTCGCGATTACCTTCCCGGACCACCGCTCGCAGACGACCTCGAGGTCGACGTCGCGATCATCGGCGGCGGCTTCACCGGCCTGTCCGCGGCGCATCACCTCAAGCTCGCGGAGCCCGGCCTCCGGGTCGCGCTGCTCGAGGGCGAGGTGATCGGCTTCGGCGCGTCGGGCCGCAACGGCGGCTTCAACATGACGCTGTTCGGCCTGACCCTGTCGATCACCGCGCTGCGGTTCGGCAAGAGCCAAGCGCGCGAGGCCCACCGCTACATGGAGCTCGCGGTCGACACCACCCGCGACCTGATCGCGAGCCTCGGCATCGACTGCGACTACGAGCACCCCGAGGTCTTCTTCGTCAACCGACGCACCATCCCGTGGCCGCCCGAGCCGATCCGCAGCCTGGCAGCGGCAGCGATCCGCGGCTACATGCGCTGGGAGGACAAGCGCTTCGACCCGGCCACCTAACCCGGCCATGCCCGATCCCGTTCCCGTTCCCGTTCCCGTGCCCGACTCCCAGTCCTGGGTCGCCTGTCCGCGGTCGACTTCACCCCACCGCGGCCGGCACCCGCGCGGCGGCGATTCGTGTACAGTTGGGCTTCGGGAAGGCGACGGCCGGGAGGTGATCTGGCCATGAAACGCGCGTACTTCTGCCCCCACTGCCGCGGGCTGCTCAACCCGGGCACCAAGGTCGTGTTCGTCATCGAGCACGGGACGGAGCGGGGGCTGCTGCTGCTCAGCCCGGAGCTCGGCGACTACGCGCGCGTGCTCGCCGAGTCGTTCCCGATCAAACCGGGGACGCGCAATGACTTCTATTGCCCGATCTGCCATCACGACCTCACCTCGCCGGCCAACGACAACCTGGTCGAGATCCTGTGCCGCCTGCCGGACGAGTCCGAGGCGCGGGTCGCTTTCTCGCGGGTCGCCGGCGAGCACGCCACCTTCGTCTGCGGGCCGCGCGGCATCGCGAGCTTCGGTGAGCACGCGCGGCTCTACGAGAGCGCGAACTTCTTCGGCGAGGGCGAGCTGAGCCGGCGCTCCGACGGCTGAGCGAGCCGAGCGTCGAGAATGTCCGGGGACCCCCCACCCGTGGCCCACACACGACGTCGCCGCCGGTGGCGTTGGCTGCTCCGGGTCGCGGGCCTCGTCGTTCTGCTGGCGATCGGCCTGGTCGTGTTGTGGGTGACGACCTGGCCCGACGTCGCTCCCCTCGCGAAGCGCTTCCCCGAGACCACCGCGTTCATCGAGCGCGACCGCGCCAAGGGCGTGAAGGTGCGCTGGCGGCCGGTCGCCTACGACAGCATCGCCGACGACCTCAAGCTGGCCGTGCTCGTGGCCGAGGACATCAACTTCTTCAGCCACAGAGGGTTCGACACCTTCGAGATGTCCCAGGCCGCCCGCGATGCCCTCGAGGGCGGACGAGTGCGCGGCGCGTCCACCATCACCCAGCAGCTCGCCAAGAACCTGTGGCTGTCCCCGGAAAAGACGGCGTGGCGCAAGCTCGAGGAAGCCGTGCTGACGTGGCGGCTCGAGCGCGCCTTGAGCAAGCGCCGGATACTCGAGCTCTACCTCAACGTCGTCCAGTTCGGCCCCGGGACATACGGCGCGGCGGCCGCCTCGACGCACTACTTCGGGGTGCCGCCGTCACAGCTGACCGCCGACCAGGCGGCGCAGCTCGCCGCCTCCTTGCCACGACCGTCCACCTGGCACCCGGGCGCCTCCAGCAGCGGCTACGCCCGGCACGTCCAGCGCATCCGCGGCCGCATGGAGCGCGCGACGTGGCTGAACAAGCTGCTGTGAGGGGTTCAAGGCGAGGGGTTGGGGGTTGGGGGCTGGGGGTCAAGGGCCCCCTACCCGCTTCCGCTTCCGCTTTTGCACCCCACCCGCGATCTGCCAATTCATCGAGTCGGTATCCGGTCATGTGAACCGCGGAGAGCGCAGAGAACGCGGAGGACGGTCAGAAGACCTTCTCCGCGATGATCTCTGCGGTCTCTGCGACCCCCGCGGTTTGATTCGGCTGGCGGGGGTCCGATGACCCCGGATCCGGGCGAGCCAGCTTGCGCGACCGCGACCTCGCCGCGGCGCGGCGAGACGTGGCGTGCCCGGGATGTTAATTTGATACAGCCTTTCAGGAAGATTCGCTCGGCAGCCGGCGCGGGCCGGCCCGAGTGGGGAGGAAAACATGGCCGCCAACAGTGACCGCTACCCCCCCAAGCCGGACATTGTGCGGGGCGCCCACCTGAGCTCGATGGAGGAGTTCCAGCGGCTCTACCGGCTGTCGCTGGACGATCCCGAGACCTTCTGGTCGAAGCAGGCCGAGCGCCTCACCTGGTTTCACAGGTGGACCACGGTCTTCGACAGCGACTACGAGAACGTGGACTTCGCCTGGTTCCTCGGCGGCCGGCTCAACGCCTGCTACAACTGCGTCGACCGCCACCTCCAGGAACGCGGCAACCAGGACGCCATCATCTGGGCCAAGGACGAGCCCGGCGAGTACCAGCACATCACCTACCGGCAGCTCAAGCACGAGGTCAGCCGGGTCGCCAACGTGCTCCGTTATCACGGGGTTCAGAAGTACGATCGCGTTTGCATCTACATGCCGATGATCCCCGAGCTGGCCTACACCATGCTGGCCTGCGCGAGGATCGGCGCGGTCCACTCGATCGTGTTCGGCGGGTTCTCGTCGGAGTCGCTGCGCGACCGCATCCTGGACGCCGGCGCCAAGGTCGTGGTCACCGCCAACGAGGGCCTGCGCGGCGGCCGCCCGCTGCCCCTCAAGGACATCGTCGACCGGGCGGTCGACGGTCTCGACCTGGTCGAGACCGTGCTCGTCGCGCGCCGCACCTCGACCGACGTCCCGATGCGGCCGGGCCGCGACTACTGGCTCGACGAGGAGTGCCGCCGGCAGCGCTCGACCTGCACCTTCGAGTGGATGGGGGCCGAGTGCCCGCTGTTCATCCTCTACACCTCAGGGTCGACCGGCAAGCCCAAGGGCGTGCTCCACACGACGGGTGGGTACATGGTGTTCGCCGCCACCACCCACCACTACGTCTTCGACTACCGGCCGGGCGAGGTCTACTTCTGCGCCGCCGACATCGGCTGGATCACCGGCCACAGCTACATCATCTACGGCCCGCTCGCCAACGGCGCGACCACGGTCATGTTCGAGTCGATCCCCACCTACCCCGACGCCGGCCGCTACTGGCGGGTGGTCGACGACCTCGGGGTCAACATCTTCTACACGGCGCCGACCGCCCTGCGCGCCATCAATCGCGCCGGCGATGAGTGGGTGAAGAAGCACTCGCGCGCTTCGCTGCGCATCCTCGGAACCGTCGGCGAGCCGATCAGCCCCGACACCTGGCGCTGGTACCACGACGTGGTCGGTGAGGGGCGGTGCGCGGTCGTCGACACCTGGTGGCAGACCGAGACCGGCGGCATCCTGATCACGCCTCTGCCCGGGGTCACCGCCGCCAAGCCCGGTTCGGCGACGCTACCGTTCTTCGGCGTCAAGCCGCTGGTTGTCGGCGATGACGGCACGATCCTCGAGGGTAATGGAGTCAGCGGCAACCTGTGCATCGCGCAGGCATGGCCCGGCCAAGCGCGCACCGTGTGGGGCGACCACGAGCGATTCGGCGAGACCTACTTCACCCGCTTCCCCGGGCTTTACTTCACCGGCGACGGCTGCCGCCGGGACGAGGACGGCTACTACTGGATCACCGGCCGGGTCGACGACGTCATCAACGTGGCCGGCCACCGGCTCGGCACCGCCGAGGTCGAGAGCGCCCTGGTCGCCCACGAGGCGGTCGCCGAGGCCGCAGTGGTCGGCTTCCCGCACGACATCAAGGGCCAGGGCATCTTCGCCTACGTGATCCTCCATGAGGGCGCGACAGTCAACGGCGAGCCGCAGGAGCTGATCGGCGCGCTCAAGGAGCAGGTCCGCCACGTCATCGGACCGGTCGCGACCCCGGACGAGATCATGGTCGTCCCGGGCCTGCCCAAGACCCGGTCCGGAAAGATCATGCGCCGCATCCTGCGCAAGATCGCGGCCGGCGAGTACACTGACCTCGGCAACGTCACGACCCTCGCCGACCCGGAGATCGTCGACCGGCTGATCGAGGCGCACAAGGCCATCGTCAGCGGATCGACGAAGCAGGCATCGGGAGCCGGCCGCTGAACCCCGCACCGGTCATAGAGGCCCTCGACCACCGCCTCCACCAGCACCGTGGCGTCGGCCAACGACATGAACGTCAGGACCGGGGGGGAAGCGCCCCGCCCCTGCCCTCGCTCCCCTCCAGCTCATACGACCGGTTCCAGTCGTGGGGAAACCCCGCCGGGTTGTTGACGCCGCTACCGGGCGTACTGCCCGTCCAAGAACTTCACGAGCACGTCCGCCCAGCCTTGCAGGATCCTCCGCGCCTCGACCGAGTTGGTCACCCGACCGCTCCACGTCATGAATCCGCTCGTCCTCTGACTCGCCTGGCGGTCGGCGCCGCGCCCGATGATCTGCCCCGTCGCGGCGTCGAAGAGCTCGACGTAGATCGTCGCAGCTCCCGCCGTGGCCGTGAAGGACCGCTGGGCCGAGCCGGACCGGGTCTCCGGGGCCGTGATATCGAGGTCGATGATCGCCGGCCGCACGATCAGGACATCGTCGGCGACCTCGTTAGTGACCTCGTACCCCCCGCTCGTCAAGCGTTGCGCGAAGACTTCCTGAAAGAGCGATGCGACGTCGGCCTTGATCCGCTCCATATCGCGGGTGCTGATATTGCGGGTCCGGTTTCGGTTCTGGTCTCGCTGCCAGCTGCTGCGGAAGGCGACCAACGGCTCGAGGACCTTCACTCTTGCGAATACGCTGAAATCGGCGTCGGGTGCGAGGTAGGCGATCGCGATCCTGCTCGACTCGACCCGATTTAGCCCGTCGAAGCTGGTCTCCTCGCCGGTTGCTGCGCAGGGCGCCACCGCCGACAGAACGCCAACCAGAGCGACCGTCACGAGCGATGCCGAAATCGATACTGTGCAACTCTTCATCTCGTCCTCCCCTATTTTCCCTTCAGCTCACCGCGATGTGACACGTGTGAGCCGTACCGGTTCGGTGCCGAAGCTCTTCACTTGCAGCGTGTTGGTCTCTTTCTCAACCGTCAGCTGCACGCCGATGGCAAGCTGGCCGGTACCGACGTTCTCGGCATCGAGGTCGATGAAGAAAACCGTGACGTCGTGCCTGCGCCAACGAGGCTGGGGGGTCATCACCTCGGACATCGTGATCGGCCGGTCGACCGCGAGGATGATGCGCCGACCGCCGTCCTCGAGCGGAATCTGGCGCGCATAGCGCAGCCGTTCCGACGGCATTCTCGTAGTTACGTTTTCGCTCCCCCGACCGGCGTTGACCACCCGGACCCATCCGGTCTCGGGCTGGCGGCGCAGCTCTCGCACCAGCGCCCGCTGGCCTTTCTCCGCGAGCACCTCGAACAGACGCTGATGCTCCTCGTCGGTGGTCCATCGCGTGATGTTGATGTCAATGGTCGCGGTGGTCCCCGCCGGGAGCAGCGGCGGAGTGCTGGTGCCCATGGCGACCGCACGCGCGGTGAGCCGCTCCCTGAACGACCCGGGCTCGTCCTGCGCCGCCGCGGAAGCCGCGAGGCCCACGGTGACTGCCAGCACCAGGCACGCCATCACTCCGAAACGGTTATTCTCGGTCATCGAATTCTCCCTGTCATGGCTCGATCCTGGTCCCAGCGCGGGAACCAACGTCATCGATTCTACTCCACACCTCGTTCACTGCAGCGACAGCGGCGCCCGAAGCGTGGCGTCCACCAGCGTGCCCGACGGGATGTTGATGGTGTTGCCGCGGGTCAAAATGGACGCGCCGACCCCGACCTTGGCGCCCGTTCGCGCGCCCGAGCTGCCGCCGATGAGGCCGCCAACGGCCGCCGCACGAGCGGTCCGCCCAACGGTCTGCCCTGCGGTGTTGGCGGTCTGCGCCTCGAGACCCGTGGTCGAGATCGGGAACAGCCGGTTGTCGATCATGATGTCGGTGAACTCGAGAGCGAGCTCGGACGAACCGGCGACCCTGCCCGATTGCCGAGCCTGGGTGATCCTCCCGTAGACCCACGCTCCGCGCGGCGCCACCGTGACCCCCTGCACGACCAATGCGCCTTCGAGCTGGCCACGGAACCGATGGCCGGTCGAGTGACGGCTCGAGTCGATGGTCTCCGACAGGCGGACCATCAGCCGGGTGCCCTCGGGAACCACGAGCGCCGCCGCGGGCTGAGCCTCCACGACCGCGATGGCGGTGTCGACGCCGGCGGAAAACCACAACGCGACCACCCTGGAGGTGTTGAAGACCTCGACCTGCCCCGCCACCTCGAACATCACGCTCGCCGGGTTGCCGCCGACGAACGAGCCCTCGACGAGGGTGCCGTCGACCAGCTCGAGCGTGTCGGCCGCAACCGGTGGTGAAACCGCAATCGCTGCCAAGATCAATCCGACCATTACTTTCGTTTTCATGACGTCTTCCTCCTTGTCCGTAGACTCTACTCTAGTCTAGTGCCCCACGCGCACGGGTGCCGTACCGCCACAACCCGGGTCCGAGCTGGAAGGACGATCTCGGGTCATGAGGGATCCCGCTCCCCAGGGGCGGTGGGTCGGGTTTGTTGCTGCTTATCGGCGAGCACGATGGTCATGAAAGCCTGCAGCTCGCCCGGGGACGAAAACGTCGCCCGGCGACCCGTCTGCACGTGCTCGACACGTCCGTAGAACACCTCTTCGGAAGGGTCCGCGTCACTGCTCAGGCTGACGAGAAAGGCGCGCCACGCCGGTAAATCCACGATCAGACCTCCCTCGAACCGCCCGACTCCGTCATCAACGATCGCTGCCCGACCGTCGCTGATGGTGTCGCGCCATCAATCGCTCCTGCCCCTCGAGACGAGATCGCCCGGCTGCCGTGGCTCAAAACGCTGCCTCCAGATGGATGAGAACCCCGATCTGCGAGTAGCTCCCGCGGGCGGTGGCGGAGCCGCTGTCGAACTCCCTGACCCGGATGTCGGCCCTCTGGACGCCGGCACCGACGCCGAGGTTGCGGGTGAAGAACCAGGTTCCGCTGAAGCCCGCCTCGCTGATGCCGCCGCGGAAGCCGCCGAGGTCGAGAAAGAGACCCCTGAAGTAGAGATTCGTGAGGAACCTGCGCGACACCGCCCACTCGGTGCCGACACCCAGTACCGGCACCGCCTGCGAAACGTCGGTCGTCAAAACGATGCTCCGGCCCACCGGCACCCCGCCCGGAAGCAGCACGCCCACTCCCGCGGCGAGCCTGGCTTCGAGGTCGAAGTAGGAAGCGCCCGCGGTGCCGTAGAGACGCACCTCACCGTTGTCGTAGGCGTTGTAGCGGATGGCGGCGGTTGCGACTCTCGAGCTGAGGTCGCTCTCCACCGCCGTGCCTGCGAGGACTGTGAATATCAGGAACTGGAAGTCAAGCTGCGGCGCTCGGCTGCCCGAGCGGTCGAAGCCGAAGTAGCTGAACTCGATCGAGCTCCTGCGGCCGATCCGCCAGCTACCCTCGAGCCTGAACGAGGTTCTGCTGGACTCGACGCCGAGGAGGTCCTCGAAGTTGATCAGGCCACCGAGCCCGCCGCGGTCGCTCGAGAAGGCGAAGTTGGTGTCGAAAGACCCCGACACCGTGCTGAGCCGGAGGCGAAACCTGTCCGGGACGTCGCCCGGAAAACCGGCCTCCGTGGCCCTGGCGAGCGACGCCGGAACGGCTGCGGCTGCGAGCACGGCAACCGCGAAAGACCAGCGCCTCGATCGACTGCGGCTCATGAACACCTCGACACGGTTCAGCGATCACAAATTCGGAGCGGATGAGCGTACCTCTCCGGTCCTTCGATGAGATACAGCATGGGTGGGCGCAGTCAGCCAGTCATCAAGAAGTCGTGAGAGATTGATGAAACCGGGCCGCCGGAGTACGATCCGCCTGAATGACCACGAGGTCGACGAACCTGGTGTTCGGTCCCTTCACCTTGGACTTGGAGTCGGAACGCCTGTGGCGCGGCAACGAGCCGATCGAGCTGCGGCCCAAGACCTGGCAGCTGATGCGGTTCATGGCCGAGAACCCGGGCCGGTTGCTGACGAAGGACGAGCTGCTGGACGAGGTGTGGGCGGGCCTCGCCGTCACGCCGGCGAGCCTCAACCAGGCCATCCGCGAGCTGCGGTACGCCCTCGGCGACGATGCCCGGGAGCCGCGCTACATCCAGACGGTGCACCGGCGCGGTTTTCGATTCATCTCCGCGCTCGGGGGCGCAGATCGGAACGAGGTCGCGAGGACGGAGCGCGGGGTTTCGGCGGGTCGCGCCCGGCCCGAGATGTTCGGACGAGAGGCCGAGCTGCGAAGCCTCCACGACCTGTTTGCACGGGCAGCGGCAGGACAGCGCCAGGTGGTGTTCGTCACCGGCGATGAGGGGATCGGCAAGACGACGCTGCTGCGGGCATTTCTCGACGAACTGCGGGCGGACCAACGGAACGTCTTCTTCGCGGGAGGGGGTCAGTGCGTCGAGCTGCTCGGGGCCCACGAGGCGTACCTGCCGGTGCTCGATGCGCTCGACCGGCTCACCCGCGAGGCGCGGGAGGGCGCGTTGCAGCGGCTCTTGGAGCGCTACGCTCCGACGTGGGTTGCCCACCTGCCATGGCTCGGACAAGCTGAAGAGACGGAGCTGACGGTGGCGCTCGCCGGCTCGCCGGCCCGTATGCTGCGGGAGTTCTGCGTGGCGGTCGAGGCCCTCGCGTCCGAACGGCCCCTGATCGTGTGGCTCGAGGACCTGCACTGGTGCGACATCGAGACGGTCGATCTTGTCAGCACGGTCGCGCAGCGAGCCGAACCGACGAAGCTGTTGGTCATCGCGACCTACCGGCCGGTGGAGGTAGCCATTCGGGATCATCCGATCGGACGGTTGAAGAGGAAGCTCGTTGCGCAGAAGACGGCTCACGAGCTCGTGCTGGAGCCGCTCGGCGCCGATGTCGTCGAGAGCATCATCACCGGTCGATTCGGCGACTCTCAGTGGCGACGCCCGCTCTCGCGGATGATCCACGATCACAGCGACGGCAACCCGCTCTTCGTCGGGGTCGCGGTCGACTACATGGTGTCGGAGGGCTGGCTCGTCGCGGACGGTGCAGGGTGGCAGCTCACGGTCGATCTGGCGTCGATCGACGGCCGGCTTGCCGAAGGCCTGCGGGCGGTGGTCGAGGGCCAGCTCGACGGGATGCAGGACGAGGAGGTCGCGACTCTCGAGGCGGCCAGTGTCGCCGGTCAGGTCTTCGCGGTCGAGGAGGTCGCAGCCGCGCTCGAGACCGGCGTCGACCGCGCGGAAGCGGTGTGCGGACGGCTCGCCGGGTGGGGCCGTTTCATCGAGCCCGCAGTCGGCGCGAGCTGGCCGGACCGCTCCGACAGCCAGCGGTACCAGTTCCTTCACAGCAAGGTCCGAGGCATCCTCTACGGCCGTCTTTCGCCCGGACGGCGACAGCGTCTCCACGCCCGGATCGCAGCCCGGCTCGAACGCGGCTTCGCGGGTCACCAGGGGGACATCGCGGCCGAGCTGGCGATCCACCACGAACGCGGAAGGAACACGGAACGCGCGATCCACTTTCTCGCGATGGCGGCAGACGGAGTCCAGGTCCGCTTCGCGACCGGCGAGGCGGTCGACTATCTCAAGCACGCCCTCGAGCTGCTGCTGCGAGAACCCGAGTCCGCGGAGCGGGACCTGAGCGAGGTGATGCTGCGGCACAAGCTCGCGCGCGGATTTGTCTCTGCAGCCGGCTACACCGGTAAAGAGCAGGTCACCAACACGGCGCGCGCCGTCGAGCTGAGTCGGCGGCTCGGTCGCGTCGATCTCGAGCTCGTCGGCCTCGGCCTACAGGCGGCCCTGAGCCTGGCCGCCGGCGAGCTGGACGCTGTCCGCGAGCTCGCGGAGGAGTCACGACGGCTGGCGGCGGACGTGGACGACCCGGTTCTCAGATCTCACTTCCACCTGATCCTGGCGTCCGAGGCGGTGCTGCGCGGCGAGTTGGAGAGGGCGATCCACGAGGCTGCGGAGTGCCACGACGCAGCGGCCGGGGTCGATCCGAGACGGCTCGCCGTGGATTTCCCCCACGATTTCACGACCTTCGCGTACCTGTGCTCCGGTTGGGCGGCGTGGTTGGCCGGGCGGCCGGACGAAGCCCACGACAAGATCCGCGCAGCGCTCCAACGCAAGTCCACGCCGTTCGGGATCGTCATCGCGAAGGGCATGGCCATGGCTGTGGCGCTCTTCCGTCGCGATCGCGAGACCGTCGAGGATCTGCATCTGGCGATCTCCAGCGTCCTCAAGGACTTCGGCATTCCGTGGCCGTATCCGCTCGCGTCCGCCTGTGAGGGATGGCTCCTCGTCACGGGCGGGGAAATCGAGCGGGCAATCGAGCGGCTGTGCCGGGGAGTCGTCGACGCCGAATCGAGCGGCACCCGTCATTGCATGACCCTGCTCCTCACGGTGCTCGCCGAAGCGCAGCTGGCGCGCGCCGCTGTCGCCGATGGTCTCGCAGCCGTCGACCGGGCGATGGAGTTCGCCGAGCGCAGCGGCGAACGCTTCTGGGAAGCCGAGATCCACCGGGTGCGTGGCGAGCTGCTCCGCTGCGCCGGCGATCACGAGTCGGCCGAACAGAGTCTTCGACAGGGCCTCGCTGTCTCGCAATCGCAGGGTGCCCTGTCGCTCGAGCTTCGTTGCGCCTCCAGCCTGGCGAAGCTGCTGCGCACGGCGGATCGGACGGCCGAGGCCCGGGCAGCTCTCACCGGCGTCTGCGACCGGTTCGCCGCAGACCTCGACACGGTCGACCTCAGGGACGCGAAGGCCCTGCTCGAGGAGCTCTGATCCGGGACGACACGGCCTTGCGGAACATCGGGAAGAAGTGGATCATGCCGGGATGTGGAAGGAGGCGCTGAATCAGTTCGCCGTGTTGTCCTCCAGCACAAGATGCCAGGGGGGATGATGAGAATGCGGCAATGTCACCTGCTGTCCGTTTGCTTCGTGCTGGCGATCACCTCCGTGCCCGCCGCGGCGCAGGACACGGACGAGCCATGGCAGCCGGTGGCGCCGGACGGGATGCCCAGCGACTTCGACTGGATCCGTCTGCGGTCGAACGAGTGGCTCAAGGGCGAGATCATCTCCATGTACGACGACGACCTCGAGTTCGACTCCTACGAGCTCGGTGTGCTGAGGTTGGACTTCGGTGACCTCAAGGAGATCCGCTCGTCCCGGGTGGTGCAGGTGGGATTAGACAGGAGGGAGCCGGTGATCGGTCGGCTGCACCTGAAGGGGTCGACGGTCCGCGTCACCACAGAGGCCGGAGTTGTCGAGTTCTCGCGCCGGGAGATCCTGACCCTCATCGCCGGCGAACCGAGGGAGATCAACTTCTGGTCGTTCAGCGTCATCGTCGGGGGAAACATCCGCAGCGGCAACACTGACCAGATCGACGCCACGGCGCGGCTCGGGGCCGACCGTCGGACGCTGCGCAACCGGATCGGCTTCGACTACCTCGGCAGCATCACCCGGATCGACTCCGACGAGACCTCGAACAACCACCGCGCCACCCTCGGCTGGGATCTGTTCCTCACACGAGGGCTGTTCGTCAACGTGGTCGGCGCCGAGTGGCACAGCGACCGGTTCCAGAACATCCTGGACCGCTGGACGCTGACCGCCGGTCTCGGCTACGAGCTCATCGACACCTCGCGGACCTCCTGGAACGTCTCCGGAGGACCGGCCTGGCAGGCCACCGAGTTCGTCAGCGTCGGCGAGGCCGAGGACAACACGTCGGATGGCGCGGCCTTGAGGATCGGCACCCGGCTCGACCGAGAGCTCACCGCCGACATCGACCTCTACGTCGATTACAACGCGTACTTCACCAGCGAAAGAAACGGGACCTACAACCACCACCTCGACACCGGGGTCAGCTTCGACCTCATCGGCGACCTCGACGCCGACGTGGCATGGGTCTGGGAGCGGATCCAGGATCCGCGGCCCCTCGAGGACGGAACCGTGCCGGAGCAGGACGACTACCGGCTGATCTTCAGCCTCGGCTGGTCGTTCTAGGAGCGTGTAGGGCATAGGCCCCTCGGCGCACGCGGGTCGTAGGCCTCGGGGTGTTGTGCGTGAGGCGTCGCGGTCGCTGGCTGGCCTACGCCCCGGGCGCGCCGAGAAGGATGCGCTGCGCGCATCCTGTTCGTGCCGCAGTGGCCGCCCGACAACAACTCGGTCAACCACGTCCGCCGAAAAGGCCAATGCGGTACGAACTCCAAGGCTCTCGGGTCCGCTCGCGATTCACAGGACTTTCAGGACTCCTTGATGACCCGGCCGGGGCGGCGCCCTACAGTACGGTGACCGACATGCTTGACCGGCGACGTGAGCCCAGTTCGCGTGCACGCTCGAGCAGTGTAGCGTCCCCGAGGGGGCCTCGTCGCAAGGAGGAGAGGTGTCATGATCCAGTATCGCAAGCGTGGGGTGTGGTGGAGCCGGTGCGCGCTGTTCGCGCTCGCCTGCTGCGTGCTCGGCAGCCAGCCGGCGTTGGGTCAGGACGAGACCGCCGAGGAGGCCTCCGAGTACAACCTCGCCCAACAGCTCAGCAACCCGGTGGCCGCGCTGATCAGCGTGCCCCTCCAGCTCAACTTCGACCGGGCCATGGGTCCCGCGGATGACGGCCAGCGGCTCCAGCTGAACATCCAGCCGGTCGTGCCGTTCTCACTGACGCCGAAGTGGAACCTCATCTCGCGCACGATCGTGCCGGTCATCGACCAGCAGGACGTCGTGCCCGGGGGCGGCAGCCAGTTTGGGCTCGGCGACACCGTGCAGAGCCTGTTCTTCTCACCGGCGAAGCGGTCGGCCGGCGGGCTCATCTACGGCGTGGGTCCCGCCCTCCTGCTGCCGACCGCCACCGACTGGCGGCTCGGCACCGAGCAGTGGGCCGTGGGGCCGACGGGCGTCGTCCTCAGGCAGCAGGGCCCCTGGACCGTCGGCGCACTCGCCAATCATCTGTGGTCGGTCGCGGGCGACAGCGAGCGGGCGAGCGTCAACGCCACTTTTCTCCAGCCCTTCGTCACCTACGTCACTTCGACGTTCACCACCTTCGCCGTCAATACGGAGTCCACATACAACTGGAGCGACGACCAGTGGACGGTGCCGCTCAACCTAACCGTTGCCCAGCTCCTGAGAGTCGGCGGCCAGCTGCTGCAGGTGGGCGTCGGAGCGCGCTACTGGGCGGAGGGCCCCGATCGGGCGCCGGAGGGATGGGGCTTTCGTTTCACCACGACGCTGCTCTTCCCGCGGTGAGGACTGGTATAGACCGGGAACGGCTGAAGGAGTATTCGACATGAACCGATCCCTCTGGTCGCTGGCGTTGGTCGTCCTGCTCGGCTCGTCGATCGTGTCGTCGGCCGAGGAGCAGCCTTTGATCTGCTTCGGTAACGAACCGTTCTGGAGCCTCGAGCTCACCGAACCGGGGACGGCGCGCTTCTCGACGCCGGATTCTCCCCCCGCCGACTATCTCGGCGCCGCGAGCACGCTGGCGCCGCGAACGGAAACGGTGTGGCGTGGCCGAGCGACCGCCGCCGACGGGGGCGAGCTGGTCGCCTTTCTCCGCGAGGGCCCCTGCAGCGACGGAATGTCCGATGCCGTGCATCCCTATTCGGTCAACATCTCACTGCCGGATGGGCGTCATCTCGGCGGTTGCTGCCGTGTGCCGGCAGCGGGTTCCGCGGCCCTGGAGAACGCGACCTGGCGGCTGACGGGCCTGCCGGGCGTGGAGCTCCCCGGGGCGGGTGAGCGGGAGGCCGTGACGGTGCGTCTTGCGGACGGCCGCGTCACCGGCTTCTCGGGCTGCAATCAGCTCATGGGGTCGTACAGCCTCGACGGCGAGAAGCTCGTCCTTGGTCAGCTGGGTGGAACCATGATGGCGTGTCCAGAGCCGGCACGGTCGACTGAAGATCGGTTCCTGAGAGCATTCTCCGGGACAATGCAGGTCGTCGTTGAAGGCAGTCACCTGACCCTGGTGCCGGAATCGGGGGGCGACGCACTGCGGTTCGAGCGCGAGGCGCCACCACGGCTCGAGGGCGTTCGGTGGGAGGTCACCGGCTACAACAACGGGCGACAGGCTGTGGTCAGCCCGAAGGCCGGCAGCCGACTGACCCTGGAGTTTCAGGATGGGCAGGTTTCGGGCAACAGCGGCTGCAATCGCTTTCACGGCTCGTTCACGGTGGAAGGGAACGGCCTGACGGTCGGGCCGCTGGCGACCACCCGCATGGCCTGTGACGACGAGTCGATGGTCCAGGAGCAGCAGTTCCTCGCTGCGCTCGCGAGCGCCGCGACCTGGGATATCGTGCGGGGAATGCTGGATGTCCACCGCGCCGATGGTGAGCGGGCATTGTGGGCCAACCGGCTCAGCGAGTAGGGATCACGGCGGCGACGCCGATGGTCGTTCGTCCGGGCGGGGTCGGCTGCAGCCGTGGCGGTCGTCACGTGAGCCGTGCCGAACGGAAGCGAACCACTGAGCAACCACGTCTTTCAAGGTTCTTTCATACCACTTTCCTGACTCTGCAGCGGCGACGGGCGATTCTCAGCTGGCTTGGTATCCCAACGAACCAGGGAATGGAGACTGTCTATGGAAGTAAATCTGGGCGCACACGTTCACAAGCTCGTGGATCTCGGCTGGGAGCCCCTCGCGACGACCGAGACGACGGCGGCGTTGGTTGGCCGGCGACCGTTCAACTGGTGGCTGTTCCTGTTCGTGATCTTCATCTTTCCGGTGTTCGGCGGGGTGCTGTACCTGGTCTTTTACATGGCGACATCACGGGCGACGGTCTTTCTCCACGTGGAGAGCGATGGCGTCGTGACCGCTGGAGACACGTGGCTCGTCGCGTGGCAGGAGGCCCGGCGAGAGGCCCACGTCGAGAAGCAGAGGCAGATCAAGGAACGCGGCTTCCTCGCGGTGATGTGGCCGCAGCTGCTGGTCTCGCTGGTGCTGTTGGCCGGATGGCTCGTGCTGCTGAAGTGGTACTTCGGCTCTGCCGCCTAGGCTGTCAAAGTGAACGAGGATCACTGTATAATCCCACTGAGGAATGAAAGGAGACTGAAATGAAACGGGTCCTTCTTGCGGCGATGATGATCGCTTTCGCGACCGGTTGCTCCACCACGTCCGTCAACACCGACTACTCGATCGACGCCGACTTCTCGCAGTACCGGACCTTCCAGTACCAGAACTCGGCCAACGACGTCGAGGCCGCGTCCCCGCTCATCCACCAGCGGATCGTCAACGCCATCCGGCAGGAGGTGTCCAACGCGGGGCTCCAGGAGGTGGACAGCAACCCGGATGTCTACGTCACCTACCACGGCTCCACGACCCAGCAGCTCCGGTTCGACACGACCTACATGTCAATGAGCAACTGGCACCGTCCCGGCTGGCAATCGGGCATGGGTGTGACCTCGGCGAGCACACGCGCTACCGCCATCACCCAGGGCACCCTCGTGATCGATATCTGGGACGCCTCGACCAACACGCTCGTCTGGCGTGCCATCGCCACCGACACCCTGAGGCAGAACCCGGAGCGCAATACCGCCGCCATCAACCGGGCGGTGGAGCGGGCATTCCGGAACTTCCCGCCGCGCTGACGGTTGAAGGTGCGGCCCACAACCCTAACCTCTCCACGAATGGAGCTTCGACAACCCGGGGTCGGTGGCACTCGCCACCGACCCCGGGTTCTTCGTGCGCGCGAGCTGGCGTCCGATTCACCCGGGTCCCGAGCACGCGGTGAAGGGCAAGCAGTGCTGATCCGGTGAACCGAGGAGCCGCCGCTTTGCTGGTCTGCGCCTGCACCATGCCCACTGCATGGGCGCAGCAGCCGGGGCCGGTCGTCGATCAGGCGCCCCCGGACAGGGCAAAGCCCGAGCAGAAAACCACCGCATCGGAGGACGACGGGGTCGATCCCTGCCCCCCGCCCGAGCTCACCTACGATACCTTCGTCGACCGCATCAACCGACGTCTCTTCCAGACGGTGTGCGGAACCTCGCGGTGGTTCGACGGCTTCTTCGGCGACAACCGGGCGTACGACGAGAGCCTCCGCACCTTCGGCCACGCCAACCTCGGGGTGCTGTGGACCGACCGCGACGGTCTCGACCCCCGTCTCCGGAGCCGGATCCACGTCGATCTGCCGAACATCGAGCGCAGGATCCACGCCTTCATCGGTCGGGTCGATCGTAACGCCTTTCTCTCGGACACCGAGGGGTACAGCGACACCGGGCTTTCGCTCGCTGAAGAGCAAGGACTCGACTGGTTGCTCGGCGTCGGCTTCACGCCCGTCGACCGGGGCCGACGACGCCTCAACCTCAGCGCCGGTGTCAAGGTCAGCTGGCCGCCGGTCCCGTACGTCAAGGCCCAGTACCGGTGGCATCGCGAGCTGGCCGAAGACTGGCTGTTTCGGTGGCGGCAGACGGTGTTCTGGACCGGCGACGAGAGGCTCGGCACCACCACCGGGCTCGACCTCGAGCACCGCCTCTCCGACAAGCTGCTCGCCCGGCTCTCGGGGTCCGGGACGATCTCGGAGGTCAGCGTCGGGGTCGAGTGGTGGAGCTCGCTGACCCTGTTCCAGGGCCTTGGCGGCAATGACGCCCTTGCGTGGCGGCTGAGGGCTCACGGCGAGACCGACTCGCCGGTCCCGCTACGGGAGTACGGGGCACGGCTGACCTACCGGCGGCGGCTCCACCGCGAGTGGCTGTTCGGCGAGATCGGCGCCGGCTACTTCTGGCCGCAAGACGAGGACGAGCTCGAACGGGACGCCTCTCCGGAGATCTGGCTCGCGGTCGAGATCCACTTCGGCACCGAGACGGCCAGGTCGACCCGGCGATGATCCGAAACCTGCGGTCGGCGCCTCGGCCGACAGCTCGCGCAGCCTTTCGCCGCACACCTGCCGGTAGGCGGCGGCGTACCTGGCGATGTTGGAGACGCCGTGCACGGTCTCGCGGCAATGCGGCGCGCCGCCACCTCATCCACCGGCCGGCCCTCCTCGTCGCGCGCCCGGTACGCCCGGCAGTGGCGGCGGGCCCGGCTTCCGACGGAAACGATCTTGAAGGTTCTTTGATAGTCCTTTGAATACACGGCAACGACCGGCCGCTATCTTGAGCTCATGAACAACAGGAATGTCGGAATGCGTGAGAGACGGACCCTCCGGCTGGCGTCATTGGTCGTGGGATCCATGCTGGTGGCGTTCCCGGCTCGAGCAGGGGGACTCTACGCCAACGAGTACGGGACGCCGGAGATGGGGACGGCGGGGGCTGGCGCCGAGGCGTCGGCGCTTGAGGCCAGCACCGCGATCCCGTTCAACAACCCGGCGGGCATGACCCTCCTTGAGGGCAACCAGCTCCTGGTCGCCGCCGGCGCACTCTTGCCGAGTATTCAGTTCGAGGTCGACCCGGCCACGACGTTCAGTGGCGGTGACGGCGGTCAGGCCGGAAATCCGGTGCCGATCCTCACCGCCGCGTATGTCCACAGCTTCGGCGACCGCTTCCGACTCGGCGTTTCGCTCTATGGCGCGGCGGGTGCGGCACTCGAGTACGAGCTCGACTGGGTCGGCCGACGGCAGGCGCAAACCTCGGAGATCCTGGCGTTCTCGGTGTCACCGACCGTCGCCTACCGGGTCAACGACTGGTTGTCGATCGGCGGCGGGCTCAACATCGTGACGTCGAAGCTCGACGTCCAGGTGGAGGGGCTCATTCCCGGGTCGCGGATCGCCATCGACGGCAACGACACTCAGGTCTCCTGCAACCTCTCGGCGATGTTCGAGATCAGCGAGCGATCGCGGATCGGGATCTCATACGTCTCGGATACCGAGTTCGACTACTCGGGGGATGTGAGGCGGACGCCGCGTGATCTGACGGCGCCGGTCAATACGACCCTGACCTTGCCTGATGTGCTTCGGGTCGGTCTCCATCACGACATCTCGGACAGGGTGGCGGTCGTCGGCACCCTCGGCTGGGAGAACTGGAGCGCGCTCGAAAACCAGTACGTCTCGGTCGGCCAGATCGGTACCGCGACCCTGCCCCGCAACTGGGACGACACCTACCGCTTCGGCGCCGGTGTCCACTACCGGCTCAGCGACGCCTGGCTTCTCCGCTTCGGCGCCACCTACGACACGTCGCCGACCGACGCCGAGGATCGGACGGCGGATCTTCCAGTCGATCGACAGGTCCGAATTGCCGCCGGGGTTCAAAACCAGCGCACGGGCGGCTTCAGCTGGGGTGCGCAGCTGCTGTACGCCGACCTCGGTGACGCCGAGATCGACAGCAGCGGGGTCCTCGGCAACCTGGTCGGCTCCTACTCGACCAACGCCTACGTCGGCATCGCCGGCAACCTCCAGTGGAGGTTCTGATGATGCCGCGAGCCACCGTCCGCCCGGGAGAAACCGCCCACCTTTGGTGGGGCCTGTAACGCATTCGCCCAAGTGGAAGTGTTGACACTGAAACCCTGTCCAAAACGGAGGAAACCACGTCATGCACTCTCAGACCCTCAAGATCGCCTGCGCCGTCGCCGTACTCGCGGTCGCCACGTGCTCTTTGGGACACGCCGAGGAAACACCTGCCGCGGCGCCGCCCGAGGGCGAGCGTTCCTGGCA
>Ga0209254_10001355_pt1 | contig 21830 bp, 27 predicted proteins | sample FrelakmetDIP11DI_FD_187148 | JGI IMG/M metagenome (GOLD analysis project Ga0209254, IMG submission 187148) | Freshwater lake sediment microbial communities from the University of Notre Dame, USA, for methane emissions studies - DIP11 DI (SPAdes)... | ecosystem: Environmental > Aquatic >...
CTTCATGCTGTGCTATAGATGCCCCGCGGCTTGCCGCGTGGGAGATTCACTTGATTTATCAGAAAGAAAAATCTTGAATGCTTTGCTGCGGTCTTTACAGCCGTAATCATAAGCAGGCATAGATACCCCCTTATTGTATGTTGATTTGCTGTTGTACTCAGCAGGATTATAGCAGGTTTTATTTCCGTTTGCTTCAGGAAGGAGTGGTATCTGCTTATGTCGTTCTGAAAGAAATACCTTCGATTACGGTGTCTGCATAATGCTGGGGACGTGCTGTGCATTTCAAAGAAAAGTGGCAATCGTGTTTTTAAAGCAAGCAGAATAAGAGAAAGGGGGAATAATGATCAAAGGAACATATTTGTGCACCATTTGTGCACCAATCAGAGGGTAGCTAACGTATTGATATTAAATTAAAGCTATGGTAGGCGCGAGGGGTATTGAACCCCTGACCTCTTCCGTGTCAAGGAAGCGCTCTCCCACTGAGCTACGCGCCTGCAAGAAAACTATTTAACCTAAAAATGCAGAACCTTGTCAAGGACGCACAAGGAATCAGTGAATCTCAAGAGATGAAAAGAAGTACGGTATTTCATATGCAGCCGATTCCTTAGAATCGGAACCGTGCACGATATTGTGCTCGATATCTGAGGCAAAATCCGCTCTGATGGTGCCCGGAGCCGCATCCTTCGGATTTGTCGCGCCCATGGCCTCTCTCACCTTGCTGATGGCGTTATCGCCTTCCACAACCATCACCACAACCGGCCCTTCCGACATGAATGCAGTGAGGCTGCCGTAAAACGGTCTCTCTTTGTGGACGATATAAAATCCCTTTGCATCGTTTTCCGACATCTTGATCAATCTCAGCGCGGCAATCCTCATGCCTTTCTGTTCAAATCTCTTTATGACATCGCCGATCACGTTTTTCTTTACCCCGTCCGGCTTCACAATTGATAATGTTCTCTCCATCTTCCCTCCGTCTATATATGTAGTTTCTTTATTAATTTCTTCACAGACGAGCACGATTTTCTGAATTGAGCCTTTTCTTCCTTGGAAAGCTTGAACTCCACTATTTTTTCAACGCCTTCTTTACCGAGGATGACCGGTACGCCCATGTAGATATCCTTCATGCCGTACTCTCCGTTCAAATACACAGCGCACGGAAGCATCCGCCGTTCATCGTTGAGGATCGACTTGATCATCTGAAAAGTCGACGCTGCCGGTGCGTAATAGGCGCTTCCGGATTTCAGGTGAGCGACGATCTCAGCCCCGCCGTTGCGTGTCCTCTCGATCAGGGCAGCGATCTTCTTTTTGGGAAGCAGTTCTGTTATCGGCACCCCTTTTATGGCCGTAAACCTTGCGAGCGGCACCATATCGTCTCCGTGGCCTCCGAGCACCAATGCTTCAACATCCTCCGGAGAAACGTTTAATTCCCATGAGAGGAAAGCCGCCAGTCGGGAAGCATCGAGTATGCCGCCCATCCCCATGACCCGCCTGCAGGAGAATTCTGTGGTTTTCCACGCGATCTGGGCCATGATGTCCATTGGATTCGTCACAACAATGATGATTGCATTCGGAGACGTTTTTGCAATTTCCTTACAGACTCCCTTTACAATGTCAGCATTTGCGTGAAGGAGATCGCCCCTCGACATGCCGGGTTTTCTTGCCAGCCCGGCCGTGATGACGATCATGTCGGAGTTGGCCGTATCGGCATAGCGATTGGTTCCTTTAATGGCGGATGATGAATTCCAGATAGGACAGGCCTCCGCAAGGTCTAATGCTTTGCCCTGGGGTATCCCGTCCACGACATCAAACAGGACGACGTCGGCAATGCCTGACTGCAGGACAAACTGCGCAGTTGTCGCGCCGACATTGCCGGCTCCTATAATAGATACCTTTTTCTTCATGGCGAAGATACATTATAAAGAATCAGGAAAGAGAATGGCAAGGAATGAGGCAGTATTTGAAGCAGTATTGTCAAAGCAAAGTAATGATACGATGGCAGTCTACATCCCTCAGTCTTACAATTTTGCCGGCAACCTGATAGTAGTTCCCAAAGAGCAGGTTATCCCGATAGACATTGATAGCGGGAAAGTTATGACCTGTGTCGTTTCGGGAGGGGTATCAGGATTTTAAACCATTTGTTATCCCGGCAGACCGGTAAGATTTCTATCCCCCATCTCAAAGTACTTGCCAATAAGAGAGACGTGCCCTATCATTCACTCTTGAAGATGTTTCTGTCTGAGAAGGCGGCAGAAGAATTGCACGGCGCAACCAAATAAGAGACTGTGCCCTCAATATCGATACCAACGTTCTGAGAGCTCCTTTCTTAGTGTTAGTTTATAATTTCGGGTAAATAATAAAATATTTCAGCAGTAATCAATAATGGAATTCGCAATTTTTAGACAATTTCAAAGAATTTATTTACAATGGTAATGTAAATGATAATATTAGTTAACAAGGTCAATAAGAATAGTTATTTTAGTAGGTAAAAGCAAAAAGAGGAGAGCGCAATGGAAAAGCTGAAATGCTGGGAAGTTTATAAATGCAAAGAGAAAGTTTGTCCGGCATACAAGTCGCATGACCTTAAATGCTGGCTTTTTTCAGAGACCCATTGCCGGAATGAGATCCAGGGGAAGTTTTTAGAGAAGATAGAGATGTGCCTTGGCTGTGATGTTTTTAAAAAGAATACAGATGTTGCTTCGATAAAAGCCACTCTTTCGGTCGTAAACAGACAATTCAAAGAATTCAGAGAAATTATCCAGGCCAGAGATAAGGAACTGGAGGATATTGGCTTGGAGATGGCTTTAGGCCTTTCCGAAGTTTTTGAGGCGCTGAAGAAGATTTCTGCAGGAGACCCTACCGTAAGGATACCTGAAACATCCAGAGTTGAGTTGATAAGTAAATTGAAACATATTGTTAATATCACCGCTGAAGAAATCGGGGAGATTGTTGATCAATCTCACGAATTTGCCATGGGGCTTGCCGAGCATTTTGATGTTTTGCACAAGGTATCAACGGGTGACCTGAATGCAAGGGTGTCTGGAAAGTCTGAGGTAGAATTATTGGAAGCCCTTAAGAAAGTAATGAATAACACGATTGTGAGTATTTCAAGAGAAATAAATCAGCGTAAGCGTTCAGAGGCAGCCCTGCAGAAAGCGCATAATGAACTTGAACAACGCGTTGAAGAACGGACCGCAGAACTGACGGCAGCAAATAAAAAAATGAAACTGGAAATAGTTGGACGCAGGCGGGTTGAGGAGGCTCTGAGGGAAAGTGAGATCAGATTCCGACGCGTGACCGAAGCTGCTTTTGAAGGTCTTGCAGTAACTGAGTGGGGCAGATTAATTGATGTCACTGGAAAATTGGCAAAGTTATTCGGGTATCAACGAAGCGAACTTATCGGCAAGTCCATAGCAGATCTTATAGCACCGAATGTCCGAAACGACACATTAACAAAAATTCTCTCAGGATATAGCCTCCCGTATGAGAGCATATGTCTAAAAAAAGATAAAACCATTTTCCCTGTCGAAGTCTGCGGAAAGAACTATTCATCAAAGGGAAGAGTACTTTGTGTTACTGCAATCCGTGATATCACAAGACGCAAGATGGCAGAAAAAGTGCTCCAGGAAAGCGAAAGTAAATATAAGACGCTTACAGAAAACTCACTGACCGGAATATTCATACATCAGAACGGGAAGTTGATATTTGTCAATGATAAATTCGCAGGAATGCACGGTTATAAACCTGAAGAATTGTTACGTAAATCGCATCTGCTGTTAGTGCATCCCGATCAGAAAAAAAACATGAAGGGAATGGCATCGAAAAGATTACAAGGTAAATCTATTCCTCAGCAGTATGAAGTTCGAAGAATCACAAAACAGGGCAAGACTCTATGGTGTGAAATGATGGCAACGCTCATACAGTATAAAGGGAAACCGGCAATTATGGGTAATGTTATTGATATTACAGAGCGTAAGCTGGCAGAGGTTGCCATCAAGGAAAGTGAAGAACAACTGCGGAATCTAACAACCTACCTGCAAAAAATAGGGGAGGTTGAAAGAACTAATATTGCCCGTGAGATTCACGATGAGCTGGGCCTTGGATTGACTGTTTTAAAAATTGACTTGTCCTGGTTGAGAAAGAGACTGCCTGAAAATGAGTTCCCCCTGCATGAAAAAGCGGAGACCATGATACAATTGATTGATAAAACTATCCAAACCGTTAAAAAGATATCCACAGAACTGAGGCCAGGATTGCTGGATGACCTGGGACTTGCTGCAGCTATCGAGTGGCAGGCAGAAGAATTTCAGAAAAGAACTGGCATTCAATGTAAGATCACAATAGATCCTAATGATGTCACTTTTGACAGAGACCGTAATACTGCGATTTATCGTATTTTTCAGGAGACTTTGACAAATGTTGCACGGCACGCACAAGCAACGGAAGTCGATGTGAGTTTACGGCAGAGAGACGTCCAATTAGAACTGATCGTCCGGGATAATGGAAGGGGTATTACCGAAAAAGAACTCGCTAACCCAAGATCGTTTGGTCTTATCGGTATCAGAGAACGTGTAAAAATATTTAGCGGGATTAATATAATAAAAGGAATACCAGGCAAAGGAACAACGGTGACTGTTAGAATGCCGATCCATGATGTGAGAGAACATTAATGATAAAGATTCTCATAGCAGATGATCACACGATGTTCCGTGAGGGACTAAAGCATATCTTGGCAGAATATCCTGATCTGGTTGTTACTGACGAAGCGAATAATGGACAGGAGGTTCTCGATAAAATTTGGAAAAACAATTACGATATGGTTTTGCTCGACATTACGATGCCCGGAATGACAGGGCTTGAAGCCCTGAAACAACTCAAAAATGACAAGCCTAAACTTCCTGTTCTGATATTAAGCATGCATCCTGAAGAACAATATGCAGTTCGAGTTCTCAGGGCTGGTGCCTCCGGATATCTCACGAAAGAGAGTGCGCCTGATGAGCTGATAACAGCAATACGGAAAATATCTCAAGGAAGAAAATATATCACCCCCTCACTTGCTGAAAGATTAGCATCCGAGTTTGAAGCTGATTCTGAAAAGCCCCTTCACGACATCCTTTCAGATCGAGAATATCAGGTGCTTCGCATGATCGCTGAAGGAAATACAGTAAAGCATATTGCCAAGGAACTCTCCTTAAGCATAAAGACTGTCAGCACCTATCGAACAAGGATTATGGAAAAAATGAAAATGAAGACCAATGCCGAAGTGATGCATTACGTCATAAAACATCATCTTCTGCACTGATTTAGCTAATTCTCCAGTACTAACCCCTCTTTCTTTTTTCCCTCTATGGCCTTTTGTTGTAGGACAAATCCTACTCTCAATAAACCAGCAGTCCTACAACAAAATCAGACAAAAGCCGATATTTATTCTCCTTTAAATCTATCAAAATGAAGTTAAAGATATAAAGATGTAAGTGCATAGCCGATCAAGCGAAGGGAGACGATGACCATGAGAGAACAAAACAGTATTGAAGAAGTAATAGATTTGGGAAAGCGGCAGGGAGCGCTTTCTACCGCTGATATATATAATGCCTTTTCTTCGGAATTCGACATCGAGGATGAGTTAGAAAATCTTTTGGAGATTCTTCAGGATATGGGAATCAAAGTTGTTGACAGTCATGAAATGGACAGTGAACAGGAAGAAGTGTCAGAGACGCAGGAAGAGTATGAAAAAACAGCGGACCTTGTGCAGACATATTTTCACTCGATGGGGGATATCGCGGTCCTCAGCAGAGATGAGGAAACCGATCTTGCGAGGAAAATAGAGGAAGGGCACCACATTATCAGGGACATCGTTCAAGGCCTGCCTCTGTACAAGGTACTGCTGAAAGGGCGCTCTCACTGCGCGCGGGAGGATGTGGATACCGCAGAAGTTAAGGCTGAGAACGCACTGCAAAAAAGTCTGGAGATGCTGGATCATCTCATGGCAGCCGAAGGTGTCCCGGGCGAGAGAGGGAGGGACTGTAAGGGCCGTGAGTCGGAAGTAGGAATGGGGATTGATGAGGTCCGTCGTATGTATGACAGGATTACGAAAGCAAGGAGACTGGTTTCCGAAGCGAAACATGAGCTAATAATACGCAACCTGAGGCTGGTAATCAATATTGCGAAACATTATGTAGGCAGAGGGCTTTCTCTGCTTGATCTGATCCAGGAAGGCAACATCGGCCTGATAAAAGCTATTGACAAATACGACTATAAAAAGGGATTCAAATTCAGCACGTATGCAACGTGGTGGATCAGGCAAGCCATTACGAGAGCGCTCATGGATCAGACGAAAACAATAAGAATTCCTGTCCATGTCATGGAGCTTTATAATAAGGTCTGCACTGCTTCAAAAGAATTGGCACAACAGCTGGGCAGAGAACCTATTAAAGAAGAAATTGCGCATATGTTAAGAATCCCCGTGAAAAAAGTGGAAGACGTGTTCAGGGCAATACAGGACCCGATAACGCTGCAGACCCCGATCGGTGATGACGATTCGACCCTTGCGGATATGATCGGTGATGATAGCCCTTCCCCCTACTCAGAAACGGAGAGGAATAAACTCGCTGAGCAGATAATTGATGTCCTGCATACACTGACTCCAAGAGAGGAAGAGGTAATCAGAAGGAGATACGGAATCGGGGTTGAGCGCGATTATACGCTTGAAGAAGTTGGCAGACATCTTTCTATCACACGTGAACGGGTGAGGCAGATAGAAGAAAAAGCCATGAGAAAACTTAAACATCCAAGAAGGCTAAGGGCATTACAGCTATTGAACATGGCCTAATGATCATGGGAAAAAATGATTACACTAGAACAGGATATTCAAAAAGACATAGAAAAAATTATTGATGGCCTGAAATGTTCAAATAATTTCATTTGCTGTAAATCTGAATTTAAAAGGCTTTGCAGAGTTTTCCCTCGTATTCGGGAAAATCTTCGAAGTTGAGCGGTTTCCTGCGGGTGAGATTGATTTTTAAGAGCATGAAATTCAGCTGCCTGATCTTTCTGAGCCGCTCTTTCTCGTCATCGATCGTATTGATCAATGCGCACATGTTTATGACTTCGTTTCTTGCCTCCAGTTCCGGCGGGATGCAGCCTGCGTTTTTCAGAAAACGATAGGCCATCCTCAGGTCTTCGGGAATCCAGGTATCATCTTCAAGAACAAGAGGCTTGCCCTGTCCTTCGAGGTTATCGAACTCGCCGTTCAGCATGGCTTCGGCAATCCGCCTTTCCGCGATCCTGAAGAACGATTCCATATGTCCTTACCTTATCGCGAGCATTCTGTCCAAAGCCCTTTTTGCGGGGATTCGCACTTCTTCAGGTACTTTAATACTATAATTATTTTCCTTCAAAGCCCTGAAAACACTGTTCAGAGTGGTTTTTTTCATATTAGGACAGATCATGTCTTTTCGCAGGGGATAAAATACCTTTTCGGGGTTCTCTTTTCTCAGACGGTATAACAGCCCGATTTCTGTTCCGACGATAAACTCTTTTTCGGACGACGTGTTTGCAAACCTCAGCATTCCGGATGTGCTCGTGACATGATCTGCCATCTCAAGGACATCGAGCCTGCATTCCGGATGCGCCATGACGAGCGCTTTCGGATGCTCTTTCCTTGCAGCCGTAACGTCTTCAGGCTTCACCCGCTCATGGACATGGCAGAAGCCGTCCCATGCGATAACCTTCTTTTTTGTGTTGCGCTGAGCCCACATCGAGAGGTTTTTGTCGGGGATGGAGATGACGCTATCTTCCGGCAACGATTCGATGACCTTTACGATATTTGCCGATGTGCAGCATATGTCACTTTCCGCCTTCACAGCTGCGGTGGTGTTTACATATGCAACTACCGGCACCCCGGGATACTGCGCCTTTATATCTTTGAGCGTAAACTGTGCCGGATAGAGGTAGGGAGGCGGATTACCGAACCCCGGGAAACTCTTGCTCTCCTGCCTCGGGGCGGCAACATGAATCATGTCGGCCATGGGGCATCCTGCGTCTATCTCGGGCAGCAGGACGATCTTGTCGGGGCAGAGGATCGAGGCGCTCTCAGCCATGAACGCAACGCCCGCGAATACAATGACATCACAATCTATTTCGGATGCAGTCCTGGAGAGTTCGAGCGAGTCGCCCGTGAAATCCGCTATCTCCTGTACTTCGTCCCTCTGGTAGTTGTGAGCAAGGATAATAGCGCGCCGAAGTTGCTTGAGCTCAAGGATATCGTCCCGGAGGCGGGTTTCCTCAGGAGACATTTAAAACCTGACGGGTTCTTTCTTTGCGAGAGAAGAGTTAGTGAAAAGGACGGAGCCGTCTTCCATGACGACCTTGTAAATCAGCTCGTTTTTCTTTCCCGGTTTCCCCGGTTCACCGGAGGATACAGGATACGTCAATGTGCCGTTATAGTGGGAGAGCACTTTTTTCACATACTGCTGTGTTTCAGTGATCGGGGGGACGTACCCGTATTTCGCAACCTTATTCGGACCTGCGTTATAGGCAGCGAGTGCGAGGGTCAAGTCGCCGTTGAAGCGGTCGATGAGATGTTTCAGGTATTTTGTGCCGCCTTCGATATTTTGTTCGGGGTCAAAGGGATTCCGTACATCCAGGTCATTTGCAGTGCCCGGCATAAGCTGCATCAGGCCCATGGCGCCTTTACTCGATACAGCCCGGTCATTCCAGTTCGATTCGGTTTTTATGACGGCTTTAATGAGAGAGGGATCGAGGTCGTAGGTTGAGGCTTTCTCGTGGACGATTTCGTGGAAATCAACATCCCTTCCTGAATCAGCTTTTGCGCGTTTTATTCCGGTGGCCGACGAACGCGTATTCTCTTTTGAAATATTGTTCGCCTTTTTTCCCAGAGGGGTGTCGGTATAGCACTCTACCCCATCTGCATCGGTATATTTATAAATGTCCGCATGGGCAGGGAATGCAATAATCAGGATAAATAGAAATAATATATAACTATATTGCATAGTTAAATAATATCACTTACGGCATGTCCTGTCAATATTTTTACCCTGTTACCGTATCAGCGCACTGCCCTGAAATACCTTTGATGAGGCCCTCGGGAGTCGACACGATTTTTTTCACGGGGATGCCGAGGGCTTCCTGCATATCATCGAGCGTGACGTTATCCAGAAACCTGTCCTGATCATCGAGGACAACATCGGGCACGAGGATCGTGTCATGGCCTTCAACGCAGTCCAGGGCTGTTTTCATCACGTCCCTTCCCGTAAGGAGTCCGGCGACCGTAACCTGAGATCCAAAAAAAGTATTTTCAACTGCCACTACATCAATGGAAAGGTGCTCTTTTTCAGAGAGTTTTTCGATAAATTTTTTCAAATAAGGATAAAAAGAGGTCCCCGTGAAAGTGAGAAATTTTTTCCTGCACTGCAATGGCCGGGCAATCTTCAGCTTTTTCGCCTTGCTCAGGAAGAGGGGTACCATTCCGACGCCATTTTCTATCTGGTGCAGTTCTCCGTATTCGCTGAGAGAAGGGAAGGGCCGTTCAGCCTTCAGGTACAGTTCGTCCGCTCCGTATATGATGGGATTGCCATGCCTCTTGATGAACCGTTTCTGGAATGATTCAATTATCCTGAGCGCATCGAGCGCATCCTCTTTTATCACAGGACGAACGATCTGTTTCCTGTGTATTGTTAACCCGACGGGGACGACGGCTATCGAAAGCACATAGGGATAGAAAGAATAAAGCGAACTGAGAGTATTCTGCAGCTCTTTTCCGTCATTATGCCCGGGGCAAAGGACGATCTGAACGTTGGACCGTATCTTGTTGTCCTTGAGAAACCTGAGCTCCTTCATGATATCGGGGGCCTTTGGATTTCCGAGCAGTCTGTTCCGTATAGCCCTGTCCGTCGAATGCACGGAAATGTAAAGCGGACTAAGCCGCTGCTCGACGATCCGCTGTTTTTCTTTCTTGCTCAGATTCGAGAGGGTGATGTAGTTCCCGTAAAGGAATGACATACGGTAGTCCTCGTCTTTGACATAGAGCGTTTTCCTCAGACCCTTCGGAAGCTGCTTGACGAAACAGAAGATGCAGTTGTTTTTGCATGTCATCACCCTGAAAGGCTTAAAATCAATGCCCAGGTCGTTCGTGTCCCGGACCAGCGTGAGGACACTATTCTTTCCATCCCGCTTCAGGCGTATTTCGATGGTCTCCTCTGCGCTGTAAAACATGAAGTCAATGGGATCGCGCAACGGATGCGCATTCACGGACAGCAGCAGGTCGCCGGTGAGCAGACCGGCCTTTTCGGCCGGGCCGCCTTTGGAAACCGTCTCTATCGTTATGCCGTGTTCAGTCCGCATGCGTGAGCTTGAAGCCCCTGTAAATGTAATGGAGACCGGAGACCGCCGTAATCCCTGCGGTTATCCCGAACAGGAACCAGGGTATTTCCTGAGAGAAAGACAGATTGATATCCAGGAGGATGTACGCGATGAGGAGGCTCTGCGCCCAGATGGTGGTCTTGCCGAGCATCGTCGGGGCGACCTGCGATTTTCCAGTGGTAAGATAGAGGAGAAACCATCCGATGATGATGATGATGTCCCTGCTGAGGACCGTTATGGTGAGCCATTTGGGAATCCAGCCGTAGATCGAAAAAATAATGAATGACGAGACGAGCAGGAATTTATCCGCCAAAGGGTCAAGGAATGTTCCCAGAGCGGTTTTCTGATTTGTCATGCGCGCGAAGAGGCCGTCAAAGAGATCAGTGAGCGCTGCAACGACAAAAAGGACGAGCGAATAGTCGTATCTCTTATACACAATAGAAGTGATAAACACGGGAATGATGACGATCCTTAGTATGGTTAATGTGTTGGGTATGTTCAGTACCCTCACGGCAGAGCCCCCCCTCGATACAATACAGGCAGTATGTCAGCTACGGAATATTTAACGGCAATTTCTCAAAGTTAAGTTTTAATCCGAGACGTTTATGGCATGCGGTATTTTTGCTCCCATGCACGAAAGAATAAAGCGTCTCCGCATAACATTTCTCGACTGAAAATCTGTACGCTGCTGCTTCTCTCACGGCATCTGATACATATTTTTTTGCAACAGCCTTTTTCCCGGTGAGGAAAGCGATTTCTCCGAAGCCGAGCCTGCAATAGATGACCCCCCTCGGGTCCTTTGTCTTTCGAAAGAGCTGCATTGCTTTTTTCAGATACGCAGCAGCTTTTTCATAATCGCCGGTCATCTTGTATGCAGTGCTGAGCCCCCATAAGGTATAGGCGTAGCTGACCCGGTCGCCGATCTTTTGATAGAGTCTCGTTGCCTTTGAAAAGTATGCAAAGGCATTATGGAAATCATTGCGCATCCTGTATGCGTTCCCGATCCCGCAATATGAATAGGCTTTTCCGAACCGGTCTTTCACGGAAGCGAAAATCCTGTTTGCAGCCATATAATAGTCCAGGGAATCTTTCGAAGCCCCGGCAATACGGGATGCGCCGCCGAGGCCGCAGAGGCAGTAGCCGATTCCCCGGGTATCGTTAAGAGATTTGAAGAGCGTATAGGCCGAATAAAAGGCGCTGATCGTTTCAGAAATGTCTCCTTTTATCCTTAGCGCCCCTGCTTCCGCCCATGTTGAAAAAGCGAGTCCTTCAATGTCATTTTTTTTCTTATAGAAATGTTTTGCCGTGCGGATGCACTGCAGCGCTTCTTTCCATTTGCCCTGCGCCCTCAGCGAAAGGCCCAATCCCACCTGTGCATCTGCGACCTGAGCGGGCGAGTCGATGTCGCGGGCATGCTCTATCGCGTTCAGATAGCTCTCTGCCGCAAAGGCAAAGTCGCCTACCATCCTGCAGATATCGCCCAGGGCGAGCATGCAGCGCAGGGTCCCTTCCTTGTCGCGACTTTTCGCATACCCGCGCAATGCCTTTGTGAAAAGCGTGAGAGATTCCCGGTAACGAGATTTTCCCCTCAGTTTTTCCGCATCGCGAAGGGTAGTATCTATATTCTGCATTCTGCAACCTCCCTGAATTGCCTGATGACTGTTTCATAATTGTCAGCATTGAAAAACGCCGAGCCCATGACGAGAATATCCGCACCCGCAGAGATTACGTCACGCGCATTATCTATTTTAACGCCGCCGTCAACCTCTATAAGGGGTGAAAGTCCCTTTTCAGTGAGGCGGTTTTTTAACGCCCTGATTTTGTCGAGCGTCTGCGGAATGAAGGCCTGTCCGCCGAACCCCGGGTTTACGGACATGAGGAGAATAAGATCGGCATCCGGCGCAATATCCTCAAGGAGAGAGACAGGCGTTGCGGGATTGAGCGAGACCCCGGCCTTTTTCCCGCTTTCCTTAATCGACTGTATTGTCCTGTGGAGGTGCACGGACGCTTCATAGTGCACCGTCAGGTAATCCGCGCCCGCGTTGATAAAATCCTTCAGGTAGCGGTCCGGTTCCTCGATCATGAGGTGGACGTCGAGCGGTAACGAAGTGATAGCCCGTATTGCCTTAACGATAGACGGCCCGATGGTGATGTTCGGGACAAAGCTGCCGTCCATGATATCGATGTGGAGGAGATCTGCGCCTGCAGTTTCTGCAGCACTAATCTCTTCCCCAAGTCGTAAAAAATCAGCGGAAAGTATTGAGGGTGCTATTTTTGCCGTTTTCATTGTTCTGCTCTGTTACGGATATATATCATATAAGAAGTTCAGGAGAGCTTCAAGTAAATTGTATCTCCGGTCCTTATCGGTTTTCCTGGTTCGGGGCTCTGCGATTCCACACGCTCGCCTTCGGCTTCGGTGTTTACCTTCATATTCAGTTTTTTTATCAATTCCTGGGCCTGCTGAACGGAGAGCCCTTTAAAGTCGGGACATGTGTATAGTTTTTCATACGGCCCGAGACTGACGATCACCTGAATATGATCGCTCACCGGTTCATCGGGCCCCGGTTTTTGCGAGATTACCCTGTCTTTCTCAACGAGGTCCGAATGTACCAGGATCACCCTGGAAATCTTCAGGCCTTTCTGGATGAGCAATGTCTCGGCATTCACAAGCGGTTCATTGACGAGCATCGGGACCGATGTTATCCGTGGACCCTTGCTGACGACGACTTTGATCCCCCTCCGCTCTCTCACCGTGTTGCCGCCGGGGACGTCCTGCCGCAGTATGTTCCCCGGGGTCACGACAGGATCGTAATCATCTCCCTCGATCTTGAGATAAAGACCTTTGTCCGCAAGGAGCTTGTTTGCCTCGATGGGACTCTTTCCTGTGAGGTTGGGCACCTCCACCGTCCTGCTGAAACTCAGGACCTTGAACGTCAGATACCCGAAGATTACCACTATCAGGGCGAAGGAAAAAATATACAAGGGGAGGCGTATAAAGCTGTTTATTTCTTTTTGCAATGGCCCGCACCGATGCGTTGTTTGCGTATGTTCTGTTTATATGCGTTATCCATGAAGAGTTTATCCATGTGAATGTGTTCCAAAAAATGCAATCGCATCCTTTACCTTTGTCAGATCAACCCTCGTATTCACACATGGTCCGAAGGGACGTTCGTTCGGAATTCCAAGGACCGGGAGCGGGTAGGTATCGGATATCCCGCTGCTCAGGTCGTTCTCACAGGCCACCGCAACGACCGCCTCGGGCCTTGTCTCACTGATGATCCTCCTAGCCAATGAACCACCGGTAGCGACAAAAAGTGTGATATGATTTTCGTCGGCGATCTGGATCATATCTTTGATCTCGCATCTTCCGCACTGCTTGCAATTGTTAATATTATACGTCAGCCGTATATCGCATTCGTTCATCTGAAGGCAATGGGGGAGAAGAAGGAGTATTTTTTTCGGTTTCAGTTTTTCCTTTTTCACCAGTCTGTTGTTCAGATTGATGATGAATTTCTGATAGACCTCTTTTCTCTCCTTCGAAAAAGCACCAACGGCCATGAGCAATGGATAGAGCATTTTGAGGGTGACCCCTCTCATCCATTTACGGCCCATCGAAAAACGCACCTGCCGACAAACGCCTTCCTCCGAGGAAGTCCCTGGCGGTCATTGCCCGTTTGCCTTCAGGCTGAAGCTCGATGATCGACAGCAACCCTGCCCCTGTTCCCACAATGAGTTCATCTCCTGCTTTTTCGATCCTGCCCGCGAGCCCGGACCCTTCGAGAACGCTCACTCTGGTAATTTTAATCCGTTCGCCGTTTAAATAACAATACGCACACGGCCATGGATACATGCCGCGCACCATGTTCCATATATCTTCTGCAGCAGAGCTATAGTTGATTCGCCCGTTTTCTTTCCTGAGTGGCGGCGCGTAACTTGGGGTCCCTGTCTGCGGGACCGGGTGCAATGAACCGTCTTTCAATTGTTCTATTGTTTTGATCAATAGCGACGCACCCGTTTCCGAAAGCTTTTGCCCGAGCGTATCCGCAGTATCATCAGGAGAGATATCCACCTCCTCCTGCAGCAGGATGTCGCCGGTATCGAGCCCTTCATCCATCAGCATCGTCGTTGTTCCGGTCTTTTTTTCTCCCTTTATGATCGCCCACTGTATCGGAGCAGCTCCCCGGTATTTCGGCAGCAGCGACGCGTGGATATTAATACATCCATGTGCGGGAATGTTCAGAATCCGCAGAGGGAGGATCCTCCCGTAGGCAACGACAACGATGAGGTCGGGCTTCAGACCCTGCAACGCATCGAGGAAGGAAAGGTCTTTCATGTTCGCCGGCTGGAAGATCTGAATCCCCTTTTCAATGGCGGCTTTTTTCACGGGGGGAGGTGATATAAGACGGTCTCTTCCCTTCCTCTTGTCCGGCTGCGTGACGACAGCAATCACCGCTTCTCCTGCGTGAAGGAGGGCGTTCAGTGCCGGTATGGCGAATGATGGGGTGCCGAAAAAAATTATGCGCATGGGAAGTCAGTTGTCATTATGGTGGAGACGGTATGAAAAGATTATTTTTCGATACCTTCTTTATTCATTTCCTGCAGAAATTTTTTGTACCGCCTCTTGAAAAATTCCCTTCTGATAGGGCTCATCCTGTCGATGAGGAGAAGTCCTTCAAGGTGGTCTATCTCATGCTGCAATGCCCTCGCGAGGAGCCCGCCGGCTTCTATCTCCATCGCTTTGCCCTCCCTGTTCAACCCTCGTATAAATACCTTCTCGGGTCTTTTTATCGTCGTCATGTACCCGGGAACGCTCAGGCATCCTTCTTCTGCTTCCATCATGCCGGTCTTCTCGACAATAACCGGGTTGATAAGGACTATCAGCGGCACTTCTTCTTCTTTTACGCTGATATCAATAACGCACAATTGCTGCGATATTCCGATCTGGTTGGCCGCAAGACCCACCCCGTGGGCGCACTTCATCGTCTCGATCATATCATCGATAAGCTGCTGGGTCTGTGCGTCGATGTTTTCCACCGGAGCGGTTTTTTTCTTCAGAATTTTATCGGGATATTTTTTTATTTCGAGCAAAGCCATGTTGTTATTATACCATTTCAGTATTTCAGGATTGAAATATGAAAATGAAATTAGGTATCATATCTCGTTTTTCTTATTCACAAAATCTTGAACGAAGGGTGTTGGATCAAGCTGAACGATTTGAACGTAAAAGAGGAAAGGGAGATTTTCCGCCACAGCACATCCCACATCATGGCCCATGCGGTAAAGGAACTTTTCCCGGAAGCGAAACTCGCCATAGGCCCCGCAATAGACGACGGTTTTTACTATGATTTCGACCTCGACAGGGCACTTGCGCCGGAAGACCTGCTCGTAATCGAAAAAAAGATGTCGGAGATCATAAAGCGGAACCATCCCTTTGTCCGAAAGGTTGTTTCGAAAAAAGAAGCGGTCGACCTCTTCAGAGACAAGGGCGAGGGGTATAAAGTCGAGCTGCTTGAAGACATCTCCGACGAAGAAGTATCACTGTATGAAGAAGGGGGATTCATCGACCTCTGCAGGGGACCGCATCTTGATTCAACCGGACAGGTATCTGCCTTTAAGCTCCTGAGTGTTGCAGGCGCCTACTGGCGCGGGAACGAGAAGAACAAGATGCTCCAGAGGATTTACGGAACTTCCTTTACAAAGAAAGAAGACCTGAAGCAGTACCTCGATTTTCTCGAGGAGGTCAAAAAAAGGGACCACAGAAAACTCGGGAAGGAACTCGACCTGTTCAGCACGAGCGACGAAATCGGGGCCGGACTCATCATATGGCACCCCAACGGCGCGTTAATACGAAGGACGATAGAGGATTTCTGGCTGAACGAGCATTACAAGGCAGAGTATAAGATCCTCTGTACGCCGCACATCGCAAAACTCAATTTGTGGCAGAAGAGCGGCCACCTCGATTTTTACCGGGAGAACATGTATTCTCCCATGGAGATTGAGGGCATTGATTATGAACTCAAGCCGATGAACTGTCCGTTCCATATCCACGTGTATAAAACATCATTGAGGAGCTACAAGGACCTTCCCGTACGATATGCCGAATTAGGGACCGTCTACCGGTATGAACGGTCGGGAGTCCTCCACGGCCTGCTGCGCGTAAGGGGATTTACACAGGACGACGCGCATATTTTCTGCAGGGAAGACCAGATCGAAAATGAAATTCTGAAGGTGCTCGATTTTACTCTCTTTATTCTCAAAACCTTTGGTTTTTTACACTACGATATCTATCTTTCGACACAACCCGAGAAATTTGTTGGAACACCCGGGAACTGGGAACGGGCGACGAACGCCCTTAAGCAGGCGCTCGAAGAAAAAGGGCTCGCCTATGCAATAGACCCGGGAGAGGGGGTGTTCTACGGGCCGAAGATCGACATTAAGGTGAAGGATTCGCTGAACAGACCGTGGCAGTGCAGCACTATACAGGTGGATTTCAATAACCCGGAACGGTTCGATATGACCTACCGCGGAAGCGATGGGAAAGAGCATCGTCCGATCATGATCCACAGGGCGCTCATGGGTTCACTGGAACGGTTCTTCGGTATACTCATCGAACATTACGCGGGAGCATTTCCCGTATGGCTTGCACCTGTTCAGGTTGAGGTGCTTACGATCGCTGAACGGCATGCAGAGCATGCGAAGGCGCTTTCAGACAGGCTGAGAGCAGAGGGAATAAAAACCGAGCTGAATACCGAGAACGAAAAAATCGGCTATAAGATCAGGAATTCCACTATGAGGAAAGTGCCGTATTTGATTGTAATAGGCGATAAAGAAATAGCGGAACATTCGATTATGGTGCGGAAACGCTCCGGTGAAAACATCGGGCCTTATACCGCAGAGGAATTCATCGGGCTACTGAAAGAGAAGATCACGAGCAAGAGTCAGGAGTTTTGACCCACGGGGCGTGAGCCTGCGCCTGGGACGCAACCTAAAGGTTGCGGCTACCTCTTTGACTGAATATATACTTCCGGGTTTCCCCTTTTTTACACATTTTTGGCAGAAATCTGTTATACTATTTTTTCATTTTTCAACGAAGAACGAATAATTTTTAATAGAGGAGGATACGATGCCGAAAATGAAGACCCATAGAGGCGCTGCAAAGAGACTGAAAATGACCGGAACCGGGAAAATAAAACGGTACAGCGGTTACAAGAGCCATCTCCTCACAGGAAAGTCGGCGAAAAGGACGCGGAGGCTGAGAACAGCTTCTTTAGTTTCCAAGGGCGATTATGGTAGAATGAAACGTCTTCTGCCGTATTTATAAGAAAGTTAAGAGTTAAATGTTAAAAAATATATATTCGGCAACTTTTAACTCTACACTTTTCACTTTTAACTGAAATTCAGGAGGTATAGATGCCAAGAGCAAAAGGTGGATTCAAAACAAGGAAAAGAAGGCGTAAGTTGTTAGAGAAGGCAAAGGGCTATTACGGCGCGAAAAGCCGCCTCTTCCGCGTAGCGACAGAAGCAGTCGACAAAGCCATGCAGTACGCCTATCGGGACCGCAAGAACAAGAAGCGTGAGTTCCGGGCACTCTGGATTACGAGAATTAATGCCGGAGTACGTGCTCTGGGAATGAGTTACAGTGTGTTTATGGCACGGTTGAAGAAGGCGGACATCGTCCTGAACCGGAAGGTGCTTGCCGACCTGGCATATAATGATCCGTCTGCGTTCAGTCAGCTTGTCGAGAAAGTTAAAAATTGAAGTGAGCAGTGGAGGAAATTCGTTCTCTTAAACAGTCCTTCCTGGATGATGCGGAATCAACCGCGTCCCTGTCCGACCTCCAGCAGCTGAAGTTGAAATATTTAGGGAAAAAGGGTCTTGTGACTGCAAAGCTCAAGGCTCTTTCCTCAGTCCCTCCTGAAGCAAAGCCCGCATACGGGAAAGCCGTCAATGAAATCAAAGGGTTTATCGATGAAGAGATCGGCAGGAGAGAGACCGCGCTCAAACTGAAAGAGCACGAAAAACGTATAATCTCAGACGCGATTGATATCACGCTGCCGGGCAAGTTTACCCCCTTTGGCAAAGAGCATCCAATTACCCAGGTCTTGTCGGAAATAACCGCCATCTTCGTTTCGATGGGTTTCGGCATCGAGGAAGGCCCGGAAGTTGAGCACGACTATTATAATTTTGAAGCATTGAATATGCCGAAAGACCATCCTGCAAGGGATATGCAGGACACCTTCTACATATCCGACGATATCGTCATGCGTACTCACACCTCGCCTGTTCAGATTCGCGTTATGGAACAAAGAAAGCCGCCGTTAAAGGTGATCGCCCCCGGGAAGGTCTATCGCTGCGACGCGGATGTTTCCCATACGCCTATGTTCCACCAGGTTGAAGGCTTCATGGTCGACACTGATATCGCTTTCAGCGACCTCAAAGGGGTGCTGGAGCTTTTTATCCACAGCATGTTCAGCACAGAGACTCCTGTTCGGTTCAGGCCGAGTTTTTTCCCGTTTACCGAACCGAGCGCAGAGGTGGATATCGGCTGTATTTTCTGCTCCGGAAAAGGGTGCAGGGTATGCAAACACACGGGGTGGCTTGAGATACTGGGCGCGGGGATGATCAATCCGAGGGTCTTCGAATTCGCCGGGTATTCCCCCGGCATGTATTCCGGTTTCGCTTTCGGCATGGGGGTCGAGCGGATCACCATGCTCAAGTATTCGATTGACGACATACGGCTGTTCTACGAAAACGACCTGCGGTTTCTGCGCCAATTCTAAAATAATGTTATGATCGAATTTTTCCAACAGTTTCATCCTGTTGTACAGGCATTGCTTGCCACCTGTTTTACCTGGTTTCTCACTGCTCTCGGCGCTTCAGGGGTCCTCTTCGCAAAAGATATCAACAAGAAGGTGCTCGACGCGATGCTCGGGTTTGCCGCAGGAGTCATGATCGCAGCCAGTTTCTGGTCGCTGCTCGCTCCCGCAATCGCGATGTCCGAGGGGAAGGATATCCCTGTCTGGGTTCCGGCTGCAGCCGGGTTTCTTTTTGGGGGTCTGTTTTTAAGGCTGATCGACAAAGTACTCCCTCACCTGCATCTCGGCTTCCCGATGGAAGAGGCTGAAGGAGTGAAAACAAACTGGAAGCGAAGCACGCTGCTTATTCTCGCCATAACATTGCATAACATCCCTGAAGGCCTGGCAGTGGGAGTTGCCTTTGGTGCTGTCGCCGCGGGTATCCCCTCTGCTACGTTGCCGGGAGCGATTGCCCTGGCAATCGGGATAGGGATTCAGAATTTTCCCGAAGGACTCGCGGTCTCAATGCCACTGCGTCGGGAGGGCATGTCTCGTTTAAAAAGTCTCTGGTATGGACAATTATCAGCAATCGTTGAACCGATTGCAGGTGTAATCGGCGCTGCGGCCGTTATTGTCGCGCAGCCTCTCCTCCCCTATGCCCTGTCTTTTGCCGCAGGAGCCATGATATTTGTCGTCGTCGAAGAACTCGTTCCGGAGTCTCAAAGAGGAGGTAATACTGACCTGGCCACCGGAGGGGCAATGATTGGTTTTGCAGCGATGATGGTGCTTGATGTTGCGTTTGGCTGAGCGCGGAGAGAGGATCTTCGCTATCAGCTTTAATTTTACAGTAAGAGAAAATAGTATGGAACAGAAAACGATAGACCAAATGAGATTACTTTCCGCCCCAGCGGGTCCGCTGAGGCGGAAAGCTTCGCTCGCAAGGGAGGAATCTTTGACCTCGTCGAGAAGTCTAATTTCGTTCTTCATAAACATCTTTTCGATGTCGGATGTGGAGCACCATTATGATTTCCTTCCCTAAATCCACAACGTAGAGAACTCGATAATCGCCGTAGCGATACCGGTAAAGACCCGCAAATTGACCCGTGAGAGCTTTGCCAAGGTTAATTGGATTATGAACGAGATATGCACTCACCCGCTCAACAATCTTCCGCGCTATCTCTTTATCGAGCCTCTCGATGTCTTTCCATATGTCTTCGTGCCATAGTACTTTATAGGCCAAGGCGTTTTCCCAGTTCTTTTGTGCTCAGATATTTTGCATTTTTCTTATTGAGTCGATCCAGGGCAAGGAAAGCGTCTTCGTATTCTCCAAGATATTCAACGAGCGCTTCGCGCATATAAAAACTCTTCGGTCGCTTTGTCTTTTCAGCAAGTTGATTCAGCCTGTTTTCCAAGTCGGCAGGTAATTTTAATGTAAGCATTCTTCCTCCTTAAATAGTAATACCTATAATACTTATAATACCTATAATAATTAAGGGACAAAAACAAGTCAATTTAAAAATGCATTGGGAAGCGGCATTGTCTCAAAAACATTATGGAATGAGAGAGAACAGATTACAGAAAGGCTGAGGAGTTAGGAGGTTTATGAGATTAAAGAAGCTCTTTGAATTGTTCGTCAGTCAGTGCTGCGTCTTTTATAATTGCCTTCAGGGTATAGGGATTCAATCTTTTATGATCAGAAATGGTTATGCGATGAATTCCATCGGACACGCCTATATGCTTTTCTCTTGTTACAATCTTGAATCCAACTTTACTGAATGCCTTAACCGCACGCTCGGCAGAGATATCAGTAAAAAGAACTTTAGGCAGGAACCTCTATCTGGTATACAGTTGAACCTTTGGTTTCCTCTTCAATCATCTGGCGGTATGTTTTAATGGCATCTTTGATATTTTGGATGGCTTCTTCAACTGTGTCCCCCTGGCTATGGCAGCCGGGGAGAGCAGGGCAATGGACATCGAAACCATATTCACTTTTGTTTATAACAACAGAGTATTTCATGTTTGTAATGAACCATATGCATTGCTCCTTGTCAAAAAAAACCCGTCCCGAGAGGGGACATAAAGGGTAATGATTTATGGATAAATTATTGAAACCTGTCATTCCGGCTTGTCCGGAATCTTTCTTTGCATTCAATGTATTACGCCGTCCGATCCCCGACAAGCGAGGATGACGGCTTACGATATTTTGTTGCCGGGTTAATAATAAAGATCTTCACAGAGAAAGGAGCCTATGCACCCGGGTTTGCCTTGTCTTTTGCCGCAGGCGCCATGATATTTGTCGTCGTCGAAGAACTCGTTCCGGAGTCGCAAAGAGGAGGCAACACTGATTTGGCGACCGGAGGGGCAATGATTGGCTTTGCAGCGATGATGCTGCTTGATGTTGCGTTTGGGTGAGCGCGTTTTCCCTATCCGGTGGCCTTAATCCATAACTATTTGTTGAAAGCGCCGGAGATAGAGTTTACAGCTTCGTCAGATTAAGTATCAGTTGAGGACTCCCCATAGAAAGAGTGATTTTGAGTCCTTTCAGCTCTATATTACCTTCTCCCTAAAGTTCACATACGCCATACTGCTTATAGTAGTGCAGAGTTTATTCGGAAATCAAAAAGGCCGTTCCGAAAAGTTCTTACAGAAGCAAATGTT
>Ga0209254_10001356_pt1 | contig 21805 bp, 18 predicted proteins | sample FrelakmetDIP11DI_FD_187148 | JGI IMG/M metagenome (GOLD analysis project Ga0209254, IMG submission 187148) | Freshwater lake sediment microbial communities from the University of Notre Dame, USA, for methane emissions studies - DIP11 DI (SPAdes)... | ecosystem: Environmental > Aquatic >...
CGCGTATTCAATGGGAACCCTATTTACGACGGCAGCGGCGCGCAGCGTATCAGCGGGTACGGGCTTCGGCCAGCGCCACCATCGCGCGTCGCCGCCCGCGCTGTCCGCCGCCGCTTCGTGTCGCCGAGACGCGGCTTGCGATAATCGACTGATGATCCGCACAACCATCCAGCAGCTGCCCGCCTCCCGCATCCGCGAAGTCGCCAACGCCGGCCTCGGCCGCAGCGACGTGCTGAAGTTCTGGTTCGGCGAAGGCGACCAGGTCACGCCCGCCTTCATCCGCGAGGCTGCGAAAGCCGCGCTCGATGCCGGCGAGACGTTCTACAACCATAACCTGGGCATCATCGAGCTGCGCGAGACGCTGGCTGCCTACTGCACCCGGCTGCATCGTCCCGCCACGGCGATCACCTCCGACCGCATCGCCGTGACCAGCGCCGGTGTGCATGCGCTGTCGCTCGTCGACCAGGCCCTGATCGATCCCGGTGATCGCGTCGTCATCGTCACCCCGGTCTGGCCCAACCTGACGTCGATGCCGCGCATCATGAGCGCCGAGGTCATTCGCGTCGCGCTCGAATGCCACGCCGGCGCCTGGACGCTCGACCTGCAGCGGCTGCTGGACGCAGCCACCCCGGACACACGCCTGGTGCTGGTCAACTCGCCGAACAACCCGACCGGCTGGACGATGCCGCAGCATGACTGGGACATCCTTCTCGCGCACTGCCGGCGCCATGGCATCTGGCTGGTCAGCGATGACGCTTACGAGCGTCTCGTGTTCGAGCCCGAGCTGACGGTCGACGGCCACGCGCCGGGCGTGCTGGCGCAGCTCGACGACGAGGACCGCGTCATCAGCGCCAACACGTTCTCCAAGAGCTGGACGATGACAGGCTGGCGGCTGGGTTGGCTGGTCGCGCCGAAGAGTTTCATCGCGCACGTCGGCAAGGTGATCGAGTTCAACACGTCGTGCGCGCCGACCTTCGTGCAGCAGGCCGGCATCGTCGCGGTCCGCGACGGCGAGCCGCTGGTCGCTCAGACCCTCGCGCGCCTGCGTGCCTCGCGCGACCTGCTGGTCGAACATCTCGCCGCGCTGCCGGGCGTGGAAGCGGCGCCGCCCCCGGGCGCGATGTACCTCTTTTTCCGCATCCCCGGCCGCAGCGACGACAGCCTGGCCTTTGCCAAGCGGCTCGTCGCCGAGTGCGGGCTCGGCATCGCGCCGGGCGTGGCGTTCGGCCCCGAGGGCGAGGGCTATCTGCGCTGGTGCTTCGCGGCCTCCGACGCCCTGCTGCTGCAGGGGGCGGAGCGGCTGCAGCGCTTCCTGCAGCGCTAGGAACGATTCACGCCAAGGGGCATTCGCTGCACGCCCCGCTGCAACCCGGCCGCGACGAAGCCCAGACCGGCGTAGAGCTGCTCCGGCATTTCTCCGGCGGCGGCGACGATCATCAGCCGATCGGCGTGCAATTCATCGCGCGCATGGCGGGCCGCCGCCGCGATGAGCGCGCGGCACAGCCCGCGACGACGGTAGGCGGCGTCGGTCATGACTGACTGGTAACGCGCCAGGCGCTCACCCGCCTCGGGTTCGGCCTCCACGTACACACCGAGGGCCGCCACGAGCCGCGGCCCGGCGCCGGCGTCGTCGACGAACGCGCCAAACCAGCTGCCCTGCCCCGTCTGCGCCAGGGCGCGCCAGCGCTCAGCGCGGCGACGCGCGAACGGCCAGTAGTCGTTCTCTGCGAACTGTTCGCCACGCGTTGCGACGCTCAATGTGACCAGGGCCGACCAGTCGCGCTCGGCCGCGGCGCCCGCCAGTGCAAGCGGTCGCAACTGCACGTCGATTGTCGGCGCCGGCACTCTGGGCACCACCGTGGTCTGCATTACGGTGGCGTTGTTCTGCGTGTAGCCGTCGGCGAGGAAACCCGAGATGTCCCCCGGCGCGTCTTCCATCCAGCCGAACGCGCGGTGGGTCGATTCCGGTTGCGCCGAGGCGATCAGACGTTCGAACAGCGCCGGCCAGCGCGCTTCATCGCCGGGCCGCGGAGCATGTTCGAACAGCAGGTAGTTGCCCCAGTAGTAGGTCGGGTTCGACGGCGTGCGGATGACCCGGCAGCCATGTTCCGCGCGGCAATCGAGCACCTCGCCGTCGGCGCGATGGAAGATCAGCTCGCTGCGAAAGCCGAGCGCGGCCGCCGTAGGCACCGTCTTGGTCACCGGCCGCCCGGAGGCGGTCAGGCCGACGCTGGAGCTCCGGCGAGACCGCGCTTCGACAGCATCGGCTCCACCTTCGGATCACGCCCGCGGAAGGCGCGGAAGGCCTCACCGGGCTCGAGCGTGTTGCCGGCCGAGTAGACATACTGCCGCAGGCGCTCGGCCACCGCGGGGTCGAACGGGCTGCCGGCCTCGAGGAAGGCGTCGTAGCCGTCGGCATCGAGCACTTCGGCCCACATGTAGACGTAGTAGCCGGCCGCATAGCCTGAACTCGCGAACAGATGCAGGAAGTGCGGCAGCCGATGCCGCATGACGATCTCGCGCGGCATGCCGATGCGCGCGAGTTCCTCGCGCTCGAACGCGGTGATGTCGACGCCGTCCGGCTGCGTCTGCGCATGCAGCGCCATGTCGACCAGCGCGCAGGCCGTGTACTCGACCGTCTCGAAACCCTGATTGAAGCGCCGCGCCTGCTCCAGCCGCGCGATCAGTTCGTCCGGCATCGGCGCACCAGTCTCGACGTGGCGCGCGTGCTTCTTCAGCACCTCGGGTTCGAGCAGCCAGTTCTCGAAGATCTGCGACGGCAGTTCCACGAAATCGCGCAGCACCTGCGTGCCCGACAGGCTCTCGAAGGTGACCTGCGACAGCAGCCCGTGCAGCCCGTGGCCGAACTCGTGGAACAGCGTCAGCGCATCGTCGAGCGACAGCAGCGTCGGCTCGCCGGGCGCGCCCTTCGCGAAGTTGTTGTTGTTGACGATGATCGGCAGCACGTCGCCCGCGACGCGCGACTGCAGCCGGTAGGAGCTCATCCACGCGCCACCGCGCTTGGTCGGACGCGCGAAGTTGTCGTGCAGGAACACCCCGACCTGGCGCTCGTCGCGCCCACGCACTTCGTAGACCTTCACGTCCGGGTGATAGGCCTTGAGCTCCGGACACGGCACGAAACGCAGCCCGAACAGGCGCCCGGCACAGTCGAAGGCGGCAGCCACGACGCGCTCCAGCGCGAAGTAGGGCTTCACCGCGGCATCGTCCACGGCGTAGCGCACCTGGCGGACCTTTTCCGCGTAGTAGCGCCAGTCCCAGGGCTCGATCGTGATCGCTTCGCCGCGCGATGCGGCCATCGCCGCCAGCGCGTCGCGCTCTTCGGCGGCGCGCTTCTTCGCCGGGGTCCACACCTGTTCGAGCAGCCGCGCCACGGCGGCCGGCGTGCCGGCCATGCGATCGACCAGCGCGTACTCGGCGTAGCTGGCATAACCCATCAGTTTCGCCTGCTCGTGACGCAGCGCCAGGATCTCACGTGCGACCGGGCGGTTGTCATGTTCGCCGGCGTGCTCGCCGCGCTGGGTCCAGGCCTTGAACGCCTGCTCGCGCAGGTCGCGTCGGTCGGAGTACGTCAGGAAGGGCGCAACCAGCGACCGGCTCAGCGTGATCGCCCATGCGTCGGACCGACCGCGCTGCTCCGCGGCCTCGCGCGCCGCCGCGCGAACAAAGGCCGGCAGGCCCGCCAGGTCGCGCTCGTCGATGAGCCACAGCACCCAGGTGGACTCGTCGTGCAGCACGTTCTGCGAGAACGTCGTCTGCAGTTCGGCCAGCCGTTCGGAGACCGCCGCGTAGCGCAGCTTCGCGCGCGCGTCCAGACGTGCACCCGCCAGGACGAAATCGAGGTGTACACGCTCCAGCAGCCGCCGCGCCTCGGGCGCGAGCCCGAGACTGTCGCGGCGGGCATGCAGTGAATCGACACGGGCGAAGAGCGCGCCGTTCAGATAGATCGCGTTCTGATGCGCCGCCAGGCGTGGAGCCATCGTGCGTTCCGCCGCCTGCAGCGCGGGCGATGTCTCCGAGCTGCACAGGTTGTGAAACAGGTGGCTGACGCGCGCCAGCAGGCGACCGCTCGCATCGAACGCGGCGACGGTGTTGTCGAACGACGGGGCTTCCGCGTTCGCCGCGATCTGTTCCACCTCGGCGATGTGCTGTCGCAGTGCGACGTCGAATGCCGGAACGAAGTGTTCGGCGCGGACCGCCGCGAACGGCGGCAGCCCATAGGGCGTTTTCCACTCAGTGAGCAGGGGATTTTCGGTCGTCATCGGAGCGCTTTCGGAGGACCCGCAACGATACCGAAGGCGAGCGATTGCGGCGATTGCGGACCACCCCGCGATTTCGGCATCAAGTCGTGGGTCTTGAGCGCCGCCCGACCGAATTGCGCTGCGGGCGATCGACGGAGCCCGGCCGTGTTACGCCGCGTTTCCGTTTGTAAAGTTGCTTGGGGCGGCGTGCGCGGACGCGTTCAGATGCGGTCATCGGATTTCAGGGAGACACCGATGGACCCCCGCCTGACCCGCTCCGCCCGCAGTGCACTCCTGGCTTGTTCGCTGGCCGTCGGACTCGGCGCCTGTGGCGGCGGCTCGTCGTCCGCACCCCCTGCCCCGGCGCCTGCACCTGCTCCGGCACCGGCTCCCTCGCCCGTGCTGCCGCCGACGGCGGATGAAGCGGCGCGCTTCCTGATGCAGACGAGCTTCGGTCCGACCGATGCCGACATCGCCCGCGTGCAGGCGCTCGGTTACAGCGGCTGGATCGATGAGCAGTTCGCGCTGCCCCGGACCGCCCATCTGCCTTACGTGCAGGCCAACTACAGCCTGCTGCTGTTCGGCGGCAACTTCGCCTTCATGCAGGACTCGTTCTGGCAACAGGCGGTCCCTGCGCCCGACCAGCTGCGGCAGCGCGTGAAGTTCGCGCTGTCGCAGATCGTCGTTGTTTCTGCAGAGAGCGGCACGATTGCCACGGCATCTGACGGGCTCGCGAATTACGTCGACTTGCTCGGCGAGCACGCCTTCGGCAACTACCGCACGCTGCTCGAGGCGGTGGCCACCAGCCCGATGATGGGGCTCTATCTATCCCATCTGCGCAACCAGAAGGCCGACCCGCTCACGGGCCGCGTGCCCGACGAGAACTTCGCCCGCGAAGTGATGCAGCTCTTCACCATCGGGCTCACCGAAATCAATCTCGATGGCACGCCCAAGCTCGTCAACGGCCAGCCGGTCGAGACCTATACAAACGCCGACATCACCGGGCTCGCACGCGTGTTCACCGGCTGGAGCTGGGCCGCACAGGATACGTCGAACGGGAGCTTCAACGGCGGCGGCACGGCGTACGCGGACCGCATCCTGCGGCCGATGCAGCCGTATCCGCAGTTCCACGAAGCCGGCGAGAAGACTTTCCTCAACGCGACGATCCCGGCGGGCACCCCGGCGCAGGCTAGCCTGACGATCGCGCTCGACGCCTTGTTCAACCACCCGAACCTGTGCCCCTTCATCGGCCGGCAGCTGATCCAGCGGCTCGTGACGAGCAACCCGTCGTCCGCCTACATCGCGCGCGTCTCGGCGGCCTGCGCCAACAACGGCGCCGGCGTGCGCGGCGACATGAAGGCAATCGTGCGCGCGATCCTGCTCGACGACGAAGCGCGCAATGCCGCCGGGCTGACGAACCCGCAGTTCGGCAAGCTGCGCGAGCCGGTGCTGCGACTCGCGCAGTGGGCGCGCTGCTTCGGCGCGACCTCGGCCTCCGGCAACTGGCTGATCCGCAATCTCGACAGCCCGGCGACGTCGCTTGGCCAGCAGCCGCTGCGCGCGCCGTCGGTGTTCAACTTCTACCGGCCCGGCTATGTGCCGGCCAGCACGGCAATCGCTGCGGCCAATCTGGCTGCACCGGAATTCCAGATCACCAGCGAAACCTCGGTGGCCGGCTACACCAACTTCATGCAGGCCGCCATCTCGAGCGGAGTCGGCGTCGGCCGAGAAGTGCGCGCCGCCTACACGAACGAACTCGCGGTGGCCGACAACGCCGACGCGCTGATCGACCGCGTCAACCGCTGCCTGATGGCCGGCACGATGGGTACGCAGCAGCGGCAGGAAATCCGCGACGCGGTCAACGCGATCGCCGCCACCGCCACCAACGGCCGCGCCAACCGCGTTTACACCGCGGTGCTGCTGACGATGGCGTCACCCGAATACCTGGTGCAGAAGTAGGAGACGAGCGATGACGACAATGAACGCTTCCCGCCGCGCCTTCCTGCGCCAGGCCTCCGCCCTGTCGCTCGCCGGCAGCGCCGCACCCTTTGCACTGAACCTCGCCTCGATCGGCGCCGCTGCGGCCGCGACCCCGGCCGACTACAAGGCGCTGGTCTGTGTCTTCCTCTACGGCGCCAACGACGCCCACAACACCGTCGTTCCGGTCGACGCGGCGAGCTACGCGACTTACGCCGGCGTGCGCGGCGCGCTCGCCTGGACCCCGCCGCAGCTGACGCCGCTCACGCCGACCACGCCACTGCCCGGTGGCCGGCAGGTCGGGCTGCCCGCTGAACTTGCACCTCTTGCAGCGCTATTCGACGCCGGCCAATGCGCCGTCGTTGCAAACGTCGGCCCGCTGGTCGTGCCGACCGACCGCACCACGTTCAATGCCAGGTCCGTGCCGCTGCCGCCGAAGCTCTTTTCGCACAACGACCAGCAGTCGGTGTGGCAGGCCTCGGTGCCCGAGGGTGCGAAGTTCGGGTGGGGCGGCCGCATCGGCGACCTGCTCGCAAGCCAGAACACGGCCCAGATCTTCACCTGCAACTCGCTGACCGGCAGCGCGGTGTTCCTGTCGGGCCAAGCGGTGCAGCCGTTCCAGATCGACCCGACGCAGGGCTCGATCGCGTTCGGCGCGCTGAACGCCAACTCGCTGTACGGCTCGGCCACGGGCGCCTCCGCGCTGCGCAACACGCTCACGCGCTCTCGCACCCACCTGTTTGAAAGTGACCTGCGCAACGTCAATCAGCGCTCGATCGACTCGAACACCGCGCTCGCCGCGGCGCTGGCGATGGCGCCGACCCTGGCCACGCCCTTCCCCGCCAACAACACGCTCGCGACCCAGCTGGAGATGGTGGCGAAGATCATCAGCGTGAGCGCCGAGCTCGGTGCGAAGCGCCAGGTCTTCATGGTCTCGCTGGGCGGCTTCGACACGCATTCGGGCCAGGACACGACCCATCCCGCGCTGCTCACCCAACTCGCAGGTGCGATCGATGCGTTCCAGAAAGCGATGGTCGAACTGAACGCGGCGCAGAAGGTCACGCTCTTCACCGCGTCGGACTTCGGCCGCACGCTGACCGTCAACGGCGACGGCACCGATCACGGCTGGGGCGGGCATCACTTCGTCGTTGGCGGCGCCGTGAAAGGCAAGCAGGTGATCGGCAGTTATCCCGACCTGACGGCGAACGGCCCGACCGACGCCGGCAACGGTCGCCTGATTCCGACGACCGCCGTCGAGCAGTACGCGGCGACGCTCGCCCGCTGGATGGGGGTGAGCGCCACCGACATTCCGCTGATCCTTCCGAACATCGTGAACTTTGCGCTCTCTGACCTGGGCTTCATGGCCTGACGCCCGCGGCCGGCGGCGCTATGCTGCGCTCCCTTGAGAGAAGGAGCCGCCGATGAGTACGCCCGCCGCGCCGCTGAATACGCCGAACGAATCACTGGTCACGACGACGCACATCGTCTATGCGCTGCACACGCTCGGACTGGTGATCGGAGCCTTCGGCACAGCCACCGTGATCGGCACGTTTCTTTTCGGCTGGCCGTCGATCATCGCGGTGATCATCAACTACGTGAAGCGCAGCGACGTTCGCGGCACCTGGCTCGACTCGCACTTCTCGTGGCAGATCCGCACGTTCTGGTGGGCGCTGGTCATCGCGGCGCTGGTGGCGCTGGTCGGGCTCGTGTTGCTGCCTGCGCTGGGGCTCGGGCTCGTCGTCTGGTGGATCGGCTTTTTCGCGCTCGGCATCTGGGCGATCTATCGCATCGCGCGCGGCTGGCTGCGCCTGAAGGACCGGCAGCCGATGCCGGCGCCCTGATCACCAGATCGAGATCTGTTCGGCCGGCGGCCGCATCATCGCCGCGTTCGTCGGGCAGTTGAACGCCGCCGCAAACGCCGGAAAGTTGGCGAGCGGCCCCAGGACGCGATAGCGGTTGGGCGAATGCTGGCCGGTGCGCAGCTGGTCGAGCAGCGCCTCGGTCCGGTATTGCGCGCGCCAGATCGTCGCGTAGGAAATGAAGAACCGCTGGTTCTGCGTCAGGCCGTCGATCGGGCCGATCGGCTCGCGGGCGAGCGCGATCTGCAGGCCGTCGAAGGCGATCTTCACGCCGGCGAGGTCGGATATGTTCTCGCCCAGCGTCTGCAGGCCGTTGATCGACTGCCCCGGCACCGGTGTGTAGCCGGAATACTGCTGCGCCAGACGCGCGGCGCGCGCCTTGTAGGCGGCGGCATCGTCAGGCGACCACCAGTCGACGAGGTTGCCGACGCTGTCGAACTGACGGCCGCGGTCATCGAAGTGGTGCGTGATCTCGTGGCCGATGACTGCACCGATGCCGCCGTAGTTCATCGCGGGATCCGCGGTTGCATGGAAAAACGGCGGTTGCAGGATCGCGGCCGGAAAGATGATTTCGTTCAGGCCGCCGGCGAAGGCGTTGACAAGATGTGGCGACGCAAACCAGCGCGTGCGGTCGACCGGCTCGCCTAGATCGGCGACCCGGTCGTTGAAGGCCCAGGCGCGCGCCCGCAGCCAGTTGCCGGCAAAGTCATCGCGCTCGATCACCAGGCCGTCGTAGGTTTTCCACCGGTCCGGGTAGCCGATTTTCAGCGCCATCGCATCGAGTTTCTTGAGCGCGCTCTGTTTGGTCGGCGCGCTCATCCAGTCAAGCTTCTCGATCCGCGCCCGCAGCGCCGACTTGATGTCGCCGATCATCTGCACCGCGCGTGCCTTGGCTTCCGGCGAGAACGCGCTAGCAACATAAAGCTGCCCGAGCCCCTCCGCGAGCGGCTCCGAGCCGAACGGACCGGTCATCACGCGAATGACCTGGTCCGGGCGCGGGAAGTTTTTCTCCAAGCCCTGGATCGCCTTACCGCGATAGTCGAAGCGCGCGTCAACGAACTCGGCCGGCAGCATCGGCGCCAGTTCGTCGAGCACGCGCTCGCGCAGATATGCGCGCCAGGTCGCCAGTGGCGCGTCGGCCGCGGCACGGGCGGCCGCGGCGACGAACTTCGGCGAAGCAACGTTGAATTCGCCCGGCGTCGCCACGCCCAGCGCAGCAAAGTAGGCCGCCCAGTCGAGACCCGGCGCACGCGCTTTGATCGTCTCGAGCGTGTTCAGCTGATAGACGGCGTTCGGATCGCGTCGCTCGACCCGCGTCATCGAGGCCTCGGCGAGCGCGGTCTGCAGTTCGAAGCTCGCCGCGGCGGCCGCCGATGCATCGCCTGCCTGGGCAAGCTTTCCCAGACGGAGACGGTAGACCTCGTAGGCCTTGCGCAGTTCGAGCGTGCGCGCGTCGTCGCGGAAGTAGTCGTCGCGATCGGGCAGGCCGAGGCCGCCCTGGTCGAGCTGCACGAGGTAGCGTCTTCGGTCCTTGGCGTCTGGCATCACCGCGACCCGCAAGGGCGCGTCGATGAAATGACGTGAGAGCTGGGCCAGCAGTGCCGGCAGTTTCTGGCGGTCGCTGAGCGCCTCGATCTCACGCAGCAGCGGCTGCAACGATTCAAGCCGGCGCTTTTCGACGGCCTCCACGTCCATGCCGCTGAGATAGAAGCTGAACGCGAGGCGCTTGCCCGGCGTGTCAAGCCGGGAAGGTTCGCGCGCCGCGTCGATCAAAGCCTGTTCGACGATGTCCCGGCTTTCGTCACGCAACGTATCGAAGCTGCCGATGCGTGCCCGGTCCGGCGGGATCGGTGTCGCCTTCTTCCACTGCCCGTTGACATACTCGTCGAAGTCCGTGCAGGCCTCGGCCGGCGTGCCGAGTTGCTTGAGGTCGAGCGCGGCGGCCGCCGCGACTGTTGGCGCGCAGAGGGCAGCGAATAGCAGCAGGCGCAGCATGGGCTATCCGATCGAAAATCGTCCGCCAGCTTACCTCGCGCACGGCGACCGGCCGGGAGCGACCCCACCCGCGCCGCACGATTGAGCGGACGCGGGGTCGGTGCTACTCTCGCGGCCACTCTGAATTCCGCTTACCGCGGACACGCGCCGAAGGTTCCCACAAGGCACCTTCCGGCCGCACGGCACAGGGGCACCCCTCCCGACTGCCGCGCTCCCAAGAACACAATTTTTGGCAGGAGTCTGAATGAACGCGCCCCTTCCCGAAGCCGTCCGCCGTGCACTGGCGGAGGTCACCCTCGACGACAAGTGGACGCTCGACCGCGGCCGCGCCTACATGAGTGGCACCCAGGCCCTGATCCGCCTGGCGATGCTGCAGCGGCAACGCGACCAGTTGGCCGGACTGAATACCGCCGGGTTCATCAGCGGCTACCGCGGCTCGCCGCTCGGCGGCGTGGACCAGACCGCGTGGAAGGCGAAGAAGCATCTCGAGCGGCACCACGTGAAGTTCCAGCCGGGGCTGAACGAGGACCTCGCCGCCACCAGCGTCTGGGGCACGCAGCAGGTCAACATGTTCGAGGGCGCGAAGTACGACGGCGTCTTCGCGATGTGGTATGGCAAGGGCCCCGGCGTCGACCGCTGTGGCGACGTTTTCAAGCACGCCAATGCGGCAGGCACGAGCCGGCACGGCGGCGTGCTGGCGCTGGCCGGCGACGACCACGGCGCCAAGTCGTCGACGCTGCCGCACCAGTCGGACCATATCTTCAAGGCCTGCATGATGCCGGTGCTGTTTCCGGCCACCGTGCAGGAGTACCTCGACCTGGGCCTGCACGGCTTCGCGATGAGCCGCTACGCGGGCGTCTGGGTCGGCATGAAGACGGTGACCGAGGTCGTCGAGGCCTCGGCCTCGGTCGTCGTTGACCCCGAGCGCGTGGAGATCGTGCTGCCGTCGGACTTCGCGATGCCGGCGGGTGGCCTGAACATCCGCTGGCCCGACGGCGCGCTCGAAATGGAAGCGCGCCTGCTCGACTACAAGCTGTATGCCGCGCTGGCGTACTGCCGCGCGAACAAGCTCAACTACACCGCGATCGACTCGCCGCACGCGCGCTTCGGCATCGTCGCCAGCGGCAAGGCGTATCTGGACACGCGCCAGGCGCTGTCGGACCTCGGGCTCGACGAGCAGACCTGCAAGGACATCGGCATCCGCCTGTTCAAGTGCGGCATGGTCTGGCCGCTCGAGGCGCAGACGATCGGCGCCTTCGCCGAAGGGCTCGAGGAGATCCTCGTCGTCGAGGAAAAGCGCCAGATGCTCGAGTACCAGGTGAAGGAGGAACTCTTCAACTGGATCGGCAAGGGCAAGCGCATCCCCCGCGTCATTGGCAAGTTTGACGAGAAAGACGGCGGCGAGTGGGCGATCCCGCAGGGCAACTGGATCCTTCCCGCGCACTACGAGTTCTCGCCCGCCATCGTCGCCAAGGCGATCGTGGCCCGCATCGGCAAGCTCGACCTGCCCGCCGACATCCGCGCCCGCATGCAAGCGCGGCTTGCGATCATCGAAGCGAAGGAGCGCGCGCTTGCGAAGCCCCGCGTCGTGACCGAGCGCAAGCCGTGGTTCTGCTCGGGCTGCCCGCACAACACGTCCACCAGGCTGCCGGAAGGTTCGCGCGCGGTGGCCGGCATCGGCTGCCACTACATGGTCGTATGGATGGACCGCAATACGTCCACCTTCACGCAGATGGGCGGTGAAGGCGTGCCCTGGATCGGCCAGGCGCCCTTCACGAACGAAAAGCACATCTTCGCCAACCTGGGCGACGGCACCTACTTCCACTCGGGCTCGCTCGCGGTCCGCGCTGCGGTCGCCGCCAACGTTCCTGTCACCTACAAGATCCTGTTCAACGATGCCGTGGCGATGACCGGCGGCCAGCCCACCGACGGCCAGATCACCGCGCCGCAGATCACGCAGCAGATGCACGCCGAGGGCGTGAAGAAGATCGTCATCGTCACCGACGAGCCGAGCAAGTACGACGCCACCAGCGAGCTCGACCACAGCGCCGTCAATGCGCACGGCGCCACCGGCGACGCGTGGAAGCTCGCGCCCGGTGTCACCGTGCACCACCGCGACGAGTTGGACCGCATCCAGCGCGAGCTGCGCGAGCACCCAGGTGTGTCGGTGCTGATCTATGACCAGACCTGCGCCTCCGAGAAGCGCCGCCGCCGCAAGAAGAACACGCCGGAGAAGACCGTGTTTCCGGATCCCGCGCGGCGCGTCGTCATCAACGACCTCGTGTGCGAAGGCTGCGGCGATTGCAGCGTCAAGTCCAACTGCCTCTCGGTCGAGCCGCTCGAAACCGAGTTCGGCCGCAAACGCCAGATCAACCAGTCCACCTGCAACAAGGACTACTCCTGCGTCAACGGCTTCTGCCCGAGCTTCGTCACGGTCGAGGGCGGCAAGCTGAAGAAGGGCAAGGCGTCGATCACCGGCGCGCTGCCGGCGGTACCGCAGCCGACGCTGCCGGGCATGAAGGCGCGCGGCAACTACGGCATCGTCGTGACCGGCGTGGGCGGCACCGGCGTCGTGACGATCGGCCAGCTGCTGGGGATGGCGGCGCACCTGGAAGGGCGCGGCGTGTCGGTGCTCGACATGGCGGGTCTTGCACAGAAGGGCGGCGCGGTGTTCTCGCACGTCCAGATCGCACCGACGCCGGCCGACTTGTATGCGACCCGGATCGCGATGGGCGAGGCCGACGTCGTGCTGGGTTGTGACCTGATCGTCACGACCAGCAATGAAGCGCTGTCGAAGATCCAGCTCGGCAAGACGAAGGCCGTGGTCAATACGGCCGAGTCGCCGACCGCGGACTTCGTGAGCAATCCCAACTGGCAGTTCGGCGGCGTCGGCCTCGCACAGCAGGTGCGCGAAGCCGTCGGCTCGGACCTGGACTGCAGCTTCGTCGACGCCAACGGCATCGCGACGGCGCTGATGGGCGACGCGATCTACACGAATCCCTTCATGCTGGGCTACGCCTGGCAGCGCGGCTGGATCCCGCTCGCGCACGAGACCCTGGTGCGCGCCATCGAACTGAACGGCGTGGCCGTCGAGGCCAACCGCAAGGCGTTCGAGTGGGGTCGCTGCGCAGCACATGACCTGGATGCGGTCCGCCGCATCGCGTTTCCGGACGCAGCCAGCAACGTGGTCGAGTTGAAGCGGTTCGCCTCTTCGCTCGAGGATATCGTCGCCCGGCGCACTGAGTTCCTGACCGGCTACCAGAACGCGGCCTATGCCGCGCGCTACGCCGCGCTGGTCGAACGCGTGCGCAAGGTCGAGTCCGACCGGCTGCAGTCAACGCGGCTCGCCGAGGAGGTGGCGCGCAATTACTTCAAGCTGCTTGCCTACAAGGACGAGTACGAAGTCGCGCGCCTGCAGTCCGACCCTACGTTCCGGGCACGGATTGCCAGCCAGTTTGAGGGCGACTACAAGCTCAACTTCCATCTCGCGCCGCCGCTGCTGGCGAGGCCGGATCCGTCGACCGGAAAGGTGAAGAAGATGCGCTTCGGGCCGTGGATGATGACGGCCTTCGAAGTGCTCGCACGGCTGAAATTCCTGCGGGGCTCTGCGCTCGATGTGTTTGGATACACGGCCGAACGCCGCACCGAGCGTGCCCTGATAGGGGAGTACGAGACGCTGGTCGACGAGTTGCTCACTCGGCTCGGCGCGGACAACCATGCCCTGGCCGTGCAGCTGGCGAGCCTTCCCGACGACATCCGCGGGTTCGGGCACGTCAAGGAGCGCAGCCTCTCGAACACGAAGGCCAAATGGGCCGAGTGGCTGGCGCGCTTCCGCGGACAGACGACCGCACAGGTCATCCGCATGCCGCAGAAAGCTGCCTAAGCTCAAGCTTCGTTCGCTTTTTCGCGCGCGGCTCCCGTTTTTTGGCGCCGCGACGCCCTGCATCAAGTCGTCGTAACTCCGCGGTAGCGCACGCCTCCGACGTCCCTTAAGGTTGGGCCCATTGGAGGTAGTCATGCGGGACAACGACAACGGCGCCGGGTGCGCCGCGATGGGAACCAGCGATCCGGCCAAGCAGGCAGAGCGGCTCGTCGCGCTTGCGCGGGAAGCCCGCCTGCTCGAGTTCGCTCTCAAGGGCGAGAGCGATGTGGCGCGGCGCCTGGCAACGGAACTCGAAGCCGCGCTCGAGCTGGCGATGGACGCGGAGTCGCCCGACGAGCTGATGACCGCCTGCGCGAGCATCGAGGCGGCGCTGGATCAGATCGTCAGCAACGGCATGCAGCTCTCGGCCCAGATGGCCGACATGGAAGTTGACGGTGTGCTGGGTACCGCACGAATGCCGGTGCTGACCGCGGTATTGAGCGCGAGCTGACCCCCGATCCCGCCGGCATTCCCTCAGCACCTCGACGATCGGCGCCAGAGCTTAGTCCTTGTAGTCAACATCGCTGCCTCTCAGCGACAGCAGCGGGGCTGCATGTTGGACATCACGCGTCACGCCATCGTCGGATTCGATCGCCGCGCCGTCCGCCAGCGAGTGTCCCTCACGGCACACGTTCATCACGCCGTTCCAGGGAATCGAGCTGGTCGTCGTGTCCAGGCAGGTTGGAGGCCCATCAAGGTCCGGGAAGACCATATCAACAGCCGTTTGGTGCCCGGCAGCTTCTGGCGGCCCAAACGGACGGCGCCGCGGCCGCAACGCGCCGCCCCTTGGCACCCGCGGTGTCGGCGGCCACGCCAATTCACGCGTGCGCGCGAACGTTCTGTCGCTGCTCGCCGAGCCCGGCGATGCCGAGCGTGACGATGTCGCCGGCCTTCAGGTACTGCGGCGGCTTGCGGCCCATGCCGACGCCCGGCGGCGTTCCGGTCGTGATGATGTCGCCCGGCAGTAGCGTCATGAACTGGCTGACGTAGCTCACCAGGTGCGCGACGCCAAAGACCATCGTGCGCGTGTTGCCGCGCTGCATCGGCTGGCCGTTGACGTCGAGCCACATGTCGAGGTTCTGCGGGTCGGGCACCTCGTCGCGCGTTACGAGATACGGGCCGATCGGCCCGAAGGTATCGCAGCCCTTGCCACGGTCCCACTGGCTGCCGCGCTCGAGCTGGAAGTTGCGCTCCGAGACATCGTTGATCACGCAGTAGCCGGCAACATGATCGAGCGCCCTTTCCTTGGCCACGTACTTCGCGGTCGTCCCGATGACGACGCCGAGTTCGACCTCCCAGTCGGTCTTGGTCGAGTTGCGCGGGATGACGATGTCGTCGCTCGGCCCGTTGATGCAGGTGGTCGCCTTGGAGAAGAGGATCGGCTCGCTCGGCACCGGCACGCCCGACTCGGCCGCATGGTCCGCGTAGTTCAGGCCGATCGCAACGAACTTGCTGATGCCCAGATACGGCACGCCCAGTCGCGGCTTTCCAGCCACCAAAGGCAGCGATTCCGGGTTGATCTTCGCCAGCTTCGCCAGCCCTTTGTCCGCCAGATGCTCGCTTGTCACATGCTCGACCACCCCCGACAGGTCGCGCAGCCGCCCCTGCCTGTCGAGCATCCCCGGCTTCTCAAGACCCGCCGGACCAAATCGAAGTAGTTTCATTTGCGGCCCTTAGCTTGCAGTTGTAATGAAAATTCGTCTGGCTCAGCCAGCGATTCTTTCTAACCATTCCGCGCGACGGTAGATTTGAACATTCGCGCGCCTGCAGGGACATACCCCTGTCGACGAAGATCGCCTGCCCGATAATGAACGAAGATTCATCGGCAAGCAGATAGACAATCGACTCGGCAATCTCCTCGGCCGTTGCCAGCCGCCCCATCGGCTGGCGCGCGATGAAGTCCTTGCGCCCGCACCGGATCGGCGAACACCTGAATGCGCTCACCAGGTGACGGCGTATCCGCGGTGCCCGGGCGGGCACAGTAGACGCGGAAGCCCTGCTTGACGTGATCGACCGCCAGTGCGCGCGTGAAGCCGGCGACCGCCGCCGGCGCCGATCATCTTCGGCAGCATCGCCTTCGTCAGCACGAACATGCTGCGGACATTCAGGTCGAAACTGAAGTCCCGGTCGGCGACGCTGCAGACGAGGATCGTGTCCTGGTGCACATAGCCGGCGCGGTTGAATAGGACGTCGACAGCACCGATGCTCTTTGTCGCGGCTTGCACGTCATCCGTGTACCACATCGAGTCCGTTGGTGGTGACGGCGGCCGGCGACTTCGACAACGGTTCCGGGTTCAGACCGGTAGCGGTGGCGCGGGCATGCCCGCGCGCTAACTCAAGCACTGCCGCACGCCCCATGCCCAGGCCGGCCGCTGTGACCAGCGCCGACTTGCCTTGCAACCGCCCCACCCTAGCCACCCTCCGCCGGAATGTGCTTCGGCTTGACGCCCTGGGCAGTGCGTGTGAAGCTAGCCGCGCAAATTGGTCTGACCACTTGACCAGCTCGCGGCGGTGCAATTGGCACGGCTCTGCACTGCCCAGCCTGCCACCAACGATTCCAATCCTCACGGGAACTCGATCCCTCGCCATGCCGAGCAAGGCCGTCGAACCGCAGCGGCTATACCGACGCATCGCCGAACAGATTGCCCGGCTGATCCGGCGTGGCGAATACAAGCCCGGCGCGCGCCTGCCCCCGGAGCGCGACCTGGCCCGCCTGCTCGAAGTGAGCCGGCCCTCGGTCCGCGAAGCACTGATCGCACTCGAGGTCGAAGGCTGCGTCGAAGTGCGGGTCGGCTCCGGCGTCTATGTCACGCACCGGCGGCCGGCGGCGCGCGGTGTAGATCGCCTGCCCGCCGATTCCGGGCCCTTCGAACTGATCGCGGCACGTCGCCTGCTGGAGTCCGAGTGCGCAGCACTGGCCGCACGCCAGGCGAGTCCCGCACAGGTCCGGCGCATTAAGGCTGCATTGACTGCCATGGAGCGTGACCGGCGGCGCGCCGTGATGCCCCTCGACAACGACCGCCGTTTTCACCTCGAAATCGCCGAAGGCAGCGGCAACAGTGCATTGGCGCTCGCCGTGCGCACGCTGTGGGACCAGCGCACGGGACCGCTCTTCCTCCGGCTCGAACACCACTTCGACACTCCGGACCTGTGGGAGGCCGCCATCGCGGAGCACAACGCCGTCATGAGCGCGATCGAAAGCCACGACGCCGGCGGCGCCCGCGCAGCGATGCGCCGCCACATGGATGCAGCGGCCCGGCGTTTCCAGCGCAGCTGGAGCGCCAGCGCGCCACGCTGACCGCCCAGGGGCGATCACTGGCACGCTGGATCCGCGCCGCGTCGCACACGTATGCGCCCGACGAAGTTGCCGACGACCGAAAGGCTGCAGAAACACGCGCTCACCGCCAGCGGTAAGTTCGATGTCCATGACGAGCCCATCGACCTCGGCACTTAACGCTTAATGGACTGGATCTCGTTCGGCTTCCTGCGGCTTCTAACCGGAACTGTCTTCCTGCAGTTCTTCACGCGCTACGAACTCAACGAATCTGCCGGCCAGACCGAGGAGATCGCGCGCCAACTGCTGCTTTGCGCTGTCTTCATCTGCGCGGCCATCGGCATGCGCAAGTACAGCCACATCCAGGGCGACGTCTTCAGTCGGATCCTGCCCAAGCGGCTGATGCGCGCGATGTCGACGCCCGTCGACACCGCCCGCGTTTCCTACTTCGCCCAAGCCACGTGGCTGACGGTCGCGCTGATCCGTCGCCTCGGCAGCCACTTCTGATGCGCTGCTGTCGATCTTCGGTAGCCCAACATGTAACCAACTGTTGGACACCGGCAAGAGTCCTTTCGAGAGGCTGCTGCGGGCTGCGGCTGCGCGCGCAATGGCGCAGATCATTGAGTTGGAGACAAAGCTCGGCGCCGAGCACGCCGAGCGGGCGAAGAGGTGGTCAAGGTCGATCTCGCGCCTTCCCGCGAAATGGTCGCCAAGCTGCACAACGGCCCGGACGCGACCTGGGACAAGGCGACGTACGACAAGCTGCAGGCCCTGAAGTAGTCCGACTCGCCGCGGCGGCCGGTTGCATGACGGCCGCCGCAGTCACTGCAACACCGCGCCGGCGCGTTCCGCGCCGCGTGGGTTGGACGCAAGGTTGCCGACCTAAGGCTTGATGACTTCCTGCTGGCTGGCCGGCACCGGTGGCTCGCCTCCCGGCACGTGCGCCAGCGTGCTGTCCCAGGTTTCGCCGTTGGGATCCACATAGCGCAGCCGGACCGGAATCCAGTCGAACTCCGGCGCCATCCACAGCTCGACCGCGCGGTTCGATTCCGGCGTCTTGGGACGCAGGACCTTCAGCGTGTGGACCACCTTGCCGCCGAGGGTGATCTGCTCGAAGCCGTCGATGACGAAGCTGTAGTTTTCGACCTTGCGCCGCGCGACCTGGAAGTCGATCTGCGAGCCGGGCGTGAAGCGCCACGGATAGGTCTGCGCCAGCAGCGGCAGGTGGAACTGCAGCGACAGCGGATCCTGCGTGCCGTCCTCGAACTTCGCCGGCTCGCCGGCGCCACGACCGGCAAAGCGCACGGTGTGCTCGGTCCAGTCGAAATCGACCGACAACTCCCGGTTCGCGATGTCGACGCGCTCCACGTAGCGGAACGGCGCAATCCCGAATGGCCGTAGCTCGCCGGTGGACCGCAGGTCCAGCAGGCCCGGTGGATCGACCGTGCGCAGCCACAGTTCGTAGCGCCCCTGCTCGAGGTCGATGCTCCAGTCGACGTAGGTGAGCGCCTCGATGCCGCGCATGCGCGAATACGTCGTGCGGTAGGCAATCCGGCCCTTGGTCGGCAGCTGCTTGACGCCGGGCGGCAACTTCGACGGCTCCGCCTCGGGCTCGGTCGCGGCCGGTGAGGGCGGCGCCGGCTCCTCGGCCGGCGCAGGCGGGGGAGGCGGTGGCGGTGGTGGTGGCGCCGGCTCGGGCGCCGCCGCGGCCGTTGGCGCCGGGATCGAAGGCGTGCGCGCCGTCGGGGGTGGCTTGGGCTTCGTCGGCGCCGTCGCCACCGCCGCCGGCGGCGGTGGCGCCTTCAGCAGCGCGATCGATAGCGTCGTCTGCGTGGGCTCGGTCGGTTCGGCCATCGCGATCTCGCGCCGCACGCCCGTGATCGCGACGACGTGCATCGCCAGGACGACGGCCAGCACCAATGCGCCGCGCCAGAAGGGGCGGCCGGGCCAGCGCGGTCTGATCTTTCGCGGCCTCATCGTCTGCCGTGAGCGGCGCTTTCGTCGTGCATCCGTCGATGTTCCCGCCGAAGGCGGGACCCACCGCTAAGATACCGGCTTCCTCCCCGGACGAATTTCCCGCCAAATCCCCATGAAGCTTGCGACCTTGAGGGATGGTTCGCGCGATGGGCAGCTCGTGGTCGTCTCGCGCGACCTCACGCTGGCCCATCATGCCGCCGGCATCGTGAGCCGCCTGCAAGGTGCACTCGATGACTGGAACTTCATCGCGCCGCAGCTGGGCGACCTCTACCAGACGCTGAACGAGGGCCGCGCGCGCCATGCCTTCCCGTTCGATCCGGCCATGGCCATGGCGCCGCTGCCGCGGGCCTACCAGTGGGCCGACGGGTCGGCGTACGTGAACCACGTCGAGCTGGTGCGCAAGGCGCGCGGCGCGGAAATGCCGCCCTCGTTCTGGACCGATCCGTTGATGTACCAGGGCGGCTCCGACGATCTGCTCGGCCCCCGCGACGCCATCGTTTGCCCGAGCGAGGAGTTCGGGATCGACTTCGAAGCCGAAGTCGCCGTCGTCACCGACGATGTGCCGATGGGTGCCACGCCGCAGGCCGCCGCGGCACAGGTCCGTCTGCTGATGCTGGTCAACGACGTGAGCCTGCGCAACCTGATTCCCGCCGAACTCGCGAAGGGCTTCGGCTTCTTCCAGAGCAAGCCAGCCACGGCCTTCTCTCCGGTTGCGGTAACGCCGGACGAGCTGGGCGAGGCCTGGCTCGACGCCAAGGTGCACCGCCCGCTGGTCGTGCACTGGAACGGCGAGAAGGTCGGAGCGCCGAATGCAGGCGACGACATGACGTTCGATTTCGGGCAACTGATTGCGCACATCGCAAAGACGCGCAACGTGCGCGCCGGCTCGATCGTCGGTTCGGGCACGGTGTCGAACCTGGATCGCGGCCGGGGCTACTGCTGCATCGCTGAGAAGCGCAGCCTCGAAATGATCGAGTCCGGCGCGGCCCGTACGCCGTTCATGAAGTATGGCGACCGCGTGCGCATCGAGATGTTCGATGCGCACGGGCAATCCATTTTCGGTGCGATCGACCAGGTGGTCGCTGCGCCCTCGCGCCGCTGACGCGCCGCATCCACGAACCGCCGAGGAGTCTCCATGACATCGAAGTCATCCCCCGCAATGCCGTTTCCGGCGATGGGCGAAACGCTCGACTTCATGCAGAAGATGTGGGGCATGAGCGGCATGCCGACGCCCGGCAACCTGGCTTCGATGGCGGCGCGCCTGCCGCAGCAGATGCCGAGCATGATCGCGCCCACGGTGGACATCGAGGAGCTCGACAAGCGCATCGCCGACCTGCGCGCCGTCGAGCAGTGGCTCGAGCTCAATGCCAGCATGCTGCGCACGACGATCCAGACGCTCGAGGTTCAGCGCGCCACGATCGCAACGCTCAAGGGCATCAGCGGGGCGATGATGGGGTCGATGTTCAGCCAGGCGCCCGCACCGGCGCCCCGGCCGAATCCATTCGCCGCTTCGCCCTCGCAACCGAGGCCTGCGCCGACGCCCATGCCGGAGCCGGCCGCGCCGCCGCACGCGGAGCCGGTCGCCCGGGCTCCGCGCAAGAAGAAGGCAACCCCGACTTCGACTCCGAAGCTGGCCGACGATGCATTGAACCCGGCGGCCTGGTGGCACACGCTGCAGGACCAGTTTTCCAGGATCGCGTCGGTGGCCACAGAAGCGCCGCCGCCCGAGCCGAAGAAGGCCAAGCGGCCTGCTCGCCGCACGCGCAAGAAAGCCTGACCGCGGTCGTAGTGCCGCCACCCCGACGCCGGTCGCACGCCGGCGGTCACCGGACGCGGCGCGTTACATCACGTAATTGAGGGCGAGACGACCGCCGTCCGGGTAGAGCGTCGTCCCGGTCAGGTACGACGCGTCGTCGCTGGCGAGAAAGGCGGCGACTTTCGCGACCTCCTCCGGCTCGCCGAGGCGCCCGAGCGGAGTTCGTGAAAGGATGCGGCTGCGCGCCGCTTCGTTGGTCAGCACGGCCGCCTTCAGCATTTCGGTCGCGATCGAGCCGGGCCCGATGCCCATCACGCGGACGCCACGCGGCGCGAGCGCCAGCGCCATCACCTTGGTCAGCTGGTTGAGCCCGCCCTTGCTGACCGTGTAGGGCACCTGGTTGGCAATGGCCAGCACTGCGTTCACGCTCGACAGGTTGATGATGACGCCGCGGCTTCCGTCCGGCCGCGCCTCCTGCGCCACCATGCGGCGCGCTGCGGCCTGCGCGCACAGGAACGCACCCTTCAGATTGATGCGCAGCACGCGATCGAAGTCTTCCTCGGCGAGGTCGAGAAAGTCGGCCGCATGCACGATGCCGGCATTGTTCACCAGCACGTCGAGGCGCCCGAACTGCGTCACCGCGACTTCGACCAGCGCCTCGCAGTCCGCGCGCAGCCCGACATCGGCGCGGCGCGCGACGGCGTAGCCGCCGGCTGCAGCGATCTCCTTCGCCAGCGCGGTGGCACCGACCTCGTTGAGGTCGCCGATAACGACCTTGGCACCCTG
>Ga0209254_10001357_pt1 | contig 21802 bp, 15 predicted proteins | sample FrelakmetDIP11DI_FD_187148 | JGI IMG/M metagenome (GOLD analysis project Ga0209254, IMG submission 187148) | Freshwater lake sediment microbial communities from the University of Notre Dame, USA, for methane emissions studies - DIP11 DI (SPAdes)... | ecosystem: Environmental > Aquatic >...
AGTGGAGAGACCGCACCGGAATGCCTGCGGGCAGACACCACAGTAACCATGGGGGCAGTTAAGCAAGGAATGCTGAAATTCCCGGCTTTTGAAAAACTTGGGGATCTCCAGGTGGTAGATATTGGTATATCTGAAGAATTCCCTCCCATAAAATCCATTAAACGATTTGTAGTTGATCAAACGCTTGTCAAGGATGTTCTACCAAAACGAAAAATGGACTCGCATAAAGGTACATATGGTATGGGGTTAATCGTAGCCGGATCTATCAATTACCCCGGTGCTGCTTTGCTGGCTGCCAAATCTGCTTACAGGATAGGCACGGGTTTGGTTCAACTTTGTGTACCTGGATTTATACAGGGAGCCATGGCCGGCAGTATTCCTGAAGTGACCTGGTTGGTTTTACCGCATGAAATGGGGGTAATTTCAGAAAATGCAGCGGACGTACTCCTTGCTAATTTGGATCGGGCTACGGCTTTGCTGGTTGGACCAGGTTTGGGGAAGGAAGAGTCAACAAGGGATTTTTTAAAGAATCTAATCTCTCGCGATAAGCTGGTAAAGAAAAAAGGAGGGATAGGATTCATTACTGGTAAGGAAGAAATTCATCAAGAAAAAGTATTCCTACCATCACTAATATTGGATGCAGATGGATTAAACCTATTATCGCAAATTTCTGGATGGCCGGAGATCCTGCCACCCCGCTCGATATTGACACCCCATCCAGGAGAAATGTCCAGGTTAACCGGATTGGATGTTAAAGTGATCCAGATGAATCGACTTGAATTGGTTGAAAAATATGCAAGGGAATGGAATCAAATCATCGTGTTGAAAGGTGCCTTAACAATAATTGCCGATCCGGATGGAAATAGTGCCTTTATCCCGGTAGCCACATCTGCACTGGCAAAAGCAGGCACAGGAGATGTCCTTGCCGGGATAATAATGGGATTATGTGCTCAGGGAGTTGATTCCTTTATTTCAGCCTGGGCGGGATCCTGGATTCATGCACAATCAGGTTTATCCGCAACACGGATAGTTGGACACCCCGCATCTATCTTGGCTGGAGAGGTCTGCGAACAAATTCCCCAAGTATTGCATCAGGTAACTAAGGAATAATAATTTGGGAGAGAATCCTAAATGAGGCTCTCTATATGTGCGATTATTTCTTATTGGACAGCTTTTAGGGGGAAAAAACTTTAGATTAATAAGATTTAGTGGAGTGAACAATCGCCCTAGATAGCAAAACAAGGCATTATATAGGAAATCGATAAGGGGCTGTCTATTTTTCCGACAGCCCCTTATAAGAGTTTAAATTGATTATATATTTTCTATGGGTTCACTCTCAGCACCCTGGGGGGGTTGTTTTTCTACCAAAACCTTCCCTTTATTTTGCAGAGCCTCACCTTTTTCATGGGTCATTTTGGCGAGTTCATCAAACCGGGTACGAGCCTCAACTGCGGATGCTTCCGCTTTTGCATAGGCATCTTCAACAGTGGTGGAAACCCTATCACCCAATTCAATTGCTTTTTCTTTGATTACCCGACGTGTATCTTCACCGCTTTGCGGTGCCATTAACAGCGCTGCTACTGCACCAGTTAAACCTCCTATAACAAATCCCACTAACAATGCTCCAAACTCATCTTTCTCAGCCATCGTATTTCTCCTTTTTGTTAATATTTAATAAGAATTGCAATCAACTAATTAGTTAGACATTTTCACTTTTTTTTACGAAAACTCATAATACTGCCAATCTCTTTCAACACGGCGATATATTCATTGAGCTTTATAACCGGTTCCGTTAAATTATCGCTCAGAAATTTTGCTGTTCCCTGTAAAGTATTAGCGGTTTGTTGGGTTGAATCCAAGATTGGTTTGACCTCATTTTGAATAAGGTTAGTCAATATTGCCAGTTGAACCATCAGTATAACCAGGGCAACGCCAACCACAAATGACTCTAACGCCATAAAGATGATGAAAATATCACGAAGTTTTTCTACAGCAGTAGTGGGTGCACTTGCCAAAAAAATGAAACTAGCAATTAACAGGCTTAATACAACAATTCCAATCCCAATAATTATCCAAATACTTTTTTGGACCTTTTCAGCCTGAATTTTATCCTGAGCATTTGGTTCTGGTGATGTTGTAGTTATTTCTTGTTCTTCCATGGTATTTTCCATCATTTTACTTTATTTGATTATAGCATAATCATTACTCATAATATTTGAGTATGTATACCATAAATTTTCTCTATAAACCAAACACGGTAGACTGATGGTCCAAATTACAGGATCGTTAATGGATTTTTTTTAATCCTTAATCTCCGAAATGCATAAATATAATTTGACTCATCATGTTAAAATTAATGGTTATGAACATTATTTTAATTCATCCGGTATTGAAATTTGTGCTTATATTTACAAGCATTCTTTTTCAAATTAATCCGAATATACCCCAAATTCACAATCCGCATTCCGGAGACATACTTCAGGGAGTCATTACAATAATTGGTAGTACGAATCTGTCAGGATATGATCACCATCAGATTTCATTTAATTATGTGGATTCACAGGCGGATACATGGTTTTTGATTGCGAAATCAGATAACATTGTAAGTGATGGTGAATTGGCCACCTGGGATACAACAACGATAGCAGATGGAAATTATAAAATCCGTCTGGAGGTATTTTTAAAAGATGGCGGTTCCAGGGAGATATTGGTGGATGAGCTTAGAGTGCGCAACTATACTCCAATAGAGACCCAGTCTATTACCCCTCAATTGATGGGTGTTGAAGGAATTTTGGAAACAGATGTTCCTTTCAGTGTTACAGCAATTCCTTTACCTGGTCATGATAATGCGAAAAACACATTAACCGTGTCAATGGAAGATTTTTATAAGAGCCTGGCTGGCGGAGTAGTGTTATCCTTTTCCATATTTCTTTTTCTGGTAATTTATTCTGCATTTCGTGGAATATTGTAATGACAGCAAGCGGCAGGGGTTAACCATGTTTTCAAGAATACTAAAAATCGCCCACAATCCGCAAGGATATTTGGAATCTACTTATTTACTGGTTGGATTAGGAAACCCGGGAAGAGAATACCACAGTAACCGCCATAATATCGGATTCGTGATCATCGATAAATTGTCAGAGGAATTTAACATTTCCATCAGCAGGTACCAATCCAAAGCCCTGGTCGGTTCTGGAATAATTGATAATCATAAATTGATCCTGGTAAAACCCCAGACATTTATGAACCTATCTGGAGATTCTGTTGTATCGCTGATCCGGTTCTATAAAATTCAACTTGAAAAATTCCTGGTGATGTATGATGATCTTGATCTTCCTTTTGGAACGATCCGTTTACGTGCTTCTGGTGGGACCGGAGGGCATAACGGAATGACATCTATTCAAAATAAGTTGGGGACCCAGGATTTCCCCAGGCTTCGTTTTGGAATAGGACGTCCACCGGGACGAATGGATGCTGCCAGTTATGTTCTTCAGGACTTTTCCAAGGACGAGAAATCATTTCTGTCTCCCATGGTTGGTACAGGTGTCGATGCTGTCAAGCTGTTTATCCAGTCAGGTTTAGAAGCAGCGATGAATCAATATAATAATACGGGGTTTAAGGAATAAGTTGTTAAAAGAAATCAGGAATTTACCAGCCTACCAGCAGCTAAGGGATACTTTATCTTCGGGTTCATCACTGGAAAGTCTGGGATTACCCAGGGCGGTGAGGATTCCTGTTGCTGCGGCTTTATACCAGGATCTTAAGAGACCGATTTTATTTATAAGCTCCCGTTTGGATAAATCGGTTGTCCAGATTGATGAGTTCGATTTCTGGCTTCAAAATCCGGTTTCCATGCATTTTACGGAACCCAATCCATTATTCTATGAAAAAGCAGCATGGGGCGCTCAAACCAGGTTGCAGAGGATCAAATGCCTTACCAGCCTGGCAATGACTCACCGGCCGGGAAATTCATCCACAACAGAGATTCCGCTGATTGTTGCTCCTGTCCGGGCAGTGATGACTCGCACACTCCCCCGGAGGGATTTTATAAAATCGATGAAGGTTCTGGCGATAGGGAAAACCTACCAAATCCAAAATCTTCAGAAAGAATGGACAGATATTGGCTATCAGAGAGTGGACACCGTTATTGAGCAAGGACAATTTTCTCGCCGGGGTGGTATCCTGGATGTTTGGACCCCGGCTGAGGAAGTACCTGTCCGGTTGGATTTCTTTGGGGATGATCTTGAGACTATTCGGAAATTTGATGTTGTAACCCAAAGGACGATTGAAGCGATTGATAAGATTTTGATTACCCCTGCCAGAGAAATAATGCCCGGCAACTTACCTGCCGAATTATCACAGGTCGATGAACAATTGTTGGAATTCTATCTGCCCTATGCCCATCCGAATCAGGCAAGCATTTTAGATTACCTGCCAGATAAATCGCTTGTAATTTTTGATGACCTGGATACCCTTGAAATTTCTGCCAATGAAATTGAGGAACAGGCGATCCGTTTTGGCAAGGAAAGCATTCTACAGGGATTGCTTAAAGAAACCGGCCTGGTTCCTTTTATTTCCTGGTCCGAATTATTTGATAGCGTCAAAAAGGATCAATGGGTTGATTTTGGCCGTTCCAACTATCCATCTGTCTCACCATTGGCAGAATGTTTCACTCCCGGGCTGCGGTTTGGAGGCAAGCTCAAAGATGTGATTGACCACCTGGCTATAATCAGTTCAGATGGCGAAAAATCAATGGTTGTAACCCGTCAATCATCCAGGTTTGATGAATTATTAAAAGAATATGGTCAATTTACGCTCTTTGAGGTTAAACCTCAGCTAGTTCAAGGGACATTGACCGAAGGCACAACTCTTATCCAAACCGATGGAAGCAGGTACCACCTACTGACCGATAGTGAAATATTTGGATGGGAGAGACCAAGACCGCGCCAACAAAAACGAGCTGCAGTTGTTACACCCGAAGCACCATTTACTGATCTTACATCTGGTGATTACCTGGTACATATTGATTATGGTATTGGAATTTTCCGCGGGTTGGTAGGAAGAATCGTTGATAATTTTGAGCGGGAATTCTTACTGATTGAATACGATGCGGGCGACCAGCTCTATGTTCCCATTCACCAGGCTGACCGTCTAACCCGTTATGTGGGTCCAGATGCGAGGGCGCCTTCGCTTACACGCCTTGGGACGGCAGAATGGGAGCACACCCGCTCCAAGGTTAAGCTGGCTGTACGAGAAATAGCCGATGAATTAATCCAGCTTTATGCCAGGCGTCAAATGGCGAAAGGATATACTTACCACAAGGATACTCCATGGCAAAAGGACATGGAGGCTAGTTTCCCCTTTATCGAAACAGAAGATCAGATAAAAGCCATTGGAGAAGTAAAGCGTGATATGGAAAGTCCGCGTCCGATGGATCGCCTGTTGTGTGGTGACGTAGGTTACGGAAAAACTGAAGTTGCGTTAAGAGCTTCTTTTAAGGCGGTGATGGATGGCAGGCAGGTTGGAATTCTTGTTCCTACCACCGTACTTGCTCAGCAACACCATGAGACTTTCCGGGATAGGCTGGCTGCATATCCAGTTGAAGTTGAAATGCTCTCCCGATTTAGAAATCCAAAAGAACAGGATGCAATTATCAAACGATTGGGGGAGGGGAGTATTGATATTATCATCGGAACCCACCGGCTGCTTCAATCCGATGTGGTTTTTAAAGATCTTGGCATGCTCATTATTGATGAAGAACAACGCTTTGGAGTTTCCCATAAAGAGTATTTTAAGAAGCTTAGGACAGAATTGGATGTCCTCACCTTATCTGCCACACCAATTCCCCGTACTCTCTACATGGCATTAACTGGCACGAGAGATATCTCTACGATAAATACAGCGCCAGAGGAGCGCCTGCCAATTAGTACATTTATTGGGCCGTATAATCCACAGCTTGTTAAACAAGCTCTTTTACGTGAATTGGAGCGCGGGGGGCAGGTATTTTTTGTACACAACCGGGTGCACACCATCCATGGTATGGGAAGCCATCTTGCGAACTTAGTGCCCGAGGCTCGTATCGGGATTGCTCATGGACAAATGCCGGAAGATGAGCTTTCCTCTGTTATGAAACAATTTAATAGCGGGGATATTGACATTCTATTGTGTACTTCAATCATTGAATCCGGTTTGGATATCCCGAACGCAAATACTTTGATCGTTGATCGGGGAGATACTTTCGGATTAGCACAACTTTATCAGCTGCGCGGCCGGGTGGGCAGGGGAGCTCAAAGGGCTTATGCATATTTTTTCAGACATGCTCGCAAACCACCAACTCCGGAAGGGTTGGAAAGGTTGGAGATCATTGCTGAGAATACTCAACTTGGTGCAGGTTACTCAATTGCTATGCGTGATTTAGAAATGAGGGGAGCAGGAGAGCTTCTTGGTACAAAGCAGCACGGATATATTGCATCTGTTGGATTTCATCTTTACACCCGCTTATTGGGACAGGCGGTTAAATTATTAAGGCAAGGACAACTCCGTGAAGATAAAAATGAATCAAGTCTCCAAGATCCTTCACAGTCTATGGTTAGTGTGGATCTTCCGCTTTCCGTGGCAATCCCTGTTGATTATATAGCCGATCAAAACATCCGTCTCAGTCTGTATCGCAGGATGGCTGTTTTAAACGATGAGGTTGAATTAAATAAGTTAATGGAAGAATTCAAGGATCGCTTTGGTCCACCGCCAAAACCATTACAAAATCTATTTTTCCAATTATTGGTCCGTTTACGTGTACAACAGGCAGGACTGGCGTCTGTCAGTTATGAGAATGAACAATTTGTACTAAGGCTGCCGTCGTTGTTGGACCCATCAGAAAAAAGAATACTCCCGGTAATTGACATCGCCCGGGCAGGAAAAAATTCTTACTGGCTTCCATTGGATATCAGTCAGGACGATTGGAAGGAAAAACTTCTTGGGACGATTGATGCGATTAAAACTAAATTGAAAGAACAAGAGGCGGCATAATCGAAAAGTCATACTTTCTTAAGGAAATTAATGAATGGATGTATGAATAGCAAGTTCTTTGAATACAATTGGGGACTAAATTCTCCAAGGAATTTAATATGGGAATATGGTAGGAGATCACGTGGAATTTAAACTTCAAGCACCGTACCAACCGACAGGGGATCAACCAGATGCCATCCGTTCATTGATTGAAGGCGTAAATCGAAATTTGAGGCACCAGGTTCTGCTTGGTGCAACAGGAACGGGAAAAACCTTCACGGTTGCGAATATCATATACCAATTACAAAAACCTGCGCTGGTTATGGCTCATAACAAAACACTCGCTGCCCAGCTTTATGCAGAATTCAAGGAATTTTTCCCAGAAAATGCGGTTGAGTACTTTGTTTCATATTATGACTATTACCAACCTGAGGCCTATGTACCCCGTCATGATCTTTATATAGAAAAAGACTCTGATATCAATGAAGAAATTGAAAGGCTGCGGCTCGCTGCCACAACTGCATTGATGTCTCGTAAGGATGTAATTATTGTGGCATCCGTTTCCTGCATCTATGGATTGGGTAATCCTGAAGAGTACGGAAAAGTTGTTATAAACATGCGTGTAGGTGAAATTTATCGCAGGAATGCACTACTCAGGCAATTAATCGAAGGTCATTACCAGCGCAATGATATGGAATTGCGTCCTGGAACATTCCGTGTTCGCGGGGACGTTTTAGAGATTTTCCCGGCATATGAAGATAAAAAGGCATATAAAATCTCATTTTTTGGTGATGAGGTTGAAAGGATTGTCTCATTTTATCCATTAACAGGGGAAATTTTTGACGACCCTTCAGATGTGGTTATCTATCCAGCGAAGCACTACATCACAGAGGATGAGAAACTTAAGAATGCAATCCGGGATATTGAAAATGAACTAGAAGAACGGCTCACATATTTCCGTTCTGTTGACCGTCTTGTAGAAGCGCAAAGATTGGACCAACGCACCAAGTATGATTTGGAAATGTTGCGCGAAGTGGGGTACACCTCCGGGATCGAAAATTATTCGCGGCATTTGGACCAGCGCGATGTCGGCACACCTCCCTGGACAATGATTGATTACCTACCAAGTGATTATCTGCTGGTGATTGATGAATCCCATATGTCAATCCCGCAAATCCGCGGGATGTTTAATGGTGATAGGTCCAGAAAGCAGGTGTTGGTGGATTACGGATTCCGCCTTCCATCCGCCCTGGATAACCGCCCCCTCACTTTTAATGAATTTGAAAACCATATGGGGATAACGATATATACGTCCGCCACCCCTGGACCGTATGAACTCAACAAAGCAGAACAGGTTGTAGACCAAATCATCAGGCCAACGGGCTTGATTGACCCTGAAATTATCATCCGCCCAACGAAGGGGCAGGTTGATGATTTGATATCCGAAATACGGGGGAGGGTGAGCCTGGGGGAGCGGGTCCTGGTAACAACCCTCACTAAGCGCATGGCAGAAGACTTGTCAGAATACCTGAAGGAGGTTGGGATCAAAGTTCACTATCTTCATTCTGAAGTGGATACCCTTGACCGCGTTGGTATTTTACGGGATTTGCGGATGGGTATATTTGACGTGATTGTTGGAATTAATCTTCTTCGTGAGGGATTGGATCTTCCTGAAGTATCTTTAGTGGCAATACTGGATGCGGATAAAGAGGGGTTTTTACGATCGGCGACTGCCCTTATCCAAACTGTTGGGCGTGCTGCCCGGCACCTAAATGGACAGGTAATTATGTATGCCGATAAAATGACACAGGCAATGCAGTTTGCCATCCAGGAAACAAATCGAAGAAGGGAAAAGCAGATTGCTTATAACGAAGAGCATCATATCATACCAGTCAGCATAAGCAAGGCTGTCCATGATATTACAGAAAGGATCAGCAGCAACTATGCTGTAGCTGAAAAAGGGGATGGATATTCTACAGGAAAGGGAGATGAAAAAATCCCGGTTGGGGAACTGAAGCGTATTGTAAAAGAGTTAGAACAGCAAATGAAAAATGCTGCTAAAAATCTTGACTTTGAACGTGCAGCTGTGTTGAGAGATGAAATCATTCAACTGCGGGTATTGATTGCTGATGAATCTCAAGTTGCCCCATGGAAGAAAGCCCAAATTCTTTCAGGAGAGATCGATTAAAGATTTCTTAATTCCAGCTAGAGGGAAGCCGCTAGATCAAAGCGGTTAAATTTCCCGTCAGGTTCTTCCCAAACATATTTTACATCGGTAATTATTGATGCTGGTGGACCCAAACGCACCTCGCTTAGCAGGGTAAACAGTTTATCCCTTGGTCCTTGTGCAATTATTTCAACGTCCCCGTTGTACCTGTTGCGTACCCACCCGACCAAATTTAGCCGGCTGGCTGATCCATAAACGAACATACGAAAACCAACTCCCTGGACACGACCAGTAACCCATATGTGGAGGCGGGATTGTAATTCTTGTTGCTGAGTCATAGGCAACTCCAAATTTTCAGAGCGAAATGGGATAAATTTGAATTGTTCTAATTATTTCCTATAAGGGGGGGGCTGATTACAATCCTGTCCTTTTGATAAAACTATCAATACTCATCCTCTTCTTCAACCTCGTCATCCCCATAATCATCATCTATATCCCCATAACCATCATCATCATCCAAATCTACATCTCCATCAGCATCGTCATCGTCGGTTATTAATTCCTCCGATAGATATTCATCTAATTCCCCTTCACCTGTCAATTCATCTGTGCGAATCGCGAGCATATCCAATTCAGGGAAGCTTTCGGTAAAATCCAGGTTTTCGAGTGCATTATCGATGAATAACGCTTCCTCATCGTCATCTGTTTCTTCAAGTATGCGCTCGAGGGTTTTCCGAACATTTTTACCGCCAATTTGTGAGAGAGACCATATAATGATTGACCGCAAGTCGATGTCAAGCTCGAAAGGTTCTTTTAATAATTCCAACAAGGCAGGACGAGCATTGCGCAGTTCTAATTGACCGGCGGCTCGAATTGCTTCCGCTTGTATTTCCGGATTATCTTGGCTAATATTCTCCAATATATCATTTTTCCAGCGGGGATCGGCTGAACGGCCCATTGCAAATAAAGCAGAGGCTTTCCATTCAGGCAGTTCATTTTCGTATGATTTTTGGATAATTTTGACCACTTCTTTTCGGGAAGAATATCCGAGAGATTCAAGGGCTTTGCGCCTGACTTGAACCTGCGGATCTTTGTCAAAGACCCCAAATAATTTATCTTCGATCCTTTCCTGTTGTTTCTTTGGGATTTCATCCAATTCTCCGAGATAAATGAAAAATCCCAATGCGGCAACGGCGGCGGCCCTTAAAGTATCATCAGCATGGTTAGAATTCTCCATTAATAATGGAATCAATTTTGGATCTTCACATTCCCATAATAACCTAATCGCAGCAGATAAAACCTGCGGATTTTTTTCCTCCTTAAGGACAAACCGGCCAAAATCATCAAAACAAACCAGGGTATCGGCTTCTGCAATTTCTTCCAAATCACCCAGTAAATTAATTTTACGTGCAGCGGGAATCTCGAACCATGCCTTTTTTAGTTCAGTCATTTGCTCCGGAGACATATCTGAGAATATATGTAGATATATTGCAGGAAATGGATTGTTTATATCCTTCAAACCAACGATTACCTGATCGAAATTATCCTTTTGTTTATTCAAAACAGATTACCTCCTTGGATATAATTCAGAATCAAGGGAGCTGTATCGGATTGATAAAATCCTGAGTAGTAATATATATCATCAAGAGGATCAATGCAGAGAAGCCAACAAAATGAATAACATTTTCATATTGGGCTGGAATCCGTTTCTTGAATAAAATCTCAGGGATTAAGAATAGAATTCTTCCCCCGTCCAGGGCAGGTATGGGTAAAAGGTTGGTTAAACCGATTGCTATGGATATGATTGCCATCAACCAGATCGTATTAAGGCTGCCAATTTCATTCCCGGTCTGTGACTGGGATGAAGCTGTGACTTCCTGGTCCTTCTCTCTTGCTTGCGAATACATGTCAAAAATACCTTTAGGACCTACGAAACGGGCTTCTTCAGGATCAACTTGTCCACCGATTAATCGACCAGGCAGGAGGAAGAGTTGTCTACCCTGTTCAAAAGTGATCATTGCTCCATATGGAATGGATTGGAGGATGTTGATATCCCTGGATGGATTTGTCATCATAATTCCCAGGGCACCTTCCCCTTCTGGCGGCTTTTCACGGGGAACCATCTCAACAGCAACACGGTCACCATCCCGAAGTATTGTAACAGTGATGGCTTTTCCGAGATTATCCTTGATAATCTGTGAGAGTTCTTCCATACTGTCGATTTGAACCCCTTCGATTTCGTATACAATATCGCCGATTTGGATTCCTGCAAGTGCCGCAGGAGAGTTCTTTGCAATATCCATGATCTCAACAGTCTGAAAATCAGGTGCGCCAATTTGGGAAAAGACAAATGCGAACAGCAGCATCCCTGTTAGTATATTCATGGTCGATCCGGCAAGAAGTACTCCTAATCGCTTCCAGGGATTTGCTGCTGCCATACCCCCAGGCACTTCCGGATCATTTTCACCTTTGAGACGCACAAATCCGCCGAGAGGAATCAAGTTGATGGTTATGTCTGTTCCGGAAAGATTAAATAATCTAAAAATCCTTGGGGGAAAACCGAAACCAAATTCTTCCACCTCGATTTTGGATAATTTGGCAGCAACAAAATGGCCCAGTTCGTGTAAAAAAATTAAAAGGCCAAATGCCAAAACAAACTCAATAAGGGTAATCAATCCAGTGGTGATATTCATATATTTCCTTAAATACCGTTATTTCTGAAGGAATCGCATCCTTTTTTTCTATTATATCCACATCCCTGTTGAATTTACTTGTACAACTTGTATTCTAATAAAATGTTAATGTATCTCCCAAACGAACTCCAGGCCCGGGTTTTGCGTATAGAACATTAATAATGTTAGGAATCCTGGTAATTTTTTCTTTTATTTCCCCGGCAAATTGAGATATGGTGATTACATGGACATTCGGTCCAGCATCCATTGTGTAGCATACTGGATATCCTTTTTTCCTCCAATGTGGAATTTGTTTTATCAATTCCAATGAAGCAGGCTCCCAGAAAAACAAGGGTGGATGGGATGTCATCATGACTGCATGCATGAGATTACTGTCGAATTCCACTATGTCTGCAAATTTCCCAAAATCCTTTGCCAGTAGAGCCTGGCGGCAGGTTTCCAACCGCACCTGTGAACCGGATACCCTCGAATTTTGGAATGGGCTGGTGGCTGCAATTTGATGACCTTCAACAGATCCGACCTTTTTATGTTCTTTATTCACGATAACCACAAGATCAACCAGATCCCAATGGTCTGCTGCGGCAATTGAATAGGCATATGATGTGATGTCATCCTCGCCTGCGGTCCATTCTACAAATCCAGACGGGATCGACCTGCAGGCAGATCCTGAACCATGGCGGGCAAGGCGAGACAGTTCCGGTTCCGAAAGATTCAGACCAATTGCTTTGCTTGCAGCCAGGGAGAGAGCTGCAAAGGCAGACGCTGAAGAAGCAATCCCGGCGCCCATGGGAAAATTATTTTCGCTGACAACCCGGGCATACAACTGGTGGTTGGCCATATTCCTAACAACCGCAAGAAAATGCCGAACCCTGGCTAGTGATTTCTGCGAAGCAGATTTATTGTTAATAATAAGATGATCAGAATCATAATCCGGATCAAATGTGACGGTTGTCTTTGTACTCAAGCAATCCATCACCATAGATATTGAACCGTTGGCGGGGATGTGAATTTTTGGATCCTGGTCTCCCCAGTATTTAATAAAGGCAATATTTGGATGTGCGATTGCTGTGGCGGTGTGGCTTGTCATAAGGAATAGTTTACCATGATCCAATTTGAGGGTAAGCAGTAACCATGAAACAAAACTTATTATTGCCGGGGCTGACAGTCTGGAGGGGTAAATGCTCAATTCAAAAAAATTATGGCATCCGTTAAACCTGTACAGGAAGGGTGCCGCTGGGAAGGTTGCGCTTTTGCTGAAACCTGGAATACTTTGGCTAATTAAGAATTACGGATTATGAATATTCCCCCCTTAGAAAAATATTCGCACACCTGTCAATTATTTCCAAGGATCAGGTTACAATTGGTTGGTTCCAATACAGCGGACCCGTGTGACCGCCGGGGAAGATAAACGTGGGACCTGGAACGATCGAATGTTTAAATAGAATGGAACGAATTTTTTAGCTCAAGTAAACACTGTGAGTGTGGATAAAATTGCATACAATAAACCTTTTGGAGGCGAGTGAACATGGTTTATAAACCTGAGATCAACAAATTTTTCGATTTTGAACGGATGGAAACCACCTTAAAACGTTGGGCAGATGAAAACCCGGATCGATGCCGATTACATGCGATAGGGGTTAGCCATCGCGGACGGATCGTCTATGCCCTGGAAATCTCCAATTTCCTCACGGAGGATGCCGGTTCCCGACCAGGTTTTTATATTGAGTCTTGTATTCATGCAGAAGAAGTCATGGGCACCAATGTGACCATGTACATTGCCTGGTATTTAATATCAAATTTCCAAAAGGATCCCTATGTTACCCAACTATTAGACACACAGGTTTTTTATGTCTTACCTCGTTTAAATCCTGACGGCGCTGAATATGTTTTGAAGCAGGGAGCTCCCTGGTGCGGCAATGGCCGGTATCTCCCAGGTGAGGAACAGCCGGAAAGGGGTTTCTACTGGAAAGATTTAAATGGTGATGGGGTTGTTGCCCAAATGCGGGTGGCAGATCCGGATGGAGAATGGAAAATTAGTGAGAAAGATCCGCGATTTATGGAACTGCGTGAACCTTGGGAGCTGGAAGGGGATTTTTTCCGGTTATTACCAGAGGGAGAATTTCGAGACTTTAATGGGGAATATCATTTTCCAAAACCCTGCGATGGCAATATGAATCGCCAATTTCCAGCAAAATATTTTCCAGAAGGCCAACAATATGGAGCAGGAAATCTGCCGTTGGAGGAACCGGAAGCGAAAGCGGTGGCCGATTTTATCCTGGCTCATCCCAATATCGGCGGCGTCATGTCTTATCATACAAACGCTGGCGCCTTATTAAGACCATTCGGGGATAAATCTGATGAGCATTTTGTTGGTCAGGATCTAGCCCTGTATACGGTGCTGGGAAAAATGGGTACCCAGATAACAGGTTATCCTACTATTTCTGTATATCAAGAGTTTACCCCGGATAAGAATGATGTCCGGGGTGGTTGCCTGGATGATTGGACGTATGACTTCTTAGGGCTGCCAAGCCTGGTAACCGAATTATGGAATGTTGATCAGGCTGCAGGTGTGTCAACTGAAGGATTTTATCCCTCCAATAAACGAACCGTTGAGGAGGAAGGCAAAATCCTTGCATTCCTGGAACCCCGTATGAAAAATCCCTATCTTGCCTGGGAGGCGTATCAGCATCCGCAGTTAGGGCAGGTTGAAATTGGTGGTTGGAACCGGATTCTGGTAGAGAGAAATGCGCCAGAATCGATGCTGGAAGAAATTGCCGAAAAACACAGAGAATTCAGTATTAAATTTGCTGCAACCCTTCCAAAATTATCGATAAAAGACCTGGTTTACGAACATCTGCAAGAAAACATCGTGCGCATTACTGCTAAGGTTGGTAATCGTGGTTATTTACCCACATACCTGACCGATCAGGCTCGCTTGATGAAAGCAGATAAAGCGATCGTCGTTACCCTGGATGCTGATGTGGATTTTGAAGTTATTAATGGCGAGCCCGAAGTGAAAATCGAGCATCTTGAAGGCCGTTCCAAGCGAAATGAAACCTGGTCCCAATGGATAAAGAAATGGGAGCCTTCCGAGAGAATTGTTACCTGGATTGTGCGGATTAAGGGGGAGGGGAAATTTACGGTTACGGCCAGCCAGCAAAAGTGTGGTGTCAGCCAACGGGAAATTGTTGTGACCTGAGGTAATCCTTAATCTGTATTAATCCAGAAAGCCGCTTTATCAATAAAAAGAGGTCGTCGCTTTGATTGTTGCGACGACCTCTTTTTTTATGCAGCTTGAAAATATCACCCAATATTGTAAAGGAACCTATCTATAGTCCTACTTAATTCTCAAATAATGATCATCCTTTCACGGCTCCGGCTACAACACCTTTAATAATATATTGTTGTGAAGATAGATAGAATATCACAATCGGGATAATTGCCAGGACGAGCATTGCCATCATGGCCCCCATATCCCGGCTGCCATAACCGCCCTGCAAATACTGAACTGCGATAGGAATCGTTTTATAGTTACTACCAATAACAAGGTAGGGGAGAAGATAATCATTCCAAATCCACATGGTATTTAAGATGGCAACAGTGATGCATATTGGTCTCAGAATTGGAAATACGATCAAGAAGAATGTCTGTATCGGATTGCAGCCATCCATTGTGGCAGCTTCCTCAATTTCACGCGGGATGCTTTTAATAAAACCGCTGAATATAAATACGGATAATCCGGCACCATAGCCTAGGTAAAGCACAATAATACCCACCGGATTATCCAAATGCATGACATTTGCCATTTTTGACATGGTAAACATAACCATTTGGAAAGGAACAATCATGGAAAAGACCATCAGATAAAAAAGAAATGAACTGATTTTTGATTTTACCCGGGTAAGGCACCAGGCTGTCATTGATGTAAAAAAAACGATAGCAGCAACTGAGAAAACAGTAATGAAAAGTGAATATCCGAAAGCCTCGATAAACCCGGTCTTCTCAATACCAGAAATGTAATTCTTCATTCCAACGAATGTAACCGGATTAGGCGGGGCGAAAGGTGTGTCGGCTATAAAGAATCTCCCTTTGAATGAGTTCATAAAAACAATAAACAAAGGAGCCATGTATAAGACAGCCAGGATAAATAAAAAGTTAAAATTGATATAATTCGAAAGACGTTCTTTGGCATTCATCAGCTTTCAATCTCCCTGGTTCTGGAAATACGCAGCTGCAGCAGTACAATTGCTGCTACAAATAGGAAAAACATCACCGCTTTGGCTTGACCGACGCCTTCATAGCCGTTACGGCCATAAAATGTATTGTAAATATCCAAAGCGAGCATGGAAGAGGTTCTGGCCGGGGCGCCAGCTGTTAGTGAAAGGTTCTGGTCGAAGAGCTTAAATGAATTGGTCACTGTAAGGAATGTACAGATGGTGACTGCCGGCATGACTAAAGGTACAGTTATGCTTTTTAATATATCCCAGGAATTTGCACCATCAATTTTCGCTGCTTCTATTAATTCTGTCGAAATATTCTGGATACCGGCAATATAAATAATCATCATGTACCCTACCATCTGCCAGTTCATCAGTATAACCAACCCCCAAAAACCATAGACAGCGCTGAAGGTAATATCAACACCAAAATTTATGAGCACACCGTTGATAATTAACTGCCATATATAGCCAAGAATAATGCCGCCGATGAGATTTGGCATGAAGAACACGGTTCGAAAAATATTTGTACCCCTGATTTTTTGGGTGAGAAGAAGTGCCAGAGAGAATGCAAATAGATTTATCAGTACTACTGAAACCACGGCAAACTTTATGGTAAATATGGCGGCATTAATAAAGGTTTTATCGTCAGTAAACGCTCGAATATAATTTTCCCAACCTACCCATTGTGAGTTGGTTACGGTTGTGAATTCGGTGAATGAAAGATATATTCCAAAGATAAATGGGATTAAAAATGAAATAATGAATGCGACGACGGTTGGCAGGATAAAAAACGCATAATATTTCTTGGGCATTTTTTGCATAGGAATTTTCCTGCTATAAAGATTTATGAGTCTTTAGTGATGTCACATCACCCCGCACCATTTATTGGTGCGGGGTGAGTCTATCAATCAGATTTTTAGCTTACATTGCTTTTTCACTCTTCCACTGGTCGATAAACAACTGTTTAACATCATCCCATGGCATGGAGCCTTGTGCGTACTGCAGTAATGCAGCGCCAAAATTGTCCTTAAAAGTCTGGCTTGGGAATACCAGGAAATTCCAGGCTACATTGTATAGATCGGTATTGCTAATATAACCAGCCTCGCTTAGTTTCAATGGATCAGTTGGCCTTTCGTTTTCGGCAAATGTGTCGAAAGGAGCAAGAAACTTCAATTCATTGGTAACATAGGCTTTTCCTGTATCGCTGCTAAACAGCCACAAGATGAAATCTGCAGCAAGTTTCTGCTTTTCAGGTGAGACCTGCGAGTTGATGGCGTAAAAGTTCTCCGTGCCAACGTTGATAGACTGTTTCTCTTCACCGGGTACCCCAGTGTAAATTGGCAGGAATTTTACATCTTCCTCTTTGGTCACATTTCCCTCAACACCTGAGATTTGCCCCCATGCCCAGTCACCATTCTGGACCATTGCAGAACGACCCAATGCAAACTCTGCCATGGAATCATCGACACTCTTACTGCCAAGCAATGTCGGTTCGGTAACGGAGTTGTTCAGATAAAGATCAAAGATATTCTTGAAGTTATCCGAATACTTGAATTCCACTTCCATTGTTGCGGCCGGGTCACTTAGATCGACGTTGTTGTCCCTGAACTCGTAAAAAATCGGGACATTAGCAAGATGTGTCTGCCAGCGCCAGTCTTCGCCAGGTTTTAGGGAAGTGGAAGAAAATACACCCTCGATACCTAACTGGTCTTTCTTGGCGGTCATGTCTTCAACAACTTCTTTCAGTTTGGGGAAATTGTTGATTTCCGCCATGGAAGCCGCTTTGGCGCCGTCTAATGCGAAATACTTTTCCATGATGGCGTTATTGTAAATGATGCCGTATGCCTCAACAACATACGGAATTCCATAAACGCCATCGCCATCGGTAACAGCCATGGATTTATCGGAAAGATGCTGATACAGTTCGATGTCTTTCAAATCTGCTGTGTAATCTTTCCAGGCTGCATAGCCAACAGGACCGTTGATTTGGAATAAAACAGGTGCATCTGACTTGGCAATTTCAGACTTTAAGGTCTGCTCGTAAGTTCCAGCGGCGGCAGTTACAACCTTTAAGGTAACACCTGTTTCGGCTTTGTAATCTTCGGCGATCTTCTGGTAAATTTCGGCTACTTCCGGTTTGAAATTCAGGTAATATACTTCTCCACCTTCTGCCGGTGCCGCTTCTGCAGCTGCCTCTTCAGCAGGCGCTTGTGTTGCTGGTGTGGTGCATGCTGAAAGCACAAAGGCAGCGATAAGTAAAATACTAACTATTGGGAACAACTTCCTTGACATTTTATCTCCTTGTATATGATTGATTTTAACCATGGAATTATTAATAATCAGATTTTTTCGAAATAAACCTCCCTTCATGTCTATCGATAATTATTAAATTATATTATTTATTATCCTTACGCAAGTTTTTGTTGATTCGACCATGCGTTTTTTGGGGTTTATTATTAAATTTTTACATTTCTAATAAAAATTATACAACTATTTTTTTTATAATACCAAAAATATCGTTGATCCGACCGTTTTTTGTACAATGTTACTTGATTTGCTTAAAAATGAGGTCCTATTGTGATATTGGCAATAAGAAAACCGTTTTGAAAACAAGTATTCTAGCGGATGTTGTTTTTTGGATATTGCTGGCCTATAATTAAATCACTATATCCAATCAGAAGGGAGGAAGATCATGGCATCGGTAACTTTTAATCATGTCTGGAAACGTTTTGGTGATTTTGCAGCGATCAATGATTTGAATATGGAGATTGAGGATAAGGAATTCCTTGTATTAGTTGGGCCATCAGGCTGCGGAAAAACAACTGCCTTGCGCTGCCTGGCTGGATTGGAAGAGGTATCTGAAGGGGAAATACGAATTGGTGATGTGATCGTCAATGATATTGCACCAAAAGACCGCGATATTGCCATGGTATTCCAATCCTATGCCCTCTATCCTCATATGACAGTGTTTGATAATATGGCGTTTGGTCTTAAACTTCGCAAAATTCCGAAAGATGAAATAAATCAAAGGGTTGAGAGTGCAGCCCGAAAATTGGAAATTGAGCATTTATTGAAACGAAAACCCAGAGAATTATCCGGGGGGCAAAGACAGCGTGTTGCTGTAGGTCGTGCGATTGTTCGCAATCCAAAAGTTTTCCTATTTGATGAGCCGCTCTCCAATCTCGATGCAAAATTAAGGGTTCAAACAAGAGCAGAAATCAGCAAACTTCATTATGAACTTCAAACCACCTTCATCTATGTTACCCATGACCAAACTGAGGCTATGACAATGGCTTCACGCATTGCGGTGATGAATAAAGGGATATTACAACAGATGGATACTCCCCAGAAGTTATATGACTTTCCGGACAACCTGTTTGTGGCTGGATTCATTGGAAGCCCGGCAATGAACTTCTTCCCCTCACATATTCGCAAGGATGGCGAGGGCTTGTATATTGATACGGGGGGATTTTCGGTCAGGATTCCGGATGACCGGCGCGAAACTTTTGTGAATTATACCGATAAAGAAGTGATCTTTGGTATCCGTCCGGAAAATATCCATAATCCGGATTTTGTTCCAGCGGGAATTCATGCCGCGCAAGTTCCTGCAAAGGTTGATGTCACCGAATTAATGGGCAATGAGATATTCTTATACCTGGTTAACGGTCAGAATAATTTTGTAGCCAGGGTGGACCCTCGTACCCAGGTTCAGATAGGATCGGATACCCAGGTTATCTTTAATATGGACCATATGCACATTTTCGACCCCTCCCAGGACCGGGTCAATTCTCCTGCTGTGCGTTGATATCTGGACGTTATTATGTAATATGGAGGAGGGTATCTGGTTTTACACTCCTCCATATTAATTTTATACGGCCAGGAATGGGGTCAAAGGTCACCCCTTGCAAAACCCTGAATTATTTCACTGTGATCTGGGTATAACTCTGTGTTAAGTTTCCATCCATATCGCTTACCAGAAATCCAACCACATACTTTCCAGCAGCAGCGTAGACCATCTCCCAGGTGATGGGAGCCCTGCCGAAGGTTATTGTCGCACCGGGTTCAGTTACAACCCGGCTAACCCCGCCCTGGTCATTCAACTCCACCCATCGTTGTGAAATGGTAAATTCATCCCCTTCATTTGGGGTGATTTCAGCCGGCGAGCCAGTCTCATCCGTACCATTAAATCCAAAAATCTGGAACAATTTGCCATCCATAAAATGCATTTGAGCGAATAGCTGGTCTCCGCTTTCTTTGAACGTGTAGGTGCCGTTTACAAAGTATTCTGCCTGTTCTCCCGAAATTCCATAAACTTCCGGGTTGAAAAGGGCCAGGTCGGATTGTTCACCATCCGTGATGGAGAATAATACTGGCTCCCATTCAAAGTTCATTTTAAAGGTCTCAGCCTCTGGCCAAACAGGATAATACACTCCATTCAACTCCTGGGTATCCGGACTTTCCAAATAGTCTGTATCAGCAACATAAATGGAGTTTGAACGCGGGTCATAATAACCGGCGAACAGGTATATGTAACCAATATTCTGACCGGTTATTTCTGCGCTGAGTTCTGATGTTTGGTTGATTGTGATTTCGTCTCTTGATGCAGTGATATCCGAGATGGAGATATTCCCGAAACCTGGGGCTCTGGTGGTTTCAGAACTGGATGGTAAAACCGGATCAGCTGCATCCGGCTGGAAAGCCCTATCCAGGTAATGGTAAGCGAGAAAATCATCCCATAGAGAGATATTCGCAAACCGGTCGGCTAATTCCAGGTAAGATTGAGGACCACTGTAAGGATTCCTGTACAATGTGGAATTTGGGAAATAAATAGCAATCCCTGATGACCCGGGTTTTGAAGAGCCATGTTTTTCGGCGATGATAATTTGGTCTAGAGCATTGATCAACCCACTTGCGGCTTTATTTACTGTTGAATCCTTTACGTTTTTCTGAATTAGCAGGGTAAAATGGCCTAAATCGATATACGATTTTGGTACCTGGTTGCCAAATATGCTTGTATAAGATTGAGCGTAGTTGCGGGCACTGGCGATAATGGATTGGTCTGCATTTTGCAGGCTGTAAGCAAAGTTATTAAATTGGTCGATTAATTCCGGGAATGCATTCAAATCCACTGCACTCAAGGTTATATTTTGTTCCAGCTGATTGGTCAGTGCCGCAGCACTTATGCTTGGAGCCCCAAAGAAACCACCCATCTGGGACCCCTGGCGCAAATAATCCGCCCTGGCATTGTTGTCAACAATTCTTTGATCTTCCTCTATATAGGTCTCCACGATATTTGCCGCCACCTGTTCGGGGCTCATATCCGGGTTATTGACTAAAAGATCTAAAAATCCTGCATACGCCCAGCCCAGACCGGGTTCTGTTTCTTCGGATGCGACTGCGTAATTAGCATACGGCTGGAGGGCAGAATACACCTCCAACTGGCTCATCAGGCAGGCATCCATCCCGATAATATCGAATTTTTGGACAATATTTTGTTGTTGGATGGCAGCCAGGGTCTGATCCAATTCAGAAAGGTATAAATGATCGCCCTTAAGATAATTTGTAAGCGGCGCTTTTCCTGGATCTGACCTGCCTGGATTTGGGTCACTCCACCCTCCAGGCCAGCCTAAACCGTGGTCAGATAGAATTAATACCGTTCGATCGGCTGGATAATTTTCCGTAGCCCAGGCAACGAAATCAACCAGGGATTCTCCGGC
>Ga0209254_10001358_pt1 | contig 21802 bp, 19 predicted proteins | sample FrelakmetDIP11DI_FD_187148 | JGI IMG/M metagenome (GOLD analysis project Ga0209254, IMG submission 187148) | Freshwater lake sediment microbial communities from the University of Notre Dame, USA, for methane emissions studies - DIP11 DI (SPAdes)... | ecosystem: Environmental > Aquatic >...
CAGGGCAAGTTGAACCTTTTCTTTTACCTCGCTTGCATTGCCATTTAGAACTGCAGAATAGACTTCCTGTACGAGATTATCCATATCTCCTCCATTTTTGTTGAAAAATCAACAAAATTGTTAAGTATTTCTATTTTATAAAAACTCATCTATAAAAACAGATTGGTTAATAACTTAAGCCATTGTCGTGATGTGGCTAGCCTCCACCTCCCGTGGATGGAATTTTGCTTCTAAGAACGACCTGAATATCTAATTCAATCGGTCCAATATTGCTTTGGGCATAAGACATGAGGCACTATACACCGAGCTTACAAAATTTCCGATCTCATACTTAACCAACTGCCCCATAAGGATTCCGCATTGATCCTTACTCAAAACATATCGTTCTCCAATCCAAATAATCATTTCTTCTGTTGCGATCCGGATCGCATCTTCAAGGTTGTTAGTGTTCCCGATACAGAAAAGGTACTCACCATTCTCACCTCTTGGGAAACGAAGTTTAGTTTCTTCAATTTGGACGTGAAAACGAACATCGCAGGATATCTCAACCCCATTTCCCGTGATCTCGCCTGCGCCTTGAACCGCATGTCCATCCCCGAGGTAGAGATATCCTCCTTCAACAAAAATTGGTAAGTAAAGGATTGTTCCAGCCCGGATGCGCGAGTAATCCATGTTTCCTCCAAATGGACCGCTCATGATACTCGGGTTATTGCCGGTTGATCCTGCTGCGACCCCAATACAACCCAGCATATTTTGGATCGGTAATTCTAGTTTCCCCTTAGGGAAATATCCGTCTAAAGGACTTAAGGTTTTATTATTCTGGTTGATTTCCCATTTGACATATTCTTTCAAATTAAGTTCCGGTCTGTTACCTGGTAAATATAGATTTGGGTGAATATTTTTATTTGCCCATCCAAAGGATCTGTTGTTGTTGATTTCCTCGATCGTCACGGCAAGCGCTTGCCCGGGAAAAGAGTGGGGGACAAAAAAAGGTCCGGTCAATGGGTTGGGTGAACCGGTCACTTGCGTCATGGATTTATCATATCCATGCGCATCTACCAAGCTAATACATATAGATTCTCCCGGGGAAATAAAAAAAGGATCAGGTTGAACACTGTAGGAAAAATAATACTTAGATGGATTAATCAAGCCAGTCACAGGCTCTCATTAGAAATAGAAAATAAAAATTCATCCAAAAGTGTATGTACCTACGAGAATATTTCTCTTGGATTTATACTTACGAGAGAAATATTGCCGTGTGTATCTAATATAACTTATCTAATCTTATTCATTAATCGTTTTGTAAAAAAAGATTTACTTGCGTTGTCCATATACGTTGTGATAGATATTGGCAACATAGTCGATTCGCTCTTTAGATAGAAGATTGGGCGTACCCATCAAGAGCGCAAAATACATGATTTTTGCGATATTCTCCACCTCAACTGCTATTTTTGAAGCCTCGGTAGCGCAGTTTCCTATTGTGAAAACACCATGATTCTGCATAATGATCGCAAGATTATCTCCGATTTTCTTGACGACTTCTTCCCCAATTTCCTTTCCACCGATGGGCACATAATCACCCAGAGGGATCTCCCCGCCAAGCATTCCGGTTGCAGTCAGTGCAGCTGGAATTGGGCGGCCGAGAACTGCGAAAACCGATGCATAGGTTGAATGTGTGTGTGATACCCCAAAGACATCTGATCTGTTGCGGTAGATATATAAGTGGGTTTCTGTATCCACAGATGGTGACAGATCGCCTTCGACAACTTTCCCTTCCAGGTTCATCACAACCAGATCCTGTGGAGTAAGTTTGTCATAGCTATATCCGCTTGGTTTAATTACGACCAAGTTTGAATCCGGGTCTCGACCGCTCACGTTTCCGCTTGTCATGACAACTAATTTGTGCTGGGGAAGGACTAAATTGCTTTCCCAAACTTCTTGACGGAGTTTCTCTAACACTATGATTTCCTTTCAAATAAAGATATTAAAACTAGACACCTGCAGCCCGCCACAGAGACGGGAGGACACCTTCATCAGCGATGGGGAGCATGCGCTTGTATACCTTAAACCACCGGCGGTAGTATTCATTATAATTTGTATGGTTTTCTTTACCGGGTTCAACAACCCGATCCCAATGGACAACTCGTTTTACAGCTTCAGGCCAATCCTTGCATTCACCAAGAGCAGTAAGGACACAAATCGCAGAGCCTAACGCTGTAGCCTCTTTGACCAATGGAATGTTTACGGGGACCCCTAAAACATCAGCAATAATTTGCGGCCACAAGAAACCTTTTGAAGAGCCTCCGGTAAAAATGATCTCTTCCGGTGCCTTGCCGGATAATTCTGCCAAGGTTTCAAAATGGGAACGGGAAACATAAGCGGCATTTTCTTCAATAGCGCGAATGCAGGCCGCCTTGCCTGTTTTTTCGGGAGCTACGACATTAAAACCAACAAATGAAGGCGTTGCATGCCGCCAACGCTTCACATCCATAACATATGAAAAGATGGCTTGAACGCCATTTGAACCGGCCGGCATTTCAGCAGCTAATTTCTCCATCAAAACATATGCATCAGTCTTTTGCTGATCAGCTAATCGTTTTTCTTCCTGGCAAAATCCATCCCGGAACCAGCGCATAGTGAAGCCCAGGTAGAATCCAATTCCCTCTGTCATCCACTGACCTGGAACAGCATGGCATCCCAATCGCAGGCGGAATTGTGGGTCATAGAGCGGCTTTTCAGTAACCAGTGTGGCCTGCCAGAAAGTACCACCACAGAGGGTGTACGTCCCGGGATTGACAGCGCCAACACCAACGAGAGCTAGCTGTGTGTCAGCACCGCTGGTGATCACAGGGATGCCTTCTGGCAAACCGGTAGCTTCAGCAGCTTTTTTAGTAACTTGGCCAACAATGGATCCAGATTCATGCACATCTGTGTAGATCCCCCGAGGAAGATTCGCGATTTGAGCAATCTCATCTGACCAGACGCGTTTGTTGAGATCGAATAATCCTGAGCTGGAACCAATTGAAGGATCTGTAACCAGATTTCCTGAGAGTTCGAACAATACCCAGTCACTCAGCATATTAACATACGCTATCTGATCGTATATCTCAGGTTGGTGTTTACGTATCCACCAAAAACGAGGAGGACTGATGATACTCAACCAATCTCCACCAATTTTATAAATCGGTTTGGCCAAATCTTGCTTGACCATTTCGACCACTTCTTGTGTGGCACGACCATCCACATTCGGGCATGCCCAGATGACCTCTTTCTTTTTATTATAAAGAACCATGCCTTCGCGCATCGAAGAGGCAGTCACTGCCAATACAGCCGAGGGCGGGATACTGGCTTTTGTCATTGCTTCATGAATTGTATCGGTCAATAGCTTCCAGGCTTCCCGGGTATCAAAATCCTGAGACCCGGGGTATCGAGGATCGGTTTTTGGCAGCCATTCCCTTTGGGCAACAGAAACCTGATTTCCATCTAAATCAAAAAGTATACTGCGCCCGCTGCCAGTGCCCACATCCAAGGTGAGAATATATTGATTTTGTTTGTTCATTTGACCTCCGCAGATGAATTTTAATCAACGGCCTGAATAATATTACCAACCAGGATTCTTAATCGTGATCATCAATAAAAAAAGACGACACTGTTTTTAGCAACGCCTCCGAGGTCCGATTGATCTAACAGGTTTTCAAATGTGCTCAATCAAAAATATAAATTATCCTTTGGTTTTTTCAAGGTATTCATCTGGCGGAAGAATGCGCAAACCAAGATCCGCTGAGTTAATAATGTTATCTATTGCGATCATATCTTTTTCACTCAACTGCCAATCCATTGCCTGGACGTTTTCATCCACCTGCCAGGGGTGCATCATCCCAATTAGCGCACACGTGACACCTTTTCGATTTAAAACCCAGTTTATCGCCAGGTGTGCTAAAGTGCGGTTGTAGTTTTTTGCAATAGGCTTGAGCTGATCAAGCACACCCAAGATTTTTTCATAAACCGGTGATTCGAAAAGAGTATAACGGGAACGCCAATCGTCTGATTTAGGTTTATCGTCAAGCTTGAACTCACCAGCCAGAAGTCCATGGGCAAGCGGACCATAGACTTGAATCCCGATGCCGTTTTTGATACAGAATTGGATTACATCCAGCTCATTATCACGTTCCAACAAGTTGTATCGAATCTGGTTTGACACCAGCGGTACATACTTTATCGACTCTTCTAACTGGTCTTTTGTAAAATTGCATACACCTGCATACCGAATCTTGCCCTGTTCGATCAATTTACCAAACGCACCCATTGTATCGGCAAGCGGGGTATCTGCATCTGGCCAATGAATTTGGTAAACATCGATAACATCCGTATTTAGTCGTTTTAGGCTGTTTTCAACCTCTTCAAAGAGATGCTTCGGTGTGCTATCCCAGCTGATGTTTCCTTGCGCATCAACTTTAGCCCCCACTTTTGTAGCTATGTAAACCTTATCCCTTCGTCCTTTTATTGCCTGACCGACGATTTCTTCAGCATGACCCAATCCATATACGTTCGCGGTATCTATGAAGTTAATACCCTGTTCTAGGGACCTGCGGATGGCACGGATCGATTCATCATCATCAACATCTCCCCATCCGTGCGCCCAGGAACCACCAATTGCCCAGGTCCCCTGCGCAATAACCGATACCTTCAAATCCGATTTTCCAAACGTTCTGTATTCCATCGTTTCGCTCCTATTAGTCCAGAATGATTTTATGGGTCTGAAAATGGATCAAGTTATTAGGATCGAGGTTTTGAGATTATTAATAAAAACTCATATGAGCACTATTGCTCGTATGAGAAAACTATAGCATATCTAATCTTTCAAGTCAATAAGCTAAAAGAATCGGGCAATAAAAGCACCAGCAAATGAAAAAAGGGCAATTTCTAGTAATTAAAACCATAAAAATATCGAACTTGGATTTTTTCCCAGATCCTTGGATGTTCGTCAGAGATAAAATCCATTTCCCTGATCATCTTGAAATGATTATTTTTATATTCGTTGTGATTTTCACCTTATTTTCGATATGGAGTTCAATCAATCAGAGGGAAAATGGGAAATGGGAAGTTCCTTATTGACAAGCGCTTTTCAACTTGCTATACTTTTCACATACGTGCGTGAATGCTCAAATGAGCAAGTCGATGTGGGTTTTTCAAAACATTCAATGTCTGAATACCTAAAAAGCAAAATTAGCCGCATGTACTATCTTTCAGATATCAGTAAAACTGAGATCGGTCATCATTTGGGAATATCCCGTTTTCGCGTTTCCAGGCTTCTTGAACAGGCGCGTGAAGATGGGATTGTTCAGATACAGATTAATGAACCGATCGCCACAAATACGGAGATCGAAGAGAAGCTTGAAAAACGATTCAATCTCCTTTTAGCCATCGTCGTAAATCCAGGCGATTCAACTGAAAAGGGGATTAGGAGAGCAGTCGGTGTAGCAGCTGCGGATTATCTAAAGAACCTTTTACGGGATGGGGATGTATTTGGGATCACCTGGGGAGCCACTGTTGACGAAGTAATAAGATCTCTCCCATCCAAGATAGACCGTCGAATTCAGGTAATCCAGATTACGGGTGGATTAAACCAGAATGCCATTGACATCAATCCACTCGACATTGTCCATCGAGTTGCTGAAATATATGGTTCAACGCCATATGTTCTTTTTGCACCAGCCATTGTGGGTAATCCGGCAACTCGAGATGCCATGATGCAAGATAGCAGTTTTCAGGAAACTATAAAAATGTTTTCCCGAGTAAATATCGCGATATCGGGAGTAGGTGCTTTTTCAAGTTCCAGTGATTCTTATCTGCAAAAGGCGGGATATGTTACAGATGAAGATATAAACAACCTGTTAGGGTGTGGAGCAGTCGGAGATGTTTTTGGACATTATTTCAATATTGAGGGAAAAACGTGCAGTTCGGATCTTGAAGAACGAACTATTGGAATGAACCTGGATGATTTAAGAAAAGTTCGATATACAATTGGTGTTGCCGGTGGTATTCATAAAACCTTGGCTATCCTTGGAACTTTGCGAGGCGGCCTCATAAACACCCTTGTTACTGACCTTGCGACCGCAAATGATATTCTGGAAAAAGATTTGATAATACCCAAATGACCATTACGAGATTGCCCCTCGAAATAAATGTAGAATTTAGAACCTTAATAATTTAATATACTTACCGAAAGTGAATAGGATCGTATTAATCTTATTACGGAAATCATTGCGAGGAATTCCAGGGTACCAACAGGTCACTTGTGTGTTTGAGTTTTTGACCTTGCCGTAAATGATTATAACCAAACGGGGATATTGCATCAGCTGCGGCAATTTTTTATTGAAAAGGAGGTGAGACGCGGATTCACATTGACTGCGATGTAAATTTTGTCAACTTCGAAGCGTAAATATTTTCTACTCAATAAAAGGAGAAAAGAACATGTCGTACTCAAAAAAAACACTCTGGAGTGTGATCGCATCGTTGATGATTGTTTCCATGCTGGTTGCTGCTTGCGCAGCACCAGCTGGCCCCCAAACAATTGTTCAAACTGTTGAGGTTGTGAAGGAAGTTGTTGTCACTCCCACCGCTGGGCCGGCTTTACCGCTTGCGGACTGCGAAATCAATTTCATGGCAGGTCAACCGCACCAGGTGGCTGGACGAGCGCTCGCAAAGTGGTTTACAGAAGAGACTGGCGCCCGCGTCAATGTGCTGGTGGTTCCCTACCCCAACATGATCGAAAAAGCGACACTGGATGTTACCTCAGGCGCAGGTGAATATGACGTCATCCAGTACTGGTATCCTGGTTTGGGATCCCTGGTGGATAATGGTGTTTTGGCGGATGTCACCGACTGGTGGGATTCCAACGCTGAAGCGTTCCAAGTGGATGATATCATCCCCGCATTTCTTGATACCTACACACTAATTGATGGAAAGCGATATGGTATCCCCTACGATGGTGATATCCACCTCATGTTCTATAACACTACCCTCTTTGAAAAATATGGGATAAAGGAACCCCCGAAAACCTGGGACGAATACCTGGATATTTGTAAGACGATCACCGAAGGTGAAAAAGGCACCGGTACTTATGGCTGCGGAATCATGGCAACCAAGTTCCCCTTGATCCTTATCGGCACTTTCCTCAACCGCATCGCCGGTTTTGGCGGCAGTTTCATGGACGCCGATGGCAAACCGGTTGTTAATTCCCCGGAGAACGTAGCCGCCCTGGAACACCTGATCAGTGAAATGCCGTACGCCATCCCCGACCCCAAAGCCGTGGGTTTTGATGAAATGCTCGGCCCCTGGCTGACCGGCCGTGTGGCAATGGTGGAATTCTGGACAGACCTTGGCCAAATGACCGACAACCCTGAACAATCCAAGATTATGGGTGAGTGGGCTGTAGCCCCCATGCCCGTCCAGGGCGAGAAGGGTAAAGTGTCAGCACCCATGAATGCAGGCTGGGGCGTTGGTCTTTCTACTTTGTCCAAAAATCCGGAATGCTCGAAACAGTTCTTGGAATTCATCATGCGCCCGGAGACCAATATTAAGATCAATAAGATGGTGGGAGGATTGGACCCCATGCGCAAAGGCACTTTCGCTGATCCTGGCTTCCGCGAGTTTGTTACCCCCGCTCTGGCAGATACTGCGTTGGCAGCAAATCTTAGCAATGCTGTCCCGTGGCCAACCGATGCCAAGTGGTGGGATATGCAGGAGCCCCTCAACGAAGCCCTCGCTGCAGCCCTCAATGGCGATAAGACCGCCAAACAGGCCTTGGACGAAGTCCAGGCAACTTGGCAAGAGATTCTTGGCCAATAAAAAAATAACAGTAGTTACTTTAGGGGAGGCGTTTTTTTCCGCCTCCCCGGGTATTTCTAATAAAATAGAATTCAATCCGGCTAGGGATATTAATGATGAGTGTACAGAATAATCTGAACGATTCAGCTAAAAAAATGTTCGATGGACAGACCCTCCACTGGCTGACCATCGAACCACACACGGTTGCAAGTGGAACCCTGGGAAAATGGTTCGAGCAAGAATATGGCGTAGAAGTCGAAATTACCGCCGTTCCTTATTCGGAAATAACAAATCATGCGCTCAGGGATTTGAGCGACATAGAACGGAAATTTGACCTCCTTCAATACTGGTATCCCATGTTGGGGACGCTTGTTGAAAAAGGAGTATTACGAGAAATCACTTCCTGGTGGGATCAGAATTCCAACGAGCTAAATCCCCAGGATTGTATACCGGTTTTTAGGGACACATGGTGTACCAATCAGAACAAGCGGTACGGTGTACCGTTTGATGGTGATATGCACCTTTTATTCTACAATAAAGTAATATTTAATAAATATAACTTGCTTCCTCCCAGAACGTGGGACGAATACCTTTCGACCGCGCGCACGATCACCGAAGCAGAGAGAGGAAATGATCGGTATGGCTGCGGTATTATGGCTGCCAATATACCTCTGATCCTGATCGGTACTTTTCTGAATCGATTGGCGGGTTTTGGGGGTGATTTTATTGACTCTCAGGGCAGACCAGGTTTGGATTCTCCTGAGGCACTTGCAGCGCTGGAACACTTGATCGCAGAATTACCCTATGCACTGCCTGATCCGACCCGGGTTGCATTCGATGAAATGCTGGGTCCCTGGCTGGCAGGCAGGGTGGGGATGGTTGAATTTTGGGCAGACCTGGGTAAGATATCTGATAACCCGGAGCAATCGGTTGTTGCCAACCAATGGGGGGTGGTACCGCTTCCGAAGGGACCTCCACCCAAAGGGAAAGTTACCGCACCCTTGAATGCTGGCTGGAGCCTGGGTGTCTCAAGCCAGGCGCATTATCCGGACCTGGCTTTGGAATTCCTAAAATTCTGCCTCCGACCTGATATTATGCTGCGAATTTGTACCATCCAGGGGGGGCTGGATCCGGTCCGTTGGTCGACCTATGAATTACCCGGATTTAATGATCGTGTCACAGAAGAATTGTCGCTCGCTGCTTGTTCTGCGTTAAAAAGTGCTGCAGTCCCCTGGCCAACGGATCCCCGATGGGAAAAAATGCAAACCATTCTCAATGAAAACCTTTACCTGGCGGTAACTCGAAAAGTATCACCAAAGCAGGCATTAGAAGACACCCAGAAGTTATGGATTCAAATTTTAACGTGATATGAAAAACTCAGTCTGAGGAGGAACAAAGTGAGAAGATCGTCTATTGATAAGCACACCCCAACCCTCATGGTTATACCCATGCTGTTGATAATCGTGGTTTTTTTAGGATTCCTGGTTTATGTACTGGGGTTAAGTGTGACAAACTCGACTTTGGCGAAGCCCTTTAATGGATTTATCGGGTTTGCAAATTACACCAAGGCTTTTCAAGATGAAATATTTGGTAAATCGGTCCAGTATATGTTGATTTTTGCCGTTGTTGTCACATTCGTCGAAACGGTTCTTGGATTTCTTTTTGCCCTTGCACTGTATACAGCAGTAACTTCCGGGCGTTTCATACGAACGATAGCGCTATTACCGTTATTTGCCCCTGCAGTTGCAATCGGTATGTTGTGGAAACTTGTATATGACCCGGGATCTGGTTTCTTGAACCATTATCTTTTGCAGTGGGGCATTATTAATGACCCAATTGGGTTCTTAGGAAACTCGAAGTATGCGATGGCAGCCGTGATGGCTGCCGATATCTGGCAATGGACGCCTTTTTGCTTCCTACTTTGCCTGGCTGCTTTCCAGAGTTTGCCTCACGATCCGTATGAAGCAGCGGCTGTGGATGGTGCCTCAGGGTGGCAGGTCTTCCGCCGTCTGACAATGCCCTTGGTATTTCCGGCAATAATCATCGTTTTCCTTTTCCGCCTTTTGATGGCTCTAAAAGTGTTTGACCTAGTTTTTATGTTAACCTACGGTGGACCAGGCACATCTACCCAGGTAGCTTCTTTCTATATCTATAAAGTCGCATTTACGACATTTAAAACCGGTTACGCTTCATCATTGACTGTTTTGGTAATGCTCTTAATTGCGGCCATCGCCACCGTTCTAACTCTGGGCCGTACATATTATATGAATCGGACGAAATAAGGAGCAAGAATCATGGAAGCAACTAAGCAAGAATCAAGGATTTCCGGCGGAGAGCTAGCAAATAGAGAGCGTGGCCGTCGCGCAGGGAAAGTAGTCCGATTTCTGGCAATAATCGCTTTCTCGATATTTATTTTATTGCCGCTAATATTTATGGTGACAACGTCAATAAAACAACCTATTGAGATCCGAGAATCAGGAGCCTTATTACCAACCCGGGGTATCTATATAATCAATTGGGTCAATGCTTTTATTACTGAGCCGTTGGGGATGTTTTTACGGAATTCGACGTTGGTGGCTGTGATTAGCACCTTTTTTGTGATGTTAATTGCGGTACCAACGAGTTATTCGATTGTACGATTTACAACAGGTGGAAATGCACTGCCTTCATTGATACTGGGAGGATACGTGATGCCTCCTATCGTGGTCAGTATTCCAATTTTCATGGGGATTAAATCCTTGGGTTTAGCAAATACAACCTCGGGTTTGATCATTACGCACGTTATTCTAAATGTTACTATTGCTGTTTTTCTTCTGGATAGCTTTATCCGAACCGTCCCTCGGGAACTGGAAGAGGCAGCCTGGATCGATGGCTACAGCCGATTTGACACTCTCGTAAAAGTCGTCCTTCCTCTAATTCGACCAGGACTGATCGCGACCGGTATCATTGTTCTGATCCTCTCTTGGAATGAGTTCCTGATGGCCTTGTTGCTGACTTACGACCCATCTGCACAAACATTTCCGGTAGGTATCTCCAGGTACCAAGGGCAGCACGGTTTGCAGTTCGGTGAAATGTCCGCTGCCGCGCTTACCGGAATCATCCCCATTTACATCCTCGTGTTTTTCTTCCAGCGTTATGTAGTTGCAGGGTTGACGCGAGGCGGAGTGAAAGGTTAAGAACATGGCCAGTTTAGAGCTTAAAAACGTTTGGAAAAAATACGGTGATGTTGTTGCCTGCCAGGATGTATCCTGGCGATGTGAGGATGGAGAATTCTTTTCACTGTTGGGTCCTTCTGGTTGTGGAAAATCATCTTCGATGCGGATGATCGCCGGTTTGGAAGAGATCACGGATGGAGATATTTTCTTTGGTGACCGCAATGTTACAAAATTGCCACCCAGAGACCGGAATGTTGCCCTTGTTTTCGAAAACTGGGCTTTGTATCCAAACATGACAGTCTACGATAATATTGCTTTTCCGCTCTGGGTTCGGGATATGCCTAAAGATGAGATCGAAAAGAAAGTCCAATGGGCTGCCAAGTTCCTGGACCTGTCGGGAATCCTGAACTATAACGTCAAAGGATTGAGTGGCGGTCAACAACAGCGGGTCTCAATTGGCAGGGCAATCGTGCGCCAACCCGAGGTCCTTCTCATGGATGAACCGATATCTCACCTTGACGCAAGCCTTCGAACGCGGATGCGGGAAGAACTGGAAAGTATGCTACGGAAATTGGGGGCAACCACTATATACGTAACTCATGATCAGGTTGAATCCATGGCGATGGCAGACCGCATCGCCGTGATGGATAAAGGCCTAATCCAGCAAATAGGTACTCCAAAGGAAATCTATAGTCATCCCCGTAATGAATTCGTCGCTGGGTTCATAGGGGAACCCCCTATGAATTTTGCAAAATGCGATTTGGTCAAAATGAATGGTTCGCTTCATCTAAAATCTGAATCATTCGACATCAAGTTGAATCAGGTAGAGAGTGACAAGATCGCCAAGTACAAGGGAAAACCTCAAGTAAAAATTGGTATCCGTCCGGAAGATGTGTCCGTTTGCAGCGCGTCGACGAAGAATAGTGTTGGCGTAAAAGTTGAATTTGTTGAAGTACAAGGCGAACGGAATATTCTCACGTTAGCCTTGGCTGCTGGAGAGGATTTCCTTGTGATTGCAGCTTCTGATATCAAGCCGGAAAAGGGCACAAGCATTCATGTTTTGTTTGATCAGAACCATCTTCACATATTTGAGGCGGAAAACGGTAATAATCTCACCTTTTAACCTTATCTATAATAAATGGCATTAATCATTAGCGGAGGATAGTATGTCAACGATTGCATTAAAAGATATTTGGAAAAAATTCAAAGAAACTCAGGCACTCGAAGGCTTGGATTTTGAAACAAAAGAAGGTGAACTTTTCTGTCTCCTTGGTCCTTCAGGCGCTGGGAAGACGACCACACTTCGGGTTATTGCAGGTGTGGAAACGCCGGATAAAGGAGAGGTATTTCTGGATGGAAACCCGATCACGAGTTTGATGCCTCGCGACCGGGATGTTGCTTTGGCATTTGAAAGTTATTCGCTTTACCCTCAAATGACCGTTTTTGAAAACTTAAAGTTCCCTTTGGAAGCCCCAATCCGAAAAAAGGAATATTCCAAAGAAGCTATTAAGAAAAGGGTTGAAGAGATCGCTGAACTTTTGAATATTAGCGAACTCCTGAACCGCCTTCCCAAGGAACTTTCAGGAGGCCAACGACAGAGAGTTGGACTGGGACGGGTATTGGTACGAAAACCAAAGGCGTATCTATTAGACGAACCCATTTCTCACCTGGATGCAAAGTTACGGCACCGCATGCGGGCAGAATTGAAAACAATCCAGACGCACCTTGGTATCACGACAATCTACTCCACGCCAGATCAGCTGGAAGCACTTACGATGGCGGATACAATTGCTGTAATAAACCATGGCAAAGTTGAACAAATTGGAACTCCGGATGAACTATACAATCACCCAATGAATACATTTGTAGCACATTTTGTGGGTGAACCGACGATGAACGTTCTCGCAACCACCGCGGATTCTGGATCATTAGTTGTGGATTGTGATGCTAATTTCCAGCTGCCAATACCAAAAAATGTCCCATCTTCAATATACGACGAAGAAAAAAAGGGTAAGGTTTTGATTGGAATTAGGCCAAAAGATATCCGCATAGTACCAGAAAATGCCAAGGGCATCCATACTCGAGGTCGGGTAAAAGAGGTGGACACGCTTGGCCAGACATCCATTGTAATGGTGGAGATTGGCCGTCTTGAATTAAGGCTTAAGGTCGCGACCGATGAAGCACCGGAACGGAATAAGCTAATCAACATGGTTCTTGATACCACCCTGCTTCATTTCTTTGATGCTTCCACGAAGAGTAGATTAAATTAAACACTCCTGGTTTCGTTGTCACCGGAGAAGGGCTACCTGAGTCAACGATAGGAACCTGCACTACCTTGTGTTTAATTTAGACTAATAAATATAATTTAGCAATCAGATTTGTCCGTACAAACGGATATCAGCATATATGAAGCGTGATTACAAAAAAAGCTTCAATCCGGGAGTGATAAACCGATGAATCAAATCTACCTGCTCGGAATTGATAACGGTACAACAACAACAAAAGCCACCATTTTTGATATTGAAGGAAATGAGATTGCCTCAGCTGGCAGCCGCGAGGTTAGAACGATCCATCCTGAACCAGGTTGGGCGGAACAAAGCATGGAGGAGATTTGGCAGGCAACTGTTTCAGCGATTCGAGCGGTTTTGGAATCATCCAAAGTACCACCTGGTGGAATCGCGAGTATTTCTCTCAGTGGACATGGTGGCGGAGTATGGCTGCTTGATAAAAAAGGTAAACCGGTGCGGAATGCCATCATTTGGTTGGATGGACGCGCTAAACCAATACTTGACGATTGGAACCAGCAGGGTCTATTACCTAAAATGTATGACCTTTCAGGATGGAATCTTTTCGCTGGTATGGGACCGGTGACAATTTTTCCTTGGTTAAAAAAACATGAACCTGAGAGCCTAAAAAATGCGTGTGTTAATTTAACTTCAAAAGATTGGGTGAAATATTGTCTGACAGGGGAATTCAGCAGCGATTACAGCATGGCCTCGGTTGCTTTAATTGATTTTAAGACTCTGGCTTATTCTCCTGACTTACTGAAAATGGCAGGTATATCCGAGTACGAACATTTGCTCGCAAATTTGATTCCTGCATGGGAGGTGGCGGGAAAAGTAACACATAAAGCAGCTGAATTAACAGGTTTGAAAGAGGGTACACCTGTTTCGGGTGGAGCTTTCGATGGCGCAAGCTCAACACTTGGGGCAGGGTGTTATAACGTAGGTCAGGCGTCGAGCAATATTGCCACAGCTGGCGTTCATGCAGTATTATCTGCGGAACCGTCTTTGGATCCTGATCGTATTTACAGCCTGATGTGCCATACTGTTCCAGGAGTTTTTTACAAGACATCGATGACCATGGTAGCAGCCGGTAACCTGGATTGGTTTGAACGCGAATTTTGCGCAGTTGAACGCGAATCTGCCAAAAAAAGAGGTATCAGCTCTTATGATGTCATCAATGAGGAGATTGCGAAGATACCATTGGGTTCAAGCGGTGTAATTTACCTACCGTTTCTTCAGGGAGAACGTGCTCCGTTTGTAAAACCCGAGGCGCGAGGACTTTTCTTTGGACTTGGAGATTGGCATACACGGGCACATTTAGCGAAAGCAGTATTTGAAGGCGTTGCGCTATCTTCGCGCCATAATATCGACGCGATGATAAAAATCGGACGGCTAGATACTTTATTTGTATCCGGTGGCGGGTCGAAAAGCCCAATTTGGTGCCAGATAATTGCCGACTGTGTTGGAAGTAGGATTAAAGTACCAGAAGGTGGAGATGCAGGTTCCCGCGGTGCGGCGATCAATGCCGGGGTGGCTGTTGGTGTTTTCAAAGATCATGGGGAAGGTGTGTCCAAAATGGTGAAAATCACCCGAGAATACAATCCAGATGAAAAAAACATGCAGAAATTCGACCAGATATACAAACTATACACTCACTTGATCGCTGCGGCCTGGCCTCTCTGGGAAGAAAGTTCCAAAGCAGGAATTGAATCATGGGGAATTGATAGTAAAAAACTAAATAAGGAGATATAAGATGAATAAATATTATTTGGAAATTCAACAATACATTGAATCGGGCGCATTCTCACCAGGCGCGGTTTTACCTACGGTAAAAGCCTTGTCCGATCGATATCATGCCAGCGAAGAAGAAATTCAGATTGCCCTTTCCGAGTTAATTTATGAAGGTTTGATCGAACGGGAGCGACCAACACCATTAGAAACGATAATCATTCCGAAACGTAAGTTGTGGGGAACCCTCGGAGGAAGTCACAGCATTACCAAGGAATCCAAAAAACGTGGTGAGGTTCCTGGCGTGGAAATCCTCAATTGGCAACTTGTTGATGCTTGGCCTTCTATCGCAAAACGGTTGGATCTCGAACCGGGTGATAAAGTTCAAATAATGGAACGGCTGCGGACAACCCAGGAGGTACCAGTTGCAATCGAGATCTCTTACTTCCCTGCAAAGTTTTACCCGGGCATCACGCAAGATTTATTTACTGAAGAAGGTACCGGGCAGTCATCTTTTGCTGTGATGGAAAAAACCTTCGGGTTAAAATCCGAAAAGGCATTTGATGAAGTCACTGTTGTATGCCTGGAAAAGCGCGAAGCGGACTTTTTAAATATTGAACCTGGTACGCCGGTATTAGAGCGCTTTCGCGTGACGATTTCTGATAAAGGCATCCCGATCAAAGCTTCCCGTGCTGTCTGGTTGTTTCGCGCTGGCTTTGAAATGGGTATTTGATCGTATTACCTTGAACTGACCTCAGATAATCCAGAATTAATCGAAAAGGAAACCTGCCATGAATAAAAGAAAGTTGGGAAAAAGTGGTGTGGAACTGACCTCAATCGGGCTGGGAACCTGGGCGATTGGTGGTGGCGATAACCCGTACGGCTGGGGAAAGCAGGATGATCGCGAATCTATTGAAACCATCCGCCATGCGCTGGATAAAGGAATTAACTGGCTGGACACAGCTGCCGGGTATGGCCATGGTCACTCAGAAGAAATTGTTGGTAGGGCAGTTACCGGACGAAGGCAAGAGGTCTTCATCGCTACCAAGTGTGGCATCCTGTGGAAGGAGGATGGCTCCGATATTTTCCCGTGTCTAGGGGCGGAGAGTATTCGAGCGGAAGTCGAAGCAAGCCTGAAAAGGTTGAATACCGAATATATTGACCTTTATCAGATTCACTGGCCAACCGGGGATGACCATGAGGTAGCAGAAGGATGGTCTGCAGTCGCAGGTCTAGTAAAAGAAGGAAAGGTGCGTTTTGGCGGTGTCTCCAACTTCAATATTGAGCAACTTGAAATTTCATCCAAAATTCACCCCGTCACTTCTCTTCAACCTCCTTACAGTATGCTGGTCAGGGGAATTGAGGAAGAAATTATAGGCTACTGTGGAAAGAACCAAATTGGCATCCTTGCTTATAGCCCAATGCAGGCTGGTTTACTGACGGGGAAGATGACACGTGAAAGAGTATTGGCTTTTGCTGATGATGACTGGCGAAAATCAAAAAGCCCTCTTTTTAATGAACCATCCTTGAGTATTTATTTGGATCTGGTGGAAAAACTCAGACCTATTGCAGCTAAGTACGGAAGGCCTGTTTCTCATTTAGCGGTAGCTTGGGTACTCCGGTGGCCGGAGGTGAGTGGTGCGATTGTTGGTGCACGAAGGCCTTCCCAGGTAGATGAGACCATCGGTGCTGGTGATTTCTTTCTCCCCAAGGAGGATATAGTTTCTATACAAACATTATTGGACGAAATGGAGAAAGCACTAATGAAGGCAGGAGTGGGAAAATGAAAGTAGCTGTAATTGGAGATTTATTCGTAATTAATGGTGTCTTACAAACCGCTTTTGAAGAGGCATTTAAAAATTCAGGAATAATATTTGACTATGTATATGAAACATTTGACTGGCCTGTGGTGCCTATACAGAAAAACGACGAAATCAGCGAATTTGTGGGTGATCCAGATCGTATTTGCAAAATTGTTGGAGATGTGGAGATCATCTTAACTCACTCTGCACCGATGCCAAAGAAGGTGATCGATTCAGCGAAAGCCTTAAGGGTGTTGGGAGCCGCGCGTGGTGGACCTGTCAATATTAATTGGAAAGCCTGCACAGAAAGAGGGATTCCAGTGTTATATGCACCCGGACGAAATTCTGGCGCAGTAGCTGAGTTTACTGTAGGGATGATGCTCGCTCAATCCCGCAGTATCACACGCTGCCATTACTCTATGATGACCGAGAAGCGCTGGAGAGGAGATCTTTATACTCATGAAATCGTTGGGAATGAATTGGGCAGTTCAGTGGTTGGATTAATTGGTGGTGGGGCAATTGCCAGTAAAGTAGCACATATGTTGCAAGGATTTGGTGCAAAAGTACTGATTTTTGATCCATATCTAACCGATGAAAAGATCCGTGCAATTAACTGCCAGCCAGTGGATCTGGATACATTACTTAAAGAATCGGATTTTATTTCCCTTCACCCACGCCTTACCAAAGAAACCACCGGTATGATTGGTGAGCGAGAAATTGCCCTGATGAAAAAGACAGCTTACCTGATTAATACAGCGCGAGGTGAGTTAGTGCAACATGACCCACTTTATCATGCGTTGAAACAAAAACTTATCGCCGGTGCTGCTTTAGATATTTGTGAGTCCGAGCCGCTCCCGAATGATAGTCCAGTTTATTCTTTGGAAAACGTCACTGTAACTTCCCACTTGGCCGGCGCATCGATCCAGGCTGCGGAAATCGGAGCAAGAGTGCTTGCACAAGGTATTTATGATTATATAGTTAAAAACGAAACGCCAAAATATTGTATCAACCCGGATTTTATCAAGAACCACTAAGAGGTTAGCTTGGATTTATTTACCCCTATGAATGACCACCAAATTAACCGTGAGACCCCCATTCCGTTATATTTTCAGATTGGGCGTATCCTTCACCGAGAAATTAATGAAGGAATGTATCAGCCAGGCGATTATATTCCGACTGAGATGGAACTCCAGAAGCGCTTTGGTGTAAGCAGGGCAACGGTTCGGCAAGCATTAGCAGACCTTGTTAGAGAAGGCCTCTTAAAAAGACGTCGTTCTCAAGGAACAACAGTATCTTCAACGCGAATTGAAGCGCACTTGTCCAATCTCGCCAGCTTTACGAATGAGATTGTAAAAAGTGGCCTGGCGCTGAATACCAAGATTTTGAAGATCCAACACATATCTGTTCCTGCCTACGTAGCCGATTTGTTGGATCTGACACCCGGAGAAATCGTGACGGTGATGGAACGGTTGCGACTTGTGGAGGAAATACCGGTTGCGCTGGAACTTTGGTATGCCCCAGATAAATATTTTCCAGGGTTGGATAGCAAACTTTTTGGGAAAACCGGTATAGAACAATCCACCTATTACGTAATGTTAAAGCACTATGGCATAGAAATCAAACGTGCTGAGGATACAATCAGTCCGGTTGCCGTAGAAGATCGAGAGGCTCGATTTTTAGGAGTGGAAAATGGAACGGCAGCATTATTAAGAACTCGTATCTCATATTCTTCAAATGGTCGACCGATTACTTATGGTTCGGGGATGTATCTTATTCGCTTGAAGTTTTTTCAAGAAGCAGGAAATAAATTTCTATAAATTAAGGAAGGTTTATTTATGACTGGAAAAGTTCTGAAAGTTGCAGATATTGCTAAAATGATTGATCACTCGTTGTTACGCCCCACCCTTACTGATGTTGAGTTTGACGAAGGAATTGAAGTTGTTAAAAAGTATCGCTGTGCCACAGTAATGGTTGCGCCGTATGATGTAAAGAAAGCTGTTACGTGTTTACAAGGAACAAATATCCTTGTGAGTACGGTTGTGGACTTTCCTCAGGGTTCAAATCTTACCGCTTCTAAGGTTTTTGAATCAGAGAGGGCTATAGAAAACGGCGCAGCACATCTAGATATGGTGCTGGCAATCAGCCGCCTTGTCACCGGGCATCTGGATTATGTTGAACAAGATATCCGCCAGGTTGTGGAAACCGGCCATGCACACGGTGCGATTGTAAAGGTGATCTTAGAGACTTGTTACCTTACCCCGGAATTAATCGTTGCAGCATGCGAATTGAGCGAACACGCCGGTGCTGATTTTGTAAAAACTTCCACAGGTTATGGTCCATCCGGTGCGAAACTGGACGATGTGATCTTGATGCGCGCCAGCTGCAGCCCAAAGGTACAGGTAAAACCTGCCGGGGGCATCCGGACGCTTGATGATGTCCTGGCATACCGTAAGGCTGGTGCTACGATGATAGGCACACGTGGTACTGCTCTAATTCTAGAGGAAGCAGCAGTTCGAAGCGCCAATGGTTCCCTATTTGAATTGGATTGAAAACCGTTCCCATTGGAATAACTAATAGGAGAAACAAATATGACAAAAATGAATGCAGCTATGTTTTACGCACCAAAGGATGTGAGATTTGAGCGGATTGATATTCCATCACCAGGTCCCGGAGAATTGTTGGTAAAGATTGGTGCAGCTCTTACCTGTGGTACAGATATAAAAACATACGAGCGCGGTCATCCGGTTATTATTAAAAAAGTACCTTCAACCTTTGGCCACGAGTTTAGTGGACAAATTGAAGGTATTGGTAGTGGTGTGAAGAATTTTGTAGAAGGTGAACGTGTGACTTGTTGTAACGCGGTACCCTGCGGCGAATGCTATTACTGCAAAATTGGACACCGAAACTTGTGTGAAGATTTATTGATATTGAACGGTGCATACGCCGAATATATTGTGATACCGGAAAAATTGGTGAAATTCAATACCTATAAGCTAGCAGAGCACACAACCTATCAAGAAGCTGCTGTTTCGGAACCGTTGGGAACCGCCATTCATTGCGTTCGTCATGCAGGCATTCGACAAGGGGATACAGTAGTTGTGCTAGGTTCTGGTCCGCTTGGCTTGATGATCTGCCGATTGGCGCATTTACAGGGGGCGAGGGTAATCCTATCCGGAGAGATCACAGAAGGTCGTAAAAGAGTGGCGGTAAAATTTGGTGTGAACGATTTTATCAATATACTTGAAGTGAAGGATTCCAAAGAACGCATCAAATTGGTCAAAGATATTACCACAGCAGGGAAAGGTACAGATGTGGCGATCGAAGCAGCCGGATTCCCGGATGCCTGGGAAGAAGCAATACAGATGGTTCGCGGTGCTGGGACCGTCGTTTTCCATGGGGGTTGTAAAGCTGGGTCCACGATTACTATTGACACACATGATATGCATTATCTAGAGCATAAGCTGATTGGTGTTTTTCATCAGGATCCTGAGGATTACCGACGATCAGTACGAATGTTGACCTCCCGCTTGGTGGATGGTCGGGAATTTGTAACTGAGACACTGCCGCTAAATCAACTAATCACCGCTTTTGAGCGAGTCCGTCGTTTTGAGGGGATAAAATTTGCAATTGATCCATCTGTCATGGAATAAGGTGAATTATTATGTTAAAAAAATTTGAAATGACTCAAAATGAACGAATTGAAGCATTATTAGAGCGCAAACCTATTGACTGTGTGCCATTTGTCCATAAAGGTTATAGTTTTTGTGCTACAAATGTTGGAATTCCGAAAGCAGATATTTTCGAATTCCCAGAAAAAAGTTACCTGGCACAAAAATGGACCATGGAACAATACCATGCAGAACAGGCACCCTTTTATACATTTGTGGCTTACGGATCCTGGGAGTTTGGTGGAGAAATTGAATGGCCGGAAGACCGATGGGCTTCAGGTCCTTCGGTGGCGAAAAGACCCGTACAAACCCTTGAAGATTTAAAAAAACTGAAGTTGCCGAATGTTAAAACCGCTGGTTGCCTTCCTCGCATGATGGAATTCGCGAAGCTTCAAGAAAAATATCAGACTCAAATCGGTTTTATCTATGGGAGCCCATTTACTTTTTGTGCCAACTTGTGCGGAGTAGATAAGTTCCTTGAATGGGCAGCCAGTGAACCGGATGATGTACATCATGTAATGCGACTCATGACTGATCATCTCAAACAGGTTGCCGATTGGTTTATTGAGACGTTTGGCGCAGAAAAGGTACTTCCCCGCATGGCTTCACCTACGGATGGCCTTATCTCACCAAGAATGTATGAAAGACTGGTTCTGCCATACCGGATGGAACTTCACCAATACGTCCTGGAAAAGGGTGTGAAGCATATTTATGACCACATATGCGGTGCCCAAAATAAGAATTTACCTTTACTGGCGCAACTCCCTTGGGGAAACCCGGGAATCCTTAGTGTTGGCCATGAGGTTGATCTACTCAAAGTAGCAGAAATATTCCCATATGAGATCATTTGTGGAAATGTAGAACCTGCGATAATCATCAAAGGTAATCCCGTAGAGGTCTATGATGCATGTCGAAATAATGTTGAATTGGGCAAACAGATAAAAAGCGGGTTCATTTTTATGGGTGGTTGTGATATTCCCGCCACTGTACCCCCCTATCACATTTACCTAATGTCCAAAGCGGCCGAGGAATTTGGCAAATATTAAATAAGAGAAAATCAAAGTAAATTAACGCGGGTTTCGCATAATTCAAAGAACTTGCCAATTCAGCAGGTTCTTTGAATTGATATTAGTGATCCTCCAGGGACTTGAGCCCTGAACCAACTGATTAAGCGGAAAATCCAGAGCTCTCACAATTTGTCTATACCGTATATATGGTGATATAGAGTCCATTATGTCGTATATATGGCGGTAGGTTTGTCTATACTGTCCATATTTTCCACCGCTTTTTACCCCATCTGCACCACAACTGCACCAGCGGTGAAGGGAAGGAAG
>Ga0209254_10001359_pt1 | contig 21791 bp, 20 predicted proteins | sample FrelakmetDIP11DI_FD_187148 | JGI IMG/M metagenome (GOLD analysis project Ga0209254, IMG submission 187148) | Freshwater lake sediment microbial communities from the University of Notre Dame, USA, for methane emissions studies - DIP11 DI (SPAdes)... | ecosystem: Environmental > Aquatic >...
AGCAGGGAGTGGCGACCAGTTCGAACCCCAAGAAGGGGCACGAAGAAGAGTAAGAGCACAACAAGAACATCGTGTGCCCCGGAACGGACGACGACCCCGCGCAAGCGGGGTTTTTTTTGTACGCCCCACCGGGTGAACGACCTCACCCCGATGCACACGCGATCCTAGGCGGGTCGCGCGACCGCGTGGTCCGTATCGATCACCAGCAGCCGGTCCCCCGGCTGGATCACCAGGCTTTTGTCGGCCCAGCAGCCGAGCCGCGCGTCGCCGCGACGCACCTCGACCACCAGCGACTTCTCCAGCTCGCGCGCCACGCGGCCGATCTCGTGGTCGCGCGCCTCGCGCTCCTGCAGCTGGTAGTCGCCACGGAACGACAGCAGCTCGGTCACGAAGTCGACCGTGCCGTGGCTGTCGACCGCGTCCGCCATCAGGTAGCCGCCGAAGCGCGGCGGCGAGACGATCACGTCCGCGCCACTCGCACGCACCAGCTTGGCGTTCTCCTGCTCGAGCACTCGGGCGACGATCCGCACCTTGCGCGCGACCTCGCGCACCGTAAGCACGACGAGCACCGTGGTGTCGTCGCGGCCCACGCTGACGATCACTGCGTGCGCGCGCGGCACGCCGGCGACGTGCAGCAGTGCCTCGCTCGCGGCGTTGCCGTGCAGGCCGATGAAGCCTTTCTCGGCCGCGCGTGCCACCTCGTCGCGGTCTGCGTCGATGACCACGACCTGCTCGGGCGCCCAGCCGCGCAGCAGCAGCTCGCCCGCGGCGATCGAGCCGCTGTCACCGTAGCCGCACAGGACCACGTGGTCCTGCAGGTCCCGCTGCAGTCGCGTCATGCGCCACTCCTCGATGAGCCGCTGGATGATGAGCTGGTACGCCGTGCCGAGGAAGATGAACCAGACGAAGATGCGCACCGGCGTGACGAAGAACGCATCGATCAGCCGCGCCTGGTCGGACACCGGGATAATGTCGCCATAGCCCACCGTGGTCACGGTGATCATGGTGAAGTACAGGACGTCGATCACCGACACGTGGTCGTCGACGTTGTCCTTGAGGCCGCTGCGGTCGAGCAGGAAGACGGTGAACACCGCGGCCAGCAGCAGCAGCACCAGGCCCGCGCGCAACGCCAGCAGCACCTCGGCAGGCGCGGCCTGGCGACGGACCAGGATCGACGCGGCTACGCCGCCGCGCTCCAGGCGCAGCCGGCGCAGGGTGCGGCGCACGCGGCCGAACACCATCGGCGCCTTGTGCTCCTTGCCGGACCGCTGCGGACGCATGGCCGGACTATACCGGAGCAGGTGGCGGCGTCGCGCGGCTTGGGATAGCCGCCGTTACCGGCTGGCCGTAAAATGTCGCCGGCCCTCGTCCCTCGCGGACTCCGCATGCAAACGCCCAGCGACCTGCCGGAAATCATCGCCCACCGCGGCAACGCAGCCGAGTTCCCGGAGAACACTCTGCAGGGGCTCGAGTCCGCGGTGAACCTCGGGCTGAAGTACGTCGAGTTCGACGTGCAGCTGACCAGTGACTCAGTGCCGGTGCTGTTCCATGACGCCGACCTCGCGCGTGTCGGCAAGCTGCCGGAAAGCGTGCACGACCTCACGTGGTCGGTGCTTGCCGAGCTGCCGGTCGGCGAGACCGATCGCCTCGGCAACGTGCACGCGTTCACCTATCCGCCGTCGCTCGCCCAGGCGGTGGATGCGCTGGCGGGCTGGCCAGGCGTCACGGCGTTCGTCGAGATCAAGCGCGCGAGCCTGCGCCGCTTCGGCCGCGAGACGGTGCTGCGGCGGGTGAGCGACGTGCTGCGGCCCATGCTCGATCGCTGCGTACTGATCTCCTTCGACCTGCCGACGGTGAAGATCCTGCGGCTGATGACCGGTGCGCGTATCGGCTGGGTGCTGTCGAAATACGACGCCGAGTCGCAGGCGCAGGCCGTGGAGTTGGCGCCGCAGTTCCTGTTCTGCAACCTCGAGCGCCTGCCCGCCGAGCCCGAGCCGCTGTGGCCCGGCCCGTGGGAGTGGGCGCTGTACGAGGTGCGCGACCTGAAGACGGCGCGCGACTGCCGCGCACGCGGCGCCCGTTTCGTCGAGACGATGGCCGTGCGCGGCCTGCTGCACGCCTACGCGGAGAGCCGCCACCAGTGGTGACGGCCGGCGACGGCCTTGTGCTGGCGCTCGACCAGGGCAGCCACGCCAGCCGTGCCGTGCTCTTCGACTCCGTCGGCAACCAGCTCACCGCGGCGCAGGTCGCCGTCGCGACCCGCCGCGAAGGCGCCGACCGCGTCGAGCAGGATCCCGAGGAGCTTGTGCGGTCGCTGCAGACCGCGCTCGCGGATGCGACGGAGTCACGTGCCAGCGTCGTAATCCTGGCCGCCGGCCTCGCCACCCAGCGGTCCACCGTCGTCGCATGGAGCCGCGCCACAGGTCGCGCGCTGTGCGACGCACTTTCCTGGCAGGACCGCCGCAATGCCGGCGCGCTGGCGCACCTTGGTCCGCTGGCGCCGCGCGTGCGCGAGATCACCGGGCTGCCGCTCTCGCCGCACTACGGCGCGAGCAAGCTGCGCTGGTATCTCGACCACGTGCCCGCCGTGCAGCGCGCCGCCGTGACGGGTGATCTCGCCTGTGGGCCGTTGTCGAGCTTCCTCGTATCGCGCCTCGTGGAGGAGCGGCGGTGCGTGGTGGACCCGGCCAACGCGTCGCGCACCCTGCTCTACGATCCCTCGCAACTGCAGTGGTCGCCGGAGTTGTTGCGGCTGTTCGATCTTGATTCGCGGCACCTGCCCGCCTGCGTGCCGACGCGCTGCGCTTTCGGCCGGATCGTGCTCGGCGCCCAGCGCGTGCCACTCGCCGCCTGCACCGGCGACCAGTCGGCAGCGGCGTTCGCCTTCGGGCGGCCGGAGCCGGACTGTGCACTGGTCAACGTCGGCACCGGTGCCTTCATCCAGCGCGTCGCCTCGCCTGCGATACTCCTGCCCGACGGCATCCTGCGCAGCGTGCTGTGCGCGGACGACGAGGGCGTGGTCGCCAGCCATGAAGGCACTGTGAACGGTGCGGGCAGTGCGCTCGACTGGCTGCGCGAGCGCGTCGCCATTGACGTGGATCGCGCACTTGCGGCGCTCGGCATGCAACAGTCCTTCGCCGCCGGGTTGCCGCTGTTCATGAACGGCGTCGGCGGCCTCGGCGCGCCGTTCTGGCGGCCCGACTTCCCGTGCGAGTTCGTCGGCGACGGCGACGACGACGCGCGGCTCGCCGCCGTGATCGAGAGCATCGCGTTCCTGTTGTGCGTCAACCTGGAGGCGCTGCACCGTGCCGCACCGCTGCGCCGGATCCGCATCTCCGGCGGACTCGCGCGCAACGACTACCTGTGCCGTTGCCTCGCGTCGCTCAGTGGCCTGCGCGTCGAGCGGCCGCTGCTGGTCGAAGCCACTGCCCGCGGCGTTGCGTTCCTCGCGGCCGGCAAGCCCACCTCGTGGCGCAACGTCGGGATCGAGCAGACGTTCGAACCAGAGGCGGCGGCAGCGCTGGCGTCACGCTACGCGCAGTGGCGCAGCGAAATGGCTGAACGCGGAGCCAGCGCGTAGCAGCGTCGCCGCTGCCGTCGCTCGGGGTTGGGAGATCTCCGGACGCTCCCTGTCGCAGGCCGCCGCGAGGGCGTTGGATCGAGGCGCAACGGACGGTACCGTGGCCGCGCTGGCATGGCGCCTCGATCCCGCCCGAGCAAGGGACCGCCGAAAATGCTTGGCATTTTCGAAGCGCCGGAGACCGGGAGCGTCCGGAGATCTCCCAACCCCGAGCGACGGCAGCTTCAAGAGCGACGCAGCAACGTCGCCAGCATCTCGCGCTCGATCCAGGTACTGCTGCTGCCGTCGTAGAACCCGCAGTGCCCGCCGAGTGCCGTGCACGTGACCTCGAGCGAGTCAGGCTGCGCCAATCGCGCCAGGTCCGCGGCGGGAATGATCGGATCGTCCGCCGCCGCGATGATGCGCGTCGGGTGCACGATGCCCGCCAGCGCGTCGTCGACGAGTGCGTAGCCGTGCAGGTACTCAGCCAGCGACGGGTAGCCACCGTAGACACGTACCAGGTGGTCCGTCATGTCGGTGAGCGAGTCGAGCTCGATCGTCGCCCTCAGGTCGTAGAGCTGCGGCCAGGCTTGCTGCTTCTTGCGCAGCGAGCGGCGCCACTTCCACACAAAATAGCGCCGGTACAGCGCCCAGCCCTGCTCCAGCCGCACCAGCGTGTGTGCCGGATCGAGCACAGGGCTCACGGCGACGACCTGGGCGATGTCGAGGCCAGCCGCAACCGCACGGGCAGCGACGCGCAGGCAGAAATTGCCGCCCAGCGAGAAACCCGCGAGGTAGAGCGACTGCCCGGGCTGCAGCGCCTGCACCCGCTGCACGGCACCGACCACCTCGGCGATGCGGCAGGAGTGGAAGATCTCCGGATTCAGGTGGTGGCTGTCACCGTGGTCGCGCAGGTTGAGGCGCACCACGTCGAAGCCGTGCTCGAGCAGCAACTGCCCGAGCGACAGGATGTAGAGCGAGCTGGCGCTGCCTTCCCAGCCGTGCAGCAGCACCGCGACGCGTTGTGCCGGCGCGCGGCCCAGCGCCGTTTGTGTAGCGCGGTGCGCCAGCAGGCGCACGCCGTCCCCGCAGTCGAGCTCTTCCGGGCGCGAGGCCCCGAGCAACGGTGCACAGCGCCGCTCTACCCCCGGGCGGCGCAGCGGCAGGCTGGGGAAGATCGACTGGACGTGCGGATGGGCCAGCCACGCCGGCGGGCGGAACTCACCGCCTGCCTTCACTCGGCCGGGACCAGGTGGAACTCGACGCGATTGTTCTGCAACGCGATCGCATTCCAGTCGCCGGCGGTACTGTTCTCGGCCTGCTCGGGGTAGGCCACCGGATTGCGGCGCCCCGCGTTCACCAGCTCGACGGTCACCGCGCCGCCGGTGCGCCGGGCGAGCGTGGCCGCGAAGTTTGCGAAGTCCACCGATTGCCGCTGCGCCGGCGACAGTGCGTCGTCGAACGGGTTGCCGACCAGGTCGCATTTCGACGTGGCCAGCCCGGTCGGCGCAACGGTGAAGCCCTCGGTGGCGTTACCCGCCAGGCAATAGTCGCCGACGAACGACTCGACCACGATGCGACCCTTGAACTGCTGCGTCTCGGCGGCCGCCGCCACGGTGCGCAGGCGGTCGAGCCGTGCGTACGCGAGCGGTGTTTCCCCATACGGCACGTACTCGGTTGCGACCGGGCCCGCGACGGCAACGGAGGTCGCGGTGCCCAACTGCATCGGCAGCGCTGCCGCCTGGGCAAACGCCGCGAGACTCGAAGCCGCCTTGGCCTCGGCCGCCGCGACATCGGCCCTGGCATCCGTCAACTCGCGCTGCAGGCCAACCTGGGACTGCAGCGACTGCCAGTACAGGAAGCCGAGGATCGCGGCCGGCACCAGCGAGAACAGCGCCGTCAGCAGCGCTGGCCACCACGGCACCGGCGGCGACGGCGGGATGACCGGCTCAACGGCCGGCGGCACCGGCACCTTGGCGATGCCGTCCTTGATCTCGGTGCCCATGCGGCGCGCGAACGCCTCGAAAGTTGCGAGCATGAAGCGCCGCTGCTCGGCGAGCTGGTCGCGCACCAGCTGCTGCATGGACTGACGCAGGCCACCCTGCATCTCCAACAGCGCCGCGGCCGGCAGGGCCCAGCTGCCGGTGGCAGTCACGGCCGCGTCGGCGTGTTCGAGGCTGCCCGCTGCCGATGCTGCAGCCCCCGCCCCGGCGTCCGCCAGGGCCGCCGGCGCGGCAGCGGCCTGCGCCGCCTGGGCGGCAGCCAGCGCGGCCCGCTCGTCGAACAGGGCCGACCGGCCCAGCCGCCGGTCGGGCAGCAGGTGCAACTGGTAGAGCACGCGGGAGACGTCCACCGGCCGGACGGTCTTGGGCAGCACACCCACGGCGCCGAGGGCTCGGGCCTGGCTCACGTACAGCTCGCCTTCCTGCGAGGTGTACATCATCAGCGGGATCGAGGCGGTCTGCGGGTCGCCCTTGATCACCTGCACCGCCTGGAACCCGTCCATGCCCGGCATCAGGTGGTCCATGAAAATCACGTCCGGCCGCTGCTGGTGCAGGTATTCGAGCGCCTGCTCCGCGGACTCGGCCGTGTCCACCGCCATACCGTGCTGCTCGAGCATACGGCTCAGGATCACCCTGGCCGAGCGCGAGTCGTCCACGATCAGGGCACGCTTGCCCGTCGACATTCCCTGTATCCCCCAGGCAGGCGGTACGGAATCCGCCATGAGTATGGGCTTTCTACCTTGAACTGGCCTGCAAGCCAATCCCGGCAAACGCTTCTAGCCGCGGGCGGGACCCGGTATATGCTCTGGCACACGTATTGAAAGAGAACACGGAGGCATTCCATGCCCTATTCGACGGTGGACATCCGCAACATTGCCCTGGTGGGACAGGCTGGCGCGGGCAAGACGCTGCTGGCCGAGGCCTTGCTCGCGCAGTCCGGAGCCATCCGGTCCAAGGGATCGCTGACGCGCGGCACGACGGTGTGCGACTTCGACCCGCAGGAAAAGGCCCTGCTGCATTCGCTCGACGCGTCGATCTGCGGCTTCGAGACCCAGGGCCGGCGCGTCAACGTGATCGACACCCCGGGGTACCCCGACTTCCTCGGCCGCAGCCTGGTGGCCCTCGAGGCGGTGGAGACCGCGGTGATCGTGGTGAGCGCGGTGAACGGCGTCGAGCCGATGACCCAGCGCATGATGGAATTCGCCAAGGCTCGCGGCGTGTGCCGGCTGATCGTGGTCAACAAGATCGACAGCAAGGAAGCGCGCACCGAGCAGGTGCTGGCCGAGATCCGTGAGAACTTCGGCAGGGCCTGCCTGCCGCTCAACCTGCCGTCCGGCGGCGCCCAGGCGGTGGTCGACTGCTTCTTCCAGCCGCACGGCAAGCCCGCCGACTTCTCCTCGGTCGAGGCGGCGCACACCCAGATCATCGACCAGGTGGTCGAGGTGGACGAGGCGCTGATGGCCGTCTATCTCGAGCAGGGTTCCGAGCTCTCGCCCGAGCAGCTGCACGACCCGTTCGAGAAGGCGCTGCGCGAGGATCACCTCGTGCCGATCTGCTTCTGCTCCGCCGAGACCGGCGCGGGCATCCCGGAGTTGCTCGAGGTGCTCGCGAAGCTGGCACCCAACCCGACCGAAGGCAACCCGCCGCCGTTCCTCAAGGGCGAGGGTGCCGACGCCGTGCGCGTCGACGTGTCGCCCGATCCGTCGAAGCACGTCATCGCGCACGTTTTCAAGGTCGCGATCGACCCGTTCGTCGGCAAGCTCGGCGTGTTCCGTGTCCACCAGGGCACCGTGAAGGCGGGTGCGCAGCTGCTGGTGGGCGACGGCCGCAAGCCGGTCAAGTTCGCGCACCTCTTCCAGCTGCAGGGCAAGGAACACATCGAAGTGCCGGCCGCCATCCCCGGCGACATCTGCGCCGTGGCGAAGATCGACGAGCTGCACTTCGACGCCGTGCTGCACGACTCGCACGACGAGGACCACCACCACCTGAAGTCGGTCGCTTTCCCGCCGCCGATGCTCGGGCTCGCGATCCACGCCGATAAGCGCGGCGACGAGCAGAAACTCTCGGAGGGCTTGCACCGCCTCGTGGCGGAGGACCCGTGCGTGCGCGTCGAGCACCACACCGCGCAGAACGAGACCGTGCTCTACGGCCTCGGCGACCTGCACCTGCGCGTCATGCTGCAGCGGCTCACCGACCGCTACGGCGTGGCGGTGAAGACCACCCCGCCGAGCGTGCCATACCGCGAGACCATCACGCGGCCGGCGGAGGGCCACCATCGCCACAAGAAGCAGACCGGCGGCGCCGGCCAGTTCGGCGAGGTGTACCTGCGCGTCGAGCCGCTCGAGCGCGGTGCGGGCTTCGAGTTCGTCGACGACGTGGTCGGTGGCGCGATCCCGAACCAGTTCATCCCCGCCGTCGAGAAAGGCGTGCGCGCGGTGCTCAGCGGCGGCGCCATCGCCGGCTTCGAGCTGCAGGACGTGCGCGTCAGCGTCTACGACGGCAAGCACCATCCGGTCGACTCGAAGGAAGTGGCGTTCGTCGCCGCGGGCAAGAAGGCGTTCATCTCAGCGATCAAGGAGGCCGCGCCCATCGTGCTCGAGCCGATCGTGCGCGTAGCGATCAGCACCCCGGCCACTTCGATCGGCGACGTGACCAGCGACCTCGCGACGCGACGCGCGCGCATCAGCGGGCAGGACACGTTGCCGGGCGGCCGCTCCGAGATCCAGGCGCTGGTGCCGCTCGCGGAACTGCAGGATTACCTGTCACGCCTCAAGGCACTCACCGGCGGCGAAGGCAGCTACACCATGGACCTGAGCCACTACGACCCGGTGCCGCCGCGCAAGCAGCACGAACTGGTCGCGGCGTTCAAGCCGGAGGTGGAGGCCGACTGAGCCCCGACGGGCGCGCAGCTCGTGTACGCCTTCACGCACATCGACAAGACCGCGGGGCGGACGGTCCGCGCGGTCCTGCGCCGGTCGTTCGGCGCCGGGCATTGCGAGATCCGCACGCCGTATGCCCGGCGCCCCGCCGACCCGAACGACCGCAGCGTCTACGTGACCGGCGCCGACCTGTACCGGGTGCGGCGCATCTACCGCCACCTGCGCGGCATCGCCGGGCACAACGTCAAGCCGTACTCGGACCTGCACACGGCCTGCCCGGACGTCCGCTATTTCATCTTCCTGCGCGACCCGGTGCAGCGCTACCTGTCGCACTACAAGAACAAGGCGCTGCAGTACGACCGCGCCGACTTCGACCGCTGGGCGTCACTCGTACCGATGCGGGATTTCCAGACACGGACGCTGGCGGGCGAAGCGAACGCACAGCGGGCCATCGACCTGATCGGCAGTCGGGTGGGCTTCGTCGGGCTGACGGATGCCTTCGACGAATCGCTGCTGATGCTCGGCCGCTGGCTGGGGGACCCGGATTTCCGTCCCGAGTACCGCCCGGTCAACCGCCTGGCAGACAAGTCCCGCGCGCGGGACACCGCTCGCGAGCAGGCCGACCTCAGCTACCTGGACGACCCCGCGGTTCGCACCCGGCTGCTGGAGATGAACGCACTGGACCAGCAGGTCTACGACTTCGCGATCCGCGAGTTCTTCGACCGAGAACGGCTGGCGTACGGCGACACCCTGGCCGCGGACGTTGCCGCGCTCCGGCAGCGTAGCCACGCGATCACCGACTGGAGCGAGCCACTGTCGGCCCGGCTGTTGCGCAACTGGGTCTACAAGCCCGCGCTGGTCCTGCGACTGGCCTGATTCGACTCGACTCGACTCGATCCGGCCGGGGCCGCGCATCAGCTCTCGTCGCTCTCCCCCGGGTCGCGCAACTCGAGGCCGAGCCCGCGCTTCACCCGGCGCCACATCGGTCGCCACGGTGGGTCGGGCCGGGTGGCATTCGCGTGCGGCCACGGCCGGTCGGGGATCGGCGCGCCGAGGAACGCGCAGAGGCGATCCCATTTGCCCTCGCGCGTCGGGTCCAGCTCGATGTACTGCTGGCCGCGAGTCGCAAAGAACTCGCGCACCGCGGCGTTGTGTGCGCGATAGGCGTCGAGCCAGGCCTGCCGGGCCTGCGCGCTGCTCGCGGGGTTGGCATGCGGACCGAACATCCACTCCCGCATCGGGCGCATGCGGCGATGGCGGAAGAATTTTACGCAGCTGTCGATCCAGCGCTGCTCCTCGCGCAGCGTGAGGATGTACTTCGCGTCCGGGTACAGCGCGTAGATCTCCCGCCAGATCGTGAAATACGGGTTGTCGGTGAACGCCTCGAACCTGTCGAACGTGGGCAGGCGGTAATCACCCGCATCGATCTGCTTGATGAGCGTCGCGCCGTCGTCGGCACCCGGGTAGCTGCCGAGCTTGTCGCCGTTGACGGTGTGGTAGCCGAGGATGCGCAACGCGTCGTACAGCGTCGTGGTGCCGGTCTTGTAGAAGCCGATGCCAAAGATCTTGCCGTCGTGCTGCGTCATGCGCCGGTCTCCAGGGATCAGCCGCGCCGCGCCGCAAGGCCCTGCACCTCGTCGGCGAGCGCCAGGAATTGCCGCCGCGCGGCGGCGCGCTGCTGCGGCGTGAGCTGCGCGTCGATGTCCGCCATCAGCACGGCGAGCGCTTCGCGGCGCCGCTCGACGGCCGCGCGGTATTGCGGCGTCCAGAGGTCGTCGGGCCGCGCGACGAGGATGAACATGCGTTTCTCGAACTCCACACCGCCCGTGCGCTGCGCAAGCGCGTCGGCGAGCGCCTCGCGCCAGAGGCGGCGGTTCGCGTGCCACTCTGCCATGAACGGAGGCGAGCTGGCCACGTGTGCGCGTACCGTAGCCCGCTGCGCCGGTGTCAGCGGCCCTGTGAAGCGCTCGAGCGCGCGCGCCAGGGTCTTCTCGCGGCGTGCATCGCGCTGCGCGGGCGTACGCTCGACGTACTGCTGCCAGGTCTTTTCGTCCTCGCGGGCGAGGTTCGCGAGCAGCTCGTCCACCTGCGCCGCGCTGAACGTGCGCGCGAGCGCCGTGTAGCCGGGCGCCGCCTGCTCGAAGATGTCGCGCCAGTACTCCTCGGTGCGCCGGCTGGCCGCGAGCCAGTCCTCCCGGCCGGCACCCGCCTCGACGTCGCCCGCGACGTCGCGCAGGAAATCCGCGTAGCGCGCAAGCTCCGAGCGGCGATGCCACTCGAGGTTGCCGGCGAGCGTGTCACTGAGCGCCGCGGCTTGCGCGTCGTCCAAGGTCACGAGGTCCTGCAGGTAAAAGCCGACTACGCTGTCGAGGCGCGGGTAGAGCAGGTTGAGCCCGCAGCCTGCCAGGCCACACATGGCGATGGCCGCGGCGAACCGGCGCGTCAGGGCGCTCATCGGGCTGCGAGGCGTGGTCGAAGCAGGCGCAGGCATGGTGGGCGGTGCTCTAGGAATCGCTGGCTGGCACCGCCAGCTGTTCGATCAAGTCCGGTCCCTGGTTGCGTGCATCGTTCACGCGCCGACTGACGGGCCGGGCCAGGATATCGGGGCGCGTGCAGGGTCCCAGCAGGCGGGCCAACCGGTCGGTCGCCTCGTTGCGCGGATCGAGCCACTCCGCGTGCGCCTCGGCCGGGACGATCACCGGCATGCGGTCGTGCACCTGCGCCACGGACGCCGCCGGCGTGGTCGTCACGATGCAGCACGACTCGAGCGGCTCGCCGCTCGCCGGATCGCGCCAGCGCTCCCACAGCCCCGCCATGCCGAATGGCGCGCCGTCGGCGAAACCGATGAAGTACGGCTGCTTCACCGTGCCGGACCGCTGCCACTCGTAGTAACCGTCGGCCAGCACCAGGCAGCGGCGGCGGCGGAAGGCGTTGCGGAACGACGGCTTCTCGGCGAGCGTCTCGGCACGCGCATTGATCATGCGTGTGCCAATCGCCTTCTCTTTCGCCCACGACGGCACCAGGCCCCAGTACAGCATCGCCACCTCGCGCGGCCCACCCGTCTCGCGCACCGCCGCGATGAACTGCGTCGGTGCGATGTTGTAGCGCGGCTCGATTGCGGGCGCCGCCGCCACGCTGAACAGGCGCGCCACGGCCTCGTGGGGGGAGTAGAAGGCGAAGCGGCCGCACATGGGGAAGGGGATAGGGGATGGGGGATAGTAAGAGTTGCAGGCTCAGGGCAACTCCACGTCGAAGTCGAGTGCCGCGACTTGCTCGTCCGAAAGTCCGATGCGTTGCAGCAACGGTCCGTAGCGAGGGTCCCGCCGCAACGGCTGGAACAATGGACCAGCACGCACCTCGAGCACACCCCCGTCGCGCTCCTGCAGGGCGCGGTCCAGCCACTCGAACGCTTCGTCGTTCATGCCGAGCCGCGCGTAGCCACCGGCCACCGGGCTCGCGAAATCCGGATGCTCGCGCCCGACCTCTTCGAGCAATTGCCGTGCTGCCTCGCGCTTTCCCTGGGCAGCGTAGACGAAGGCAAGCCCCAGGCGCCGCATGATGTCATGCGGCTCGCGCTGCATTTCGGCGAGCGCGCCGTCGAGGTCGCCCGAGAACAGCAGCGCCTCGCCCAGGTGCTCGTGCGTGAACACGGCATCGGGCCCCAGTTCCAGGGACTTGCGCAACGCGGCGATCGCATCGACATGCCTGCCAAACACAACGTACGCGAAACCGAGCCCACCCCAGGCGCCCCCGTTCAGCGGGTCTCGGCTCACCAACCGCTCGAATACCGCGATCGTACGCGGACCGTCTCCCGTCGCCAAAGTCAGGCGTCCGACGGCTCCCAGCACCGTATCATCCTGGTCGGACAGTGAGACGGCCTGCTTCAGCAGGCGCGCGGTCTCCGGCAGGTTCATGTCGTAGGACAGTGACAGGCCGGCCAGCACGGCGATCGCCGCTGCATCGGACGGATCGATTTCGATTGCCCGCTGGACCGCCGCGCGAGCCTTCGCGAAGCCCTGGTGCAGCGGCAGATAGCCAAACCAGGCCCGCTGGGCATGGCTTTGTGCCAGCAGCCGCCATCCGGGGCCGTATCGGTCATCGGCTGCGACGACGCGTTCCAGCAACTGGCTCGCCTGTTCCAGGCTGTCCTTCGTGCCTGCCCGGTGCAGCTCCTTGGCCCGCATGTAATCAGCGAAGACCGCCGGATTGGTAGTCGGGGTCACCGGCATTGAGGTGCCGAGCATTGTGACCCTGAGCTGCGAGACGACCGCCGCGGCAATCTCGTCCTGGATCTTGAAGATTTCCGCGAGATCCCGATCGTAGGTCTCGGACCAGAGCTGCGAGCCGTCAGCGCCCCGCACCAGCTTGGCGCTGATGCGCAAGCGATTCCCGGACTTCCTGACGCTGCCTTCCAGCAAATGCGTCACGCCGAGCAGGTGCGCAATGGTCGCAGCGTCGACTTCCTCGCCCTTGAAGGAAAAGGACGAAGTCCGCGAGATGACGCGCAGCTGCGGCACTTTCGCCAGCAGGTCGAGCATCTGTTCGGACAGGCCGTCCGAGAAATACTCCTGGTCCTTTTCCGGACTCATGTTCACGAACGGCAGCACGGCGATGGAAGGGCGTGGGTCCGCGGTTACGATGACAGGGGCCTGGCCGGGTACTGCCGGAACCGCCTCAATTGCGACTGGCCCTGTAGCGGCTCGATCGCCGTAGAGCCACAGCACGCCACCGCCGAGGAACAGGAGCAGCGTCAACACTGTGAGCTCGACGCGCGAGACGCTCTGCTCGCCACGATCGCCGTGATACCAGGCAAGCGTCAGTGCCAGGGGAAGACCGATAGCCACGCCGAGCATCGAGAACTGCTTGATGACGTCGGGCCAGTGAAATGCATCGGCTGCGAAGCCAATGACCTGCAGCAATGCCCAGGCGCCGGCAGCGTAGGCGAGTCCCCATTGCACCACCTTGCGGCGGCGCAACTCGGCCCAGGCGCCATTGGCGTCACGCTCGGTCGGCGCGTCGGTCATTGCCTCCTCCCTTGGCTCGGGAGTGTACCGAGGTTACCGCGCGTGAGCCCAGTCGGATCAGGGCCGGGGGTAGATCGTCTTCCCTTCCTTGATCGTCTCGACCACCCGGATGTCCTTGATGGCCATCGACTCGACCTTGAGCGGGTTGCGGTCGAGGATCACGAGGTCGGCCAGCTTGCCCGGCTCGAGCGAGCCCTTCGAGTCTTGCTCGCCGTATTGTTCGGCGCCCCAGATCGTCATCGCCTTGAGACCCTCGAGCGGCGTCACCCGCTGGTCGAGCCCGACTTCCGCGCCACCGCGCGAGATGCGGTTCACCGCCGACCACAGCATGAACATCTGGTCGAGCGGTGCCACGTAGAAGTCGGTGTGATTCGTCGGGTGCAGGCCCTTGTCGATCGCATCGCGCATGGGACTGATGGTCTGCGCCTGCTCCTTGCCGCGGTTGGCGAGGTGAGCTTCGTAGAAGTAGTAGGTGTGCAGCGTGTAGAACGAGGGCCGGATCCGGTACTGCACGTACTTGTCGAGCTGGTCCTTGCGTGTGAACTGCGCGTGGATCATCGTCACGCGACGGTCCTTCGACAGGTCGCCGGCCGCAGCGAACTCGTGCGCTTTGAAGAAGGCATCGATGGCACCGTCGCCATTGGCGTGCAGGTTGAGCGGCACGCCCATCTCGTACACGCGCTTCACCATCTGGTTGATGGTCTCCTGCGGGAAGGTCAGTTCGCCGCGCCAGTTCCTCTCGCCACCGGGGCCACCCGTGAGGTAAGGGGTGGTGAAGTAGGCGGTCCTGCCCTGCGGCGAGCCGTCGATGGTGATTTTTACACCACCGATCTTGAGGCGATTGTCGTAGCGGCCCCAGCTCGCGAGTGGCACCGCCTCGAGGATCTTGTCGATCTCGGTGATGAAGGGGTACGCGATGACGTCGATGATGTTGGCGCCCGCGGCCGTGGCGCGCTTCATCACCTCGAGATCCGCGGCGTGGGTGGCACCCTCGTGGGCGGTGGTCACACCGGCCTCGGCGTACAGTGTCTGGGCCGCCTTGCTGAACTCGATTTCCTGCTCCCGCGTGGGCTGCGGCAGGTTCGAGAACACGGGCAGATAGGCCGTTTCCATGATCAGGCCATAGGGCTCGTTGCTGCCGGGCTTGCGCACGATGACGCCGCCCGGCGGGGTCTGGGTCTCGGCCGAAATGCCGAACTGCTGCAGGGCGGCCGAGTTCATCACCGCGCCGTGCATCGAGACGTGGCCGACCAGCACCGGGTTGTCCGGGAAGGCCCGGTCGAGGTCGTCGCGATTGAGCAGGCGACCGTCCGGCATGACCGTGTCGTCATAGCCGTAGGCCTGGATCAGCTGGCCCTTCGGGATCCTGCGGTCGACGCGGAACTTCTCGATCGCCGCGATGATGCCGGGCACGTCCTTGCCGGGCCCCGCGGGCGGTGCGTACACCTTGGCCTGGTTAGCCACCGAAAGCGCGCTGACGTAGTGACTGTGCGCGTCGAGAAAGCCGGGGAGCAAGGCCTTGCCAGCGAGGTCCACGACTTTAGTGGTGTCGCCCTTGTGGGCCAATTCCACATCGGCACGTGCCCCCACGGCGAGGATCTTGCCGGCCTTCACAGCCAACGCCTCCGCGGTCGGCTGCGCGTCATTGATGGTGACGATGTCGCCGCCGACGTAGATCGTGTCGGCGACCTGCTGCGCCGCGACCGACGTGCCGGCGGGCGCTGCGGAGCCGGGAGCTTCGGCCTTCCGGCCACAACCAGTCATCAGCAACACCGCGGCACAGGCAATCGCGGCCGTCGTCCTGGCTTGCAGACCCATCATCGGCAATCTCCCCTATTCCCTCGTCCCCGTCCCCTTCTCCATCAGCCACACGCAGGCGGCGAACAGCGCGACGGCGGCGACGGCCATCAGCGCGAACGAGAGACCGAGGTTGACGTCGGACTGGCCCAGGAAGCCGTAGCGGAACGCGTTCACCATGTAGAGGATCGGGTTGGCCTTCGAGACGGTCTGTGCCCACACGGGCAGCATCGCGATCGAGTAGAACACACCGCCTAGATACGTCATGGGCGTGAGGATGAAGGTCGGCACGAAGCTGATCTGGTCGAAGTTCTTGGCGAACACTGCATTGATGAAGCCGAGCAGCGCGAAGATCACCGAGGTGAGCAGTACCGCCGCCAGCACCACGAACAGGTGTTCGACGTGCAGGCGAGTGAAGAACAGCGCGATCAGCGTCACCACCAGCCCCACCAGCAGGCCGCGCACCACGCCGCCGGTGATGTAGCCGAGCACGATCAGCCAGTTGGGCAACGGCGCGACCAGCAGCTCCTCGATGTGGCGACCGAACTTGGCGCCGAAGAACGACGACACGACGTTGCCATAGCTGTTGGTGATCACCGACATCATGATCAGTCCGGGCGCGATGTACTGCATGTAGCTCACGCCGCCCATGTCGCCGATGCGCCGGCCGATCAGGCTGCCGAAGATGACGAAGTACAGTGTCGCGGTGATTGCAGGCGGCACCAGCGTCTGGCCCCAGATGCGCACCATGCGGTTGAATTCGCGGATGACGATGGTACGGAAGCCGACCCAGCGACGGTCCCGCTGCGCAACGCTGGCGGCGGTGAGCCGCGCCTCGGTGCTCATGCCGTGGCCGCAGGCTTCACGAGCCCGGTCTCCGCATCACGCCCCTCGACGAGCCGCATGAACAGCTCCTCGAGGCGATTGGCCTTGTTGCGCATGCTCACCACTTCGATGCCGCGGGCCGACAGTGCCGCGAAGATCTCGTTGAGGTTCTGCGACTTGGTCACCTCGATTTCGATCGAGCCGTCGGCCGCGAGCTTCACGGCATAGCCCGGCAGCTGCGGTACCTCGGCCACGGGCTGGCGCGGGTTGAGCACGAACACCTCGCTGTGCAGCTTGCGCAGCACGGTGGCCATCTTGTCGTGCTCGATGATGCGCCCCTCGTCGATGATGGCGATGTGGCGGCAGAGGTTCTCGGCCTCCTCGAGGTAGTGCGTGGTGAGGATGATGGTGGTGCCGTCCTCGTTCAGCTGGCGCAGGAACTCCCACATCGTGCGGCGCACCTCGATGTCGACGCCGGCGGTCGGCTCGTCGAGGATCAGCAGCCGGGGCTCGTGGATCAGTGCGCGCGCGATCATCAGGCGGCGCTTCATGCCGCCCGACAGCGAGCGCGAGATGGCATCGCGCTTCTCCCACAACTGCAGCTTGTGCAGCCAGTGCTCCATGCGCTCCTTCGCCACGGCCCGCGGGATGCCGTAGAAACCGGCCTGGTTCACCAGGATGGTCGAGACCTTCTCGAACTGGTTGAAGTTGAGCTCCTGCGGCACGAGGCCGAGGCAGGCCTTGGCGGCCTCGAGCTCGGTGTCGGTGTCGTGGCCGAACACCAGCGCCGTGCCGGACGTCTTGTTGACCAGCGAGGCGATGATGCCGATGGCGGTGGTCTTGCCGGCGCCGTTGGGTCCGAGCAGCGCGAAGAAGTCGCCCTGCTCGACGTCCAGGTCGATGCCCTTCAGCGCCTGCACGCCGTTGCGATAGGTCTTGGTCAGCTGGCGCAGCGACAGGGCTTTCATGCGGTGGTGCGGGGCGCGGAGCGGGTGCGCAGGTTAATGGGCGGCCCCGGACACGGCAAGGAACTCAGCGCGGCGGTGGCCGCGGCGGCGGCACGGCGCCTGCCCCGTCCTCGGCCCCGATCAGGCAGACACCGATGCAATGGGCCCAATGCAGGGCGCGCGGGGAGTCGCGGCGGGCGGCGCCCACCAGCGTCTGCCAGAACTGCGGGTGCAGCCGCCAGCGCGGCCGGATCAGGTCCGGGCAACGCGCGATGTCCGCCAGCTGCGGCAGGCGCCAATCGGCGAGCTGCTGCTGCATGTGGTGCGACAACCCAAGCACGACCCGCGCGGCCAACGGTTCGCCCTCGACCAGGCGCCGCGCCAGGAAGGCCGCCTGGTGCGCGAACGAGTCGCAGCGCGCCTGCCAGGTGGCGGGACGGACCGCGATCCGCCCTTCCTCGACCCGGTCGCCGGCGGGCAGCGAGTTCACCTCGGGAATCACGATCTCGAACAGCGCGAACGGACCGGCGCCCAGGCGGGCGAGGGCCGGCGCATCGAGTTCCCGCAGGCACTTTTCGACCAACGCTGGCCAGGCAAAGCGCGGGTCGTCCTCCGCTCCGAGGCCGAGCCCGAGCTCGAGGTACAGGCCGTTGAGGTCGGTCAGATCGCGCCGCAGGGCGTGCGGCAGCAGGCCTTGGTGAGCGAGCACCGGGCTGGCCGAGCCCGGCAGCTGATCGAGCGCAGACATGGTCGGTTTCTCCAAATATGGTCCAAACGGACCATATTTGGTTATAGACTGCCACATATGGTCGTGTAGGACCATATATGGCGAGAACAGCCAGATTCAGAGAAGGGGAGCTACCATGCGTATTACCGACAGCCGCTACGACCGGGACCGGCAGCGACTCGCCATCGCTTATCGCCTGATCGGCCACGAGGCCCGCACCCAGACCATCCGCCAGGCCACCAGCCTGTCCGGCGACCGGATCCGCAAGCTGTACCGTGACTACCTGAAGGGCCAGCCCGCTCAGCCGGTACGCAGGCGCCGCGGCAAGTCGCCGCGCCAGATGTCTTTTTTCCGGCGTAGCCCGGCGCACGAACTGCAGGCCGCCGCGCTCGCGGCCCTGATGCAGCGCTGCGGCTTCATCGGCCGGCCACAGGTGCTGTTCCGAGCCCCGCTCGACGAAGTGAACCGCTTCTGCGACCTGTACGAGGCATTCTGCAGCCTGTGCCCGTCCACCGTGATCACTTTCGAGCACGCCTGGCACCTGTGGCACGTGCTCGCGCGGCGCGACGAGTTCGTGGTGACGCGCTGCCCGGACTGTCGCGGCACATGGATCCGCGACACGCTCGACCTGCTGCCCGACAACTGCGCTGCCTGCCGGGGCGATCCGCCCGACTGACGGCCACAGGTTGCTAGACTGCGCGCCCGGCCACCAGCGGCAGCCCCGTGCGCACACCGAACGTCTTCGCGGGTCCCTATCTCGACCGCGCTGCGCACCTGCGCAAGGACGCGGCCTTCGTCGTGAGCGCACTCGCCGACCCCGGCTCCCTGCTGGTGCCGCTCTGGCAGGCACGCAACCTGCTGCAGCGCGCCGGTCACGCACGCTCGGCCGCACTGGTCGAGGTACGGCACGCCCTGCGTGGTGAGGTACCGGACGGCGAGCTGGTGTTGCTCGGCCTGTTCCGCGGCCAGGCCTGCTTCGCTGTGGACCTCGCCACCGAACCCGCGCCGACCTTGCCAGCGGACGCCACCTTCGAAGACCTGCGCATCACGGCCGGCCTGTTGCCGCAGGACGAAGCGGGGTTGCTGGCCTACGCGCGCGCGATGGTGCTGTGGCGCGGCCGCCATCGCCACTGTGGCAGCTGCGGCGCGCCGGCCCGCAGCGAGAGCGCGGGCCACGTCATGAAGTGCATGGATCCCGCCTGCGGCGCCGAGCAATTCCCGCGTCTCGACCCGGCCATCATCGTGCTCGTGACCGACGGCGAGCGTGCCTTGCTCGGCCGGCAGGCGGCGTGGCCGGCGGGCCGCTACTCCACCATCGCGGGCTTCGTCGAACCGGGCGAGAGCCTCGAGGACGCAGTGGTGCGCGAAGTGCTCGAGGAAACCGGCGTCACGGTGCTCGACGCCGACTACCACTCGTCGCAACCATGGCCGTTCCCCTCCTCGCTGATGATCGGCTTCACGGCGCGCGCAGCCGCCGATGCCGTGCCGCGCGCGGACGAGGAACTGGAGGACGTGCGCTGGTTCACCCGCGAGCAGATTGCGTCGGGAACGCCGGGGCTCCCGCCCCCGCAGTCGGTGTCGTTCCGCCTGATCGCCGACTGGTACGACTCCGGGTCGGCGCTGCCGCTGCGCGACACGCCGGGTGTGCAGCTCTGGGGACGCCGCTGAACGCGCCGGGCACGCACGAGTGAGCTTCGAGATCGCGTTCGTGCTGGTCGCCGCGTTCGGTGCCGGCATCGTCGACGCCATGGCCGGCGGCGGCGGCCTGGTGCAGCTGCCAGCGCTGTTTGCCGCGTTTCCGTCAGCACCGCACACCACCCTGCTCGGCACCGGCAAACTTGCCGGGTTCGCGGGCACAACCAGCGCGATCTTCCGCTACATGCGCCACGTGCGCATCGACTGGCAGCTGGTGTTGCCGGCGGCAGTCGCAGCGTTTATCGCCGCGCTGGTGGGCGCGTGGATCGCGACGCGCATCCCGCCGGACCGGTTCCGCGCGATGGTGCCGGTGCTGCTCACGCTGGTGCTGGCCTACACGCTGCTGCACCGGGACTTCGGCCTGCAGCATCGCCCGCGTGGCCACACGAGGCGCTGGCGAGCGCTCGGTGCCGCGGGCGCCGGGATCATCGGGCTGTACGACGGCTTCTTCGGCCCGGGCACCGGCAGCTTCCTCATGTTTTTGTTCGTACGCGGCTTCGGCCTCGACTTCCTGCACGCCTCGGCGTCGGCCAAGGTGGTCAACGCCGCCGCGAACGTCGCGGCGATCATCCTGTTCGGCGTGACGGGCGAGCTTTACTGGCTGCTCGGGCTCGCCATGGCGGCCTGCAACGTTGCCGGCGCGCAGGTGGGCAGCCAGCTTGCGATCCGCCGCGGCAGCGGTTTCGTGCGGATCGTGTTCCTGCTGGTGGTCGGCTCGCTGATCGCCAAGACCGCCTGGGACGCGCTGGTCGCCGCGTGATTGTCGCCGTGGCGGCGATGCGGCACGATGGCGTCCGCGGCAGAAACGCCACACCACCCTGGATCACCCCATGGATTTCCCGCTCGGCTCGCTGGTCGGCGTCGCGCTCGGCATCGGCCTAGCGGCCGCCACCGGCTTCCGCATCTTCCTGCCGTTGCTGATCGCCGGCCTGGCCGCGCGTGCCGGCTACCTGCCGCTGACCGACACCTTCCAGTGGCTGGCCAGCATGCCCGCACTGGTCACGCTCGGCACCGCGGCGGTGATCGAGACGCTCGCGTACTACATCCCGGGCGTGGACCACGCACTCGACGTGCTGTCCGGCCCGGCCACCGTGGCCGCGGGCGTGGTGGCGAGTGCGGCGGTAATGACCGACATCCCGCCGGCGGTCTTGTGGCCGGTGGCCGTGATCGCCGGCGGCGGCGCGGCGGGCCTGACCAAGGGCAGCACGGCACTGATCCGCGCCAAGTCCGGCCTGATGACCGGCGGGCTCGCGAACCCGGTCGTGAGCACCGTCGAGACTGTCGGCGCGACGGGTATCGCCGTGCTGGCGATCGCCGTGCCGGTGCTGTGCTTCGTCGCCGTGGTCGCGCTGCTGTGGTGGGCCGCCCGCAAGGCGGGCCGCGTGCTGTTCGGCCGGAACAAGGCGCAGCCACCCGCCGCCCCCTGAACGACGCGCCCTGCACGGCGTAACGCTGTTGCGCCGCCTTACAATGCCGCCACCATGTGCCTGCTCGTCGTCGCCTGGCAAACCCATTCCCGCTACCGGCTCGTTGTCGCCGGCAACCGCGACGAATTCCATGAGCGCCCGACCGCGCCGCTGGGCTGGTGGAGCGACGAGCCCGGTGTCCTCGCCGGCCGCGACCTGCGCGCCGGAGGCACCTGGCTCGGCCTGTCGCGCTCGGGGCGCTTCGGCCTGGTGACCAACTTCCGCGACGCCGATGCCGCGGTCCGTGCCGACGCTCCGTCGCGCGGCGAGCTCGTGCCTGCGTTCCTGCGCAACGCAAGTGGCGCGGCGTCTTACCTCGACGAACTGCAGGCACGGGCAACGCAGTACGCCGGCTTCAACCTGCTGCTCGGCGATGCGACGGGTCTGCACTACCACACGAATGTCGGCGGCACGACGCCGCGCGTACTGGGCCCAGGCATCTACGGGCTGAGCAACCACCGACTCGACGAGCCATGGCCGAAGCTGTTGCGCACGCGTGAACGCTTCGCAGCCGCGCTGCGCGACTCGGACCCTTCGCCGGCCACGCTGCTGGACCTGCTCGGCGACACCACGCCCGCCGCCCTCGACACCGCACCCGATGCCGGCCTGCCGGCGGACCTCGAGCGGGCCTTGTCGGCGCCGTTCGTGCGCCACGAGCGCTACGGCACGCGCTGCTCGACGGTCGTGCTGGTGACATACGATGGATGCACGACGGTGTACGAGCGACGCTTCGAGCCCACCGGCACCCAGAGTGGCGCGTCACGCCTCGAGTTCGCGGGTCACCCTGGATGAGCGGTGCCCGACGCGTGCTGCACCTTCGCCCCGCGGTCGCCTGGTGCGGCGTGCTGCTGTCGCTCGCGGTCGCCACC
>Ga0209254_10001361_pt1 | contig 21771 bp, 18 predicted proteins | sample FrelakmetDIP11DI_FD_187148 | JGI IMG/M metagenome (GOLD analysis project Ga0209254, IMG submission 187148) | Freshwater lake sediment microbial communities from the University of Notre Dame, USA, for methane emissions studies - DIP11 DI (SPAdes)... | ecosystem: Environmental > Aquatic >...
CGCTGGACCAACTGCATGGCCATATTGTCCACGATCCGGTCGTCGAACTCAATGCCGGGGTACTGGGCCGCCACCTCCTGAGCCACCCGCAGGTAAAGGCCGTCGGTTGCCTTTAGGATATTGGCCTTGTGCACGGCGGTCACCTTGTGGCGGCCGTTGGACCGCGCATAGTCGAAGGCAAAGCGCACGATCCGCTCGCTGGCCCGCCGGGTGATGATCCGGATCGATTCGGCAGCCACGTCAGGGATGACGTCGTGCTCGATGCCGGCGTACAGGCACTCGGTATTCTCGCGGACGACCACCAGGTCCACACCTTCATGGCACACAGGGATGCCCTTCATCGCCCGGGCCAGGCGCAGGTTGGCATACAGATCCAGCGCCAGGCGCAGGCCGACGTTGACGCTGCGAAAGCCGGTGCCAATCGGCGTGGTGATCGGACCCTTCAGGGCCACCTTGTTGGCCCGGATCGAAGCCAGCACCTGGTCCGGCAGCGGCGTGCCATACCTGTCCATCACGTCGGCCCCGGCATCCTGGACATCCCACTCAAAGACGACGCCGGTTGCCTCCAGCACCCGGCGCGCCGCCGTGACCAGCTCGGGCCCGGTGCCGTCGCCGGGGATCAAGGTGATGCGGTAAGCCATATCTCCTCCCGATTCTACTCAACCACCGCTGGCAGCCGGAGCGCCGCCGGGCAGTTGGCCGGTTGGCCGGCGACGCAGCGGATATCCGGCTGGGCGTCGACCGCTGGCTCGCGGTCCTCGATACACTCCCAGGTCCGATCCCGGATGCCGGAGTAATAGGCGCGGGGCCGGATCAGGCGGTTGTTCTGCTGCTGCTCCAGAACGTGGGCCGTCCAGCCGGCGATGCGGGCGATCGCAAACATCGGGATGAACAGATCCACCGGCAGCTCCAGGGCGTAGAGCAGCGGCGCCGTGTAGAAATCCACGTTGGTAAAGATCCGCCGCTCCTGAAAATAGGGGTGAGACAGCACCCGCTCCTCCAGCCGGGCAGCCATGTCGAACCAGCGAGTATTGCCGGTCTGTTGCGCCACGTCGTGGGCCAGCTTGCGCAGGATGGTGGCTCTTGGGTCTTCCACCTTGTACACGCGGTGGCCAAAGCCAAAGATCCGGTTCTCGGCGGCGACCTGCTTCTCGAACCAGTCGTCCACACTGTGGCGGAAATCACGCAGATCCCCTTCAGGGAAGCCCTTCGGGTCCAACGCCTCGATCTCCAGCAACTGCTCCATCGCCTTTTGGCTGGCCCCACCGTGCAGCGGGCCCTTGAGCGTGCCCAGCGCCGAAACCACCGCCGAATATACATCGGCCAGCGTACTGGCCGTCACCCGGCCTGAGAAGGTCGAGGCGTTCATGCCGTGGTCGGCCAGCAGGACGAAATAGATCTCCAGGGCCTTGGCGCTCACCGCATCCGGCTCCTTGCCGTCGAGCATGTACAAAAAGTTGGCAGCGTGGCCCAGATCAAAGCGCGGCTCGACCGGTGGGCGATTGCGGCGTAGCCGGTCGAACGAGGCGACGATCGTCGGCAGCTTGGCGGTAAGGCTGACCGAGCGGCACAGCGACGAGCCACCCTCTTCGGCGTGGATGCACGCCCGGTCGAACATCGACAAGGTCGAGGCCACCGTGCGCAGCGCCTCCATCGGCGTGGCCTGGTCGGGCAAAGCGTGCATGATGCCCCACACCATCTTGGGCAGACGCCGGTTGGCCCGCAGCCAGTTTGACAGCATTTGCAGCTCCGCCTGGGCCGGCAGCCGTTGGTACCACAACAGGAAAGAGGTCTCCTCATAGTTGGCGTGGCCGGCCAGCTCTTGTATATCAAAGCCGCAATAGGCCAGCTTGCCCGCCTCGCCGTCGATGGCGCTCAGGTTGGTCTCGGTAAAGATGACCCCTTCCAGGCCTCGTTTGATATCTACGGGTGGTGTCGTGCTCATTATACTCTCCCAGTCTGTTGAATGGTATGCATACCGTATGCCGCGTTGCGCAACAGAGCGCAGACTCCATCACTTGTTCAAGCCAAATGCGGCCCGCGCCCGGGCCGAAACCGTCCGGCCAATCACGATCGAGGCCGTCGCCGCGGGCGAAGGGGCATTCAGCACATGGATGGCGTTTTCCGATTCGACAAAACAGAAATCGTCGAGCAGGTTGCCCCTGGCATCCATCGCCTGGGCGCGAACTCCCGCGCCTCCGGCGGCAATGTCGTCGGGGCTCAGCTCGGGCACCAGCTTTTGCAGCGCCTTAACAAAGGCCCCTCTGACCCACGACCGGTAGAATTCGCCCAGGCCCATCTTCCAGTAGCGGGCCGCCATCCGCCAAAAGCCGGGAAAAGCCGCCAACCCCAGCGCGAACACCGGGTTCAGAGACGTCTTCGTGTACCCTTCGCGGGCAAAAGCCAGGACGGCGTTCGGGCCGGCCTCGACCGAGCCGGTAATCTTTTTGGTGAAATGAACCCCTAGAAACGGAAAGTTCGGGTCAGGCACCGGGTAGATCAGGCCGCGCACCAGGTGCCGGCTCCTGGGTGCCATCTCATAGTATTCGCCGCGAAAGGGGACGATGCGCAGCCCGCCGGTGCTGGCAGTCATCTTGGCGATCAGGTCACACCCCAGGCCGGCGCAGTTCACCACCGCCCCGGCATGGACGTCGTCGCCGTCGGTCTTGAGCACCAGCTCGCCGGGCCGCCGCTCGATGCCGGTCACCTTGGTGCCCAGCCGGATCTCGCCGCCGCCCTCCTCGACGATCTGGGCGTAGGTGCGGGCCACCGCGACGTAATCGACGATGCCGGTCCGGGGCGAGTAGAGTCCGGCGATGCCCATGGCATGGGGCTCCAGTTCCCGGATCTCCTCGGCGGTCAGCCTGCGCAGGCCGGGCACCCCGTTGGCCGTTCCCCGCCGGTAGAGCTCCTCCAGGCGCGGCAGTTCGGCCTCGTTCAGAGCCACCACCACCTTGCCGCACAGCTCGTAGGGCAGGTTGTGTTCCTGGCAGAACTCGATCATCAGCCGCGATCCCTCTGCGGCCGTCCGGGCCTTGAGGCTGCCCGGCTTGTAGTACAGCCCGGCGTGGATCACCCCGCTGTTGTGGCCGGTCTGATGCGCGGCGATTGTCGCCTCCTTATCCAGGACGACCAGCTTCCGCCCATGGACCAGCTCCACGGCCGTCGCCAGCCCCACGATACCTGCGCCGATGATGGCAACGTCAAAACCAGTCTTCATCTCACGTCTTGGCTCCCTCGCGATGCAGCAAACACCCCGCGCCAGTCCTGTACAACTGGCTGATATTCTACCCGAGTTTCCCGTTTAAGTCAAGCAGGCAAAAAAAAGAACTCTTACACGATTCTTATACTGGGCTAATGCTATTCTTACGCTTGGGATATATCATCCCTTTCAGAGCAAAAGGTGATGTTTGTTGATTATTGGGGTTTCTAGAAACGGAGAATATAGAATGGCACAATCTATGCGCGACAAACCGATCGGCCAGTCCCTGCTGGCATCGCTTCCTGCTGAGCTGCCGATCCTGCCGCTGCGAAACACAGTGGCGCTGCCTCAGACCATCCTGCCGTTACTGGTAGGGACTGAGCGCTCGGTTCGGCTGGTAGAAAAAGCGGTCGGTGGGGACCGGTTGGTAGGCTTGGTGACAGTAAAAGAACAGGTTGAGGACCCGATGCCCGGCCAGATACACGAGACGGGGACCATCGGCCTGATCCATCGGGTCGTCCGAGGCGAAGACGACGAGCTGCAAGTGCTCGTCCAGGGATTGGAACGGTTCAAGGTCGAGGCCTGGACGGCCGTCGATCCATATCTCCAGGCTTGCATCCAGTTGGCGCCCGACCAGGATGAAGAGTCGCTGGAGGCTGAGGCGCTGCACCGCAGCCTGGTGCAAGCGGCCAATGCCGTCATCGCCCTGATGCCCAACTTGCCGGCAGGGTTGGGGCAGTTTCTCGACCAGATCCAGGATCGACGCCAACTGGTATACCTGATCGCCTCGAACAGCCGCATGGAGCTGGGCGAGCTCCAGGCCCTGCTCGAACAAGAGTCGATGAACGAAAAGATGCGGCAGTTGCTCGCTCACTTGGCGCACGAAAAAGAGGTCCTGTCGCTGACACAAAAGATCTCAGAAGATGCGCAGGAAGTAATGGGCAAGCAGCAGCGCGAGTACTTGCTGCGGCAGCAGTTAGAGGCGATCCGCCGCGAATTGGGCGAGACCGACGAAACACAGGCCGAAGCATCGCAATACCGGGCCAAGATCGAAGAGGCGAGCTTGCCCAAGGAGGCACGCGAACAGGCGTTGCGCGAACTGGAGCGCCTGGAAAAGATGCCACCCCAGTCTGCGGAATACCCGGTCATCAAGACCTACCTCGATTGGCTGGTCGAGCTGCCGTGGAACAGGATCAGCGACGACAACCTCGAGATCGCTCATGCCCGCCAGGTGCTCGACGAGGATCACTACGACCTACAGGAAGTCAAGGATCGGATCATCGAATACCTGGCCGTCCGCAAGATGGTCAACGAACGCGGGGTCAGGTCAGTGGAGCAAGGCGACGACGGGCAAGAAGAACAAAGCGAAACCATGGGCGCCATCCTGTGCTTCGTCGGCCCGCCGGGAGTCGGCAAGACATCCCTCGGCCGGTCGATTGCCCGGGCGCTGGGCCGCGAGTTCACCCGCATGAGCTTGGGCGGCATGCGAGACGAAGCCGAGGTCCGGGGTCATCGCCGCACCTACGTCGGCGCCATGCCCGGCCGCGTCATCCAGGCTATCAGGCGCACCGGCACCCGCAACCCGGTGTTCATGCTGGACGAAGTGGACAAGATCGGCATGGACTGGCGGGGCGATCCGGCCAGCGCACTACTCGAGGTGCTCGATCCACAGCAGAACTCTTCCTTCCGCGACCACTACCTGGACGTGGATTTCGACCTGAGCGACGTGATCTTTATCACCACGGCCAACCAGCTAGATCCGATCCCGGAGCCGCTGCGCGACCGGATGGAAACCCTGCACCTGGACGGCTACACCGAATATGAAAAGACCCACATCGCCCAGCGGTTCCTCATCCCGCGCCAGATCCGGGCCAATGGGCTGCGGGAAGGGGAGATCCTGTTCGAGGAAAGCACGCTGCGGACGATCATCCGCGACTATACCCGGGAAGCCGGGGTGCGCAGCCTGGAGCGAGAGATCGGCCGCGCCTGCCGCAAGGCAGTGGTCCAGATCGCGTCAGGTGAGGCGGCGACGGTGCAAGTGACACCCGATGACGTGCGGACCTTCCTGGGCAAACCGCGTTACTTCTTTGACGCCACCGAGCGGCTAGAGATCCCCGGTGTGGCTACCGGCCTGGCCTGGACGCCGGCCGGCGGCGACGTGCTCTACATCGAAGCCAGCCAGAGCCGGGGCAAGGGGCAGTTGACCCTCACCGGCCAGCTGGGCGACGTCATGAAAGAGTCGGCCCAGATCGCCTATAGCTATGCCCAGGCCAAGGCATCCGACCTGGGCCTGGATCCCGAGCTATTCGAGAGGATCAACCTGCACATCCACGTTCCGGCCGGGGCGGTGCCCAAGGACGGCCCAAGCGCCGGCGTCACCATGGTCACCGCCATTGTAAGCCAGTTGACCGGACGGCCGGTGCGGTCTGAGGTCGGGATGACCGGAGAGGTGACTCTGCTGGGCCGGGTGATGCCGATCGGCGGTCTCAAGATGAAGGTGCTGGCCGCTCACCGCGCCGGGCTCAAGACGATCATCCTGCCCAGGCGCAACGAGATCGATCTTGACGACCTGCCGGAGGACGTGCGCCAGGAGCTGACTTTCCTGCCGGTCGAGCACATCGACCAGGTACTGGAAGCTGCCTTGCTGCAAGAGATCGTCGGACCAATCACAGCAGTAGGGGCCGGCGGCGTCCGCCCCAGAGAGGCCACTCCCACGGGCTCGATGGAGCCCCTTCCAGTGGATGTCAACGGGCACGGGCACTGATGTCAATAGATGGGTGGAGGCTGGGCGACCAGCCTTCCACTAGAGTCTAACAAAACGCTAACGCACTTCTAATTGCATTCTAACGCTAGAACGATAGAATTGATCAGATTGCGACCACGGGTTCGTGTAAGAAAGTGGAGGACAAACGACAATGGGCAAGATATTGGGTATAGATCTGGGAACAACCAACAGCGTCATGGCTGTCATTGAAGGCGGCGAAGCGACCGTCATCCCTACCGCCGAAGGAGGGCGCCTGCTGCCATCGGTGGTAGCTTTCACCAAGACCGGCGAGCGGCTGGTGGGCCAGACGGCGCGTCGCCAGGCAGTCGTCAATGCGGATAACACCGTCTATTCGATCAAGCGCCTGATGGGCCGGCGTTTTGACGATCCGGAAGTGCAAAAGGCGCGCAAGGTATTGCCTTACAAGATCACCGAGGGCAAGGGCGGCGACGCCCGTGTCTCCCTGCCGCAAACCGGCAAGGAATACACGCCACAAGAGATCTCGGCCATGATCCTGCGCAAGCTGGCCGACGACGCCGCCGCCTACCTGGGCGAGCGGGTGACCCAGGCCGTGATCACCGTGCCGGCCTACTTTAACGACTCGCAGCGCCAGGCAACCAAGGACGCCGGCCGGATCGCCGGCCTGGAGGTATTGCGCATCATCAACGAGCCCACGGCCGCTTCGCTGGCCTATGGCCTGGACAAAAAGTCCGCCGAGACGATCCTGGTCTTTGACCTGGGCGGCGGCACCTTCGACGTGTCGATCCTCGACGTCGGCGAGGGGGTGGTCGAGGTCCGCGCCACCAGCGGCGACACCTTCCTGGGCGGCGACGACTGGGACCAGCAGATCGTAGACTGGGTGGCCGACGAATTCAAGAAGGAACAGGGCATCGACCTGCGCCAGGACCGCCAGGCCTTGCAGCGCCTGAAAGAGGCCGCCGAAAAGGCCAAGATCGAGTTGTCGACGGTGATCGAGACCGAGATCAACCTGCCGTTCATCACCGCCGACGCCTCCGGCCCCAAGCACCTGCAGATACGCCTGACGCGCGCCAAGCTGGAACAACTGACCGGCGATCTGGTGCAGCGCCTCCGTGGGCCGTTCGAGCAGGCGTTGCGCGACGCCAAGCTACAGGCCGGCGACATCGACGAAGTGGTGCTCGTGGGCGGCGCGACCCGCATGCCGATGGTCCAGGAACTGGTTCGCAGCCTGGCCGGCGGCAAAGAGCCGCACCGGGGCGTCAACCCCGATGAAGTCGTGGCGGTTGGCGCGGCCATCCAGGCCGGCGTGCTGGGCGGTGAGGTAAAGGACGTGCTCCTTCTGGACGTGACGCCGCTGACCTTGGGCGTTGAGACCCTTGGCGGCGTGATGACGCCTCTGATCGAGCGCAACACGACCATCCCGGTGCGCAAGAGTGAGGTCTTTAGCACCGCCGATGACGGGCAGACCGCGGTCACCATCCACGTCCTACAGGGCGAGCGCCCGATGGCCGCCGACAACATGACGTTGGGCCGCTTCAACCTGGAAGGCATCCCGCCCGCACCGCGGGGGATGCCGCAGATTGAGGTCTCTTTCGACATCGACGCCAACGGCATCCTGAACGTGACTGCTCAGGACAAGGCGACCGGCAAGCAGCAAAAGATTGCCATCACCGCCAGCACCAACCTGACCAAGAGCGACGTAGAGCGCATGGTCGGGCAGGCCAGACAGCACGAGGCCGAGGACCGGCGCCACAAAGAGTTGATCGAGGCCCGCAACGCGGCTGACATGCTGATCTACCAGACCGAAAAGACGCTCCGCGACCTGGGCGACCGGATACCGGCTGCCGACCGTTCGACCATCGACGGGACCATCGAAGAGCTCAAACAGGCCAAGGACGGCGAGGACACAGCGCGCATCCGCCAGCTCATCGAGCGCCTACAGCAGGCCAGCTACGCCATCGGCCAGCAGATGTACGCCCAACAGCAGGGCGGCAACGGCAGTTCCCACAACGGAGCGGAGTGGGGCGGCCGGGTTCACGAGCCTGGCCCAAGCTCTGAGGAGCGTCCGGATGGGCAAGAGGTCGTGGAAGGCGAGTTTCGTGAGGTCTAGCCCATCCCCTCCCCTAGCGGGAAAGGATCCTGGCCGGCCCTAGAAACGCAAAGAAACGGCCGCTTGCGGGGAGCCCGTGCCTTCCCTGACAGGGGAGGGACCTATGCCGACGGGTCCGCGCAAGCGGCCTATGTTGCTATTTCGAGTGGGAAGGGTTACAATGGACAGAACCATCCGCATACCAGTCAAGGTCAGATCGGAGATGGAGCAGTCGGCCATTCGGTCCCATGACAGCCGGGAGCCGGATCTCGAGGATCTGGCTGAGCCGGTTGTCGTCGAGGCCAGGGCTGCGGTGAGCAATTCACACAGAGATGCCCAGGAGCGGCCGCCTGGACCGCCAGCCCAAACCGGGCCGGACGTCGAGGCGGCACACCAGGTGGACAGGGAACAGGCGCAAGCAGGCCAGGCCGAGCAGGCCGATGGCCAGGACTGGCGTGACCGGGCGCTCCGCCTGCAGGCAGAGATGGACAACTACCGCAAGCGACAGCAGCGCCTGGCAGAAGACAGGATCGATGCCGAGCGCCAGCGACTGCTGCGCAGCTTTCTGCCTGTGGTGGATGACCTGGAACGGGCATTGGCCGTCCCGTCAGGCGACGGACGTGGGCTGCGCAAGGGCATCGAGTTGACCCACCGGGCCGCGCTGCAACTTTTACAGCGAGAAGGCGTGGAGCCGGTCCGGGAACAAGGCCGGCCGTTCGACCCGCACTGGCACGAAGCGGTGACCACGGTCGATCATGGCCAGGCGGGCGTGGCGCCCGACACAATCGCGGAAGTGCTGGAGCCCGGCTACCGGCTGGGTGATGATCTACTCCGGCCGGCCAGGGTAGTCGTAGCCGTTTAGGAGCAGGAGCCGATGGAATACAAGGACTATTACCAAATCCTTGGCGTAAAAAAGAGCGCGAGCGCTAAAGAGATCAAGTCCGCTTTTCGCCGGCTGGCCAAGCAGTGCCATCCCGACGCCAATCCAAACGATTCCAAGGCCGAAGAGCGGTTCAAACAGATCAACGAGGCGTACGAGGTCCTGTCAGACCCGGACAAGCGCGTCAAGTACGACGAGTTGGGCGCCGATTGGCAGAGGTGGCAGCAGAGCGGCGGCACAAACCAGGGCTTTGACTGGAGCCCCTGGACGAGAAGCGCTCCGGGTGGGGGCGCTAATGTCCGCTATGCTACGCCGGAAGAGATGGAACAGCTCTTTGGCAGCGCCAATCCCTTTTCCGACTTTTTCAGCCAGGTCTTTGGCGGCATGGGAGCGCGCGGCGCTCCGGGAGGTTTTCAGCGCCAGGCCCGGCCCCAGCGCGGCCGGGACTATGAGCACCCGGTCGAAATCACCCTGCAAGAAGCTTACCACGGAACGACCCGCCTGCTGCAAATGACCGGCCAGCCCTCCCTCCCCACTCAGAAGGAAGGGAAGGATCTCCGCCGCATGGAGATCAAGATCCCGCCCGGCGCCAAGACCGGCACGCGGGTGCGGATGAGCGGCGGCGGTGGGAGCGGGACGGCAGGGGCAGCCACCGGCGACCTGTACCTGCGCGTGACGGTGCTGCCCGACCCGCGCTTTGAGCGCAAAGGCGACGACCTGCACACGACGGTCCAGGTGGACCTCTATACCATGCTCCTGGGCGGCGAGATCCAGGTGCCGACCGTGGAAGGCAGCGTGATGCTGCGCATCCCACCCGATACGCAGAATGGCTGCACCTTCCGGCTGCGGGGCAAGGGCATGCCCAAGTTGCGCCAGCCCCCACAGCAGAAAGAGGGAGACCAGCCCGATCAGCACGGCGACCTGTACGCCAGAGTCGAGGTTCAGCTTCCCAAGTTGACGCCCCGCCAGCGGCAGCTCGTCGAGAAACTGCGCCAGAGTAGCTAGTGTGGGGGAGGACAGAGTGTTAGCACGTAACAAGGCGTGGCCGGTTGCTTTGGTATTGGCTTTGGCACTATTCGGCTGCTCACTGCCCAGTGTTCTATCCGGATCGGCGACCCCGGCGCCACAACCCACACCCGTGCCGACGGCGACGATCCCGCCGCTCAATACAGCGGCGGTGCAGACGGCAGAGACCCCCGAGAGTGAACAGGTGTCGACCGCTTTTGACTTTGAGAGCAAGGTGATCGAGGTCTATGACAGCGCCAGCCCCGGTGTGGTGAACATCACCAACAGACAGGTGGCCTACGACTTTTTCATGCAGCCCGTGCCTCAGGAGGGAACCGGCTCAGGCTTTGTCTACGACCAGCAAGGGCACATCATCACCAACTATCATGTCATCGAGGGCGCCGAGGAGCTGTCGGTGACCATGCCCGACGAGACGGTCGTGACCGCTCGAGTCGTCGGCTCCGACCCATCGAACGACCTGGCGGTGCTTCAAGTGGATCTGCCAGCTGATCAGCTGTATCCCATCCCTCTGGGTGATTCGCAAAATCTGCGCGTCGGACAGTTTGTGGTGGCCATCGGCAACCCCTTTGGCCTGGAGGGGACGCTGACCACCGGCGTCGTCAGCGCCTTGGGCCGGGTAATCGAGAGCCCTGATCAGCGTTTCATCGGTGAGATCATCCAAACCGACGCCGCGATCAACCCTGGCAATTCAGGCGGGCCATTGCTCGACCTGTCAGGCCGGGTGATCGGCGTCAATACGGCCATCTTTAGCCCCAGCCAGGCCTCGGCGGGCATCGGTTTCGCCGTGCCGGTGAGCTCGGTGCAGCGCGTCGTCCCCGAGCTGATCGCCCGTGGCTATTACGCCCATCCATGGTTGGGGGTGCGCCTCTTGGACGTGACGCCGGATTGGGTCGACGTTCTGCGACAGGCAGGCATGGACGTACCGGTCACGGTGGGCGTCCTCCTGATCGAGGTCGTGGTCGGCGCGCCTGCAGACCAGGCCGGGCTGCGCGGCGGACAGCGGCAGGTGCGAGTCGGGAATAGCATACTGCCTGTGGGCGGCGACATCATCATCGCCCTCGACGGCGAGCCTATCGCCACCACCCGCGACTTGACCCTCTACCTTGATACGCAAACCCAGATCGGGCAGACGATCCAGGTGACCTTTGTCCGCGACGGACAGGAATTGACGCTGCCGGCCACCTTGACCGAACGGCCGCGCGACGAGTAGGTCTAACAATTCTCTAACGTTCCTCTTGCGTTCTTCTAACACAACCGTTGTACACTCGTACTCGAAACTGAGATAACCAATTAGCTTTGGAGGTGAGAAATGGCTGACCTGGTACGTTGGGAACCGTTTCGAGACATGATGACTCTGCGGGATGCGATGAGCCAGCTGTTCGAAGAGAGCCTGGTCCGCAGAGGACCATTCGGCGCCTGGCCGTTTGAACGGCGTGAGGATGCATCGATCCCCGCAGTCGACATGTACGAGACAGAGGGCGAAGTGATGGTCAAAGCCTCGCTGCCCGGCCTGAAACCGGAAGAGGTCGACATCACCATCACCGGCAATGCATTAGAGATCCGCGGCGAAACGAAGGAAGAGACCGAAGAGAAACGCGGTGATTATTACTATCAAGAGCGCAGCTTCGGCGCCTTCCAGCGGTCCCTGACCTTGCCGGTGGAGATCAAGGCCGACGAGGCGGAAGCAACCTTTGAGAACGGCGTGTTGACGCTCAAGATGCCCAAGGCCGAACAGGCCAAGGCAAAGCAGATCAAGATCCAGGCGAAATAAGAGGAGGTGCGAAATGGCTAATCAGATGTCAACTTGGGAACCTTTGACGTTGCGAGACGCGATGGACCGGCTCTTTGACGAGAGTTATACGCTGCCCATGCGCGGGCGGTACGGGCGTTTGGCGCGGGAACGGGAAGACCGCGTTTACCAGTTGCCGGTCGATGCCTACACGACAGAAGACGCGGTAGTGATCGAAGCCTCGATCCCCGGCGTCGATCCCGACAAAGTCGACATCACCGTTGACGGTGATATAGTGACCATCTCGGCAGAGATCCCTTCCCCGCCGGCTGAAGGGCGGAACTATGCCATCAGCGAGCGACTGTGCGGCACGCTGCGGCGCTCGCTGAACCTGAACGTGCCGGTCGAGGCGAGCAAGGCGGAAGCCAGCTTTGAGAACGGCGTGCTGACTCTGCGTCTGCCCAAGAGCGAAGAGATCAAGCCGAAAAGGATCAGCGTCCAGAGCAAGTAACATCAGGAGTGATCTCGCTGAGCGGTTGGAGGTTGCCAAAGGTGATCCCCAACCTCCGTTTCACAACTGGTGAGAGAATGCCTATCTACGAGTACGAATGTCTGGAGTGCGGGTCCCATTGTGACCTGCGGCAAAGCGTCGATCCGGCAGCGGCCGTGTCGCCTGCAACATGCCCGGCCGGCCATACAGTGGTGCGCCGGCTCCTATCCCGGCCCGCCATCATCTTCAAGGGCTCCGGCTTTTACGTGACCGACCACGGGCGAAACGGCAAGGGCAAAGACTCCGGCCAACTGCCCTGATCTGGGATTTGACAACCGGTATTGAAAGTGGTAGACTGGAACCAGAGAAAAGTAAGTAACTGGTTCCGTCATAGGAGGATGAGCGCCCAGGCTTACCGGTCTGGGTGCTCTATTATTGCAGGGGAAGGGAAGACAAGATGGGCAAAAAGATGTATGTCGGCAATTTGAGTTTTGAAACGACCGAGGATGCACTCCGAACCTTGTTCGCCGAGTTTGGGGAGATTGAATCCGTAAACCTGATCACGGACCGCTACAGCGGCCGGTCACGAGGTTTTGCTTTCGTCGAGATGGCAACCGAGGAGGCCGCTCAGGCGGCAATTACGGGGCTGAAAAGCAAGATGTTGGACGGCCGCGAGCTCGATGTGGCGGAAGCGCGGCCGCAGGCAGATCGCAAGGGCGGCCAACGCGGCGGCCAGCGTGGGGGTGGTCGCTCTCGCTGGTAGAGCGGGCGTCAGGTTGGGCCCGTGCCACCTATTCTTTGATTGGGCTATATTCGGGCGGTAGGAAAGATCGATGGCCCACGAGACGATCCTGGTCGTAGATGATGAGCCGGCCATCGTGCAGGTCATCGGTGAGCGACTGAGACGCGAAGGGTACCAGGTTCGCATCGCTGGCGACGGCGGGACCGCGCTGGCTGCGCTCGCAGACGAGGGCGAGCCGCCCCATCTGCTAATCCTCGATCTGATGCTGCCCGACATGGACGGCCTGGATCTGCTCCGCACTCTGCGCGGGGCCGGCTCAAACATACCGGTCATCATCCTGACGGCCCGCGATGACGACGTAGATGTGATCGTCGGCCTCGAGCTTGGCGCCGACGATTACGTAGTCAAGCCGTTCAACCCTCGTGAGCTGGCCGCCCGGGTGCGGGCAGTGATGCGCCGCCGGGCCGAAGCCCTGGCGCTCGCTGCCCGCCTGGCCAGCCTCGAAGCAGATACTCGCCCTCCGGCGGCTGCCGTGCCACCGGAGGGTCTCCATTTCGATCCCCCTGCCCGGCAGGCATGGTACGCCGGTCACCCCCTCGATCTCCGGCTTCGCGAGTACGACCTGCTCTATTTCCTGGCCCAGCACCGGGGCCAGGTCGTCAGCCGTACAACCCTCCTGGACCAGGTGTGGGGCACCGACGAGTTCATCGACGACCGGACCGTCGATGTCCATGTCCATCGTCTCCGGCACAAGCTGGCCGAGATCGACCCCGGCGCCGACCTGATCCAGACCGAGCGCGGCGTCGGCTACCGGCTGGTCGAATGAAGCTTCTGGCCCCTGTCCGGCGCAGCCTGGCAGTACGCCTGGCCCTGGTCTATGGGCTGACGAGCATAGTGGTGGTCGCCGCGCTCGGGCTGGGCGTCTATTTCCTCACTGCACGCTACCTTCACGTCCAGGCCGAGGAAGAGCTGTCGGCGCTGGCCGATTTCTATGCTGCCTATACGGCAGCCACTGCGGCCGGCGAGGCCGATCTGGCCACCCTGGCGCCGCAGATTGCCGCCTTTTTTGCGCCGCAGGCCGGCTATGACGTGCGCCTATTCAACGCTCGCACCGGCACGCTGCTGGCCGCTACGCACGACATGGGCCCACTGCCGAGCAGCGCCGCCCTGGCCGAGCTCCGTTACCGGCGCCCGACCCTCTTTCTGCCCGCCAGCCAGGACCTGCCGGGCCGGCGCTACGCCGCCCACCCGGTGACAGCCACCGACGGGGTGGCGCAGGCCGTCGTCGAAGTGTCGCGCGATGCCGGCGACACGCGAGCCTTCCTGGGTGCATTGCGGCTGGTGCTGATCGGGGCCTGCGCAGCAGCTCTGGCCGTAGCTCTGGCGGCAAGCCTGCTGCTGGCCCGCCGGGTGACCCGCCCACTGCACGAGGCCGAAGCGGCAACCAGGGCCATCGCCGCCGGCGATTTCAGCCGCCGCGTTGCCACGACCTCGGAGGACGAGGTCGGCCGGCTGACCGCCAGCGTCAACCAGATGGCCGCCGACCTGGCTCGCCTGGAAGCGACGCGGCGCGAGTTCATCGCCAAGGTTTCGCACGACCTGCGCACCCCCTTGACGGCGATCAAGGGTTTTATCGTCAATCTCCAGGACAGCGCACCGGCAGAATCTCAGGCCTCCCTGGCGACCATGGACGAGCAGGCCGACCGGCTGATCCGCCTGGTCGATGACCTGCTGATCACCTCGCGCTTGCAGCGCGGCGAGCTGCGACTGAACCGAGAAACTGTCGATCTGGCGGCCGTGGCTCGTTCGGCAGCCGCGGTTGTGAGCCGGAAAGCGGAGCAATCGGGCGTGGCCCTGGCCCTGGACCTGCCGGCCGACCTCCCTCAGCAGCCGGTGAGAGGGGACGCCGATCGCCTGCAGCAGGTGATGGTCAACCTACTGGACAACGCGCTCAAGGCCACGCCGCCGGGCGGCGCCGTCCGATTGGCGGTCTCCGCTGAGGCGGGCGAGATCCTGGTCACCGTCAGCGACGGCGGCCCGGGCGTGAGTCCGGAGCTACAAGCGCGTGCCTTTGAGCCCTACTTTCGCGGGCCGGGCGGCGGCGCCGGCCTAGGGCTGACCATCGCCCGCGAGATCGTGGCCGCTCACGGTGGGCGCATCTGGCTGGAGGACCGGCCGCAGGGCGGTGCCCAAGCCGGCTTTGCACTGCCGTTAGGCCCCAACAATTCAGCAGAGGCGGCTCCCACGCCGCCGGTTGGCCGATCTAGAACGGTAACATTCAGATAACATCCCTGTCATACGGCGGTAAAGAGCAGGTGGTATGATATCAGGCGTAACAGTTTCAAAGGGAGGTATATCATGCACAAAAGAGTATTGGTCCTATCAAGCCTGGTTCTGGTAGTCAGCTTGCTCCTGGCCGGCTGCGGCCAGCGGATCACCGCCGAGCAGATCGTCGCCAAGATGCGCGAGACCGCCGAGAGCACGGTAGACGCCCACGCCGTGGTCAAGGTAGACATGAGCGCCATGGGTGTCGACATGGCCGTGACGGCCGAGGTGTGGGAAAAGTCACCGAACAGCGTGCGTGCCGAGGTGATCGACGCCTCTCAGCCCGAGCTAAAGGGCATGACCCTGGTGACCGACGGCCAGCAGGCCTGGTTCTACGATCCGGCCCACAACCAGGTCGAGGTCGGCGTTGCCGGCAAAATGGACATGCCGCTGCCCCAGGAGCTGCTCACCTCGATGCAGGGGGTGATCCAGCAGGTGCTCGACGCCAGCAACGTCGAGCTGGTGGGTGAGGAGGCGGTGGCCGGGCACGACGCCTACAAACTGACCTTCAGCCCCAAGGAAGGCAGCACCCAGCAGATATTCCCCGGCAACGGCATCGCTACCGTGTGGGTCGACCAAGAGCGGTGGATCACCCTCAAGGCCACCTATGAGGCCAGCAGCCTGGGGCAGGGCACCATCGAGGTGCTGAGCTACGAGCTGAACCCCGGCGTGCCCGATTCCCGTTTCCACCTTGAAATCCCCGAAGGCGCGAAAGTCTTTGAGGTCCAGGCGGAGGAGCCGGTGCCGCTGACGCTCGACGAGGCCAGGACCCAGGCCGCGGCCGAAGGGTACTCGCTGCTGGTGCCCAGCTATGTGCCAGAAGGGGCGACGCTGATCGAGGTGTTCAAGACAGGTGGCACCATCATCCTGCGCTACGACCACTCGCCGCAGGTGTCCTTTACGGTTATGCAGGGCTATGAGCTTCCGGAGGGCTATGAGCTATCCCACCTATCCCTGTTGGGCGAGCCCCAGGAGACGACGGTCCGCGGCCAGCAGGCCACGGTGATCGCCGAAGAAGCGAGCGGCAACACCTTCCTGTATTGGACCGAAAACGGCGCGGCCATGGCAGTGGCGGGGAGTATCAGCCTGGAAGAGGCAATACGAGTAGCCGAATCACTCCAGTAGGGGATCGAGACCAACTTGACAGCAACTAGCAACCCGGCCGTCCGCGCCGTGAACCTGACCCGCACCTTCCAAGTGGGCGAGACCAAGGTCGAGGCGCTGCGCGGCATCAGCCTCGAGGTGTCCCAGGGCCAGTTTGTGGCCCTGGTCGGGCCGTCGGGCTCCGGCAAGTCGACCTTTCTGAACCTGGTCGGCGGGCTGGACCGACCGACAGGCGGCGAGCTGTGGATCGACGGCATCGAGCTTGGCACAAGTAAGGAAAAGGTCCTGACCGAGCACAGGCGGCAGCGGGTGGGCTTTGTCTTTCAAAGCTTCAACCTGCTGCCGCGCCTGACGGCCCTGGAGAACGTGGCCCTGCCGCTGATCTTTAGCGGTATAGCCGAGCGCGACCGCTTGATCCGGGCCCGTGACCTGCTGGCCCAGGTGGGGCTGGGCGACCGGATCGACCACCGCCCCACCCAGCTCTCCGGTGGCGAGCAGCAGCGGGTGGCGATCGCCCGGGCGCTGGTGGGCCGGCCGGCGATCATCCTGGCCGACGAGCCGACCGGCAACCTGGACAGCGCCACCGGCCAGGAGATCATGGCCCTGCTGCGCCGGCTGAACCAGGACCAGGGTGTGACCCTGCTCCTGGTGACCCACGACCCCGAGGCGGCGGCCTTTGCCGGGCGGGTAATCCGCATGCGCGACGGCCGCATCGAAAACCCAGATACGCCCAACCCCGCCTCCCTTCCAGAGGTCCAGCCATGAAGCTCCGCGACCTGTTGAAAACCGCCCTGAGCAACCTGACCCGCCACAAGGTTCGCACCGCCTTGACCACGGTGGGCATCGTGGTCGGCATCCTCACCATCGTCACCATGGTATCGTTGGGCATCGGCGTGCAGCGCGAGATGATGAACTCGTTCAACGCCGTCGGGCTGGAGACGCTGCAGATCTACCCCGTCACTGAACGATCCAGCAGCCTCAACCCGTTCGGCCAGGCGGCGCGCACCCGCCTGCTGACGCCAACGCTGATCGAGCAACTTCAGGCCCGCGACGACGTGCTGTCGGTGACACCCGACCTGAGCCTGCCCGACGGCATGCGCATCAGCTTGCGCCTGGACGGCCGCGAAGTACGGGCCGATCCATGGCAGGCCGGGCTCACAGCGTTCCCCGGCCTGTTCGAGAACGGACCACAGCTCTTGGCCGGCGTCGAGAGTCCGTCCGAGGGCGGGCTGCTGGTGACCGAAGCGATCCTCGAGCTGTTTGGTTACAAACAGGAGGACCTGGCCGGGCTGATCGGACAGCCGGTCGAGCTGGTGCTGTACTCGCCGCGCGGCGAGTCGCAGGCGTTCCCCTTTCAGATCGCCGGCATCTATGAGAAACGGTGGGGCAACATCAGCCTGGCCGTCCCCGACCGGCTCAAGCTGCTGGAGTGGTGGTACAACGACCCGGACTATGTCGCGAACTATGGCTATGACGAGCTGCTCGTCCACGCCCGGTCGCTGAACGACGCCGTCCAGATCGTAGACTGGCTCAGCGGCCAGGGGTTCCAGGTCGAATCGCTCAAGACAATCCTGGACGTGATCAACCGGGCCATGATCGTCCTCCAGACAATGCTCGCCTCGGTCGGCACGCTGGCCCTGCTGGTGGCCAGCATCGGCATCGCCAACACCATGATCATGGCCGTCTACGAGCGGACCAGAGAGATCGGCATCATGAAGGCGGTGGGCGCCGCGCCGGGCCAGATCCGGGCGCTGTTCGTCGTCGAGGCGTCGATGATCGGGCTGCTGGGCGGGATCATTGGCACGATCCTGGGCTGGCTGCTGGGCGTATTCCTGAACTGGCTGATCCTGGCCATCCTGCGCTGGCAGGAGATGGACGTGCGCGGCACCTTCTTTGTCGTGTCCTGGTGGCTGGTCGTCGGGGCGCTGGTTTTTGCCGCCCTGGTCGGCCTGCTGGCCGGGCTCTACCCCGCCGCCCGCGCGGCTCGCCTGGCGCCCCTGGACGCGTTGCGTTACGAGTAGAACCTATCCAAAGGCTGTCATGCTGCCTGTCCGGCGGAGTACCGCTTCCTTGGCGGTGGCCGAATAGGCCAGGGAGGTCCCTTCCGAGAGGCCGAAGCATCTCGTCCAACCTAAGTAGTCTTCTCCCGAAACCGGTTGGTAATCGGCAGGCGTCGATCCCGGCCAAAGGCGCGAGACGTGATGCGCGGACCCGGCGCGGCCTGGCGGCGCTTGTACTCCGCCCAATCCACCTTGCGCAGCACGTCGGCGACCATGGCCGGATCGTGGCCCAAGGCGACAATCTCCTCCAGGCTGAGATCCTCCTCCACGTAGGCGTGCAGGATCGGGTCCAGGAGGCGGTAGGGGGGCAGGCTGTCCTCGTCCTTCTGGTTGGGGCGCAGCTCGGCGGTCGGAGACTTGTCGATGGTCCGCTGCGGGATGACCGGCCGGCCGGCCTGGGCATTGATGTGGCGGGCCAGGCCATACACCAGCATCTTGGGCACATCCTTGATCACCGCATAGCCGCCGGCCATGTCGCCATACAGCGTGCAGTACCCGACACTTAGCTCGCTCTTGTTCCCGGTGGTCAGCACCAGCCAGCCGAACTTGTTCGACAGCGCCATCAGGATATTGCCCCGGATGCGGGCCTGGATATTCTCCTCGGCGCTGTCCGGCTTGCGCCCGGCAAACGGCCCGGCCAGAGTATCCAGGTAGGCCTGGAACACATCGTCGATCGGCACCGTCAGGAAGCGGATGCCCAGGTTGTCGGCCAGTCGGGTCGCATCCTCGCTGCTGTGGTCGGACGAGTAGCGGGTAGGCATAAACACCCCGACGACATTTTCCTGGCCCAACGCCTCAACGGCGATGGCGGCCACCAGCGCCGAGTCGATCCCGCCTGACAGGGCAATGATCACCTCCCGGAAGCCGTTCTTGCGAACGTAATCGCGGGTGCCCACCACCAACGCAGAAAAAACCTCGGCCACCGGGTCCAGACGCGGCTGGACTGGGGTGGCGGCCGCGGGCCTCTCCCCCCTTGGGATCGCGGTCAGGGGCACCCACTCGACCGCCTCATCAGGCTGGCATGCCTGTTCCTTGCGGCGGCGGGGATCGTGGAGGCGCTGGCGAAACACCGCCGGCAGGTCCAGGTCGGTGACGACCAGGTCCTCGCCAAACTGCCGCCCGCGGGCCACCTGATCGCCCCGCTCGTCGAAAACAGCGCTCCCACCGTCAAAGATCAGCTCGTCCTGGCCGCCGACCAGGTTGCAGAAAGCGACAAAGATGACACTATCGGCTGCCCGGGTGGCCAGCATCCGCTCGCGGGCCGCGCCTTTGCCGGCGTGATAGGGCGACGCCGAGATGTTGATCGCCAGCTGCGCGCCGGCCAGCGCCTGCGGCTCGAGGGGACCGGACGGGTACCAGATATCCTCACAGATGCTGACGCCGACGGTCACCTCCCCGAGATCTAGGATCAAGGGCAGATCTCCACCGCCGAAATAGCGGTCCTCGTCGAACACGCCATAGTTGGGTAAGTACATCTTGTGATACACTGCGGCCAACTCGCCGTCGTGGAGCACGGCGGCAGAATTGTGCAGATCGGTGTCCTTGTCCACAAACCCTACAATCGCGGTGATGCCCTTTGTCAGCGCGGCGATCCGCTCGATGGTTTCCAGGTTGGCGGTGACAAAGCTCGGCTTGAGCAGCAGGTCTTCTGGCGGGTAGCCGGTGACAGCCAGCTCCGGAAAGGCAACCAGGTCGGCGCCCGCCTCCCTGGCGCGGGCGATCCCGTCCAAGATCTTGGCTTCGTTGCCGGCCAGGTCGCCGACGGTAGAGTTGATCTGGGCCAGTGCAATGCGGAACATGCTCATCACTCGCTACGTCTCCTCCAGCCACAACCCCTGCATGTGGCGGACCGAGATGATCTCGCAGGTGTGGTAGCTGTTGTGGGCGATTATGCCCTGGATTACCTGCTGGCGCCGGGCGCGGCCCGGACTATAGGGCTGGGCCAGCTCCTCGTCTGTCAGGCCGGCGACATAGGCCGCCAGTTCGGCGTTCACCGCAACAGCCCGCCGGCAGGCGGCCTGCCAGGCCGCCTCGTCGGTCGGATCGGAGATCGGCGCCCAGTCGTCCTCGCGGCGCAGCGGCTGCTGGTCCTCAGGTAGGCCGCGCAGGAGGGGGACGAAGAACTTTTGCCAAAACCAGACGTGCTCGACGAGGCCCCACACACTGTTAAAACCCGGGCCGGGCGTCCAGGCGGCCTGCCGGGCGGTCAGCCCGGCAACCGCCGCACCAAACGGCGTGAACCAACCGTTGTCCGCGCGGCTGAAAAACCCTGTGAGCGCGTCGGCAAGATCTTCTGGTTCGGACATGGCGGCCGTATCCTTTCCGAGTCCGCTGATATGGGCCTTTGTCAACTTTGGCTATTCTACCACACAATCGGCAGATCAGGTAAGGGCGAGGCACCCCAGGGAACCGCTCCCACTTGAGTCCGGTCCCGGCAGAGGCAGGTCTTGCCTCCATAACCAACTGCCTGAGATGGCTCGCCCTCACGGACCGGCAAGAAACGCCTTCACCAATTCCACAGCAGCCGGGACCGGATCGGCCTCCGCGTCGAGCCAGTAGATACGCGGGTCGTCAAGACGGAACCAGTTGCTCTGATGCCGGACGAATCGCCGCGTCGCCCGCTTGATTGCCTGGATCACCTCCGCCAGGGTCGACTGGCCGGCCAGGTAGGGGGCAAACTGGCCATAGCCCACTCCCGACATGGCCGGCAGGTCAAAACCATAGCCGGCGGCAACCAGCCGCTTGACCTCTTCCTCCAGCCCATGCCCGATCATCGCCTCGACCCGCTCGTCGATGCGGCGGTAGAGCTGTGCGCGGGGTAGCGCAAGGCCGATCATTAGCATGCGGTACGGGGGCGGCGACTTGCCCCGCTGCTCGGAAATAGGCCGGCCGGTGGCCAGGCACACCTCCAGGGCACGGATCACCCGCCGGACGTTGCGTGGATCGATCCGCTGGGCCGCGGCCGGGTCGGCGGCCTCCAGCCGGGCATACAGCGCCTCGGCGCCCTGCTCCTCGGCCTGGCGATAGAGGGCGCGGCGCAGGGCTTCGTCGGGCGACACCAAGGGCACCTGCCAGCCCTCGACGACGGCCATCACATACTGCCCGGTGCCGCCGACCAAGAGAGGGATCCTGTGTCTCGTCCGGATGCTGTCGATAGTAGCATAGGCCAGAGCCTGGAACTGCGCCAGGCCGAGGGTCTGATCGGGATCGACCAGATCAAGGAGGTGGTGCGACACGCGTGACCGCTCCTCCACGCCGACCTTGGCCGTGCCAATGTCCATGCCGCGGTACACCTGTCGCGAATCGGCAGACACGATCTCGCCGCCGACCGCCTCGGCCAGCCGCACGGCCAGCGCCGTCTTGCCCACAGCCGTCGGCCCG
>Ga0209254_10001362_pt1 | contig 21763 bp, 18 predicted proteins | sample FrelakmetDIP11DI_FD_187148 | JGI IMG/M metagenome (GOLD analysis project Ga0209254, IMG submission 187148) | Freshwater lake sediment microbial communities from the University of Notre Dame, USA, for methane emissions studies - DIP11 DI (SPAdes)... | ecosystem: Environmental > Aquatic >...
GACGCCGGACGACTTCTCGATGCAGTTGCTGCCGGACGAGTTCGAGCGGCTGGCGCCGTACTTCGAGGTCGGCTTCGAGCATTTCCCGGCGCTCGGCCGTGCGGGCATCCGCAAGGCGATCAACGGTCCTTTCACGTTTGCACCCGACGGCAATCCGCTCGTCGGGCCGGTGCGCGGGCTGCGTAATTACTGGGTGGCCTGTGCCGTGATGGCGGGATTCAGCCAGGGCGGCGGCATCGGCCTCGTGCTGTCGCGCTGGATGGCGGAAGGCGATCCGGGCCAGGACATCCTTTCGATGGACGTCTCGCGCTTCGGGCACTTCGCCACGCCGAAGTACACGTCGCTCAAGGTGCCCGAGAACTACAGTCGCCGTTTTCGCCTGGCGTATCCCAACGAGGAATTGCCGGCCGCGAGGCCCGTGCGGCGCTCGCCGATCTACGACAAGCTGCTGGCTGCGGGCGCAGTCATGGGCGCCAACTTCGGGCTCGAGCATGCGTTGTGGTTTGCGCCGCCGGGCGTCGCATCGACCGAGACGCCGACATACCGGCGATCGGAGGCCTTCCCGATCGTGCGCGAGGAATGTCGCGCGGTACGCCGCACGGCCGGACTCTACGAAACGAGCAACTACGGCAAGTACGAGATCAGCGGCCGCGGCGCCCGCGCCTGGCTCGACAAAGTGTTTGCATGCCGCATCCCGCAGCCCGGGCGCCTCGGTCTTGCGCCGATGCTGAATCCCGCGGGGCGCATCGTGGGCGACCTGTCGATCGCGTGCCTGGCCGAGGACAGGTACTTCATCGTCGGCTCGGGTTTCGCCGAGGAATTCCACCTGCGCTGGTTCTGGACCTGTGAGCCGCCAACCGATGTCTTCGTGCGCTCGGCCGCCTCGACCCTGTGCGGGTTCTCGCTCGCCGGCCCGAACTCGCGCGAGATATTGCAGCGTCTGGTGCGCAAGGATCTCGCGGCTGCCGCCTTCAGGTTCTTCGACGTCACTGAGATCGCGGTCGGTTACGCACCGTCGATCGTGACGCGTGCCGGCTTTACCGGCGAACTCGGCTACGAGGTCTGGACGACGCCGGACTACTTCGCGTCGCTGTATGACGACCTGCGCGAGGCGGGGCAGACGTCGGGTCTCACGCTGTTCGGCGGTCGGGCGCTGTCGTCGCTGCGCCTCGAAAAAAACTACGGTTCGTTCAACAAGGACTTCCGGCCCGATTACACGCCGGGTGAGACGGGGCTCGATCGCTTCGTCGATTTCAGGAAGCCGGATTTCATCGGGCGCGATGCGGCGCTGGCCGAACGGAACAACGGACCGCAGCGTCGTTTCGTCGTCATGGAAGTCGAGGCGCAGGATGCCGACGTGGTCGGCTACGAATCGATCATGAAGGACGGCAAGGCGGTAGGTTACGTTACCTCGGGTGCGTACGGGCACTGCGTCGAGCGCAGTCTCGCGGCAGGTTACGTGCCGACAGCGCTCGCGCGGGACGGCGAGCGCTTCGAGATCGACATCCTCGGTAATCTTTGTGCGGCGACAGTGCGATTGCAGCCGCTCCACGACCCTGAAGGTCGGCGATTGCGGGGGTGAAGACCCGTCCGGTCGACGATCAGCGCTCGATGTGCACCGCGTGGCGCTGGCGCAGTTCGTCCACGTGCCGCTCGACGGCGGCATCGATCAGCGCAACCAGGAAGTCGTTCTCGACTTGCTGGCGCACGGCATCGAAGGGCAGCAGGACCGAGGGCAGGCGCTCGGTGGCTTGCAGGTAATGCCAGCCGTAAGGGGATTCGAGCGGCCCGATCCATTGTCCCAGCGGCGCGACCGACAAGGCCTCGACGATGGGCTGGCCGAACATGCCGCGGACCATGCTGTGGCCGTACTGCGGGAATTCGAGGCCGTGCCTGAAGGGCTCGCCGGTGACCGGCTGGCCGCGCTGCAGTTGCACGAGGACTGCCGCTGGGTCTGGCGGTCGCTGTGCAAAGTACACCTGGCGAAACGTGACGACCGGCTCCGACCGGTAGCGGTCGAGGTTGTCCGAGTAATGGTTGACCAGCTGCTCGTCAGTCGGGTCCGGCAGCGGGCCCGTGATCCGAAACCGCATCTCCTCGACGAGCTTGCTGCGGACCGAAGGGTCGGACAGGTGCAACCCGTTCTCGAGCGCTTCCCGGAAGAGCAATTCATCGGTGACGTGGTCACGCTCGATCTGCGCAATGTCGTCCGCAGTCGCCTTGCGCCCCGTGAGGGTTTCGAAACTGCCGATCAACTTGGCGCGTGCCGGGGCCTGCAAGATGACCGGCTCCGACTCGCGCGACCGCATTGCCGCGTAGGCCAGGAAGAGGAAGCCGCCGATGACGGCGAAGGCGAACAGAGGTTCGCGCACGATGCGCAGGAGCACGGATCGCATCATGCCGGGCGGATCGATCGTCACGCTGCAGGCCGAGTCAGTTCCCGGGTTTGCGGCCGGTGGCGTAATCGGGGGAGACCTGCTCGCTCTTGCCTTCCTTCTCGCCCTTGATGCCGGCCTCCGGCTGCATGTGCTCCGTGGTCAACTCGGCGAGGAAGCCGGGATCCGTGATGCCCTTCCGGCGCACGGCGATGCCGGTCAGGCACGCATGCATGATGAAGTTGGCATTGAGCGCGGAGCGATAGGTGTTGTCGAGCATCGGGTCGAGTTCGACGATCTCGAACCCCACCAGATCGTTCTCCGCGCAGAGCCGGCGCACCATCGGCATCGCCTCACGCATCGTCAAGCCGCCCGGCACGGGCGTGCCGGTGCCCGGCATGAACGCCGGGTCGAGCACGTCGACGTCAAAGGAGATGTAGATCTTCTTGCCGCCTTCGCGCGCCTCCGCCAGCGCGCGTTTCATGACGGCGTCCCAGCCGCGCTTCTCGACCTCGGCCATCGTGTGATAACGCATCCCGTTGTTGCGCATCCAGTCGAAGCCGTCTGGCCCCGGCCAGGGGCCGCGCAGCCCCACCTGGATGAAGTTCTTCGCCTGGACGTGTCCTTCCTTCACCGCCCGATAGACGGGCGCGCCGTGCGTGATGAAATGCGGCTGGTCCTTGCCGGCGTCGAAGTGCGAATCGAAGTGCACGACGCCGAAACTGCCCTTGCCATGCACGTCCGCAAGGCCAGCGATGTTCGGGTATTCCAGGCTGTGGTCGCCGCCGACGATGAAAGGCAATGCGCCTGTCCTGGCGATTTCCGCGACGCGTTCCCGCACGTGGTGCACCGTGCGCTCCGTGCTCATGTTGTCGATGGCGATGTCGCCGTAGTCGACGATGTTCAGCTCCTTGGATGGATTGACCATCGTGTTCATGTCGATGCCGCCCGCGCCGTACTCGTTGCGCATCGCCATCGGCCCGAAGCGCTGCCCGCGGTAGTAGGAGCCCATGTCGAGTGGCGCGCCGACGATCGCGACGTCGACCTTGCCCGCGACCAGGTCTTCCGGGTAGATCGCGACCGGCGCGTTGGCGAACGTGCGAATGGCAGCGCGGCCGCTCGCGTAATAGCTCAGTGAAATCGGTCCGGGCTCCCGCCTGGGATTGAAGCTCGCAGGCCGGCGCAGCTTCCAGAGATTGAACTCCGACGCCTCGGTGTTCAGCGGGATGGCGGCCATGTCCGTCGCCGGGTTGAATTTCTGCGCCTTGGCAACGGACATCATGCCGTCGACATAGGCCGCGATCTCCTCGGGTGATTTCGCTTCCAGCCGCTGCAGCAGCTTCTTGTGCGAACCAGCGAAGTCGTCCGCATCCTCCGAGAGCAGGAACTCGCGCTGCTCCTTGGTGAGGCCGCCGATCTTTGCCTCGAGCCATGCTGGAACTTCCGGAGCCTTGGCAGGCGAAGCTGCTTTCGCAGGTTCCGCAGCGGCGGCGGCGGGTGTGGTTACCCCTGAAATGACGATCAGAGCGACCGTCACAATCAAGCCGATGCGCATCCGGAGTCCCCCCTGCGTGCCACGTCATGCCCGGACTAACCCAACGTGTTGACCGGGATTCCTTCGTTCTTGTGTCCCGCATTATGCATGCGGGAGGATTCCGCATGCATGCGTTCGGCGCAGCGGGGCGCCTGCCGTCACTTCGACGTCGAACTTGCCTCGGCATGCATCAGGCTGAGTCCGGTGGCATGCCGGCGCTGAAAGCCCTTCCACAGCGTGACGTCGCCACCCGGGCTGCGCGCGTTCCACGGGGTCCCTGGTGGCGCGTCCCATTTGCCCTTGCTCGACTCGACGACGAGCCCGTCAATGTACGCGCTGCGACTGGTGTCGTCCTTCACGTACCGGTCGAGGAACGCCGTGATGAAGTGCAGGCTGATGCCGATCAGGCGGTCCTTGCGCCAGACGGGATCCTCGAACCAGTCCTGGTTCCAGAGGTCTGTCTGCATCTCGGGCGGCGCCGGACCGAGGCCGAGCGCGTGGCCGCCGCCCAGGAACGTCAGCAGGTATCGATTCGAATAAACGGCCTGGTCGAAATACGCACGCGCGCCGCTCGTGTAGTCGACGGTGTTGTCGTGATCGCCAGCAATCAGCAGCAGCGGTGACTTGATTCCGGCGAGCCCGTCAGCGCCGAATGCTCCAAACGCTCCTTCCGCCGGTGCAATGGCGACGACTGCCTTCACGGCCGGTGCGACGAGCGAAGTGCTCAGTGCGCCGCCGCGTGCAAAAGGCTGCAGGAGGCCACCGGGAACGCGCGAGACGAGACCGCCTGCGGGATCGAGCGTAGCGCCGGCGGCGGCCAGCACGCCGTAGCCGCCCATCGAATAGCCGATCAGTGCGGTGCGTGTCGGATCGATTTCGCCGGACTTGCCGAGCGAGCTCTGCAATTTCCGCGCGACGAAGACGATGTCGAGCGGCCGCCGCAGCGCAGCCTGCGGAAAGCCCGCCGGGATCAGGTACATGTCTTCGTGCCGGATCGCGGCGACGACGTAACCCTTGGACGCCAGGTTTTCCGTGAGCCAGCTCATGCCGACCGGGACGTTGCCGTAGCCGTGCGACACGATCACGAGGGGAAAGCGGCCGCCGTCGGGCTTCGCGTCGCGCACCGCGATACCCGGGAGCGTGAATTTGCTCGGCGGCGCGGGCGGCTCCGAGTCCATCGCGTCTTCGTACGTGACGGGCGTGGTACCGGCCACGACCCTGGCGGGATACCAGATCTCGACTTTCAGTGCGCGATCGCGTCGCGCGGGAACCCCCGTCTTGGGATCGATCGCGCCGAGATCGAGCTGATCGCCGTCGACCAGCGTGATCGAGCGGACGCCGACGGCGTACTGGCCGAGTGCGGCCAGTTCGGGTGCATCGATTCCCGTCCGGCTCGGGGCGTCGGCGGCCGTTGCGGCGGCAGCTGCAGCAAGACCCAGCGCCAGCAGGCCGCTCGCCAACAGACTTTTCGTTGTTTTCATCGGGGGTTCTGGCCTCTTGGTCCGGACGCGGGACCTGCGACGTGAGAACGGGCCCGGGGGACCCGCCGACCGGTACTATAGCGGACGAACACAGAACACCAAGGCGGCCGCGCAGGCCCCGAACGTTTCGAGTGCAGGGGGCCCGCTTGAACGCTCTTCCGATCGACCGGACAGACGCCGAATACAAGCGCCTGCGCAGGCAGGTCTTCGTCGCGATCTTCGTCGGCTACGCTGCGTACTACCTGGTGCGCATGAACCTGTCGCTGGCGATCCCGGACATCCTGCGCGAGTACCCCGACTACACCAAGGCGCAGCTCGGCACCGCGATGACCGCGCTGTCCATCGCTTACGGCGTTTCGAAATTCCTGATGGGCTCGGTGTCCGACCGCAGCAATCCCCGCTGGTTCATGCCGCTCGGCTTGCTGCTCTCAGCCAGCGTGACGGCTTCGTTCGGCCTCTTCAAGGGCATCTACGCTTCGTTGACGCTGATCATCCTGCTGCAGGCACTGAACGGGTGGTTCAACGGCATGGGATGGCCGCCTTCCGGCAAGACGATGGTGCACTGGTTCAGTGGGAACGAGCGCGGACGCGTGGTGTCACTGTGGAACACCGCGCACAACGTCGGTGGTGGCCTGGTCGCAGCGCTGGCCGTCGTGGGCGTCGGCCTGTTCGGCGACTGGGGCGCCAAGTTCTACTTTAATGCGATGGTGGCGGCAGCGATCGCGGTGCTCGTCTACGTCCTGTTGCGCGATTCACCGCAGACCTGTGGCTTGCCGTCCGTCGAGGTGTACCGCAATGACATGCCGCCGAATTACTCGGAGCATTCCGAGCGGACGCTCAGCTTCCGTGAGATCTTCTTCGCGCACGTGCTCAACAACCGGCTGCTCTGGGCCATCGCCGCAGCGAACGCGTTCGTGTACTTCGTGCGGTATGGGGTGCAGAACTGGATCCCGACGTATCTCGAAACTGCGAAGGGTTTTTCGTTCCACGAGTCCAGCGCAGCCTGGTTCATGTTCGAGTACGCCGCGATTCCGGGCACGATCCTGTGCGGCTGGGTGTCGGATCGCATCTTCGGCGGACGCCGCGGCCCGGCGACGATCCTGTTCATGGGGCTCACGCTGTTCGGCCTGGTCGTGTATGGACTGAATCGCACGGGCCCGCTGTGGATCGACATGGCGTCGCTGATCGTCATCGGCTTCTTCGTCTACGGCCCGATCATGATGATCGGCCTGCACGCGCTCGAGCTCGTGCCGAAGAAGGCTGCAGGCACGGCGGCGGGCTTTACGGGCTTCTTCGGTTACGCCTTCGGCTCGGCCATCGCGGGCACCGGCGTCGGCTGGATCGCCGACCACTGGGGTTGGGGTGGTGTGTTCACGACGATGATCTTCTGCTGCGTGATGGCGATGGGTTTCGTATCACTCACATTGAAGCAGCCAGCGCCGGCGGCGGGCTGAAGTCGCGCTCACTCACGAGAAGTGAGCATGCCCTGCCGAAGCAACTGCTCGGCACGCATGGCGAACAGCACAAATACTTTCTTACCGTCATAGCGGTAGAAAACTCGACAGGGCGGCTCGATGATTTGGCGATAGCGCGAGCGCTTCAACTCGAGGGGTCGGCTACCACTCTCCGGATGGGCCTCAAGTTGCTCGACATGCCCAAGCACCCTTTGCACCAAGGCAGCGGCCGCGAGCGGATTCTCAATAGCGATGTAGTCGGCAATGGCCTCCAGATCGTTGAGCGCGGGCTCGGTCCAGATTACTTGAGCCATCGGGCCATGCGGGCCTTGGCTTTGGCATGAGTGACAACTCGGCCCTCGGCCACGGCCACCTCACCCCGAGCGATACCTTCGAGGATCGCCATGCGCTGCTGCAAAAGCTCATAGCTTTCTACATCGACGAGGTAGGCGCTGGGCAGACCGTGCTGGGTAATCAGGATGGGTTCCCTGTCCCGTTCGAGATCAGACAGGAGTTCGGTCGCCTGACGCTTCAAGGTGGTAACGAGTTCGGTGCGCATGAGTGATACTATAGTGATACTCAAGCCATTCGCAATACTTCGTCAAACTTTAGCGCTTGAGCGGAGCTGGCACCACCAGGCTTCCTGGCGGAACCGGCAACAATTGCGTGTTGAGCACTTCTACTCGCATGCGTCCGCGTTCCGATCGGACCGGCGCAGATCTGCTGGTTGGCCATCTCATTCTGATTGGCTCCAAGGGCCACATAGCCGGCGAAGTAGTGGCGCACCGCACTCGGGTTACGGCCGAAACTCCACAGCTCTCCCATCTACTCGTCAGCATTCAGTAGAACCTGGAGAACAAATTCGCCATCAGCGAACTTGTCAAACCAAGGCAATGCCTTCGCCGGTAGCAGAGCCTCCACGTCAGTCATGGCCCAGCCAAGGTACTTTTCTCCCGCATCGATATACCAAATGTCACGCAGCGCGAGTTCCGGCTGCTTGAATGTCCTGCACAATCTTCCACGAAGGTGACAATTGAGTTCTTGAGGAAGCAATTCACCAGACTTGCTCTTGATTCGGTCCGGCTCAAACTGAGGCGGAATTGTCTTGAAGTAACAACCAAGATTGATTGCGAAAGAGTAGCGGGTACAGCCGATGGCGCCTGCGTTGTAAGAGTTGAAAGACCGGAAATTGACGACATCTATTCCATTGTCGTGATGCCGCCATGCCGTACGCGCAGTGAAGACACCGAAGCCGGCCTCCTTGAGAAGAGGCCAAAATCTGCGCTTGATGTGCGAGTTGCCTAACTTGCTGTCCATATAACGCTGCCTTGCTATGCAGCGGATCGAAAAATATCGACCGTCTGCTTCTGGTCGCATTTCGACGTTTCAGCTGAAACGTCAAGCTCCGCTACGCAATCCGTCACCGTAGCGTTCGCATGTCGCCAGCGCTAACCGCCGAACTTCTCCAGGTGCTGCTGACCCGCATCGCCGATCTCGTCCCAGACGGCTTTCGAGCCCACCCAGACGTCGTCTTCGCTTTGGACCCACCGGAGTTTCTCGTTCGGAATGACAACGACCGCGATGCCAATGCTCCCTGTGGCCTTGCGACAGATCGAGCAGTGGCACACGTAGACCTCCGTAAGGTCTGCGTCGATCTCGAACTTGACCGCACCGCAATTGCACTCGCCTTCGGCCATGGGATCCTCCGCCTGCATCGCGATTCAGGGCCGCGTCGGAAACTTCGGCAATTCGACCGCGTCTATCCAGACCGGGTTCGAGTACGCCTTCAGTCCAGCGACGTCCTCGACCTCGAGCGAATACCAGGTGTGTCCCGTTGCTGTCGGCTTGAACTCGACGCGTGCTTCACTGGGTCCGTCATTGAAGACCTGGGTGAACGCGACCTTGCCCGCACCGATCAACGTGACCTGCTTCAGCCCGGTCACCGACCGCAGCCCGAACGCGAGCGGGAAGGGCATGCCGGGCTTCACTTTCAATTCGCTGCCGAACATGACGGCCGGTTCGATCAATGGGCCGTAGCTGACATACGCGTGGCCGTTCTTCACGGTCTCTGCATAGGATGCCGGCGTGAGCGGGCCGTCGACGTGCCCGAACGTCCGGATGCGTCCCGACTCGTGGTTCCAGACGTCGTGCACGTCGGTACCACCCGACAGGTAATAGCGATGCCCTTCGTTCCACAGGAGCCAGATCGCTCCCAGCACGGCCGTGTCGTAGGGCACGTCGGAATTGACTTCCGCGAGGTCGAACGCGGGATTGAAGCCGCCCGGCACGAGGCCGGCGCCGAGGCTCGCGAGGTAGCCGTAGGGAATGAAAGGATGATTCGACTGCACGACGATCGCACCCTGGCGGCGGGCTTCACCGAGCACTTCGTCGATGGTCGCGGTCGCCGTGTCGATCTCGAGCTTCTGTCCAGGCCGCAGCGGCCACGCATTGAAGTGTCCCCACGACGGCGACAACTCGAGCGAGGGAATGAACGGCACGCCGCGTGCGTCGGCAATCTTCTGCAGCAGTGCGTGGTTTGCCGTGGAGTCGTGATCGCTGACGAATAGAAGGTCGAGCCCCGCGGCGAGTTGCGAGCGCGCCAGGTATTCCGGCGGCGTGACGCCTTCGGCCTGGTCGGCGTGGTGGTGCAGATCGGCCGCGTGCCAGCCGCTCGCCGGTGGATCGAAGAGCCGCGTGAGTGCAACCTTCGACGTTGCGGTTTCGCCAGGCCGCACGTCGAGCGTCACCGCCTGGTTCGGACCGAGGAAGCCGCCACCGGACGAGACCGTGAAGCTGTAGCTGCCCGGTGCCATCGAGGCCTGCAACCGGCCTTTGCGGTCGAGTTCGGTGAAGAACGTGTTGCGACCGAGGAACTCGACCAGCTGTCGCTGGCCCGCGGTGATGCCGATGCGCGCATCCAGGGGCTGCGTCGTGCGGGCATCGACGACGGTGAAGTCGACCCGGCCCGGTGGCTCGAGGTCGCCGAAGTCCACCGCCTTCACGGCACCTGCGGCGATCCGAACTGGCACCGGCTTCGACTGCGAGTACCCTTTACCCGTCGCGTAGATCTCGTAGTTCCCAACCGGCAGCGGCATCTCGTAGCGGCCGTCGCGACCGAAACTCCACGCGTACGGCATGCCTTGCTTCGACACGACGACCACCGGTTCAGTCACCAGCTTACCATCGCGAGCCGTGACGGAACCACGCAGCGCACCTGCGGGTGTGTGGCCGCGCCCAATCTCGGCCGCGACGACCGGACTGAGGTCGCCCCGCGCGCCGACCTGCAGCCACGCATCGAACGTGCGTGATTCGCCGGGTTGCAGCGTGTGCTGCAGGAACAAGTCCTTCGAGCGTGAGCCGACGAAGTTCATGTACGGCGCATGGAGCGTGATGCTCCAGTCTTCGTCGTAGGCGACGGCACGGTCGGCCAGCGCTCCCGTCGACTTGCCTTCCTGCAGGTCGCCGAGACCAGGGATGCCGAAGAAGTACCCGGCACTGGGCCACAACGTCTGGCCCGACAGCAGGCCGGCCAGTGGCGTGTCGTCGCCGTTGGTCATGACCGTCTGCATTTCGATCCGGTCGGCGTTCGACCGCAGCGTGTAGGTGGTCGCGATCGTGACCTTGCCCCAGTCGCGCGTTGCCTTGACGACGACTTGCTGTGGGCTGCGCTCGACGATGTCCACCTTCTGGTACGTGTTCGGCCACGCGGACCAGTTGTTCGGGATGAAGTCGGCGAAGACGACGCGGTCGCGCGCTGGCTTGCCGTCTACGACCGGGCCGACGTCGATGATTGCGCCGCGTGGCACGCCATACGGTACGGGGCTCTCGACGGCGAGCGCAAACGCGAGCTTCTCGTTGATCACCGTGATGTCGCGTGCCGCAGTGGCTTCGCCGTCCGGGATCGGTGTCGGCCCCACGATCACCTGCACGTCCGCGTGCACAGAGCACGATTGCACCGCGGCGAACAGCACCGCGCAAAGGAGGGGTCGCAACGGGGTGGACGTCATGGGTCGATGATCATGGCGCGGGGCGACAGCAGGATCAACGCAGCAAGGTCGTGAGCGCTGCGATCAAGCGGTCAACGTCGGCCGGCGACGTGTAGTGCACGAACGAGGTACGCAGGACGCCGTCGGTGGTGTCGATGCCCAGCGCCTGCAGCAGGCGGTAGGCGTAGAAGTTGCCGACACCGACACCGATGTTCAACTCTGCGAGACGGCCGGCGAGCGACGCCGATGACATTCCCGGCACCGTGAAAGCGACGGTCGGTGCGCGCGATGGCGCGCTCGTTGCGCCAATCAGGCGCACTCGGGAGTGGCCGGCGAGGAAGTCGAGCAGGGGCTGCAACAGTTCGGTTTCGTGTGTGCGGAAGAGCTGCCGGACCGCTGCTGCCTGCTCCAGCACCGGTCGATCCGCGTGCCCGTGCCGGTCCGCGATCGCTTCCAGATAGTCGACCACGCCGTTGATCGCGGCGACCTGCGCATGATCCGGCCCCGCCGGCGTGAAGCGGCCGGCCAGCGCGTTGCCTTTGAAGAAATGGGTCTGCGACGGCAGTTCGGCGGCGAGTCCGGTTCGCACGTACATCGCGCCGAGGTGCGGGCCGTACACCTTGTACAGCGAGAACAGGTAGACGTCGGCGCCGAGCGCTGCGATGTCCGGCAACCCGTGGGGGCAGAACGATACGCCGTCGACGATGGCCTGGGCGCCCGCGCGATGCACTCGATCAGTGATGGCGCGCACGTCGTGCACGCTGCCGACGACGTTCGAGCAATGCGTAAAGGCAACCACACGCGTGCGGGGCCCGAGCAGCGCCTCAAGGTCCGCCAGCCGCAGTTCGCCGGCCGCGTCGACCTGCCACGTGCGCACGACGAGACCCTCGTCCCGCAGCCGGCACCAGGCACCGACGTTCGCTTCGTGATCCTGGTTGGTGACGATCACCTCATCGCCCGGCTGTAGATGCCGTCGGAAAGCCTGGGCAAGGACGTAAGTGTTCTGCGACGTCGACGGCCCGAGATGCAGTTCTTCCGGCGCGATATTGAGCCACGCCGCGAGGCGATCCTGCGCGCTGTCCATGCGGGCGCCCGCGGTCGCCGACGGCTCGAACCCATAGTAGGGCTGCACCTTGGTCTGCCGGTAAAAGCGCTCCAGCTCGGCAATCGTCTGCCGGCACGCGAACGAACCGCCGGCGTTCTCGAAGTGCGCGAACCCGGCGAGACTGGGCTCGCTGAAGGCGGGAAACTGCGCGCGCACGAAGTCGAGGTCGAGCGATGTCATGACGTAAAGTCTCCGGCGTGTTGCAAGCAGTTTCCGTCACTCAGGAAACCTTCGTCTCGACGACGATATCACGCGACCGAAGGTCCAGTTTTCGGATCCGCGGCGCCGTCAAGGGGTGGCGGGCCTTCCTGCCACGCGCCCGGACCTTCGGTGGACTAGAATCAAGCGCGCCAACGATCCACCGCCACTGGCGGCAGGAGCAGATGCATGATGATGGCACTTTGCCCCGAGCAGTTCGCCGCGGATGGCGTCGTCCTGGTGCGCGGCCTCGTCACTGGTCCAGTACTCGGCACCATCAACGAGGTGATGCGCGCGCGGGCTGTTCGCGTGATGGAAGCGCTCGGCACGCGGCCGATCGGTATCGGCAGCAGGAACGGCTACCACGAACTGGTCCAGCGCTCACCTGGCAGGTTTGACGTTCCGATGCGCGAACAGGACCTGCTGCCGATCTGGGGTGCCCAGGGCTCCACTGCGCCAGAGGTACCGTGGCTGCCGTTGGTCCGCGCGGTGCTGGGGCCCGCGGCCAGGCCGTCGTTCTGCGGGGTCGTGTTTTCGCGTCCCGGCTCGCCCGCACAACACTGGCACATCGACTCGCCCCACGAGGCGGCTGAGGAGCGGCCTGCGCACGCCGTGAACGTGCTGCTGGCACTGGCGGATATCCCGCTCGCTGCCGGTCCGACCGAAGTGGCGCGCGGCACCCACCGGCTGACGAACCACCTCGAGCGGCCGTGGTTGAACCGCGATCACCTGCTGTATCAGTCGGAGACCGAGATCACGCCGGCGGTGCTGCGGCCGACCGACTCCGTGGTAAACGCCTTGGCACCACCCGCCGTGCAGGCGATGTCGGCGGGAGACTGCCTGATTTTCGACGACCGGATCCTGCACCGGGGCCTCGCCAACGCCAGTGAGTACGAGCGCTGGGTGGCATACTTCAGCTACCTGCGGCCGCGCCCGGGCCTCGACGAAATTGCGGATACGCACTTCGAGGCGTCGAAGTCATTGCTCGTTTGATTGTTCCGTCACCCGGAGCGGGAGCAGAAGATGTCCGTCAAGGCAGTGCACTCCGGCAGTCAACCAGCCGGCAAGGCAGAACCGCAACTTCGCATCGACCTGGCCGCCTTTTTTCGCCTCGCGGTGCGGCATGGCTGGCACGAAGGCGTCGCCAACCACATCAGTGCGGCGGTGTCGGACGATGGCCGGCGCTTCCTGATGAACCCGCAGGGCCGGCACTGGTCCCGCATCCGGGCCAGCGACCTGCTGCTGCTCGATGCCGATGGGGCAGACGATGTCGTGGGTCAAGGCGCGGGCAAGGTCGATCCGACGGCCTGGCACATCCACTCGACGATCCATGCGACACATCCCGGTGCACGCTGTGTGCTGCACACCCACATGCGCCATGCCACGGCGCTGGCCTGTCTCAGGGGCTATCGCTTGCAGATGATCGACCAGAACGCGATGCGTTTCCACGGCCGCATCGCCTACGACGACGACTTCCGCGGCATGGCGCTCGACACGGGTGAGGGCCGACGCATCGCTGGCGCAATCGCTGACGGCCGCAGTGTGCTGTTCATGGCCAACCACGGTGTGACGGTGGTGGCACCCAGTGTGGCCGAGGCGTTCGACGAAACCTATTACCTTGAACGCGCCTGCGAGTTGCAGGTGCTGGCGTTGTCTACGGGCCAGCCGCTGCACGTGGTGTCCGACGAGGTCGCCGCGATCACGGGTCGGCAGTGGCGGGAATACCCGGTCAACAGTGGTCTGGACCACTTCAACGAGCTGACGGCGATCCTCGACCGGGACGAGCCGGACTATCGGGACTGATTCGCGCTGCGCGACGGCGCTGCTTACCAGGGCCAAGGACAGTACGAAGTCGGGCTCGAGGCTTGCCGCACGGCCTTGCAGCTCGATCCCGAGTCGTACGAAGGCAATCGTGTGGCCGGCATGTGCAGCACGGCCCTGCGACGGTACGACGATGCCATCCGGTATTTCGAAAAGGCGGCGGCGGTCGTCGAGTCCGAGTTCACGGCCGCCAGTTTTGCGCCCCAGTGCTACGAGGCGAAGGGCGACCTGCCCGGCATGCGCGCAGCGGCCAGGCGGGCGCTGGCCCGGATCGAGAAGGTGGTCGCGGCGGAACCCGACCACGGACGCGCGCTCGGTTACGGCGCGGGACTGCTGGCGAGCCTTGGCGAGGTCGATCGCGCCAAGGAATGGATCGAACGCGGCACGCTCGTTGATCCGGAAAACACCATCCTGCACTTCAATTTCGTCTGCGCCCTGTCCCGTCTGCGCGAGATCGATGCGGCGCTTGAGTTGCTGTCGCATGTGATCGACAAGGCGTCGAGGGGCTGGCTCGTCTGGCTCGACAACGACACCGACCTCGATCCACTACGCGACCACGCGCGATTCAAGCAGATCGTGAGTGATGCGAAGGCGCGCTTCGCGCTGCAGGAAGCGGCGGGCAGCGACGCGTAGCCCGTGCTACCGCAGGACGACGGTCTGGCGGTAAGCGTCGAGTTCCGCCTGGTAGCGGGCGCGTTCCTTCTCGAGTTCGGTGATCTCTGCCTTGAGCCGGCCGATACGCTCTGCGGCCTGCTTTGTGTCGAGAACCGCCTGTGTGCGTTCTTCCGCCGTGGAAGTCGTGTCGATCACGTCGAAGGCGCTCTCTGCCACCCGATCCTCGAGCCGCCGGATCTCGCGGCGCTTGTCCTCGATCTGTTCTTCGGTGTCCGTGACACGGCGTTCCCGCACATAGAGCGCACGCCCCTCGTCGTAGGCGATTTCGAATGCCTCAGCCAGGTCGGCGGGACAGGTGTCGAAGTAGGTGTAGCCGTTGGCGCCCGCGCGATAGCCGTTGTGCGGCTGGCAGTACTCCCGGAGCCCGGCGGTGCGTCCAGCGAGATACGCATTGAGGTCCGGAGTGACGCCGTATTCGGCGCACGCGCGCCGGTGCTGGCCGATGCGGTCACCCGGCTGACCGGCCACGCCGTCTTCGTAACCGACCGTGCGCCAGTCGACGGTGCGGCACTCGTCCTTGCTCATCTTCGCGGCGCAGGCACCGAGGAGCAGGGTGGACAGGGCGATCAGCAGTGAACTGGATTTCATGGAGCTACCTGCGGTGGCGACCCAGGATGCGGATCGAACTCGTGACGTCGTCCATGGCCGTCGCGGCTCGTTGTCGTTCGGCCGCACTCAGCAACGAATCGAGATGACCGCGCGTGCAGCGAACCATGTCGATGATGGCGGACGCTTCGACCGGCCTGGCCACCAGGAATCCCTGGACCGAGATCTCACCGCAAGCTGCGAGAAAGTCGAGCTGGGCGGGGCGCTCCACGCCCTCGATCGTCACCTGCAGTCCGAGGTTGCGGCAGAGACCGATCATCGAGTGCACGATCGCGGCCGAGCGTGGGTTGCTGTCGATTCCTGCAATCACACTGCGGTCGAGCTTGACCCGGCTGAGCGGCAGCCGCTCGATGGAGGTCAGCGACGAGAAGCCCGTGCCGAAATCGTCGAGCGCAGTGTCGACGTTGAGCAGGCGCAAACCGTGCAATGCCTCGACCGTCACGGCGCCGGTCTGCAGCATCGTTTCCGTCAGTTCGAGTTCGATCGATTCAGGCGGCAAGCCATGCCGGGCGAGCAGGCGCTCGATGTCGAGCGGAAAATTCCCGGCCAGGAACTGCTGTGCCGAAACGTTGATGGCCACGCGCGCATCGGGCCAGCCCTCGCGCCGCCAACGGCTCACCGCTTCGGCCGCCGTTTCCAGGATCCAGTCGTTCAGGTCGAGCATCAGGCCGGACTGTTCGGCAATTTCGATGAACTCGCCGGCCGCGACGATCTGGTTGTCGCTGCGTTTCCAGCGCAGCAGCGCCTCGACGGCGATGGTGCGCCGCCTGCCCAGGCACACCTGGGGCTGGTAGTGGAGCACCAGTTCCCCGCCCTCGATGGCCTTGCGCAGCGCCTGCTCGACGCGGAAGCGGTTCGACGCCTGCACGAGCATCGACGGGTCGTGGACGCACAGGCGGTTGCGGCCCAGTTCCTTGGCGCGGAACAGCGCGACATCCGCCGCACGCAGCAACGACGTCGCATCGCGGCCATGTTCGGGGAACGTGGCGACGCCGCAGCTCACGCCGACACACACCTCGCGCCGATCGATGAGCAGTGGCCGCTGGAAGCTTGCGACCAGGTGCTCGGCGTGTCGCTCGACCTCGGTGGAGTCGCCCGAGTAGGCGAACACCAGCGTGAACTCGTCGCCGCCCAGTCGCGCGATGAAGCCTGATTCGCCGGCCACATCGCGCAGGCGTCCCCCGATCTCGGTCAACACGCGGTCGCCGAATTCGTGGCCGAGCGTGTCGTTGACGGTCTTGAAATTGTCGAGGTCGAGGAACAGCACCGCGATGTGCGACGCCAGCGGCCCCTCGGTGCCGGCAGATTCGAGCATGTCGTTCAGGCGCTGGAACAGCTGCCGTCGGTTCGGCAGGTTCGTGAGCGGATCGTGCTCGGCAAGGTGCCGCAACTGCAGCGTGCGTTCCTCGACGCGATGTTCGAGGTGTGCCTGGTAGGTCTTGACCGCGCGCTCTGCGTCAGCCAGCTCGCCCGCCATGTGATTGAACGCATTGGCGAGTTCGTCGAGCTCGCGGGCGCCGCCGCGCATCACGCGAGTTGCCAGGTTGCCCGCGGCCAGGCGGCGGGCTCCGGCGGTCAGTCGGCGGACGGGCCAGGTGATCGCCCATGCGGTCGTGGCCAGTGCGAGCAGCGCCAGCAGGATCGCCTTGAAGGTCGCGGTCCGGATCGTCTGCTCGGAATTCGCGACGGCCACTTGGGCACCCGCCGCTGCTGCGGTGAATGCGCGCCACGCAGGCGCCTCCACGTTGTCACGGATGTGGACCGCGAGTGCATCGCCTTCCGCCGCGAACGTCGCCTGCCGTGCTTCGATGTCAGCGCCGAGCCGGAGAGCCTGCCGCCGCAGTCTGACTGCCCGGTTGAAGTCCTCGGTCTGCATGGCGAGCCAGTTACCGCCAGGCGAGACCGCGAATTCCGCACGGTGGCTTTCGATCGTCAGGCGCAAGCGCGATTCGCTGCCGTTGGGGCCGGCACTGAAACTGCCGCCACGGGTCGTTTCGCTCAACACGTCGTGACGGGCGGCTTCCACGGCGCGTGCCAGCTCCGCAAGCGACGGCCGCGCCAACAGGCTCTCGCCGACCACGATGCCGGACCCGCCCGCGCTCTTGACGCGGCGATCCAGGCCTGCATAAGCGGACTCGAGGTTGGCGATGGCGCGCCGGCGCTCGTCCTGCATGCTCAGCAGTCCGAAACCCTGGGCCTGGTGATCGGCGATGCGCTGCAACAGGGGGCCCACCCGCGGGGCTTCATCGTCGGCATCGACGTCGAGCATCCGTCCCGCGGCGCGCGACAGGCGTTCCGCAGAGGCGACGGTCGCCGTGTACTTGTCGCGCGTGCCTGCTCGAAGGTAAGCGAGCACCATCCGATCGAAGGTCGCCACGCCGTCGCCGAGATCACGCACGCTGCGTGACAGTGGCTCGAACTGTTGCTGCATCCTCTCGAGATCGGCCGTCGCGCCGCGGGTGCTGCGCAGCGACACGACGCTGGCGGCGGTGAATGCGCCAATCACCAGCGCGAACCCGAGCACCAGCCACGCGCCGATCGGCAGGCCGCTGGCGCGCGCCGGTGCAACGGGTGGCTTTGTCGTCGTGAGCAGGGGCAAGGTGAGCTGCCTTTCGGCACCGTCGCTGGACAGAATGGGGAAGATACTGCGGCCCGGGAGCCTGAACCCGTGAGAACGCACAGCCAGGACCTTGATTCAGGTCACAGATTACAGGGGCCGGGATCAACGCAGGGCGTAAACGACGCCCTTCAGGCGAGACTGCGGTCGAGGCGGCGTCAGCCCTCGAAGGGTGTGGCCGTGGCCCCGTGGAATGTGACCCGGACCCGCGTGCCCACACCGGCCTGGCTCGTGAACTCGACCGGCCAGCCGAACCGGTCGGACAGCCGCCGCACGATCGTGAGTCCGACGCCGTAACCGGATCCCGCCGCGGACCCCCGCACGAACGGTTGATCCATGTTGTGACAGCGCGCGGCCGGCAGGCCGACGCCGGTGTCCTCGATCACGACCGCGTCGCGATGAATCTCGACGCGGACCCGTCCTGCGTCGGTGTAGGCGACGGCGTTGCGCAGCAGGTTGCCGAGCAGCACCGACAGCACCTTTTCCGGAGCTGTGAGCGACAGGTGGCAGCGGGCATCGAGTTGCAGCGCGACCGGCCTGCCCTCTGCGAGCGGCAGCACGCGTTCGAGTTCGCTGGCGATCACGTCGTTGATGCACACGGTCTCCGTCGGCAATCCCGTCTCCGATTCACGCGCGAGCAACAGGAAGGCAGACGTCAGTTCCTCCATGTCGCGCGCCGAGCGGCGGATTCTCGTTACCGCGCGTCGCTCAGGCTCGCCGAGGTTCGTATCCTGCAGCAGCAGGTCGGAGGCCATCTGGATCACGGTGAGGGGACTCCGCAACTCATGGCTCGCATCGCGCGTGAAATGCCGCTCACGCTCCATGAACTCGTTGATCCGCTGGGCGAACCGCGACAGCGCCGCCGAGAGTTCACTGACTTCATCGTCGGCGCCGACTGGCAGGCGGTCGGGCTCGAAGACCGCAGGGTCCGGCGCGTTGGGGTCGAGCTGACGTACCGAACGCGCCAGGGCCATGACGGGAGACACCGCCCGTCGCGAGGCGCGGAACCCGAGCCAGGTCGACAGGTACAGCACCAGCAGGACGATCGCCAGAGGCGCGAGCCCGTAGTAGGCCGCGAGTCGCCCGACACTGCTGCCATCGAAGGTGAGGTAGAGGCGCTGGCCCTGGCGCTCGCTGACGTACACGAGATATTCGACCGAGTCGCGGCGCCACGGATGGTAGCCGGGCCCGAGCGGTCGCAGCGCGTCGGGCACGTCATCGATGTAGCCTGTGAGATTGCGGGTGTGCGGCAGTGGAAAGTCCGGCTGCGCCGCGTGCTGTTCCCAGAAGTGCGCGGCCTCGTCGCGCAAGGCCTCGCGGATCAGCAGGCGCTCGAGCAGCGCCCCTGCGACGAAAACGCCGACGACTGCCGCCACGCTGATGAAGGCGGCCTGCAGCAGGAAGGCCCGGCTGAGCCGTGCGCCGATGCCTCGACCCGAGCCGCTATTTTTCTTCATGACTCGAGGCGATGCGGTAGCCGGCGCCTGCGACCGTGTGCAGCAGCGGCCGGTCAAAGGGTTTGTCTATTGCCTTGCGCAGCGCGTAGAGGTGGCTGCGCAAGGTGTCGGAGTCCGGCAGCAGGTCGCCCCAGACTTCGCGTTCCAGCTGTTGCCGGCTGACGATGCGCGGCGAAGCGCGCATGAGGACCGTCAGCAACTTCAGGCCGATCGGCATCAGTTTGATCGGCTGCCCGGCGCGCGTGACCTGCAGCGTGGAGACGTCGACCAGCAGATCGCCGACGCGCAGGGTTTCGGCGACCACCGCGCCGCGCTGGCGGCGCAGCAAGGTACGGATTCTCGCCTCGAGCTCCCGGATCTCGAAGGGCTTGACGAGGTAGTCGTCGGCGCCGGCGTCGAGGCCCGCGATCTTGTCGTTCACGGTATCGCGCGCGGTCAGCATCAGCAGTGGCGTGTCGCGCTTCGCTTCCTCGCGCAGCTTGCGGCACACCGCAAGGCCATCCATTCCTGGCAACATCAGGTCCAGGACGATCACATCGTAGTGGTTCGCTACCGCGAGGTGCAGTCCGGTCACGCCGTCGCCTGCGTAATCCACGGCATAGCCTTTCCGCTCCAGGAACTGGACCACCATCTCCGCGATGTCGCGGTTGTCCTCGACCAGAAGGACGATCGTCCCGGTGGCGTCTGGGTTCAATGGGCGCATCTCCATGTTCGCAGAGGCTAGCACCGATCCGGTGCCAGTCATCCAGCTCGCGTTACGGCCAGTCGCGCGTACTCCTCGATGCTCGAAGGCGCCGGCAGCCGCGGGAGGCAGCGAACCAGCGGCTTTCACCTCACCTTTACGCGGCCTTCACGTGGCCTTCACAGGACGGTCCGTAACCTCCGTCGCGTCGACTGCCAAACATCGTCCGTCGCTCTAAATTCCAAACTCGAGGATAAATCGCCATGAAACTCACAGCACTTGTTCGCACCCGCATTGCAGCACTCGCGGTAGTCGCGTCCGCGGCGCTGGGCGCTGCGGTCCCGGCCGCCGCGGCCCCGTCCGTGCAGCTCACCAAGGGCGCCACGGAAGTGGCTCTTTATGCCAGTTTCGTCGACGCGCTGGGTTCACTGGGCGTGACGCCGGGCAACGTGCTCCCGGGCTCGCTGATCCCCACGACCACTTCCGCCAAGGTTGCCTTCCCCATCCCGACCGGCGAACTCGATGCCTCCGGGCCGAAGCTCGAGATCCTGCACTCCGGTGGCTTGACGCTCACGGCCGGCGGCACCCGCGTGGCCCTGACGTCGTTCATCATCGAAAACCTGGGCGGCAACCTGCGGCTGACTGGCGTGGTCAAGGCGAACGACACCATCGTCGGACGCATTCCCCTGTTCCGGATCGTGCTCACCCAGGCCCCCGAGGTGATCCCGTCCTCCGGAGGCGCCGCTCACCTGTCGATCAAGGGCGCCAAGTTGACGCTGACCGAGACGGCAGCCAACGCGCTCAATGGCGCGTTCGGCGTGACGGCGTTCACGAAGGGCTTCCCGATCGGCGTGGCCAAGGTCAGCGCGACGGTGCGGAACCTGGACGGCGGCTGACGAGCAGCGGCCATTCGTCGACGCGGCGGCGCTCAGTTGCCGCGTCGGCGATTTGGACGCCGCGCACGCAGCATCTCGCGCGGCCCGCCCGTGGGTGGCGGCGGCAACTCCGGTAACGGAGCCTCGGCCGTCATGCCGGCCACGATCATGCGGCGCATTTCCGCATCGGCGGCCGCGTCGGTCGCGATCGGAGTGTAGGACTGCAGGCGATTTTCGACCTCGGTGCAGGTGCGCTGGTACAGGTCCCTGGCGCCGGCCTTTTCCCACGTCTCGCGGTTCTCGCGGTCGATCACCGGATTCGTGAGATAGAGCTCCTGCGGCCAGTGGCTCAGCGTGTGCGGCGAGGTGATCAGGTGATCGTTGGCCAGCAGGTCTTCCACCAGCTGCTTCGCCGGCAGGTCTTCGATGATGTTCATGTCGCGCACGAAGTGCAGGCACTGGCCGCACACTTCGTTGTCGAACACCAGTTTCGGCAGGCTGAAGGTGAGCACGAAATCGAGCATACCCGGGCCGGAGACCGAATTGACGCCGGCGATCGCCGCCAGCAGTGCGCTGCTGAACGTCTCGCCGCCGGCCTGCGCATCGAGCGACTTGCCGTCGCTGAGCGCCATGTACGCCTGCGTTGGCAGGCCGAGCGACTTGGCGACTGCGACGTACGCGACGTTGAGGTGCTGCGCCTCGATGGCCGCCATCGGCGAACTCGCGGACTTCATGTGGAACGTCGCCGGCGCGCCGCCAAACAGCACGGGCGCACCGGGACGGACGATCTGCGCCATGGTGATGCCGGTCAGCACGTCGGCCACGTGGAACACCAGCGCACCCACGAGCGTCACCGGCGCGATCAGTCCCATCAGCGTGACGGGCACGATCTCGACG
>Ga0209254_10001363_pt1 | contig 21755 bp, 19 predicted proteins | sample FrelakmetDIP11DI_FD_187148 | JGI IMG/M metagenome (GOLD analysis project Ga0209254, IMG submission 187148) | Freshwater lake sediment microbial communities from the University of Notre Dame, USA, for methane emissions studies - DIP11 DI (SPAdes)... | ecosystem: Environmental > Aquatic >...
GAGGCCGCGTACTGGTTCGTACGCAACGAGAAACCGGGGCGAAGTGGGACTCGCCGCCGCCCGTTGCAGCCGATCCGCGTCTGCCGCGCAGACTCCTAGCCCGGCCGGCGAGCGGCCGCGTCGCTCAGGACGCGGCCGCGGTGCCGCACCACGCGTACAGCGCGTCGTAGACGACCATGCCCTGCGCCAGCAGCGCATGGTCGTCGCTGAAGTTGCGGCCGAGTCCGAGCGACACGGCCAGCAGTCCCGCGCACTGCGGGGCCAGGTCGAGCCGATCGGTATCCGCGCCGCGCACGATCACGGCGAGCCGGGCGAGCGCAGGGTCGGCGAGGCCGAACTTCTCGATGAAGGCATCGAAGCTGCAGCGCTCGCCGCGATGGGTGAGTTCGACCCCGGGCACGTCGAAGGGCGTCGCCGGCGCGAGGCGCGCGACGTCCAGCACCTCGGTCGCCGGCACATAGAGGAACTCGGCCTGCGCGTCGATGAAGCGCGCGATCAGCCAGGGACAGGCGATGCGGTCGATCTTCGGCCGCGCACGCGTCACCCACTTCATCGTCAGGCTTGCGCAGTGGCGATCGGCTGCACCGGCATCCCGGCGCTGCGCCAGCCGGAGAAGCCGTCGACCAGGTAGCGCGCGTCGAGCCCCATCGCCCGCAGCGTCGCCGCCGCGCCCTGGCTCAGTTCGTGGCCGTGCGCGCAGAGGATCACCGCCGGCCGGTCGCGGGCAATGTCGTCCTTCCAGCCGAACAGGCCCTCCGGCGGCAGCCAGCGCGCGCCCGGAATGTCGGCGCCATCGGCGCGACGTACGGCCTCGCGTCGAACGTCGATCAGGGTGAAGCGGCGGCCGGCGGCCTGCCATTCGGCCAGTTCGCAGATGCTGATGCGATCCATCTCGGTCTCCTTTCAGCGCAGCATTGCGGATGCGATCAACCCCGCCACCGCGCTCGCCGCGATGACGCCGATCACACCGGACTTGAAGCGAAACAGCGCCACGGCCGCGGCGACGGCGATGGCGAGCGCCGGCCACTCGAAGCCGCCGTCGGCACCGTGCGGCCAGAAGACGTGCCAGGCGAAGAACAGCGCCAGGTTGACGATCACGCCGACCACCGCGGCGGTGATCGCCGTCAGCGGCGCGGTGAAACGCAGGTCGCCGTGCGTGGACTCGATCAGCGGAGCACCGACGAAGATGAAAAGGAACGACGGCAGGAAGGTGAAGAAGGTCACCACGACCGCCGCGGCTGCACCGGCGGCGAAGAGCGCCTCGGGGCCGAACAGTTGCTGCTGCCAGCCACCGACGAAGCCGACGAACGCCACAACCATGATCAGGGGCCCCGGCGTGGTTTCGCCCAGCGCCAGGCCGGCGATCATCTGCTCGCCGGACAACCAGCCGTAGTGGCCGACCGCGCCCTGGTAGACGTACGGCAGCACCGCGTAGGCGCCGCCGAAGGTCAGCAGCGCCGCCTTGGTGAAGAACCACCCCATCTGGGTCAGGGCGCCCTGAACGCCGAAAGCGGCATACAGCGCGCCCATCGTCGACGCCCACAGGCCGATGCCGATCGATACGGCCCGCAGCAGTCGTCGGCGCGAGAAGCGGGCGTGCGGCGGTGTCGGCGTGTGGTCGTCGATCAGCGCCGGGCCATGGGTCGTCGCCGCCGCCCCGTGCCCCGTGCCGAGCGCGAACTTCGCCGGCAGCCAGCGACCGCCAAGCGCGCCGGCGAACGCGGCGCCAAGCACGATGACCGGAAAGGGCAACCGCAGGGCAAAGATGGCGACAAAGGCCGCCGCCGCAATCGCCCACAGCCAGCCGTTCTTCAACGAGCGCGAGCCGATGCGCCACGCCGCGTGCAGCACGATCGCGGTCACGGCCGGCTTGATGCCGTAGAAGACGCCGGCGACCAGCGCCGTGTCGCCGTACGCGAGGTACAGCCACGACAGCGCGATCAGGATCAGCAGCGACGGCGCCACGAACAGTCCGCCGGCGATGAGCCCGCCGGGCGTGCGGTGCATCAGCCAGCCGATGTAGGTGGCGAGCTGCTGCGCCTCGGGCCCCGGCAGCAGCATGCAGTAATTGAGCGCATGCAGGAATCGGCGCTCCGAGATCCAGCGCCGCCGCTCGACCAGCTCGTCGTGCATCATCGCGATCTGCCCTGCCGGGCCGCCGAAGCTCACCAGGCCGAGCCTCAGCCAGAAGCGCGTCGCCTGCGCCAGGCTCGCCGGCGCCGGGGCATCGCCGCGCAGCGCACTGGCGTGGACCTGGCGGTCGGCGGATTCGCGCGCGGGTCGGCCCGCGGCGTTCATTCGGCCCTCGCCTGCGCCGCGCGCCGCGCCCGGCGCGCCGGCGAAGGATCGGCTTCACGTTGCTCCCGTTGCGCATCCGCGGCGGCGCCGAACGCGGCGTAGCAGGCGTCGAGAGCGGCGCCGGCGGCGTCGAGGAAGGCGCTGTCGCCGGCATGCAGCCGCCGCAGCCCGCTCATCACCGCCTCGAAGCCGCGCGCCTCCGCCACCGCCACGCCGCCGACGTCGAGCAGGCGCACGATCGCGCCCAGCCGGGCAAGCGCCGGATCGGCGCCGAGGCCGAAGCTCGCCGCAAGCACCTCGAAGGTGACCCGCCCGCCGGCGTGCGAGAACTCGGCGCCATCGAAGTCGAAACCGACCGCACGCGCCGGCTTGTCCGCCGGCCGCTTCAGCCAGACGAAGCGCGCCTGCGGATCGATGAATCGCCGGATCAGCCAGGCGCTCGCCACGCGGTCGATCCACAGTCCGCGACGCGTGGCCCAGATCCGCCCGACGAACCGCTCGCGCGCCTGCGGCGTGGGCGATGCGCCGGGCAGACGCGGCTCGTCCGCGGCGACGAGCCGCTCGACCGCCGCGCGCAGGTCGGCAAGCGCCCGCTGCAACTGGGCCTGCGCCGGACCCGGGAAGTAGTCGACCGCGACGATCGCCGCCATTTCGTCATCGAGTTCGTGCAGGCGGCGGCGGAGTTCCTCGGGCCGCCGATCGCCGAGCCGCTCGATCAGCCGCTGGCAGCGTTCGAGCAGGCCGGCGTAGGCATCGGCACGATCGAACCGCGCCTGCCAGTCGCGCTGCTGCCGCGCGTCGGCCTGCGCCCTGACGACATGCGCGCTGCCACCGCCCTCGCCCACCGCCTCGGCCAGCAGGTCGAAGGCGGCGCGCGCGTTGTCGCCGTCGGGCAGCAGATAGACACCGTCGCGCAGCAGCGCCGCCCCGCGCGCCTTCATCTCGCGCCAGACGCGCATGCGCAGCGCCGCGTTGCCGGTCGGCTGGGTGAGCATCAGCAGCAGCCAGCGACTCTCCATGGTTGTTTATGTTATTACTTTTATGTTTTACTTGCTACACCATATTCGCGTCACGGCAAGACCGCGTCACCGGCGGGGCTGTCCGGCGGGCCGGCCCTCGGTAACATCCGTTCCCGGAACCGACGCCGATGACCGACCGCATCATTACCGTCCTCGATGCACGAGCCGCGCTGCGCGTGCCGGCGGGCAGCCCGGTGGCCGCCGACGGGCGCGTCGCCGACCGGCTCGGCCGCCCGCTGCGCGACCTGCGCATCTCGGTGACCGACCGCTGCAACTTCCGCTGCACCTACTGCATGCCGAAGGAGGTGTTCGACCGGGACTACCGCTTCCTGCCGCACGCCGACCTGCTGACGTTCGAGGAGATCACGCGGCTGGCGCGCGTCTTCATCGGCCACGGCGTGGAGAAGGTCCGCCTGACCGGCGGCGAACCGCTGCTGCGCAAGGACATCGAGCAACTGATCGACATGCTGGCGCGGCTGCAGACCCGCGATGGCCGGCCGCTCGACCTGACGCTGACGACCAACGGCTCGATCCTCGCGCGCAAGGCGCGCGCGCTCGCCGATGCGGGGCTGAAGCGGGTCACCGTCTCGCTCGACGGGCTCGACGACGCGGTGTTCCGCCGCATGAACGACGCCGACTTTCCGGTCGCCGCCGTGCTCGACGGCATCGCCGCCGCTTCGGCCGCCGGGCTGGCGCCGGTCAAGGTCAACATGGTAATCAAGCGCGGCGTCAACGAGCACGAGATCCTGCCGATGGCACGCCGCTTCCGGGGCAGCGGCCACGTCCTGCGCTTCATCGAGTTCATGGACGTGGGCAGTTCCAACGGCTGGCGCCTCGACGACGTCGTGCCGTCGCGCGAAGTGCTCCGCCGGATCGATGCCGAGATGCCGATCGAGGCCATCGAGCCGAACTACGCGGGCGAGGTGGCCGAACGCTGGCGCTACCGCGACGGCGGCGGCGAGGTCGGCGTGATCTCCAGCGTCACGCAGGCGTTCTGCCGCGACTGCACGCGGGCTCGCCTGTCGACCGAGGGCCGGCTGTACCTGTGCCTGTTCGCCACCGGCGGCTACGACCTGCGCCGCCCGCTGCGCGAGGGCGCCGACGATGCGCAGATCAGCGAGTCGATCGGCCGCATCTGGCAGGGCCGCGACGACCGCTACTCGGAGCTGCGCACCGACGCCACCGCCGGGCTGCGCAGGATCGAGATGTCCTACATCGGCGGCTGAACGGCCGCCTACTGCGCCATGCACGCGCCCACCCCGGACCACATCACGGGCCTGGTGCTGGCCGGCGGCCGCGCGACGCGCATGGGCGGCATCGACAAAGGTCTGGTCGAGTTCGACGGTCGGGCGCTCATCGAGCGCGCGATCGCCCGCCTGCGGCCGCAGGTCGCCGAGATGCTGATCAGCGCCAACCGGAGCCTCGACCGCTATCGCGCTTTCGGCTTCCCGGTTCTGCTCGATGCGGACGAGGGACTGGAGCCTTTCCCCGGGCCGCTCGCCGGCATGCTGGCCGGACTGCGTGCGGCGCGCACGCCCTGGCTGGCGGTCGTCCCCTGCGATGCGCCGTTCCTGCCGACCGACCTGGTCAGCCGGCTTGCCGATGGCCTGGCCGGAAGCCGCGCGGCGGTGGCCTGCGTCGGCGAGCGGATCGAACCCCTCTTCTGCCTGCTGCACGTCGATCTCGCCGACGATCTGGCAGCGGCACTGGCGCACGGCGAACGCCGGGCCGAGGCGTGGCTGCGCGGCGTCGGCGCAGCGCCGGCGCTCTTCCTCGTTTCGGAGAGCTTCGCCAACCTGAACACGCTGCCGGACCTTCACGCGCACGATGGCCGGCAATGAACTGACGCTGACGCAGGCACTCGACGAGCTCGTGCGCGGTTCGACGCCGATCGACGGCGCGGAAACGGTCGCCGCGCCCGCTGCCGCCGGCCGTGTCCTCGCCGCGGACGTCGCCTCGGCGGTCGATCTGCCGGCCTGCGACAACTCGGCGATGGATGGCTACGCGCTGCGCTTCGACGACCTGCAGCCGGGCCACTGGCTGCACGAAATCGGCCGGGCCTACGCCGGCCACCCCTTCGGCGGACGCGTCGACACCGGAACCTGCGTGCGCATCATGACCGGCGCGCCCTTGCCCGACGGCGCCGACACCGTGGTCATGCTCGAAGACGTTGCCGTCGATGGCGGCACCGTCCGCGTCGGGCGGGCGCCGCCGCGCGGCGCCAACATCCGCCGCCGTGGCGAGCACATCGCCCGTGGCGACATCGCGCTTCCCGCCGGCCGGCACCTTCGTCCCGCCGACGTCGGACTGGCTGCCGCCGTGGGTGCCGCGCGCCTGGCGGTTCGCCGTCGGCTGCGCGTCGGCGTCCTTTCCACCGGCGACGAGCTTGCCGATCCGCCGCAACGGCTGCCGCCCGCCGCGAGCTTCGATGCGAACCGGCCGCTGCTCGCCGCCAGCCTCGACCGTCTCGGCGTCGAAACGCACGATCTCGGCATCTGCAGCGATACGCCGCAGGCGTTTGCGGCGGCGCTCGGCCGCGCCCGCGCGTCAAGGCTCGACGCCCTCATCGCCAGCGGCGGGGCGGCGCAGGGCGACGCCGATGTCGTGCGCGCGGCCCCAGGCGTGCGCTTCCTCGCGTTGAACATCCGGCCCGGGCGCGGCATCGCCGTCGCGCGCATCGACAACGCAGGCACGCCGATGACCCTGCTCGGCCTGCCGGGCAACGCGGTCGCCGCGTTCGTGATGTTCCACCTGCTCGCCCGGCCGCTGCTGCTGCATCTGGCCGGCAGCCGCGCTGCCGTCCCGCTGCACGTGCCGCTGCCGCTGGCCGGCGCGGTGCGCCTGCGCGGCGGGCGCGTCGACTATCGCCGCGCGCGCTTCGTTCGCGATGCTTCGGGGCGCCTTCGGGTGGAACCGTTGCGCGACCAGGGCTCGGCCATGCTGCGCACGGTCACCGATGCCGACGCGCTGATCGCGCTCGGCCCCCAGGAGAACCACGCCGACGGCGACCTGGTCGATACGGTGCCGCTGGCCCTGCTCGACTGACGACCCGCGCCCAGGCCGCCGGCGCCGGCGACCTCAGAACCGCTTCATCAGCTCGAGCACCCGGCGCACGGCCGGGCCATAGGGCGGCATGAACAGGCCCATGCCGTTCAGCCGCGACTGCACGAAGACCGGCGTCATCTTGCTGAAGGTCTCGAAGCCGTGGCGGCCGTGATAATGGCCCATGCCCGAGGGACCGACCCCGCCGAACGGCAGTTCCTCCTGCGCCACGTGCATCAGCGTTTCGTTCACGCACACGCCGCCAGCCTGCAGGTTGTGCAGGGCCCATTGCGTGCGCTTCTCGTCGTCGTCGAACCAGTACAGGGCGAGCGGCTTGGGCCGCGCGTTGATCAGCGCCACCGCGTCCTCGATCCGGTCGTAGGGCAGCAGCGGCAGCAGCGGGCCGAAGATCTCCTCGCGCATCACGTCGAGCGCCGCCGGCGGATCGATCAGCAGCGCCGGCGCCAGGCGATGCGCCGCGTTGTCGCGCGCACGACCCTCGAACAAGGTCTCGATGCGCACCCCGGCCTCGATCGCCTGGTCGAGGTAGCCCGTAAGGCGCGTGTGGTGCCGCGCCGTGATGATCGTGCAGTAGTCGCGATTGCCCAGCCCGCCCGGGTACATCTTGCGTGCCTGCGCCTTGGCCTCGCGGACGAACGGCTTGACCATCTCGCGCGGCAGCATCACGTAGTCGGGCGCCACGCAGGTCTGTCCGGCGTTGAGGAGCTTGCCGGCCAGGATCCGCGTCGCCGCGCGCTGCGCCGGGTACTCGGGCGCGATCACCGCCGGCGACTTGCCGCCTAGTTCGAGCGTGACCGGCGTCAGGTTGGCTGCCGCGGCCGCCATCACCCGCTTGCCCACGGCGGTCGAGCCGGTGAACAGCAGGTGATCGCACGGCAGTTCCGAAAATGCCTGCGCCACGACGGCATCGCCGGTGACCACCGCGGCTTCCTCAGCAGCGAAGTACTTCTCGACCAGCCTCTTGAACAGGGCGGAGAAGCTGGGCGTGAACTCCGACATCTTCACCAGCACGCGGTTGCCGGCGACCAGCGCGCCGACCATCGGGCAGACGGCGAGATACAGCGGGTAGTTCCACGGCACGATGACGCCGACCACGCCGAGCGGTCGCGGCTGGATCTCGGCCCGCGCCGGCAGGAACCACTTCGAGACCCAGACCCGCTCGGGCCTCATCCAGCGCTCGCCGGAACGAAGCGCACTGTTGATCTCGGACAGCGCCGGATACACCTCGGCGATCTGCGTTTCGATCGCCGGCCGGCCGCCGAAATCGGCGTCGATGGTGCGCTCGATCTCGTCCTCGTTGTCGGTCACCAGGCGGCGCAGCCGCTGCAGGCGATCGCGCCGCTCGGGCCACTGCGAATGCGGCTGCTGGGCGAAGGCGGCACGCTGCAGTTCGAACAGCGATTGCAGGTCGGTCGGGGCGTCGTTGGGTTTCATGCCAGCACCCTTTGTCGCAAACTCGGTTCATTGCATGTTAGCCGCGTCGAGTGCCGCGAATGCCGAGCAATCGCACTAACTGCAGGTGGCCTTGCACCCGTTGCCGCCGGCGCCGGCGCTTGCCGCCACGCGGCGGATGCTGCACAGTGCAGCCGCGCGCCTGAGTTCTTCCATGACGATCCTTCATCAACTGCTGGGCATCGGCGTCATGCTCGGGTTGGCCTGGGCGCTGTCCGAGGACCGGCGCGCCGTCCGCTGGCGCCCCGTCGCGGCCGGCATGCTGCTCGCGCTCGCGCTGGCCGCAATGCTGCTGAAGCTGCCGCCGCTCGCCCGCGCGCTGCACTCGCTCAACGCCGTGGTCGACACGCTGAACGCCGCCACACTGGCCGGCACATCTTTCGTGTTCGGCTATCTCGGTGGCGGCGAACCGCCGTTCGCGCCGACCCACCCGCAGGCCGGTTTCATCCTCGCCTTCCAGGCCCTGCCGCTGGTGCTGGTGATCTCGGCCCTGTCGGCCCTGCTCTTCCACTGGCGCGTGATGCCCCTCGTCGTGCACGCCTTCGCCTGGCTGCTGCGGCGCAGCCTCGGCCTCGGCGGCGCGGTCGGGGTATCGGCGGCGGCCAACGTCTTCGTCGGCATGGTCGAGGCGCCGCTGGTGGTCGCGCCTTACCTGGCGCGGCTGTCGCGCGGCGAGCTTTTCATCGTGATGAACTGCGGCATGGCAACGATCGCCGGCACGGTGCTGGTCCTGTACGCGACCTTCCTCGCGCCGGTGGTGCCCAACGCCCTCGGGCACCTGCTGGTGGCGTCGTTCGTGGCCACACCGGTGGCCATCGCCGTGGCGGCATTGATGGTGCCGTCGCCGCCTACCGACGCCGCGGCGATCCGCCTCGAGCGGCAGGACGCCAACGCCGTCGCGGCCGTGACCCGCGGCACGCTGGAAGGACTGACTCTGCTGCTGAACATCGTCGCCATGCTGGTCGTGTTCGTCGCCCTGGTGGCGCTCGGCAATGCCGCGCTCGGGCTGCTGCCGGCGATCGCCGGCGAACCGCTGTCGCTCGAGCGCATCCTCGGCTGGGTGTTCGCGCCGCTGGCCTGGCTGATCGGCATTCCGGCGCACGAGGCCACCGTCGCCGGCAACCTGCTCGGCAAGAAGACGGTCCTGAACGAGTTCATCGCCTACCTCGAGATGGCGCGCCTGCCGGCCGAGCAGTTGTCCGCGCGCAGCCGGCTGCTGCTGACCTACGCGCTGTGCGGCTTCGCCAACTTCGGCAGCCTCGGCATCATGCTCGGCGGCCTCGACGCGCTGCTGCCGCCAGGCCGGCGCGCCGAACTGGCGCAACTCGGCATGAAATCGGTTTTCGCCGGACTGCTGTCGACCTGCCTCACCGCGGCGCTCGTCGGACTGCTGCTGTGACCACGCTGCGCGGACCTCGCGTCACGCTGCGCCCATGGCGGGCAGACGACCTCGAGCCGCTGGCCGCGCTGAACGCCGACCCGCGCGTCATGGAGCACTTTCCGGCGATGCTCACGCGCGACGAGAGCGCGGCGATGATGGCGCGCATGCAGGCCGCCGTCGATGGCCGCGGCTGGGGCAACTGGGCCGTCGATGTCGAGGACCGCTGCGTCGGCTTCGTCGGCCTCTCGATGCCGGCGTTCGAGGCGCACTTCACGCCCTGCACCGAGATCGGCTGGCGGCTCGCCACCGAGGCCTGGGGTCGGGGATACGCGACCGAAGGCGCGCGGCTGGCGCTGGCCTATGGCTTCGCCGTCGTCGGCCTCGCCGAGATCGTCTCCTTCACGACGGCGCGCAATCTGCGCTCGCGGCGGGTGATGGAACGGATCGGCATGAGCCGCCATCCGGCCGACGACTTCGACCATCCGCGCCTCGCCGGCAGCCCGCAGCAACCGCACGTTCTCTTTCGCCTGCCGCGGGCACGCTGGCAGCCGTAGACGACATCGGGGCGGCCATCGCCGCCCCGACGTTGCGGATCGACCGAGCGAACGGCCGACCGTGCGCTACTCGATCTCCTCGTACAGCGGCAGGGTCAGGAACTCGGCGAACGCCTCCTGCGTGCTCATCTGCTCGAAGATCTGCGCCGCCCGGTCGTAGCTGCGCGTGTCGCCACCGACGTCGGCCTTCACCTTGGCGAGTTCCTCGGGAATCAGCGCGCGGACCATCGCCGCGTCGACCTTGCGGCCGTCGTCGAGCACGCCCTTCGGCGAGCGGATCCACTGCCACACCTGCGAGCGGCTGATCTCGGCGGTGGCGGCATCCTCCATCAGGTTGTGGATCGGCACGCAGCCGTTGCCGGCCAGCCACGAGCCGAGGTAGTGAATGCCGACGTTGATGTTCATGCGCAGGCCGGCCTCGGTGATCGGCGTCTCCGGCTGGAAGTTCAGCAGGTCGGCGGCGGCGACGTTGACGTCGTCGCGCTGCTTGCCGATCTGGTTCGGCCGGTCGCCGAGCACCTTGACGAACTCCTCCATCGCGATCGGCACCAGCCCCGGGTGGGCGACCCAGCCGCCGTCGTAGCCGTCGGTCGCGTCGCGCGCCTTGTCGGAGCGCACGCCGGCCAGCGCCTTTTCGTTGGCCTGCGGGTCGTTCTTGATCGGAATCAGCGCGCTCATGCCGCCCATGGCCGGCGCGTTGCGCCGGTGGCAGGTCTTCAGCAGCAGCAGCGCGTAGGCGCGCATGAACGGCGCGGTCATCGTCACCCGGGCGCGGTCGGCGAGGCAGAAGCTGCGGTCGACCTTGAACTTCTTGATGCACGAGAAGATGTAGTCCCAGCGGCCGGCGTTCAGCCCCGCCGAGTGCTCGCGCAGTTCGTACAGGATCTCGTCCATCTCGAACGCGGCGACGATCGTTTCGATCAGCACGGTGGCCTTGACCGTGCCCTGCGCCAGCCCCAGTTCCTTCTGCGTCGCCACGAAGACGTCGTTCCACAGGCGCGCCTCGAGGTGCGACTCCAGCTTCGGCAGGTAGAAATAGGGTCCGGAGCCGCGCGCGACCAGTTCCTTCGCGTTGTGGAACATGAACAGCGCGAAGTCGAAGATGCCGCCCGCGACGCGCTCGCCGTCGACGAAGACGTGCTTCTCGTCGAGGTGCCAGCCGCGCGGCCGCACGAGCAGCGTGGCGACCTTGTCGTTGAGCCGGTAGGTCTTGCCGCCCTGCTCGAGCGCGATGCGGCGACGCACCGCGTCGACCAGGTTGATCTGGCCGGTGATCTGGTTGTCCCAGTTCGGCGAGTTGCTGTCCTCGAAGTCGGTCATGTACGCATCCGCCCCGGAGTTCAGCGCATTGATGATCATCTTGCGCTCGACCGGGCCGGTGATCTCGACCCGCCGGCACAGCAGGTCCCGGGGCACGGGCGCGATCTTCCAGTCGCCGTCGCGGACGTGCTTCGTCGCGGCCAGGAAGTCCGGCCGTTCGCCGGCATCGAGCCTCTTCGCACGCTCGACGCGGCTGGCCAGCAGTTGCCTGCGGCGCGGGTTGAAGCTGCGATGCAGCCTGGCGACCAGCGCCAGTGCCTCCACAGTCAGGATCGCCTCGAAGCCCGGCTTCAGCGGCGCCCGGATCTCGATGCCTTGGGGCAGATTCATTGCGTACTCCTAGTGCTTGCGTTGTTGCAGAAAGAAGTTCACCGCGTCGTCGAGCGAGGCGCCGGTGCCGTCGGGGCGCGTGCCCAGCCGGTCGAGCGGGCTGCCGTTGCGGTTGACCCAGAAGCTGACATACCCATACCACTTGGCGCCGATCGCGTCCCAGCAGTTGCTCGACACCAGCAGCAACTCGTGCGCCGGATGCTTCAGCGCCAGGGGTCCGAGTTCGTAGACCGACGGCGCGGTCTTGTAGGCGTGCACCTGGTCGGCGGAAAGCAGCACGTCGAAGTACTCGGCGATCTGCGCGGCGTGCAGCACGTCCTCGATCAGGCCCGGATCGCCGTTGGAAAGCACGCCGATCGTCGTGCCCGTCTGCTGCAGGCGCTGCAGCGCCGGCACCGCGTCGGCGAAGGGCGACAGCTGCGTGTACTCGTGCATCAGCAGGCCGCGCGCGGCGGCGTCGAGCGGCAGCACCAGCGCCTCGCAGGCGAACTGCAGCGCGTCCTCGGTCACCTGCGTGAACGACGCGTAGCGCGACGACATCGTGCGCAGCCGCGTGTACTCGATCTGCTTCTCGCGCCACAGCTGTGACAGGCGCTGGCCGTGCCCCGGAAACAGCTGGTCGGCGCGCACGCCGACCGAGTGCACGTCGAGCAACGTGCCGAAAACGTCGAACAGGACTGCACGGATCGACATGCGGTCTCCCCTTTTTCTCCGGACTTGTCGACTGATGCGCCGAGTATATTGGTCCCGCGAACGCGGCCGCTGCCGCTGCCGGATCGGCCCCGAGCACTCGCCGGCTTCCCGTGAGATCCGCGCAGCGGGCAAAAAAAAAGAGCCGCGCACTGGCGGCTCGATGGCGTTGTTGCTCTTATTTGCTTTCTCGTTGCAGCGTCGTCTCCTGCTGCCTCACCCTTTGTGCTTCTTCGCGCGCTCGGGCGCCGGACTTCGAAACCGTCGAACGGCGAGCGAGCATACGAACCCTCCGGCGGGCGCTCAAGCTGCACTGCAGCGTAAACGCCCCCGGGGTTCGCCCGATCAGGCCGCTTTCTTCTGCTTGGTCTCGAAGAACTGCTCGTCCTCGGTCGAGCCCTTCAGCGCTGCCGTCGACGCTTCCGACTCGATCGTCGTCGTCACCGCATCGAAGTAGCCGGTGCCGACCTCGCGCTGGTGCTTGACGGCGGTGAAGCCCTTCTCGGCCGCGGCGAACTCCGCCTCCTGAAGCTCGACGAACGCGCTCATCTGGTTGCGTGCGTAGCCGTGGGCGAGGTTGAACATCGAGTAGTTGAGCGAGTGGAAGCCGGCCAGAGTGATGAACTGGAACTTGTAGCCCATCGCGCCGAGTTCCTTCTGGAACTTCGCGATCGTCGCGTCGTCGAGGTTCTTCTTCCAGTTGAAGCTCGGCGAGCAGTTGTAGGCCAGCATCTTTCCGGGGAACTGCTTCTGGATCGCCTCGGCGAACGCCTTGGCGAAAGCTAGATCCGGCTTGCCGGTCTCGCACCAGATGAGGTCCGCATACGGCGCGTAGGCCAGGCCGCGGCTGATCGACTGCTCCAGGCCGTTGCGGGTGCGGAAGAAGCCTTCGACCGTGCGCTCGCCGGTGATGAAGGGCTTGTCGTTCTCGTCGACGTCGGAGGTGACGAGATCGGCCGCCTCGGCGTCGGTGCGCGCCAGCAGCACCGTCGGCACGCCCATCACGTCGGCCGCCAGTCGCGCCGCGATCAGCTTGGCGACCGCCTCGCGGCTCGGCACCAGCACCTTGCCGCCCATGTGGCCGCACTTCTTCACCGACGCCAGCTGGTCCTCGAAGTGCACACCGGCGGCGCCGGCCTCGATCATCGACTTCATCAGTTCGAAGGCGTTGAGCACGCCGCCGAAGCCCGCTTCGGCATCGGCCACGATCGGCGCGAAGTAGTCGATGTAGCCCGCGTCGCCGGGGTTCTTGCCTTCCATCCACTGGATCTGGTCGCAGCGGGTCAGCGCGTTGTTTATCCGGCGCACCACCGTCGGCACCGAGTTGATCGGATACAGCGACTGGTCGGGGTACATCTCGCCGGCCAGGTTGGCGTCGCCGGCAACCTGCCAGCCCGACAGATAGATGGCCTTCAGGCCGGCCTTGACCTGCTGCATCGCCTGGTTGCCGGTCAGCGCGCCCAGCGAATTGACGAAGGGCTCCTCGTTGATCGAGCGCCACAGCCGCTCGGCGCCGCGCTTGGCCAGCGTGTGCTCGGGTTGCACCGAGCCGCGCAGGCGAACGACGTCGTCGGCGGTATAGCCGCGTTTGATCCCTTTCCAGCGCGGGTTTTCGTTCCAATCCTTCTGCAGGCGTTGGGCTTCGAGTTTGCGTGCGGTCATTTTCTTGGATCCTCCGACAGGGTTCGGTTCGAGCTGCTGCCGGCGACGCACCGGCTCAGCATCAACACGAATCGTAGGGTCCCACTTGCGGCGCGGCAAGTCAAATATCTTATATAAGATACCAATTCAACTATTTATTTATCAATAACATATGAGTTTCCTTTCGGAATGCGAAAACAAATCGAACCGGGTGAAATGGGACCTGCTGCAGGACAGCAAACCTCTTTCGCGATGCGAAAAGAGGGTCGGCGTCGTGAAATCGCCGGCGGCTGCAGCCCCGCCTTCCGATCGGCAGACGACGGGCAGCAGCGGGAAGAAACCGCTGCCGGACCGCCCATTCGCGCCCGTCAGGGATGCAGCCGTCGTGCGCAGACCAGCACGCCGTCGCGATCGGCATAGATCCAGTCGCCCGGCCCCACCCGGGCGCCGGCGACGGAAACGACGAGGTCGCGCTGTCCCTCGCCGCGCTTGACCGAGCGACGCGGGTTCACGGCCAGCGCCCGCACGCCGATTGCGCAGCCGTCGATCTCCTCGACGTCGCGCACCGCGCCGAACACCACGACCCCGGCCCAGCCGTTGTCGGCGGCGTTGCGCGCCAGGTTGCCGCCGAGCACGGCGCAGCGCACGCTGCCGCCGGCATCGACGACCAGCACCTGCCCTCCGCCCGGTTCCCTGACCGACTGCGCCAGCACCGAGTTGTCCTCGAACAGCTTGATCGTGCGCGCAGCGCCGCAGAACCGCTCGCGGGCGCCGAAGGCGAGCAGGCCCGGTGCGAGCACCTGCAGCTCGCCGCTGTCGAACAGCGCCTCGTGCGTATCGCACAGATCGGTCGTGGAAGGAAAAGCGTTCATGTCTGCAGTCCCGAACGAGTTGCACGAAGCCGCCGCGTGCCCGTGCCGACCGCCACCGCCAGCAGCAGCGCCGCCACCTGCAGGGCGGCGACGCCGGCCAGCGGAGCGTGGTAACGGCCGGCGTCGAGCAGCGGCCCGAAGACCAGTGGCGCAATCGCCAGACCGATGTCGAGTCCCGAGTAAACGAAGCCGTACACGCGCCCATAGGCGGTGGCGCCGAATTGCGCGGTGGCCGCGCGGCGGACGAGCAGGTCGCGGCTCGGCCCCGCCACGCCGACACCGAAACCGATCAGCGCCATCAGCGGCAGAATGGCAATCGCCGGGGACAGTCCGGAGGCGAGCAGCAGCGCAGTCGATGCCGACACCGCCAGCGCGGGCGCGATCACGGAGTCGCTGTCTTCGAATCGTCCGCCGACGAAGCCGCCGACCACCATGCCGAGCGCGCTGCCCAGCAGGTAGGCGGTGAGCCCCAGGCTCGCCACCGGCAGCGCCAGCGCATAGACGTTGTGCAGGATCGCCGGCGCGTAGTTCTGCAGCACGCCGAACGCGCCCGTTGTGATCAGGAAGAACACAAAGCACAGCCACACCGCGCCGCTGCGCAGGAACGCCAGCGAACCGGCCGGCGGATTCGTCTGCGCCTTTCCCGGCACGGCAACGGCGGCCCGGGCGGCGTCGGCCAGCACGTGCCGGCGCAGCAGTAGGATCGCGAACACCGTGAAGCCGGCCAGCGCCGCCACCAGCGCCGCGCTGCGCCAGTTGCTCGCCGCGGCCAGCCCGGCCATCACCACCGAGCCCGCGGCCCAGCCCAGGTTGCCGGTCAACCCGTGCACCGAGAAGGCATGACCGAGGCGCGCGCCCGACACCTTGCGATTCAACAGGGTGAAGTCGGCCGGATGAAAGATCGAATTGCCGGCTCCCGCCACCGCTGCCGCAGCCAGCAGGCCGGGATAACTGGTCGCAGCGGCCAGCACCAGTCCGGAAAGCGCGAGCGTGCCGACGCCGAACAGCAGCACCGGTCGCGCGCCGACGCGATCGACGACGAACCCGGCCAGCGCCTGGCCGATCCCGCTGACGACGAAGAACACTGTCATCAGGAACCCGGCTTCCGTGTACGACAGCGAGAAGTCCGCCATCAGCCACGGGAACAGCGGCGGCAGCATCAGGTGGAAGAAGTGCGAGGTGCCGTGCGCCAGCCCGATCAGGCCGATCACCTCGGCGTCGTGCCCCCTGCTCGTCTCAATCGACGCTGCGCTCATGGCGGCGACTTTAGCAAAGGGGCAGGGCGCGGATAATGCGCGCGGCTCGCCCGCCGTTCGTTCCGCCCACCGACGATGTCATCGCTCCTGTCCTTGCTGCGCCCTGCCCGGCGCCCGCTGCTGGCTGCCGCGGCCGCCCTGGCGCTGGCCTGGCCTGCACACGCGCGCGAGTTCGTCGACGTTCGCCTGATCGCCTTCAACGACCTGCACGGGCACCTCGAAGCGGGCGACAACAGCATCCCGGTGCCCGATCCGCACGACCCGGCCCAGCGCGTCGCGCTTCGCGTCGGCGGCGTGGCGCACCTGGCCAGCGCCGTTCGCCGCCTGCGCGCCGAGCAGCCGGCCAGCGTGCTGATCTCCAGCGGCGACCTGGTCGGCGCCTCGCCGCTGGTGAGCGCCCTGTTTCGCGACGAGCCGACGATCGAGGTGATGAATGCGCTCGGGCTGGACCTGAACGCCGCCGGCAATCACGAGTTCGACCATGGCGTGGCCGAGCTGCGGCGGCTGATCGCCGGCGGCTGCGCGACCGAACCGCGCGGCGTCGCGGCAAGCTGCGCGGGCGCGGCGAAGACCTACGGCGGCGCGCGCTTTCCGAACATCGCCGCCAACATCGAGGACGCCGCCACCGGCGCGCCGCTGCTGCCGCCGTTCGTGGTGCGCCGGATCGGCGGCGTGCGCGTCGGCTTCATCGGCGCGGTGACCCGCAGCACGCCCGGCATCGTCATGCCCGCCGGCATCCGCGGCTGGCGCTTCACCGCCGAGGCGCCGGCGCTGAACCGCGCCGCGCGGCAACTGCGCGCCGAGGGCGTCAACGCCATCGTCGCGGTGGTGCACGAGGGCGGCGACGTCGACGGCGGTTTCGACGACTGCGAGAACCCGCGCGGGCCGATCTTCGACATCGTGGGCGCGCTCGATACCGCCATCGACGTGGTGCTCAGCGCGCACACCCACCGCGCCTACAACTGCCGGATCGACGGCCGCGTGGTGATCCAGGGCGCTTCGTTCGGCCGCCTGCTGTCGGTGGTCGACCTGCGCATCGATCGCGCCACGGGATTCGTTGCGCGCGAGCAGACGCAGGCGCGCAATGTTCCGGTCGCCAACGGACTGGCCGCCGACGCGGCGCTGAACGCGGCCTGGCCGCCCTACCCGGCCGACCCGGAGGTCGCCGCGGTCGTCGAGCACTACCGCACGCGCGTCGCGCCGCTCGCCGATCGTCCCGTCGGCCGCCTCGCCGCTGCCTTCGAGCGGCTGTCCCCGGACCTGGGCGACTCGCCGGCCGGGCGGCTGATCGCCGACGCGCAGCTCGCGGCCACGCGCGGCAGCGGCGCGCAGATCGCCTTCACCAACACCGGCGGCATCCGCAGCAACCTGCGCCCGCGCGCCGCCGACGGCGTGGTGACCTATGGCGACGTGTTCACGATGCAGCCGTTCGGCAACACGCTGGTGACCATGACGCTGACCGGCGTTCAGCTGAAGGCCCTGCTCGAATCGCAGTGGCGCGGCACCGCGCCGCGGCCGCATTTCCTGCAGCCGTCGTCGACGCTCGTCTACGCCTGGCGCGACGACGCCCCGGCCGGCGCGCGCGTCGTCGAGGACTCGATCGTCGTTGCCGGCAAGCCCTGGCGGCGCGATGCGACATATCGCGTGACCGTCAACAGCTATCTGGCTGCCGGCGGCGACCGCTTCCACGTGTTCCTCGACGGCGCCGAGCGCAGCGGCGGCCCGCTCGACGTGGACGCGCTGGCGCAATACCTGACGCAGCGGTCCGCGCAGGCGCCGCTGGCGGTCGATCCGCAGGCGCGCATCGCCCGGCGCGGCGGCTAGCGCGGGTGAGATAATCCGCGCTGTCGCAAAGCAAGGGTCACTCATGCGTCGCAACCGCCTAATTTCCCGCGCCCGCACCTCCGCATCGGCCAACACGCTGGCCAAGCTGGCGCGCCGGCTCTCGGAGTCGGGCAGTCGGATCGAGGACAAGCTCTGGGAACGGCGCCTGGTCGAGGCAGTCAACGACCGCCTCGCGCGCGGTTTCGCCGACGACATCGAGGCGGCGCTCGAGGACCTGTCGCGCACGCAGGCGCGCGCCTACGACGATCTCGCCGACCTGGCCGAGTCCTGCGCCGAGAGCGCCACCGTCGAGATCGACGGCAAACCGCACGACGCGCTGCTGCTCACAGTGCCGCTGCTGGCGTGGTCGCGCTACCGGCTGCCGGTGACCTCGCTATCCCCGACGCTCGTCGATGCGATCGGGGCGCAGATCGCCGGGCACCTGGCCGCGCGCGACACGCGCATCGCGGTCGCCGACTACCTCTACTCGATCGACCAGCTGCCGGAGTCGTTCGGCGAGGTCTACGACAGCGGGCAGAAGCTGTTCGAGGCCTGCGTCGCCGGGGCGCGCATGAAGGTCGACGGCAAGAGCCTGCGCGAGCCGGTGATGATGCTGGCCGACACGCGCTACGTGCTGGCCGCGATCGTCGCGCCGCAGGGCGCACCGCTTTACCACTGGCAGGAGACCGGCGTCGATCCGGATGCCAAGACGGCGGCTCTGACCACGTTCCGCGAGCAGGTCGGCGCGGCACTGGCGCCGGTGATGACCGGCTGCCGTTACCGGGTGCTGGCGCCGAACGCGTTCCACGCCGCGCTGCGCCAGGCCGACCGCGAACTGCGTGAGTTCTCGCTCGAAGCGGCCGTGTCGTACCTGAAGCTCGCCTACGACATGGAGCCCGCCTCGCTGCAGGCGACCTTCGCCGCCTTCGAGGACAAGCGCGTCGAGGAAATCCGCGTCGCCATCGGCGCCGCCGGCAACGACGACGCGGTGATCGAGGGCGTCGTCTGGCCGCTGCTCGGCGACGAGGAGGACCGCGCGCAGGAGGAAATCGACGGCGCGCTGCGCCGCCTCGGCGTGAACAAGGTCACCGCGCACGCGCACCGCTTTCCGCTCGAGTACTGCGACGACTGCGGCGCGCCGATGTTCCCCAACCCGGCCGGCCACGCCGTGCACGCCGAGCCGCCGGAGGGCGTCGAGGAGCAGCAGGCGGCGCCGCTGCACTAGCTCTCCCGCGTCGACGGCGGCACCTGCCCGGACGGTTGCCATCGTCGGCCGGCTCGGCAGGCTCTCGCGCCGCGCGCCGATTGCCGCATCATTCCGCGTCGCCCGAACCCCTCAGCGAGTGCAAGCGTGCCGACCAGCGATGACCGACGCCGCGACGCTTTGTCGCCGGATCCCGTTCGCCGGCGCCTGCTGCGCGCCGCCGGCATTGCCTGCCTCGCCCTGCGCAGCGCCGCTGCGCCAGCCGCGGAGCCCGAACGTTCGCCGCGCGCCGGACGCATCATTGTCCCGTTTCCCGCCGGCGGTCCCACCGATGCCTCGGCGCGGCTGATCGCCGCGATGCTCTCGCCGCGCCTGGGACGCACCTACGTGGTCGAGAACCTGGCCGGCGCAGGCGGCGCCATCGGCATGAAGGCCGGTGAGAGCGCGCCAGCGGACGGCTCGACGCTGACGGTCGGCACCCTGCATACCCTCGTGCTCACTCCCCTCCTGCAGGCGCTGCCGCCACCGCCCCTGCGCGAAGCTTGGGCGCCGATCGGTCTTCTGTCGATGCTGCCTCACGTGCTCGTCGTCAGGGCGGAACTGCCCGTCTCGACGGTCGCGCAACTCGTCGACCTGGCGCAGCGCGAACCCGGCCGGGTTTCATTCGGCTCTGTCGGCGAGGGCAGCACGCTGCACCTGGCGACCGAGATCTTCTCGGGCCGGGCGCGGATCCAGCTGCTGCACGTCCCGTTTTCCGGAACCGCGCCGGCGCTCCAGGCCGTCTTGGGAGGACACGTCGACCTCATGTTCTGCGACCTTCCGACGGCCACGCCGGCAATACGCTCGGCGCGAGTGCGTGCCATCGCCATCGCCGCGGCGGCGCGCTGGCCCGCCTTGCCGGATCTGCCGACACTCGCCGAGGCGGGCGTCAGCGGCGCCGAGGTTTCCTCCTGGAACGGGCTGCTCGCGCCTGCGCGAACGCCGGGCGAGACGATCGGGCGCCTGGAGGCCGAGGTCTCTCTCATCACGGCATCCGAGGACTACCGTGCGCGCCAGCGCGAATCCGGCGCGCTTGCGCCGCCACCTGGCGCACAGGCTTTCGCCGAGCTGATCGCCGCGGAACGGCTCCGCTGGGCGGAGGCGATCCGCTCCGCCGGCGTGCGGAGAAAGGCGTGAAATCAACCACCTCCGGTCGGGTGCGCCTGCTGCTGATGAGCGTCGGCAGTCTCGTCGGCACCAACGTCATCGAGTGCCTCGATGCGATCGGCCGGGAGAAGTTCGAACTGATCGGCCTCAACTCGGAGACCGAGGCCGCGAACAATTTCCGCATGGACGTCTGCTACCTGTCGCCGCGGGCAACCGAGCGCGCCGCGCTGCTTGCCCTGCTCGACCGGCTGGTCGATACGCACGCTCCCGACCTGATCATTCCCCTGCGCGACGACGACGTGGTCGTGCTGTCCCATTGGGCGCAGGGTCGATCGAATGCACGGGCGCTGGTCGGGAACCCTGCGATCGCGGAGGCAATTCGCGACAAATGGGCGAGCTACGAGTGGGCGACGAAGAGCGGCCTGCCTTTCGCCCGCAGCGCGATCGACCCGGCCGCCGCTGCACGTCTTCGCGACGAGGCCGGCTTTCCGCTCGTTGCCAAGCCGAGGGACGGCTTCGGCTCCAACGGCGTCCGCATGCTGCTGAACGACGATCACCTGCAGGCCGTGCTGGCCGCCGGCAACTACATCGTGCAGGAGTGTCTGGATCCGCCCAGGATCCTGACCGCCGAGGACCTGCGGCACGGGTTCCCCTTCTGGTTCGCGCCCGTTCAGGTCGCCAACCCGTCGACGCTCTGCCTGCTCGATGAAGGCGGCTGCGAGTTTCTCGCGGCGTGGGTCAGTGAGGCGCGCTGCGGCGCGGCGCTGCGCACCGTGCTGATCGATGCGCCGCCGCTGCAGCGGCTCGCCATGGACTTTGCGCAAGCGGCGTGGCGCGAAGGATGGCGCGGCCTGCTCAACCTGCAGACGCGGATCGATTCCGCTGGCCGCTTCGTTCCGATCGAGCTCGCCGGCCGGTTCATCGGATCGACGGCTGCGCTGCATGCCCTGGGCGCGCCGGTCGTTGGCACGGTGCTGCAGCGCTTCATCCCCGCACTGGATCCGGGCCCGACAAGCCCGCCGCAGCCAGGAGCAGCCGCGCTGAAGCAGGTCGTCACCTACAGCGTCCCGCCCGGATACCGGGCGACGCTCGAGCGGTCCGGCATCTGGCGGCCTCCCCGCTGAAGGGCCACCTCCTCGGCAACGGTGAGCTCGAGACCGGCACGCAGCGCCGTCGCGGCCTGTCTCAGTGCACCGTCCTTTCGAACGTGAACTTGCCGCCGCGGAAGTCCACCGGCACGATGTCCTTCGGCCCGAAGCGACCTTCGAGCACCCGCTTCGCGATCGGATTCTCGATCTGCTGCTGGATCGCCCGCTTCAGCGGTCGGGCGCCGTAGACCGCATCGAAGCCGACCTTGGCGATCTCCGCCAGCGCCGCATCCGACACCTCGAGCTTCATCTCCTGCTGCGCCAGCCGCTGCTCGAGCCGCCTGAGCTGGATCTTGGCGATCGAGGCGATGTGCTGCCGGTCGAGCGCGTGGAACACCACGATCTCGTCGATGCGGTTGACGAACTCGGGGCGGAAGTTGCGCCGAACCTCGCCCATCACCGCTTCCTTGATCAGGTCGTAGTCCTCGCCAGCCATGCGCTGGATGTCGTGCGAGCCCAGGTTGCTGGTCATCACCAGCACGGTGTTCTTGAAGTCGACCGTGCGGCCCTGGCCGTCGGTCATGCGGCCGTCGTCGAGCACCTGCAGCAGCACGTTG
>Ga0209254_10001364_pt1 | contig 21745 bp, 16 predicted proteins | sample FrelakmetDIP11DI_FD_187148 | JGI IMG/M metagenome (GOLD analysis project Ga0209254, IMG submission 187148) | Freshwater lake sediment microbial communities from the University of Notre Dame, USA, for methane emissions studies - DIP11 DI (SPAdes)... | ecosystem: Environmental > Aquatic >...
TATCTCAAAAACTTGAGCAAGTTCAATTCCCTTAGTCGCCTCGATGGGGAGCTATTGTGTGACCAGCCCGGATTACGCTCAAATGGGGATCTCCGAAACTTCCGGCTCAGAACAACCACATTACGGCCTGGGTTGCCAGGTATAACAACGGCGCCGAGAAAATGCTCAAAAACACCACACCCAGGGCTGCTCCAAAAGCAGTCAGCTGCAGCCAGGGCTCTCGGTGAACTTCGGGCTCGCCCTCTTTCATATACATAATTACGATCACTCGTAAATAGTAGTATGCCGAGATCAGTGAGGTTAACACGCCAATTATTGCTAATCCAATGTAACCGCCTTCAATAACAGTGCGGAACAAATAGAATTTTCCTACAAAACCCAGGGTGGGTGGAACGCCGGTAAAGGACAGCATGCCTACCGTCATTACCGCTGCCAGCGCCGGGTATTTGCGACCCAACCCGGCATAATCCTCCAGCTCCAGGCCGCGTTCCTCTACCTTCTCCAGAGCGATCACCACCGCCCAGGCCGCAAAATTGGTAAAGGCGTATGCCACCAGGTAGAATAAGGCAGAAGCTACCGTGTTCGCCGAGACATTTTGCTGCCCATATGGCACCAACGCCATCAGGATATAACCGGCGTGAGCGATGCTGGAATATGCCAGCATTCTCTTAATATTCTTTTGCGCGATCGCCACGATATTCCCCAGGATCATGGTGAGCGCCGCCAGCGCCCACAGCACCGGCGTTAAGTTAGCAGAAATGGCAGGAAATGCCAGGATGAAGACGCGCAGTAAAGCAGCAAAGCCCGCCGCTTTCGCGCCCACCGCCATAAATGCCGTCACTGAAGATGGCGCGCCATGGTAAACATCCGGCGTCCACATATGGAAGGGCACCACCGCCACTTTGAAACCCAATCCCACCAGGATCAGGCCCGCCCCAGCCAGCAACAGCACCGGGCTTTGGGAACCGGACTGCACCGCCGCAAAAATTTTGGGTAAAGCGGTCGAACCGGTTGCGCCATACACCAACGCCGTACCATACACAAAGAAGCCCGACGAAAAAGCGCCCAGCAAGAAATACTTGATCGCCGCTTCCTCCGAGCTTAGGCGCGGCACAGCGATCCCTGCCAGCACGTACAGCGGGATAGAGAGCAGCTCCAGCGCCAGGAAGATTACAATCAAATCGGCTGCCATGCACATCAAGATCATCCCGCTGAGCGAAAACATCAGCAAGACATAATATTCGCTGTGCCCGATCGACATGCGCTTTAAATAATCGTATGAGAGCGCGATCCCCGCTAATCCGCTGACCAGCAACAACATGCTCAAGAAATTGGCAAAGTCATCCGCTACGATCATACCCCCGAAACCAACCATGGGTTTTCCGAACCTGGAGAGCACAAACCCAGCCGCAACCAGCAAACCCAGCGCCGCCAGCAGAGCCGTCCAGCCTTTACGCTCCTTGGGGATCGCCAGATCGACCAGCAAGAGCACACACGCCCAACCCACTAGGACTATCAGAGGCAGTACCGCCCCCAGGGAAACCAGAAGGTCGCTCGTCATAACCATACTCCTGTCATGCCAGGGCACGCTCTCACGGGATCATCGCCACTGACGCAGCCTGAATAGCTTTTACCAGATTGTCCACCGTCGGACCCATCAGCATGAAGAAAGGTTTTGGATACAGGCCAATCCAGAAGATCAGGATGATCAGTGGGACCAGTGTCACGATCTCGCGCCAGTTCAAATCCTTCAAACTTCGGTTTTCATCTTTCGTCACCGGTCCCAGGAACAGCTTCTGGAACATGAGCAGGATATAGACCGCCGCCAGGATTACGCCGATGGCTGCCAGTGCTGCAAACCAATAAGTGCCATACGAACCGTCTGGTTGCCCAGCTCCCCAGGCCCCGAGCAAGATGGTAAACTCGCCCACAAAGCCGTTCAAACCAGGCAACCCCATCGAAGAGAGCGCCACAATCAGGGTCAGCACCCCATAGATGGGCATGATCTTCCACAACCCACCGAAGGCATCGATATCACGCGTATGTCGCCGCTCATAGATCATCCCTACAATGAGAAACAACGCACCCGTGCTCAGACCGTGGTTGACCATCTGCAAGATGCCGCCCTGGATGCCCTGTGAGTTCAATGCAAACAAACCTAACATGACAAACCCCAGGTGGCTCACAGATGAATAAGCGACCAGTTTCTTTACATCCTTTTGGGCATACGAGACCGCCGCGCCATACAAGATGCCGATCACAGCCAGAGCCGCCATCCAGGGCGCCAGCTTCACCGCCGCGTACGGGAAAAGCGGCAGGTTGAAGCGTAGAAAACCATACGTGCCCATCTTCAGCAAGACGCCTGCCAGGATCACCGAACCGGCAGTTGGCGCTTCAACGTGCGCATCCGGCAACCAGGAGTGCAGCGGCCACATCGGCACTTTGATTGCAAAAGCGGCTGCGAAAGCCAGGAAGAGCCAGATCTGTAAATTACCCGGGATACCGCCTAGAGCAAGCAGCGTTGGCATCTGGAAACTGCCCTGGTGGATGCCCAGCCACAAGATCGCCAGCAGCATCAAGATCGAACCGGCCATCGTGTACAGGAAGAACTTAACCGCCGCGTACATCCGCCTCGATCCGCCCCAAATGCCGATCAGGAAATACATCGGGATCAGCGTGAACTCCCAGAAGACATAGAACAGGAACAGGTCCTGCGCCAGGAAGACGCCCACCATGCCGATCTCGAGCAGCAGGAAGAAGATCATAAAATCCTTCACGCGCTCCTCGACCGCAGTCCAGGTCGAAAAGATAGAGATCGGCGCCAGCAGGGTGGTCAAAAGCAACAGCAGGATGCTCAGCCCGTCCACTCCCAGGAAATAGTGAATTTCCCAGCCTGCGACTGGTATCCAGGGTACATCCACCACCAGTTGCAGGTCGGGGTTGGATGGATTGAACTGGGCTAGCACCGCCAGGGAAATGCCAAAGGTGACCAATGTAGCAACCAGCGCTACCCAGCGGGCCGCGTTCTTCTGTTCTGGACGCAGGAAAAGCAACACCAGCACGCCCACTAGCGGGAAGAATGTGACCAGGGTCAAAGGATGCAGAAGATAGATCATGACTTCTCCTCCAGGTTCCTCTCCCTTATCCCTTTCTGACGACCTTGATAAAAACCGGGATCGACCAGTGAGACAAGGGACAAGAACAGAATTACTTCAGCGGATTACCCGCCAGGATCAGATATCCAAGAATAATGACTACGCCCAGAAAGATGAACAGGGCATAATTGCGCACATAACCCGTCTGGACCCGGCGTAGCGAACCGGCGGAGCGTTGGGCCAGCGTGCCCAGGCCATTGGCGATACCGTCGATGATGCCCAGGTCGATCTGCACCGCCAGCAAACGGGTGAGCAGGTTATACCCACCTGCCAGCACTTTGTCATGGAACCAGTCGTGCCAGAAGCGCCAGTCGACCACGTCGGCCAGGAAACGTGACAGTGAAATGTAGGGATTGAGGATCACAGTCCAGTACAGCTCATCGACCCAGTATTTGTTTTTCAATACCTCAAAAACCGGTCCGATATACACCCGCAGCGGATCATCCTTGCGTTTGGCAGCCGGCATTGCCCAAAACGCCTCATAGCGCCTGGGGTTATACAGCCACCAACCCAGAAAGATCGCCAAAAGAGCTAATATCGTGCTGATCACCGCAACCAATAGCACAAACTCACCCTCGTGGAGGGTATTCTTCAAAGTATGTTCAAGCCACATGCCAAACGTTTTCAAGGAAGGGAAATTCAGCAATCCGCCCAACACAGACAGACCTGCCAGGACCATCAACGGAACGGTCATGACCGCCGGGCTTTCTTGTGCATGTTCCGCGGCCACGCTGCGCGGCTTGCCGAAAAAGACCATCAATACCTGGCGCGTCATATAAAAGGCGGTGAAGATCGCCGCCAGCGTCAGCAGGATATAAGCCGTGAAGTTCAATGAACTCGCCTCAGCCAGGATTTCATCCTTAGACCAGAAACCCGCCAGCGGTGGCACGCCTGTCAGCGCGATCGCGCCGATCAGATAAACCCAATAGGTCACCTTCATGGTCCGCCGGACGCCGCCCATATTGCGCATTTCTTGCGGATCAAAATCGTGACCTTGCGTTTTGAGCTGTTTCTTCAACTTCGCATCGTGTTCCACATGATGCTGACCACGTTCCAACCCCTGGATCACTGAGCCGGCCGAGAGGAACAACAGGGCTTTGAAGAAAGCATGCGTCACCAGGTGGAACATGCCCGCCACGAAGGCGCCCATCGCCACTGCCGAGACCATGAAACCCAATTGGCTGATGGTGGAATACGCCAATACTTTCTTGATATCGAACTGGCCGACTGCAATCGTGGCAGCAAACAGCGCCGTTGCCGCCCCGACAATCGCCAAAAAATTCTGCGCTTGCGGTGCCAACACATACAGAGACGCCGAACGCGTGATCAGGTATACGCCTGCTGTCACCATGGTTGCCGCATGGATCAGGGCCGAGACTGGTGTGGGACCCGCCATCGCGTCCGGAAGCCAGACGTACAACGGGAGCTGCGCTGATTTACCTGCCACACCCACAAACATTAAGACCGTGATCATCAGTATCACACCCGGCACAGCAGAGGCCACCTGCGGCGCTGCTTCGAACACCGTCCGGAAATCCAACGAGCCGAAAGTCCAGAATATCGTAAAGATCGCCAGCAGCAGACCAAAGTCGCCCACCCGGTTGACCACCATGGCTTTCTTGGCAGCCAGGGCATTGCCAATCCCGTCTTTACCTTTTTCATACCAGAAGCCGATTAGCAGGTAAGAGCACAACCCGACGCCCTCCCAGCCAACGAAGAGCACCAAATAGTTGTTGCCGCTGACCAGGATCATCATCATGGCGATGAACAGGTTCATGAAAACGAAGAACCGGCGGAAGCGCTTGGGATCGCCGTTGTGGCGCACATCCTCGTGCATATACCCGATCGCATAGATGTGGATCAGCATACCCACGCCCGATACGACCAGCATCATCACCACCGACAGCGTATCCACCTGGAGCGCCCAACGTACCTGCAAACTCCCAACGGTGATCCAATCAGCCAGCGGGACAACCACCCCTTCGGGTTCGCTGAGCAAGGAAATCGCCTGCAGTATGGAGACCACAAATGCCAGTCCTACCGCCGCGCTGGCAATCCAGCCGACTATCTTCTCCCCCGCCTTACTCTTGTCCAGGAACCACCCGCCGAAAAACATGTTGATCAGCAGACCAATCACCGGCAAAAAGACGATCCACGGCGCCAGGTGGAAGAATTGCGGGCCTTGTGAAATGGATTCCTCTAAAAAGAGCATAATCAATCCTCTCCCGATCTCAGATCCCAGAGCCTAAATCCAAGATCAGAAATCACAAATCTTAAATCCATTCATCCTTGCAAACTGTTCATCTGATCGATGTTGATGTTGTGCTTGGTCCGGAAAATTTCGACTATCAGCGCCAGACCAACCGCAACCTCACAGGCCGCCACCGCGATAACAAAAAAAACAATAATCTGACCGTCCATAGAATTGGCAGCCCGGGCGAACGCTACAAACGCCAGGTTAGCGGCATTCAGCATCAGTTCTACCGACATGAAAATCACGATCGCATTCCGGCGAATCAGCACCCCAAGCGCCCCCAGCGTGAATAATACGACCGATAAACCTATGTAATATTGGACAGGTAACATACGCTCTCCTCCACGACTATTCCGCCGGGTCTAGCCATCTTGTTTCCGTTTCTTGGTCAGCACGATCGCGCCAACCATGGCAGCCAGCAGCAAAATAGAGATTATTTCAAAGGGCAACAGATAGGTACTAAAGAGTAAATCGCCGATTGCCTCCGGCGTGCCAAAGCCAGATGAGGCAGCGATAGCTTCCGTTGCCGGTCCAGAACGGAAAAGGATCACATAGATCGCCTCGACCAGCAAGATCCCACCCAGCACGAAAGCTGCCGGTCGCTGCCAGGGTAATACCGGACCTGTGCTCAACCGCTCCGCACCCAGCAGCATGATCACAAACAGGAACAGGATCATAATCGCCCCGGCATAGACTGTAATTTGTAACAATGCAATAAAGGGCGCCGCCAACAATACAAAGAATATCGACACGGTGACAAAGTTTAGGATCAGATTCAAGGCTGCATAGACAGCATTTTTGCTCAGCAACAGGCCGACTGCAGAGGCAACCGCCACCAAAGCCAGGCCAAAGAACACAATTAAATTAACCATCATATGCCAACTCCATTGCGCAAATCCGCCCGAACAGACAGACCGTCATCCCATCGAAGCATTTCCCGCCCACCCGTGAGGCTAAACATGGCCCTCAATCCGTAGCATCCTTCATGACCGGCACCGAGCGGGTAAATTCTCCCGGCTCCACCTTTTGCGGGGTGGGCTTACCGCCCTCCATTACTGGCTCGAGCAGCAACTCCTTGCCATAGATCGAGCTGCGCCGGTCGGTGAATGAAAGCTCGTAATTATCACCCAGCACGATCGCTTCGGTCGGGCAGGCGTCTTCACAGAAACCGCAGAAAATGCAGCGCATAAAGTTGATCTCGTACACACTGGCATACCGCTCTCCAGGCGAGTAGCGCTCATCGTCCGTATTATCCGCCGCTTCGACGAAGATCGCATCCGCCGGGCAGGCAGCCGCGCATAGCGCACACCCGATACACTTCTCCAGGCCGTTCTCATAGCGCTTGAGCGTATGGCGGCCTTTGAAGCGCGTCCGGACCGGACGCTTCTGTTCTGGATATTGAATCGTGACTGGCTTCGACACCATTTCCCGCAGCGTCGTCGCCAGACCACGTGCTATTTCCCATGCAAACATCTCATACCTCCAGAGTCAAGTTATTGATCTCTGAACCGGAAACACCACTAACCTACCATGCCAAATACGAACATGAATACTGCGGTTAAGAACACACTCGCCAGGGCGAGTGGCAATAAAATCTTCCAACCTAAAGCCATAAGCTGGTCGTAACGCACGCGCGGCAGTGTGGCTCGCACCCAGATAATGCCGTACATCAGCAGAACCACCTTTCCCAACAAAACTACCGGACCCAACCAGGGCCACTGATCGGTAAGAAACGGGAAATGATAGCCGCCCAAAAAGAGCGTGGCGGCGATGACGCTGACCACGATCATCTTGGTATATTCGGTCAGCATGAACAGCGCAAATTTCATCCCCGAATACTCGACGTGGTAACCGGCAGTCAGCTCCTGCTCCGCCTCGGGCATATCGAAGGGCGGGCGGTTGATCTCCGCCAGTGCTGCGATCAGGTAGACGATAAAACCGACCGGACACCATAACGCAAACCACCCGATTTTGCTCTGCGTCTCGACGATCTGCCCCAGGCTCATCGAACCGGCTATCATTATCGGGCCAACGAAAGCCAGCCCGAGCGCCAGCTCGTAGCTGATCATTTGCGCCGTGGAACGAATACCACCCATGGTGGCGTACTTGTTGTTGGATGACCAGCCCGCCAGCACAATCCCATACACTGAAATGGACGTGATCGAGGCGATATAAAGGATACCGACGTTCAGATTCCCGGCAATCGATAGGTCGATCGAGCGCCCAAAAAGCTGGACAGTCCCCAGCGGCACTACCGCCAGGATAATCCATGCTGGCACAGCCGTGATGATCGGCGCCAGGGTGAAGATCAGCTTATCCGCCTGAGCCGGAACCAACTCTTCTTTAAAGATCAGCTTGACCCCATCCGCTACCGGTTGCAGCAAGCCAAATGGTCCGGCCCGGTTCGGTCCATAACGGGACTGGAACCTCGCCAGGAATTTCCGTTCCATATAGGTGGTGTAGGCGAAGCCGGTCAACAAGACCACTATCATGATCAGGGCTTTGACGATCCATTCAATCCAGGTTCCAAGATCCATGACAAACCTCTATCAGTTGGCCGGTTTAATTTCTACTACGGTCGGGTTGCTGATGGGCAGGTCAAAACTGCGCGGCATCAGCGCCACCCGTTCAGGAAGCTGCTCATCCAGCCAGGCGCGGATCACAACGCTCTGGTTCGACTCGCTGAAAGTCACGCGCACCATTGAGCCATCCGTCACTTTAAGCAGGTTGGCATCCGGTATATTCAACACCACGTACGGCTCACCGCTCCGCTTCTGCAACAATTTGGCCGACAGCATCGTCGCCCCACAATCATACAGGCGTGCGATCGGGAATGCCATCAGTCCCAGCTTAGGCAGCTTGAATTCGAGCAACTTTGGCCAGGTCAACCTCGGCTGCCCATTCTTTGTCTCCAGTTGCGCGCCCAGACCCTGGCTGTTTTCGTAGCTGGTTCCTCCATAATACAGGTCCGAGCGGCCGATAATTGGCCACTGCTCGTGCACCTCAGTCAGTTTCTGGTAAGTCAGCCCTTCAAATGCCGGCCAGGCCGCACCAATCTGGGCAAATACTGCCGCCGCATTGGTGTACAGCATGCCGTCCAACCCCAGGCGAGCAGCCAGCCTTGCCGGGATGGCAAAATCTGCCTGCGGTCCTTGTAGCTCCGGCTGGCTGGCAGTCAGTACCGAGGCGCGGCGTGTGCTGGCGACCTCCATTTTGGACGGCACCAGGCTGGTCGCCGGCAACACCGGATAAAAGCGCTGCACGCGCCGCTCACCGGAGGTATAGCTGCCCTCGCGCTCCAGCCAGGACTGTACTGGCAGCACCACATCCGCCAGCCGCGCAGTCTGCGACAGATACAGTTCTTGCACCACCACAAATTTCTGCGCGCCGAAGACCGCCTGAAAAGCCAGGTCGTCGCTGGTCGGATCGGCCGCCGCAATATAGAGCGCTTCAGCCTCTTGCATCTCGGCCAGCAAATCGGCGCTCGGTTTCCAACCCATTTCCCAGGCGCCCTGGTCATTCGCTCGCGGCCAGACGCCCAACAGTCCATTGTTCGCCCGGCCGGTGTGATTGGTAGCGATCAGCAGGTCGGCGCAGGCTTGTGCCAGCGCTTCTGATTCTGCCAATCCCATGCTCTCGCTCCCGAAAATCACCACGGCATCTTGAGCATCTGCAAAGGCTTTGGACGCTGTTCCCAGATCGGGGTTACGCCCCAATTCCAGCAACGATTCAGGCAGGTCGGGACGCTTCTGCGAAAGCGCGTTGAGCATGGTCAGCACCGCCCCAGCCGCTGAACCGAAAGGATAGCGGAAAGAATATCGCGCCGCTCTATCCAGCTTGGTGCGGCGCGGGTTCAAAACGATCAACCTCGCCCCACGTTCGGCAGCCTGCTTCACACGCAGCCACCACACCGGCGCCTCTTCTTCTAAGTCGCAACCTACCACCAGGATGGCATTATCTTTGCCCATATCGCCAAAGTTCGTTCCTGGCGTGAAGCCAATCTGGGTGGTCAGCTCGCCGCCTGCCATATAGGAGTAGAGAGCCGTCTTACCACCCAGCGCCAGCGTGAACTTGCGCAGGTTGAACAGGTCCTCATTCGCCAAACGCCCGCCAGCCAGGGTTAATAAGCCTTTGCCGGCGCTCTGGAAGCGTTCTGCTACCAGATCCAGTGCCTCATCCCAGGTAGCTTGTACCAGCTCGCCGTTCTTACGCACCAGCGGTTGGGTCAGCCTTTCAGGGCTTTGCTCGCCGAAATGATAGCCAAAACGTCCTTTATCGCAGATCCAAATCTCGTTCACCGCCTCATTCTGGCGCGGCATCACCCGCTTGATCACCCAGTTACCGCCTGAAACTGCCTCACGGCGGATATTCATCGTCAGGTTGCAGCCCACCGGGCACTGGTTGCATATCGAAGGAGCTGAAGATAACTCCCAGGGGCGCGCCCGGAAGCGGAAATCCGCCGTAGTCAGCGCGCCGACCGGGCAGATGTCGGTCGTATTGCCCGACCAGTAAGAATTAAAGCCTGGCTCAGAATAGGTCACAATCTCCAGCGAGCGCCCGCGGTTGAAAAACCCGATCACCGGATCACCAGCGATCCTCTCCTGGAAGCGTACGCAGCGCGCGCACTGGATGCAGCGTTCCCGGTCCAGAAAGATCAAATCGCCCAGCGGGACATGCTTGGACAGGTGCTTCTTATCATCATACAGGTAGCGGCTTTCGCCGGGGCCAAAGCCCATCGTCAGGTTCTGTAACGGGCACTCGCCGCCCTTGTCACAGATCGGGCAATCCAATGGGTGCGAGGTCAGCAGGAACTCCAGGATGTCTTTACGTCCCGCCTTCGCCTTATCGGTCAAGCCCAGCACTACCATGCCCTGTGAGACCGGTGTGGTACAGGCGGTTTCCAGCTTGGCGCCAAACTGTATCTTGGGCGTCCCATCCTCCTGTAGTACCGGCTGCCCGCTGGTGCGGTCGATGACCGGTCGCCCAATCTCTACCAGGCACATGCGGCACATCCCTACCGGCTCCATCTTCGGATGGTAGCAAAATACCGGGATATCCACGCCGGCCCGCTTGGCAGCCTCAACCACCACTGTCCCTTCGGGCGCTTCTACTTGGATACCGTCAATCGTCAAAGTGACTAACTTTGCCATAGTCGTCCTTAGTCCCTAGTCGCCAGTGGCGGTCTGGGGTTCACCAGCCGCAACCTCAAAATCGTTCTGGAACCGCTCAATCCCCGACATCACTGCTTCAATCGAGAATTCTCCCAACGCGCACAGGCACTTGTTGCGCACCTGGCTGGCTACGTCATACAATAATTTCACGTCTTCAGGTGCAGGCGCACCAGAGACCGCCGTCTGGCGAGCCATCCGCTCGGTGATGTGCGACATCCAGAAGGTGCCTTCCCGGCAGGGGGTGCACTTGCCGCACGACTCGTGCCGGAAGAAGTGCATGGTCTTATTGATCAGCCACGGGATGCTGACCGTGTCATCGATCACAATCACCGAAGCGCTGCCCAACTGGGCGCCTAAATTCGGAACGCTCTCGTAATCCATCGGCGTATCTAACGCCTGTTCATTCGCTACAATCAACGATGAGCTGGCGCCCGCCGCCATAATCGCCTTGATCGCATGCCCTTCTGGGATGCCGCCGCCATGCTCGAAAATCAGTTGGCGGAAAGTCGATCCCAACGGTAGCTCATAGTTGCCGGGCTTTATCACACAACCCGAAAGAGAAAAGACTTTCACACCCGGGCTTTTTTCGGTCCCTATCGAACGGTACCATTCGGCGCCGCGTTCGATGATCAACGGCAGGTTCGTCAGGGTCTCCACATTATTCACCACAGTCGGCTTGCCGAACAGGCCATATGCGGGCGGGAAAGGCGGTCTCAAGCGCGGCTGGCCTAGCTTGCCCTCGATCGATTCCAGTAGAGCCGTCTCTTCACCACAGATGTACGCCCCCGCTCCCAGGTGTGTAAAAATACGCAAGGAATAGGCCGTGCCAAATAATTTGTCGCCCATCAGCCCGGCAGCTTCCATCGCGGCGATATGCCGGTCCAGGCGCGCTGCCAGCTCCCAAAACTCACCCCGCAGGTAAACATAAGCGGCTTTCGCCTGCACCGCATAGGCACAGATCGCCACACCTTCCAGGAACTGGTACGGGTTCCCTTCCATGATCTCGCGGTCTTTGAAGGTACCCGGCTCTGATTCATCCGCGTTTGCCACCACGTAATGCGGCCAGTTCTTATTGTCCATAAATGACCATTTCACCCCCGTCGGGAAACCTGCGCCGCCGCGACCGCGTAACCCAGACGCTTTGACCACCTCGGTCACTTCGCCGGGTTGCATTTTAGTCACAACCTTCTCGAAAGCCTTGAAACCATCCTGCTGGCGATAGACTTCCAAATTGTCCAGATCGGGAATCTCCCGGTGGCGCAGCAAGACATATCCGTTATGAGCCATGTCCTTCCCTCCCTCGCTCGAGCGGTGATTTAAACCGCCGTGCTGCGTCTGCCCGGAGTTGTTCGATCAATGCCAGCGCGCTCTCCACGGTCTGCTGCTCAAAATATTGCAGCCCCGCCCCCGATTGCACCTGGAACATCGGCGCCTTATCGCAGGCCGCCAGGCACATCACCGGCTCGACCGTGATCAGCCCGTCGGCGGTCGTCTCGCCCGGCTGGATATTCAGGCGTTTGCACAGCTCTTGTAAAAAGCGTTCTGCTCCTCGCAAAGCACAGGGCAGATCCGTACACACCTGGATATGGTACTTGCCCTTGGGCTGGTCGTAATACAGGCTGTAAAAACCCACGATGGAAGCCACCTCAGTCGCGCTGATCCCCAGGATGGCGCCAATTTCGGCCATATCCTCCCGGTTGACGTACATCTTTTCCCGTTGCGCCAGGTAGATCAGCGGCATAACCGCCGCCCGGCGTTCTTCAGGCGGATATTTTTCTAGAATGGCTTGAATTTCTTGTGCATATTTTTCAGCCAGCATATTTTCCTCTATCGGTCCACATCTCCCAGCACGATGTCAACCGTACCGATGATCAGCACCAGGTCTGCCACCAGATGGCCCTTTGCCATGATCGGCAAAACCTGCATGTTGGTAAATGAAGGCGTGCGCCAATGTACCCGGTATGGCTTCGGGCTGCCGTCGCTCTCCAGGTAGACGCCCAACTCGCCGCGCGGCGACTCGACCCCCACATACACTGATCCTTCAGGCGGTGTAAACCCTTCGGTCCACAGTTTGAAGTGGTGGATCAACGCTTCCATGCTTGTGCCCAGCTCGCTGCGCGGCGGTGGCACAAATCGGCGGTTGTTGCTTTGCACTGCTCCGAGCGGCAGCTTGTTCAACGCCTGCTCAACGATGCGTAACGATTGGCGCATTTCCTCGACCCGCACCAGATAGCGTGCATAGGTATCGCAGCCGGTTTGAGTAGGTACCTCAAACTCATACTGCTCATAACCCGAATAGGGTTGCGCTTTGCGCAGGTCGTGTGCAACGCCAGAAGCGCGCAGCATCGGCCCGGTCACACCATATTGCAAAGCCACCTCGGGTTTCAGGATCCCGACGCCTTTCGTGCGCTTGAGCAAAATCGGGTTTTTGGTCAGCAGTCGTTCATATTCGTCTACCCGCGACGGGAAAATCTGGATGAAATTGCGTACAGTAGCTTCAAATTCCACTGGTACATCCCGCCATAAACCACCCGGGCGGATGTATGTGGTCATCATCCGCTGCCCGCTAACCAGCTCCAGGATATCCAGGATCAGCTCGCGCTCGCGGAAGCAGTATAGGAACAGCGACATCGCGCCCATATCCAGGGCATGCGTACCCAGCCAGACCAGATGGGAGGAGATACGCTGTAATTCAGTAAGTATCACCCGGATCGCCTGAGCGCGCAGCGGCACATCCAGGTCGACCAGTTTCTCCACCGCCAGGCAATAAGCCAGATTGTTTCCCACGTTGTTCAGGTAGTCCAGGCGGTCGGTCATTACTTCCGCCTTGATATACGTCTTGGCTTCCATGTTTTTCTCGATACCGGTATGCAGGAAGCCCACATCGGGGATACAGTTGACCACGATCTCACCATCCAGCTCCAGCAGAAGGCGCAGCACGCCATGTGTGCTGGGGTGTTGCGGACCCATGTTCAATAAGACCGTCTCACCCTGCACGGCGCGATCTGAAATGAGATGCTTAATCTCATCCAGTGAAACGGGAGTCAGGTTCATCTCGATATTGGTGTCCATAAATTCTCACCTTCTTACGTGTCAAGTATCAAGTGAAGAGAGAAGTCCCAACGTGACACATGACACCTGGCACGGGATTACTCTTTAGCGTAAGGCTTGCGTACGTCGATCTCGTCGAAATTGAACGAGAACTGTACTTCCTCATAACCCAACGGATAATCCTTGCGCAATGGATGCCCAACCCAGTCATACGGCATCACGATACGGCGCAAATCCGGGTGACCGTCGAAATGGATCCCAAACATATCCCATAGCTCGCGCTCGAACCAGTTAGCGTTGGCATAGATCCCTGTGATCGATGGCATAGTTGGCGCATTGCCATCCAGCGCTACGCGCAATCCAATCATCCGGTTGTGCGTCAGCGAGCGCAATCGGTAGACAATGTGGAAGCGCGGCGACTGTTCCGGCCAGTAATCGACTGCCGTCTCTTCATTTAGCAGGTTAAAGTCGAATTCATCACGCAGCGCCTGGCAGGCCGCCAGGATGTGCTCCGGCCCCACGAGCAGGCTTACTTCGCCACGGAATTCATATGTCTGCGCCTGGAAACGCTCTTGGAACGTAGTTACGATCGATTGTGTGATCTCGTCCATAATACCCATCTAATCACTGAACCACAATTTGATGTTCGGTTTTCTCTGGGAGACTAGGCCCAGTCCTTCATCCGTTCGCTCTTGACCTTTTCGTACAGGGTCACGATCCCATGGATCAACGCCTCAGGGCGCGGCGGGCAGCCGGCCACATAAACATCCACCGGCACCACTTCATCAACGCCTTGTACGATGGCATAGTTGTTGAAGACGCCCCCACATGAGGCGCAATCCCCCATCGAAATCACCCATTTTGGATCTGGCATCTGGTCGTAAAGCCTGCGCAAGATGGGCGCCATCTTACGCGTTACCCGCCCCGCCACAATCATCAGGTCCGATTGCCGCGGGCTGGCGCGCATCAGCTCCATACCAAACCGGCTCATATCGTAATTCGATGCCTGAGCAGACATCATCTCAATCGCGCAGCAAGCCAGACCGAAAAGCATTGGCCACATCGCATTCGTACGTGACCAGTTGATCACTTCTTCTAGTTTAAGAGTCACTATCCCCATATTACCCAGTTTCTGCTCTATTCCCATTCCAGTGCTCCTTTCTTCCATGCATACACATATCCAACCAATAAGATAAGGATGAAAATGAGCATCTCTACCAACCCAAACAACCCGAGCTTCTTAAAGACAACTGCCCAGGGTAAGAAGAACACAATTTCGATATCGAACAGGATAAACAACACCGCCACCAGGTAAAAACGCACCGGCATCCGGCGTGTGCCAGGTCCGATCGGGCGCATACCCGATTCGTAAGGCAGCGATTTACGCAAAGTTGGCCGGCGCGGTCCAAACAGCATACCGATCGCGACAACCAGACCCGCCAGACCAGTAGCGATGACGATTAACACAACAATTGGGAGATATTCTTGTAGCATCGGCGCCTCTTCAATAATATTTCCAATAAATTGCATAACCCGCGGCCTGAATCGAGCGCTTAGAGCCTATCAGACACTAACCGATATTTTTATCATAGACAGTCAAGAATGTCAAATTTTAATAGATACTTCTTTTATCTGAGAAAATCGCGTAAGTGGCGGCTACGGGTCGGATGGCGTAACTTGCGCAAGGCCTTCGATTCGATCTGGCGGATGCGCTCGCGGGTAACGTTGAAATATTGGCCCACTTCTTCCAGCGTATGGTCCTTGCCATCTACCAGACCAAAGCGCAGCTCTAGCACCTGCCGTTCCCTCTCGGATAGTACTGCCAGAGCATTCTTCATCGATTCGCGCAACATCTCCCGCGCCGCTGCATCCATTGGTTCCTGGGCTTCCTCATCCTCGATAAAATCCCCCAGCTGGCTGCTATCTTCCGACCCAACCGGACTATCCAACGACATTGGCTCTTCCATCGCCCGCAAGATGCGGTTCACTTTTGCCGCCGCCCGGTTCCAACGGCGGCGTAGTTCCGCCTCCACCGGCGTGGATTCAGCTAATGCGCGCAAGATCATTTGTCGGTCTCTCGGCTCCAGGTAACCCGCCTCCAGAGCAATGTCCTTGCTGGTGGGCTCCCGCCCCAGCTTCTGGATCAGCTCTCGCTGGATGCGCAACAGGCGATTCAGCGACTCAAAGATATGCACCGGGATGCGGATCGTACGCGCCTGGTCAGCAATCGAACGGCTGATCGACTGGCGGATCCACCAGGTGGCATAGGTGCTGAATTTAAAGCCACGTGTTGGGTCGAACTTCGAAACTGCCCGCAACAGGCCGATATTCCCCTCCTGAATCAGGTCCAGGAATGAGCTGCCGCGCCCGATATAGCGCTTTGCGACGCTTACCACCAACCGCAAGTTAGCGCGGATGATGGCGCTATGCGCCTCCTCACTGCGCGCCCAGATCTGTTCGGTCTCTTTCTTCAACAGCTCCTGGTCTGGCAGATATTTTATGAAAGTAGCTTCCGGTGGGAAATTCCCCTTCTTACCCACAACCTTCTGCAATGGCTCGATGGTCTGCTCAGGCAACATATACAGGTAGAGGAAGACTGCAAAAGCGTTCCGGGCCAACCCTTTCCATAAAGGATTGCTCCCCCACAGTCCATTATCCAGGTAAGCGCGCAGGTAGGAAGGCGCTTCACTCTGCCAGGTCGTCCTGAGCATCTGAGCCTCTGGCATCAGGCTAAGCAGATCGGGAGAGTCATACCCCAGCCGGTGTGCATCCTGCAGGACGCGCGTCCAGGAGGTGGTCATATCCTCGTAGATGGCACGAAAAATGAGCCCCGCTGATTCGGTTTCGCTGTCAATATTCCTGGTCTTCTGGGGAGACTTGCTGGCATCAGCGCCATTCCGCACCAGTGGATGCTGGCGGCTGAGGTAGTCCAGGCGCCGGGCAGCTTCCAGGATGGTCGCCAGCCAAAACTCCTGGTTCGGCGACAGCAGCCCGATACTGCCTATTTCCTTTAGGTATAAGCGTATCGGGTCTTCATTGATCTCTGAGACCAACCGGGGGTCACGCAATATTTCCAGAGTTTCTTCTTTTGCCAGCAATTCGATATCTTCATCTTCAAGTGTAATGCTTTCTTCGTCGATATCCTCGCCGGTCAGGAGCTGGTCTTCCTCGCCAAGCAGGTCATCCAGTTCATCCAGAGGCAGCGCATCACCGTTCTCCAGATCTTCTAGAGGCAGGGAATCATCGTTCTCTGGGCTGTCTGGACCGACAATCTCCAGGTCGATTGGCTCATTCGGAAACTCAGTGGATTGACTTTGAGACTCAGACCTTTCAACCATCGCTTGTTCCCTGATCAAAACCGGAGTTTCTGCTTGGTGTAAGCTCGGTTACTGCCGGGCTGAAAATGAACGGCTGGTGTATTTCTTGATCGCACGGTCAATCAGTCGCTTGACATCAGCCAGTTTTACCATAGTTTGCATATTTTGTGTGGCTTGGATGTCGCCTTGCTGCTGCGCCTCAACGAACAGGTAACGCAGGTATTCGATCTCCTGGTGCAGTTTGCGCTGGCGCAGATCCAACAGACCGCGCATCAAATCTTCCAGCACCCGCTCTTCGTTGGGATTCAGCTCTGTTGTACGCGCCAGCAAATCGTCTGCCAGCTCCATCATCGGTAGGCTCAGGCTGTTAAAAACATAGTTCAATGGTTCCGCCATATCCTGGTCGACCGACGCCTGGAACAGGCGCATGATAGCCTGGTGGTCAGCATGTTCAAAATCCTCGCCCGAGAGCCGGACCAACCCCTCTTCTTGCAGCCGGCGGTCCACCTGGTATAACAACCCCGGACGACGCAACAGAATCCCCAGGCAGTGGCCTTCCAGGGCGTAGCTGCTGACCGACGCGGGTACCAGCGGCTCGGGGTGAGCTGCGGCGCTGGGCTGCGTAGTCGACCGGCGGCTCCCCGCTCTTCCACGTGCGGGCGTAGGCAGGCTTTCCATGACGACCCGCTCGTCTACATGCAGCAAACGCGCCAGGCGTTGCCGGTACGTATCGCGCTCGATCGAGCTGGGCACATCGGCAATCAGCGGGATGACCTGCGCTGCAATCTCATTTTTCACCTTAGGATCATCCAGATCACGCCCGGCTGCTAGCGTCTCCATGACATGCACCACAATCGGGCGGGCGTTTTCGAGAATGTGCTGCCATTCCTGCACATCGCGGTTGACCACTTCATCCGGATCCATACCGGCTGGCAAGGTGGTGACGCGGATATCCGCCTGCAGACGCGCTTCAGACCCGAGCAAGCCGCGCGCATCAAACACCGGGTCCTGTTCGTGGTCCATCGCTTGCCGGGCTATCTGCAGGCCGCGCAGGGTGGCTTTGTCGCCCGCGGCATCCGGGTCCAACGCCAGGATGATCCGGCGGCTGTAACGCTTCAACAGGTAAAGTTGGTGTTCGGTCAGCGCTGTCCCCATCGGCGAGACCGTGTTTTCAAATCCAGCCTGGTGCAGGGCGATCACATCCAGGTAACCCTCCACGATCACAACCTGGTCCTGCGTGCGGATCGGTTTGCGCGCCCGGTCCAGACCGTAGAGCAGGCCTCCCTTGTCGAAGACAGCGGTTTGGGGTGAGTTCAAGAACTTCGGGACATCCTCCGGGTTGAGGATGCGCGCCCCAAAACCGGCCATCCGTCCACGTTCGTCGCGGATAGGGAACATGATCCGGTGACGAAATCGATCATAAACACCGGTTTTTGGGCTGGCATCTTTATGCTCGCTGCTGCCTTGCTCACGATCGCTCACCAACCCGCAAGCCAGCAGGTCTTCCACCCGGTAACCCTTAGACGTAAAATGTTCGAACACAGCTTCCCAGGCATTCGGAGCATAGCCCAACCCAAAAGCCTCCAGCGTCTCTTCTCGCAAGCCGCGCTTCTGGCCTAGATATTCCAGGGCAGCTTTACCCGCCGCCGTGTTATACAACTGATGGCGGTAGAAGGCAACCGCCTGTTCCAATAACGCCCGTAAATGATCGTTCTCCTCGCCAGCCGCCTGTTCTTCGGGGGTAACCGGTTTGAGCTGCACGCCTGCCCGGTCTGCCAGATAGCGCAACGTCTCGGCAAAATCCCAGTTCTCTTTCTTCATGACGAACCTGAAGATATCACCGCCTTCATTACACTGCCCAAAGCAGCGCCAGGTACCGGTATCTGAAAAGACTACAAAAGCCGGCGTGCGCTGGTTGGGGTGGAATGGGCAAAAGCCGGTGTAGTTCTTGCCCGAGCGCCTCAGCTGTACCGACTCAGAAACCAGGTCCACGATATCGATACGGGCTTTAATCTCGTCAATTACAGACATAGGATTATCCTATGTGGCTTCCGAGCGCCATTCGACGATTGTCTCAGGCAGCCAGACCTGAAATATGGACCCTTTTCCAAGCTCGCTTTGCATCTGGATCTCGCCGCCATGAAAATCGACAATCTCTTTAACAATTGCCAGCCCCAAACCTGTTCCATGCATCCCCGACTGGCGCACGTTTTGCCCACGATAAAACCTCTCAAACAGGTGCGGCAAATCCCCCGCCTCGATCCCGATCCCGGTATCTTGGATAGTCAGACAGACTTTCTTTTCATCTTTGGAGGTTTTCACCCGCACTTCGCCGGCCGGCGTATAGCGGATGGCATTGGTCACCAGGTTATTGATCAGCCTGGCAATCTGGTTCTGTTCTGCCTGGATATGTGGCAAGTCCAGGTCGGGTTCAAAAATCAGGCTCAAACCCGCAGATTCTGCCAGCAGCTTTTGGGCGGTGACGACCTGTTCTGCCAAAAGGTTCAAATCTACCTCGGAAAACTCAACTGGCCTGGATTTTAGAGCAGTCAAGCGAGAGAGGTCGAGGATATCTTCCACTAACTTGGTCAATAGCTCACTTTGATCTTTAACTACTTCCAGGTAATGCTTTTGCTGTTCGGGCGGAGCTGATTGCAGCAATTCGGTAAATAAGCCAATCGTTGTGATCGGGGTGCGTAATTCGTGCGAGACGTCGGAGATAAAAATATCTTTCAACCGGTCAAGTTCTTTCAGGCGAGTGATATCGGTCTGGCTGCCAACGTAACCCACCGTCTTCCCCTGGCGGTTATGCACCGGCGCAATGGAAAAACGGACATTGTAATGGCTGCCATCTTTGCGGTTCCCAATCAACTCATCGCCCCAGGTCTCATCACAGGACAATGCACCGCGCATGGCATCCACGCGGGTCGATTCGTTTTCGGCAGCCAATGTCTGGAACAGGTTTACCCCGACAATTTCCTGCGCCGGGTATCCGGAAAGCCTCTCGAAGGCGCGGTTGACCGTCAGGATGTGTCCCTCCAGGTCGGTGACGATTACGCCATCGCCCACACTCGCCAGGATTGCCTCAACGTGCTCCTTTGCGTCGTAAAGCTCGGCGGTCCGCTCTTCGACCCGCATTTCGAGCTCGCTGGCATAATTCTTCAAATCTGTCAGCAGATGGATATTTTCAATCACCGGGCTAATCTGTTGCACCACCACCCGCAAGATATCCATATCATCTGCACTGAAGACATCGCCCCCCAATTTAGGACCTAAAGCCAGCAGCCCCTGGATTTCCTCGTGTCCAATAATCGGCACCCACAGGTGGATCTGCTCTGTTTGTAGCAGTTGCTGCTCCTGGGGCGTCAGGCTGATCTGTGATAGCGAATGTAACAAAGTTCCCCGTTCAACCACGCCAATCTTCAGTAGGTAGGTCAGGCTCGAGCGCGGCAAGAAGGGAAATTCGAGGTTGTCATGCTGTTTTCCCTGCTGGCTGAAACTGACTTCTACCACTGAAAAATCACCCTCGGGATCTCTCAGGAACACGACTGCTTCTTCCAGTCGCAATGTTCTTACCAGACGGTCGCAGACAGTTCGGGCCAGGGATTTCAATTCCGTGATCTGCCCCAGATCTTCGGTAATCTGTTTCACGCCTTCCCGGTAGTCATACCAGCTGCCATAAAAGACCCGATCCACCAGGCGTTGCACGCGTCCGTGCAGAGGGATGAATAAGCTGGTCAGAACCATAATCAGGATCGTATTGATCAGCGGCTCAGTTGCCAGACCTTTTGGCAGCCAGCGATTCAAAACAGCATACAGCACCAGATAAAAACTGCCCAGCAGAGAGTAGACCAGAATAAATGTAGCCCCGCGGTTGATCTTTTCATCAATCTCGATCAGCCGCAAGCGGAAAATTGCATATCCATATGTAAGTGGGAGGATCCCCAGCAACAAAAACGCTATCGAATAAGGGATCAGTGTCTGGTGTATCAGGGCGTCAGGCAAGATGGTAAGCGTCACAAACGGGATCGCCACCAGCGCGCCGCCTAACATTACCAGGCGGACTTTTCCGCGCGCGCCTGGCGAGCTGGCATTCCGGTAACTATCATAAAGCAGGCTTACTACGATCAGCAAGTTGATCGACAAAAAGAGCCGGCTTATCGCTCTCAAGGTGGGATACCAGGAAAATGTCCCGAGCTGCGCGCGGCCCACGACCAATACCGGGGCTATTCCGAGCAGAGCGATGCTGTACAGGACCGCCAGCAAAACCGGTTTCCCTTTCCAGGTATTGGGCTGCGGGAATTGCAGGTGAAATTGCACAGATATAGGACCTAATACCCACAACAAACCCGAAAACAGGTTGGAAGCCCAGGCTGCCCCTATAGTTGAAGCTGCGCCAGCGGTCAGAGTCAGGGCGCTGGCCTGGAACCACAGGAAAGTTATCCCGCTTGAAGCAAAACCGCTTCCTTTTCCAGATGGTTTGAACGCCTCGACCCCCACCCCTACCAACCAGAAGATCAGCGCGACCAGAATAGCAGCCATCCGCTCGATTATGAGCGCCCGGGATGGAGGGGCCAGCATGACCTGCACGGATACAACCGCCTTATCCCTGAGAATTTCAAAATCGATAACCTCCCCGCTCTTCTTCCCCAAACGGGTATAATTTAATAAGTTACCTTGCCAGGGCAAGCCCTCGATCGATAGAATGGTATCGCCTGCTTGAAGTTTTCCAGCGGCTGCGCCCCCCGGTTGAAGCGAATTGATCTGACCTGAAAGATTTAGATTAACAATTCCGTC
>Ga0209254_10001365_pt1 | contig 21742 bp, 19 predicted proteins | sample FrelakmetDIP11DI_FD_187148 | JGI IMG/M metagenome (GOLD analysis project Ga0209254, IMG submission 187148) | Freshwater lake sediment microbial communities from the University of Notre Dame, USA, for methane emissions studies - DIP11 DI (SPAdes)... | ecosystem: Environmental > Aquatic >...
TGGACGCAAGACGCGTTTAAACTCTCGTAAAGTAGATCGAGGTTCGGGGAAATGGGGGAAAACTGCGTGGCAGAAAATTATATCGACGGATTTGTCTGTCAGCGGCAATTGGCTTCCGTCAGCAGCCAAGGGCAGCACGATCTTCTCCAGCCTGTGCTTGTTCGCCAGAATAGCCAGCATGGCTGGCGAAAGGTCAATCGCCAGGATTTGGCCAGGTTTGCGCTGCAAGAGACTGGGGAGGAGCAAGCCGGTGCCGCTCCCTATATCCAAGATTGTCATGTCGGGCGACATATCGCTCGCTAGAAGGATGCACTCCAGTTTCTCTTCCAGGTCAGGCGGTGCTGGCCGAGAATCCCAGCTAGCCGCCAGGCGATCGAACACGCTTCGGCGTGGGTTGGGCTGCCCGCGGCTGCGGGTAAGTATCCGCATTTGCTCCAACCGGTATATCGCTTCCTGCTGGGCAGCCTCTAAAGGATAAAGAGCCCCGAACTGGTGTAAGGCTAACGAAGCCAGGACTGTCCCATACAATCCAGCCTGGAGGTAATCACCGCTCTCGTCCAACCCAAGCAGGAAACCCCCGCAATATGCGTTTCCCGCGCCGGTAACATCGACGACGTTATTCACTGGAAAAGCTGATATCCAGTGTTGTGTACCGTCTTGCAAGGCAACCAGGCTGCCACGTGCGCCCATTCGCAGGACGACGCATCTAACACCATCGGCAATCAAGTCTGCCGTGATGGCAACAGGATCCTCCTCGCCAAGGCCTGTAAGTCGCTGTGCTTCCAAAAGGTTGGGTGAAAAGATATCCACCAGCGGTAGTAGTTGGCGAAACTCGTCTCGATTTTCAGGCACGCAAAAGATATCCCAGGGTTCCCACAAGATGCATTTGCAGCTCGAATTTCGTAAACGCCGGACCCAACTTTTGAATGGCTCAGGCGCAGCACATTGCAAATGGACGCCGCGCGCGGACTGGTACTCGGTTGGTAGCTCATCCGGTAATGGCTCCATGGAATTGAGTTCTTCCAGCGGTGTGCGGAAAACTTCAGTGCGTCGTCCGTCGGATTCATAGACCTGCCAGGCACGCAGTGTGGCATTTTTTCGCCACTGCAACCCGCGCAGGTCGAAGAGTTGGCCCAGTTCCTCCAGGCAATGGGTCGGAATGTTTTGGCCCAGCGCCGCAACAATACCGATGTGATCGTTCCAAACGCGCATACCCATCGCAGCATGCGTCGAGCCGCCCCCTAGGATTTCCATGCGCGTTTCTCCGTCCGGGAGCACAATATCATCCAGGATAATCGATCCGACGGAGAAGAAATGGGGTTCTATTGCAGTCCCTCGAACAGAATTTCCATGAAGCGTTGCCTGTCAATGCCGACGCCGACATCCACATTCGGTTTCGCCGAATTGTGCCCAGAGATATCGGCGACTGTACGCCCGCGTGTCAGCGAACCGACCAGTTCGATATCCACACGCATCGGCCGGGTTTGCAGGATTTGCGGTTCGATGACTGCAGCGGTCACGCAAGCGTCGTAGATTTGCCCACCGCTCCAGCCCAGGTGATCGATGAACCATTGCACTTCGTTATGGATCAACCTGGCTGCAATTTTCGCCCAGGGTGTATCCAGCGCGGCCAACCGGTCGGCGTCTGCCAGGGTTACGAGAGCTTGCGCGGTGACTTCCAGCCCAACCATTGTAATCGGGATCCCGGCGTTAAAAACGATAAAGGCGGCTTCCGGGTCCGCCAGGATATTGAATTCAGCGGAGGGAGTGGTATTGCCCTCCAGGTACGCGCCGCCCATAGTGACGATGCGGGGGATGCGCTGGGCGATTTTTGGTTCCAGGCGCAGCGCCAAAGCAAGGTTGGTCTGTGGACCGATCGGCGCATAGATTGTTCGTGGACCGTTGGGTCCCAGATAGTAATCGATCAGAAATTCAACCGCCCGCAGTTTTTGAGGCAGTAAAGTGGGAGCCGGCAGGGGGAGCGTGGCCTGCTGAACAGGGTCAGTGGGCACTGGTTCAGCTACAATAGGAGTAGCAGCTCCACTGAAAACCGGTACATGACTCAGTTCGCCAGCCTCGATCACTCGCAAGGTGTTGTCAAGGGTGACTTCTAAAGGCCCATTGCCGTGGGTAACAGTTACCGCTACCAGTTCCAGGCCCGGGTGGTGCCCGGCCAGTAGAGTCGCCACTGCGTCATCGCCGCCGGTATCAACATCTAAGATTATTTTTTGAGGCATAAATTTCTCCCTGTGTATCTATTTTGCCGCAACGCGGTTATGCACAGCATCCATCAGTGCCTTGCATCGGTCCTCGTCCCAATCTGAAGCCAGACCTGCATGGGACCATTCGCTCACGGGCTTGAGCGCTGTGCTGATAATCACCCCATCGGCATGCTCGAGCGCTTGTGCGATATTATCAGGGTTGGCGCTGCCGCCAAGCAACAACGGCACCTTGACCTTTGCTCCGCGCACCTCATCCAGCATTTGTAGCGACTCGGCGAATGAATAGCCCGTCAGGATTAATCCATCCGCCCTGCCAAATACAGCCGCATGGCTGGAGGCCTCCGCCAGCGGTAGAGGTTCCAGGGGTTTGCCAGAGCGATCATATACATCCGCCAGGATTGCGATCTTTTCGGCGCGAATCTGGGCGCGATAGGTAATCGCCTCGTAGGCGCAAGCCTGTACGATCCCCTCTGCTTTGACCATCGCGCCAGTATAGACCTTCAAACGGACGAATTGTGCCCCTATGGCCTGGGCAATTGCCAGGGGTTCGCGCGCCCCATGGCTCATCAGGCAGACCCCAAGATACAGGTCTGGAAATTCCTGTCGAATGGCTGCACCCACCACGCTCATCGTGGCGATGGTATGCGGTTGGACGGTTTGCGCCCAGGGGTAATCGCCTATGTCTTGCAGGTAAAGCGCTGGGATGCCGGCGCGCACCGCAAAGGACGTATTGCGGAGAGCATAGTCGACGATGGTTGAAACAGGTCTGGCTTCCGGATGCGCTGAACCGGGGAAAGGGGGCAGGTGCAAGGCAGCGATGATCAATGGGTTGCTGGGGTTAAACCGCTCGAGAATCGTCATAACTTTAACTCGCTAAGGATATCGCTGGTACGGATACGGCTGATCCCACCGCCGCCTTCTGTGCTGCGACCTCCGCTGAAGTCCCGAAAGAATGGCTCACGGATCACTTCAGCGCGATGGGCGGCAAATAATTCAGCGGGAATAGCAGCGATCAAGGGCGAGAATAATTCCCTGACATCCGCAGGCCACGAGAAAGTTGCATCTACGATATCGGAAACGGCCTTGTTCGCGGCGGAAGTGATCGAAACAAGTCGACGACCAACCGCTTTTGATGCAACCGTTACTTCAACGACACGGCTCAGATCACGATCGGCCGCGCTTATGATGAATGTAGGGGTAGGCACGGCGCGAGCAAAATACTGAAGGTGAGCCCACTCTTCAGTTTCCTGCCCGAGGGCGGGATCGCCGGATGCCTCCAGGATTTTCGCGGCGGAGAATAGAGCGGTGCCAAAGTTGGGACCGCCACCCACGAAGACAAATTCCTGCGCGTCCGCCCAAGCTTCGGCCAGCTGGCGGGCGGTTTGATCCCAAACCGGGATCAGTTGCTCGGCAGTATCTGCCAGGCTGAGCAGTTCGCTGCGGATTTTACCGGCCTGAGTCGAGGTCAGAGTGCCACGCACCTCCCCCAAACGAATGGCGATCAAATAGAGGGTGAGCTGGTTGGCGGTAAAAGACCGCACGCCTGGAGTATGTATGCCAGGTGGGTCAGGGAATGGCGATGTGGTGGAGAACAGGGTGACCTCTCCGGCTAGCGCTATCCGGCTGCCTGGAGTGCCAGTGAGAGCAATGGTTGTTGCGCCAGCTTTTGCGGCCAGCTGCAGCGCCTCCAAGGTGCGCGATACCTCGCCTGATACGGAAATTCCGATAACCGCATTCGTGCCGGGTCCGGTTTGAGGCAGAAAGCCAACCCCGTAACGCGAAAATTGCAGGGCTGTCATGGGTTCGGTGGGCAATCCAGCCAGGCTCTCAAAAGCCAGCTCGGCGTTTAGTGAGGCGTGGTGCGAATCGCCACAGCCAGTCAGGAATATCCGCTTGAGCGACAGGCATAGACGATGATCCAGGGTATTGCGTATCCCATCATCGAAAGATTGGAAGCTTTCCCTGACCATTTTAGGCAGACTGTAAACCTGGTCAACCATACTGTTCATTTCTTTTCTTCTCCAATTTTGAATAATAGCGCTTCCCGCCGGCGGCTTTCGAGCAGGATTTCCGGACTCAGACTTGGAAGCCCGACTTGTTCTACCGCGAAGGAGGCCGATACCGCGCCCCAAATAGCAGCGAGACGAAGGTCTTTTTTATAAACCCATCCAGACAGGAATCCACCACAATAAGCATTCCCGGCGCCGATGGGATCGACCACTTGGGTGGGAAAAGCCGGGATAAGCAGACTCTCACCGCTGGCGACATGCATTACCACCGCTCCAGCCGCCCCCAATCGTACCACAATTGCCTGGGTGACCGGCTCATTTCCACCGGCCTTTGCCAATCGCCGGGCTTGCTCGAGTGGATCACCATCTCCCACCAAAGATTGAGCTTCTTCCTGGTTGGCTGAGAAGATCTCCGCGCTCGAAACCAAACGTTGTAGCGCGTCTGGTTGGAGCGCCCGCTCAGCCGGCTTAAAACATTCGATGCTGACGACAGCCCCTTGCTGGCGCAAACACTGAATAAATTCCACGTCGCTGCTCTGGTGGAAGGCATCTGGGTGGACGCCAAAATGGAGGCCGCGCGTCTGTTGATAATTAAGGGGAAGCTTATCAAGGGAACGGCACAATTGTGCATCGATCACATTTTCTGGAACGCGCCAGACCTGGGTGCGCCGCCCATCTTCTTCCATCAGCTGCCAGGCGCGTGGGGTGGGTAAATCGTTGATTCGAATACCTCCCGGGTCAATCTGGTTTTCTCGCAGCCAATCGACAATAAAATCTCTTTCAGTGATGCAAATGTCTGCCGCCAGGCCGACCGACGGTGACCAGAGGCGCATGCCGAAGGCTGTTTGCGGCCCGCCCCCGCCCAGGATCCCCATCGATGTTCTGCCGTCAGGGAAGACGATATCATCAATGATCATCCCAAAAGCAACCAGGTCAATGGCGGCAGCGTCACCGGGATTTATCTCGCCTGCGTTCCTATCGTTCATCTGTCGCTCGCTGCCGGGGTGCTTCTGAGTGTTCCAGCTCCTGCCAGGAATTCCTTGACTGCCTGTTCGGTGGGCAGACCGCCGCGCGCCCCGGGGTGTCCCACGGATAGCGCGGCCGCAGCGTTCGCAAATTGTAAGGCTTGGGGCAGGGAGTGATGATTGTAATGGGCATAGAGAAACGCGGCGTGGAAACAATCGCCAGCTCCCGTGGTATCAACCACCGGAACGGAATAGCCGGGAGTATAGAAGGTCTGTTCGGAATTAATACCCAGGGCGCCATCTTCTCCCAGTGTGACGCAAACAATTTGAACTCCCATCTGTACCAGGCGCCGGGCGCTGCTTTGAATCGCCTCGCCTTCGTTGCCAGGCGATACATCCCCAATCGAATGACCAATGGCCAGCGGGAAACCACCGCGGTTGCTAAATACTATGTCGGTGCATCCCAGGACTGCCTGAAGCTCTTCACCTTGAACGGGTGAACTGGTTTCTATGTCTATAGCTACCAGGCCTGTGCCAGCATGCACTGTGTTGGCAACGGATGCAAACCAGGCGGGCGGTTGCGGTAAGGTATAGACCATGCGGGTGTGCGCCAGGGCTTCCATCACGGCTGGCCCCAACGCGGGAGGTGAAGGTGATGTGGGGACAACCAGAATTGTGCGCTCACCGCCAGGATCCAGCACGATCACGGTGAAATCGGTCGGGCTGCAGGGGTCGAGGGTAGCCAGGTTGGTATCGACTCCAAATTGAGCGAAAGCATCCATTGCCAGCAGGCCGAAATCATCGTCCCCGCGAGTTCCAGCCCAGGCGACCTTCAGACCCAGGCGCGCCGCAGCACAAGCGGTGTTGGCTATCAGACCTCCCGCCTGCTTTCCTGCAAACTGAACCACCAATTTTTCGTCCAGGGTGGGGAGGCGCGGCGCTCGCAGGATGAGATCGAATGACAGGCCTCCCAGGCAAATCAGGTCATAATCAGAAGTGGAGCGTTTTTCTTCGGTCAAGCTCAATCCTAATGCAAAGTCTGGTAAAGGCTTTCTTTCCAACTAGGGATATCAATTGCCCAACATACTTCAATATTGGGCTGCTTGTTCCATACGCCCAGTTCATCTACCACGGTCATCCCACGAGTCACTTCGCTTTGAGTTTCGACATCCACATAATGTTTTTTACGCCGCGTGCACACGCTTTCATCCAGAGCGATCGCCATGGTAACCGGGTCCGGCAGCGATAGGCCGGGGTCTCCCAGCCAGGTCCGGTTGGTCTCAATGGCGGAGGCGTTGCAATCGATAGCGAAGTGGGCGTAGGGGGTTCCGATAGAGCGGACTTTAGCGACGTCCTGGTCATCCAGATTGGCGGCCCCACGGCAGTGCTCCCAACCGACCATCAGCAGCGGCATGCCGGAATGGAACACCATGCGCGCCGCTTCGGGATCGACCCAGATGTTATACTCCGCCGCTGGGGTCATGTTGCCCAGGCAGGCCGCCGCGCCGCCCATTACGAAGCACATAGGAATTTTTTCGGCCAGATCTGGCGCCACGGCTAGCGCAGCAGCGATGTTGCTCAAAGGCCCCAACGTGACCAGGGTGATCTCCCCTGGGGCAGCGCGAACAGTTCCGATCAGCGCTTCGACGGCGTGTTCGGATGCCAGCGGCAGTTTAGGTTCAGGGTAGTTCATCCCTCCCATGCCATCTGGGCCATGGAAAAAGTAGGCGTAAATGGGCTCGCGCAGCAGCGGGCGCGCCAGTCCCATATAGACCGGAGTATCTTTGCCACACAGCTCGACCGTTGTGCGGGCGTTCCGCGCTCCCATCTCGACCGGCACATTGCCGGACACCACCGAGATGCCTTCAACGTGCACATCAGGCCAACGCAAAGCCATCAGGATCGCCACTGCGTCATCGGATGCGGTATCGGTATCAATCCAAAATCGTCGCATGAGATCTCCCTTTTCTTTGTTTCAATTTCTTTGGGTGAGCGCAAAAATTGCGCTCTCCAAGGTCTGGCTGCTGGTCTAGCACCCAGCTAACGTGAGAGTCGTTCCCGGTACAATTTCTGCAAGTCTGGCGCATTAACCTTCAGGCAAACATTGACGACGGGCGCTTCGATCCACTGCCGACGGCGGTCGGGCACGGTCTGCCCAGCGCATTTCCCCTCGGTCTCCACGTAAACCGGCATTCGTTCGGTTTGGAACAGGTCGGGGTCCAGCAGGTAGGCGATCGCAGATGGATCGTGGGTGTGGATTGCCCCACCCATACCGTAAACCTGATCATGGAATTCCTGATAGGCGGGAAGGATTTGCCCGATCAGGTCGGTCGCCGGGTTGCCAGACTGGCAGAGCTTGTTTAAATACTCAACGGTCATGATGCACCCCATCGTCACATCCAAACCGACCATGGTAAGCGGCCATCCGGCGTTGAAGACGATCCAGGCGGCATGCGGATCATTGTAGATGTTTGCCTCTGCGACGGGAGAGGCGTTGCCCCCGCGGAAGGCCGATCCGCCCATCAATACGACTTCTTTGACCAGCCCAGCGATGCGCGCATCCAGGCGCAGGGCCAGGGCAAGGTTGGTGAGTGGTCCAACCGGAACCAGAGTAATCTCGCCAGGGTTCGCCAGGACGGTCTCAACGATGAATTGGGCGGCGTGTTGAGATGCCAGGCGTCCCTTCGGCGGGGGTGGGTTGGTGTTGCCCATCCCATCCTGGCCATGGACGAGTTTGCCCAGCGAGCGCAGCGGCAAGATCAGTGGCCTGCCCGCTCCTTGAGCCACCGGAATGTGATCGTGGCCTTCCAGCTCAACCAGCCGCAGAGCGTTCTGGGCGGTGAACACCACATCTGTATTGCCGAAGACAGTTGTTAGCCCGGTGATTTCAAACTCGGGCGAGCGCAGGGCGAACAGGATCGCCATCGTATCGTCGATTCCAGGATCGGTGTCAACCAGGATTTTACGGGTCATTGGGTTCTCCCATGGTGCGCACCCAGACCTGGCGAGAGCGCGGGCCATCAAACTCGATGAACAGGATGCTTTGCGAGCTGCCCAGCAGCGGGCGAGACTGGGAGACGATCAGCGTCAGGCTGGCGCCCACCAACACCGATTTGATATGCCCGGCGGCGTCGGCCGGGGTGTCGTAGATGTGGTGGAAGTCAGTGCGTGTCGGCACCAGACGGTGCAGCTCTTCGCGGATGTCGAGCAGGGTGTTCTGGTCCATGGCAGAGTTGACCGCCAGCCCGGCGGTTGTATGGGGAACAAATACAGCGCACATTCCCTCTACGACCCCGCTCGAACGAACTGCCTCCGCGACCTGGGCGGTGATATCTGTCAGACTCTCACCCGCTGGGGTTTGTAGATCGATTTTGGTCAGCATGTCTCCTCGGATTTAAAAATTAATTTCGATTTGGAAATCGCGCAGCAAGAGGCGCAGCTCCTCGGCGGAGGGTACTTGCGAGCCGGAGCCGATCTTCTGCACCTTGGCGGCGCCCATTGCATTGGCGAATTTGGCTGTCAGCGACAACGGCCAGTCGCGCAAACAGGCGTAAATAAAGGCTGCTGCGAAGGAGTCGCCGGCAGCGGTTGTGTCACGGGCCGGGACTTGAAAACCTGGATGTTCAAGGACCTGGTCAAGCGTCATGACCAGGCAGCCCTGGGCGCCGCGCTTGACGCATACCAGGCGCGGCCCCAGATCGAGAAGTTGACGGGCAGCGGCAATCCCCAAGGCGCCGCCGGTCATCAAGGGGATCTCTTCCTCGGTCAGCAGCAAAGCATTGGAGGTCGCCAGGATTGCAGCGACCTGTTCGGGGGTGGCGTCAGCCATCTCTGGCCCTGGGTCGAAGAAGACCGGTACGCCAGCCTGGTAGGCAATCTGCATGGCCTGCAGCGCCGCATCCGCCAGGCGCTTTTCCTGGAAGGTGTAGCCGGAAGCGAAGACTGCATTGGCGCTTCGCAGGAACTTCACCCACGCTTCGGGTAGCTCCACTGACGGGCCGATCCCATAGCTGCCCAGAAAGACATGCTCGCCGGCATCATCCACCAACACAATTACGGTTGTGCTGCTGGCGCCAGGTTGGCACAGGACCGGAGCCACTTCGACGCCCTCGCGCCTCAGGGCTTCCACGACCGCCGTACCAAAAGCGTCATCGCCGATCGTGCCCAGGGCCAGCATGTGCATTCCCAATCGCCTGCCGGCGATCAGGAAGTTGCCTGCTCCGCCTGGCTCCAGGCGTACCTGCCGCGCCAGCTGGTGGGCGTTCGCCTCGACCGGCAGGCGCGGGATGGTTACGACCAGGTCTACTACCAGGTCCCCAATGGAGATGACAGTAAATTCTGGATGATGCTCTTTCGTGACAGTATTTTGCATAGGCGCAGTGTCTGTGCGCATCGATGGCGGTTCCGTTTTATCCATACCGTGGGCAACTTCTAGCTGTCTCTCTGAATTCCTTTGCTCAGCTCTGCCAGGGCTTCCTGCAGGTACGGCTCAGACTTCAGGTTCTCCTGCTTCTGCAAGAAATGAATGAGCTGGTCAAGCCCGGGTAAAACAGGGCCGCCGCCGATGACGGCGGCCGCCAGGGCGCCTGAGGCGTTGGCAATGCTGGCTGAAACAGCCAAGTCCAGGCGCCGCAGATAAGCGAACAGCAAGCCAGCGCAGAAAGCATCTCCGGCGCCGGTTGTGTCGACCACCTGGACCTGGAAACCCGGTTGCCGAAATACTCGTTTACGATCCGCTAGCAAACATCCATCTCTGCCGAGTTTGATCGCTGCCAACAATACGCCTCGCTCCAGAGCGCATTGCGCCGCCTCTTCGGCGGAGTCAATCTCGAACAATGGGCGAGCTTCGTCCATGCCGAGCAAGATAATACTGACGCTTGGCAGCAGTCTTTCGATCTCAGCCCGGGCGCGCAAGGCCGGCTCGACGCCAACATCCAGAGAAAGCGGTATCCCGGCCTGCTGGGCCAGATCCACTGCCCGCCATGTGCTGGTGCGCTGAGGCGTCGTTAGAAAATTGTAGCCGGAGATGTGCAGGATGCGGCTGCCTTGCAGCAGCTCCGGGCCAATCTCTTGCGGCGGGATGAGCGTATTGGCGCCGCGATAAGAGAACATCGTGCGCTCGCCGTCTGGTGTAACCGGGATGAAAATCAACCCGGTCGACTCGGTAGCATCGCGCCTGACGGCAGATACATCCACATTGTATTCGAGCAACGGGGCCAGGGCCATATCGGCCCACCGGTCGTCGCCGGTGCGCCCGATCAGACGGACTTGAACGCCCAATTTGGCCAGCACAATGGCCGTGTTGGCTACCGAGCCGCCCGGGCGCAGGATGAGGCCGGTGGCCATGGCGTCACCGCCCGGAGGTGGATAGGTTGGGATGGACATCAGCACATCGACGTTGATGTCACCGAATACGGTAACCTGCTGAGATGAAGCGGGGTTATCGAATGCCATTTTGATCCTGAGAACTTGCATTGTCTTTGCATTCCAGTCTTACCGCTTCTACAAATTGGCGCACACGTTCCATGTCTTTTTCGACCGGGTTGCCAGGCAGGTTTGTAGCGGTGTTCGAATCCACTCCCGCTGGCGTGACGATGCGGATCGCCTCACTTACGTTCTCCGGCGTCAACCCGCCGGCAAGGATGACGGGGATATCCACAGCTTCAATAATCTGGCGGCTGACTTTCCAGTCGTGCGTCCTGCCGGTTGCACCCACTCCGGGCAGGCCGGGGATTTTGGTGTCCAATAGCAGATAGTCTGATACAGGAGCAAAACTTATCGCAAGATCGAGCGAGTTATTGTCTTCAACGGGGACAGCCTTCATGATCTTCATCGTTGACGGCAGGTGTTTTTTTAACTCACCCATCTCGGCGAAGCCAACTGTGAGCGCATCGGTTGAGATGTGGATAATATCCGGCCCGACGGCCTGTGCCATGCGCAATATTTCGTCGACTTCTGTAGCCATGGTCAAGGCTACCCGCCGCGCCTGGCCGTGTAGTGCATCGACCATGCGCCGCGCCTCCTCAAAGGTCAGCTCGCCATGAACGAGACCATAACGCCCTGCGATAAAGCCGATATGATCCACGCCCATCCGGACCGCCTGTAGGGCTTGATCGATGCGAGTGAAAGCGTATAACTGAATAATCACAGAATGAACACGATCATGCCGGATATGTTGCGATTCGCTGACCTGGGACGCGCTGGCTCAACCGTTCCAGGCGGGCGGCGACTTCACGCTTGACCTGTCTTTTATCGATTGTCAGCAGCCGGCCATCCTGCAGCAGGATTTTGCCATCGCAGATGACTGTATGGACATCGCTGGGGCGCGATGAAAACACCAGGTTGGCAGCTGGGTCAAAGCGCGGAAAAACGTGTAAGCCATCCTGGCGAAGCAACACCAGATCGGCCAACTTTCCGGGTGCGATCTCGCCGAGATCATTTTCCATCTGCATCACGCGCGCCCCGCCATGGAAGGCCAGGTCTAGCGTTTCGGCTACCGGTTGGACGGTTGAAGAACGGGCGGCGTTCTTCTGCGCCAGCGCCGCCAGGCGCATCTGCTCCAGGATATCCAGCGTGTTGCTGCTCACCGCCCCATCCGTGGCCAGCCCGACAGCCACGCCCGCGTGGCGGAATTTCGCCAGCGGCGCCGTTCCCATGCCGAGCTTGAGGTATGTCTTGGGAGCGTGGGCAATCCCGCATGGACTTTGGGAAAGCAACCGGATATCCTTGTCAGTTGGGTACAGGCAGTGCGCCAGGATGGACGGACGCTCCAGGATGCCGGTCTCGGCAAGCAACTGTACCGGGGTGATGCCATGCTCTTGCAGGCTGAGCTGCACCTGTTCGGCGGTCTCTGAGACGTGGGTGTGGATGCCTACCCCGATTTCGCTGGCGCGTTGAGCAACAAGGCGCAGGAAATTTGCCCCGCAGGTGTAGGGGGCATGCGGACCAAGCCAGGTGGTGATGCGCCCGTTTGCCTTGCCCTGCCAGCGTTCGATAAAGCCGCAGGTGGGATCCAGCATTTCCTGATTGAAGACCGCCCAGGCCAGGTTGGCGCGCAGGCCGGCCGTATCGACTGCTTCTGCGACCTGGTCCATGAAAAAGTAGTGGTCGGCTACATGGATAACACCTGCTTCGATCATCTCGGCTAGGCCGAGCATGGCGCCCCAGTAGACATCCTCAGGGGTCAGGTTGGCCTCGAGCGGCCAGATATGATCGTTAAACCAGGAGGAGATGGTCACATCTTCGACCAGGCCGCGAAAGAGCACCATCGGCACGTGAGCATGGGTATTGATCAGGCCAGGGATTGCCAGCAGTCCGTTCCCCTGGATGGTCTGGCGGGCGGGTGGAAAATCCGGCGATCTTTCGGTCCCGGCAGGCTGCACAACTTGGATGCGCCTGCCTTGGATGAGAATATCCTGCGAGGTCAGCAAGCGCACCGCAGGTCCAGCTTCGCCATTTCTTTCGACTTGCAGGATGTCGCAGGCGTTAATTAGCAGATCGAGCATGCATGACCCATCCGGTTTCTAGGTGGGTTCAACCGAGCGGTTTTGCGCCAAGCGCCACAATCCATGGGCGGTGCCTTCAAAATCCAGCTCCGGATTTGCTTGACGTAAGCGTTGAATATGTTCCGGGTCGAAAGCACCGGCGCCCTTCCAGGCGCCGGCAATGGCGCAGGCCATGGCGGCAATCGTATCCGCATCACCTGAAAGGGCGGCGGCATAAATGGCGCTTTGCCGGGGATCGCCCTGGGCCATTACCAGCACGCCAAAAGCTGCCGGCACAGACTCGGGGATGAACAGGCTTGTGCCGACCCGGTCGTACAGATCCTTCAGCCGTTCCATCGGATGGCGCGGCGAACTGGCAATCTCCACCGCCAGCTCGATCCGGAGAGATACAGAAGCGCCCATCCAGCGGTATCCCATCTGGCGCCCCAGGTCGGCCGCAGTTTGCGCCGATTGGATGATTTCTTCCATGGTCGCGCTGGGACTCAGGGCTCTGGCGATTGCTCCAGAAACCGCGCAGGCGCCTGAGATTGCGATGTCGGTGTGATGGGTCGGCACACAGGCCAGGTATGTATCCTGAACAACCCCAGGAATATCTCCTGGATGAATTAAACCAACTGGAGCAATGCGCATGGCGGCGCCATTTGTGTCTCCGAATCGCCCGGTCTGCTGCAAGTCAGCTCCGCGCTGAATGGCCTGCACCGCCCGGCGCGTCGATGGCCCGACATAGGGACAGGTATCACCGCCAATCCGGTCATACCAGGCCAGGATGGCGCGCGCTGCGCCTTCAATGCTGACTTTTCCATCCTCCAGAATGGCTTCTGCCAGGGCAAAAGCCTGCTCGGTATCATCTGTGATACGCCCAGCTGGCAGCCCACTATGCACCGGATGATCGTCCGGCGCGGGTAGGAAATCATCGATCCAGCCGCCGAATTTCTGCCAGGTATCGTCCGGATGCACCAGGGCAGGCATGGCCCAGGCATCACCCATCGCCTGACCATACAAACCGCCCAAGATTTTGTTCAATAGGTCATTATTTGTGTTCTTATCGCTCATCAGTCCTGTCCTGCCCTAGCCGCAGCCATCTCAGCCATGTGATGTTCCTGGAATTTACGTGTTCGCTCGCGCACCTGGGATGCCTGGCGCAGATTATAGACCACCAAAGCCAGGATCGTAGCGGCGTAAGGGATCATTTGAACAATTTGGGGAGGGTACTTGAGCGAACCCAGGTTAATGGCCAAAGCTTGAGCAAAGCCAAAGACAATCGCAGCCAGCATGGTGCCCCAGGGTTTACGCCCGCCAAGGTAGACGGCTGCCAGGGCGATAAAACCGCGCCCAGCAACCATGCTGTTTTGAAATAGGCTGAGGTAGGCCATGGATAAATTTAAACCACCCAGGGCAGCCAAAAAACCGCTCATGCCAATAGCGATGATTTTAACCCGGTTGACATTTATACCCACCGAGGCGGCTGCCTCGGAATTTTCGCCAACCGCGCGCAGGTGCGTGCCTAGACGGGTACGATAGAGGAAGATCGACACCAGCCAGGTGAATAAGAAGGCCAGGTAGACAAAAATGGGGTGGCCGCTCAGGATTTCCCCTAAGACCGGGACATTGTGAAGGCCTGGAATGATGACATCCGGTACCTTCAAGCTAGGCAAGGTGGAAGAGTTGCCCTTATCGCCGGTCAGGGTATAAAGCAGAAAGATCGTCCCACCTTGAGCCATGATGTTCAGGGCGATGCCAGCCAGGATGATGTTCGTGCCCAGGTAAATGTGCGCAAATGCGAGCAGCAGTGAGAACAATATTCCGGCAATCACGCCTGCCAATACACCCAACACCCAGCTTTGCGTATAAGCGCTGACAACTACTCCAGCGAAGGCTGCTACTAACATGGTGCCTTCCAGTGCAATATTAATGGCACCTGCCAGGTCAGAGAGCAAGCCGCCCAGGGCAGGCAGAATCAGTGGTGCGCTGATGCGCAACACACTGGCAACAAACGCTGCACTAAAAATAGCGCCTAAGACTACATTGAAGTCCATCAGTCCCCTCCCTCCGCTAATCCAGTGGAATCGCCCAGCGGTGATTGGCCATCCATTGTAGGTTCTTTCGGTTTTTGCGAAGCAATCCGGCGTTGTACCATCGGAAGGATGCGCTCCGCAGTCACCAATAAGATGATGATCCCTTGGATCACCAATACCATTTCGCGCGACATGTCGGAAGAGCGCTCCATCACGTTAGCACCTGCTCTAAGGTAACCATAAGCCAGGGCGGCGAAAGGAATCGCCAGGGGGTTATTGTTTGCCAACAAGCTAACCACAATGCCTTCAAATCCCAATGCAAATGAGATATTCAGGATCAGCTTGCGGTGGATGCCCATCGCCAGGTGAGCGCCAGCTAACCCAGCGAAGACACCACTAACTGCGAAGGCTAACATGATCGTCTTTTTGACATTAATCCCACCATAGCGTGCGAACTTAGAATTGGCGCCGATCATGCGTAATTCGTAGCCAAACGGTGTGCGGAACATCAGGTAATAGACTACTATGACGGCGATAATCGCCAGATAGAGCGCTATCGAGATGTTCGTCTGGTCAATAAATTGTGTTCGCAGATCGGTCAGGAAGGGAAGCTTCGGGAAGAAAGTCGGCATGATGCCATCTGCTGAAAAGGTGTCGGAAGCTGTATATCCAGCATCGGGCGGTTTGATGTAGTAGGTCAACACCCATTCGTATAACAAGATCGCCAGCGAGTTCAACATCAATGTCGACACGATCTCGTTGGCATTCAGGTAGGCTTTGAGATAACCTGGTAACAGCCCCCATAAGAAGCCCACGATCATCGCTGCCAGGATTGCAAATGGAACCCGCAGGTACGTTGGCAATGGCACGAACAGGGAGATTGCGCCAGCGACCAGGGCTCCTAATACCATCTGGCCCTCCTGGCCCAGGCTGAACTGGTTGGCTTTGAATACAATCGCCACAGCCAATCCAAGAAAGGTCAGGGTAATCGATTCTTCAATCCAATCTCCAACGCGGTTAATCTTCGTTAGCGGGCCAAAGAGCAGGGCTGAGTACGCTTTCACCGGTTCGTCGCTGACAATCAGCGTGATAATGAAACCGATTCCTAACGCAATCGAAATTGCAATGACTACCCGTAAAAACTCGCGAATGGAGGGCGATGACAGTGCTTTTCCCCAAAATCCTTTTGCGACGCTTTCACTTTGCGATGTGGAAGCCTTCATAGGTTTGCCTCCATTTCAGACGGTTCCTGTCTTTTAATCCCAAGCATGTAAAGACCCAATTCCTCTTCTGACACCATCGACGCCTCTGGAAATACACCCACGATCTGTCCTTCGTACATGACAACGATCCGATCGGAAAGGCTCATGACTTCGGACAGGTCGGCTGAGACGAGCAGGACGGCGGTGCTATCCAGGCGTTTTTGCACCAACTGTTGCCGAACAAATTCCGTCGCGCCGACATCGATGCCGCGCGTTGGCTGAGCAGCGATCAGGAGCGCTGGTTGGGAGGAAAACTCGCGCGCCACGATCACTTTCTGCATATTGCCTCCAGAGAGTGAGCTGACAGGCAACCTGCCATCAGGGGTGCGAATATCATATTCGTCGATCATCTTCTCGCCATGGGAAATTACTTCCTGGTAGTTGATGGTAATTCGTTTCTTAAAAGGTGATCGGAAATAACGATCAATGATCAGGTTTTCATCGATTGAAGCAGAAAGGGCTAAGCCATTTGTCAGGCGATCTTCAGGGATGTGAGCCACTCCGGCCAGACGCACCTCTCGAGGCCCGTTGTTAAGGATGTTTTTTGAGTCTATGCGCGCCGTTCCTGTTGCCGCGGGTTTTAGACCACTCAGGACCTCCACCAGTTCTGTCTGCCCGTTTCCTTCTACCCCAGCCACCCCCAGAATTTCCCCTGCATAAACGTTAAATTTGACATTCCGCAACATGGTGCGTCCGGTCTCAGAAACATAGGACAGGTCATCGACCATCAGAACTGCTTTTCCGCGCTCCACCGGCGTTTTATCCACCGACAGCAAAACCTCCCGCCCGACCATCATGCATGCCAGGCCTTCACGGGTTGCTTCAGATATGGGCAGCGTGCCCATCACCCGCCCATGGCGCATTACCGTCACCCGATCAGAAATTTCTTTGACTTCGCGCAGCTTATGGGTAATGAAGATGACCGTCTTGCCTTGCTGAACCAGCTTGCGGATTGCCAGGAACAGCTCGGTAGTCTCCTGAGGGGTAAGAACAGCAGTTGGTTCGTCCAGAATAAGGATCTCCGCCCCTCGAAAGAGCGTCTTCAAGATCTCTACCCGTTGGCGCATGCCAACATTAATACCATCGACGGTCGCATCCGCTTCCACGTGTAAACCATATTGTTCGGCCAGCTTCTTGGTTACCTCGTTGGCTTTTTTTTTGTCGAGCAGAGCGCGCTGGGTGGGTTCACTGCCTAAGACGATATTTTGAGCTACCGTAAAGGATGGCACCAACATAAAATTCTGGTGCACCATGCCAACCCCGGCGGCGATGGCGTCGTGCGGTGAACGAAAGTTTACCGGGTTACCGCGCAACAGGATTTCACCGGAAGTCGGGCGTTCCAACCCATACAATACTTTCATCAAGGTCGACTTGCCCGCACCGTTCTCCCCGACCAGGGCGTGAATCTCGCCTTGCTCGACCGCGAAGTCTACTCCGTCATTCGCTACCACGCCGTTTGGGTAGACCTTGACAATCTTGCGCATCTCTAACACATTGTTCATAGCACCTCCACTCACTTCGGCGCTTCTAACATTGGCGAATTCATCTCTATTACAGAAAGCAGGCAGGTGATCCTGCCTGCTTTCTGTTCGCTATTAATTTACTTAAACGCCGTATCTACAACGATCGTGCCAGAAACAACATCCTTTTCAGCCTGGGCGATTTTATCCTTGACCGCCTGGGGCGTGTTCTGATCATAATATTTGTTATAAGCCAGCCCAACACCGCCCTCAGCGATACCCAGGGCCTCTGCCTCGCCGAATAGCAGTTTGTCCTCAAAATATAGCTTGAGCGCCCGATAGAGGCTATTATCAACATTCTTCAACATCGAGGTCAAGACGCGCTTGGCCTGTTCGGGGTCGGTGGCTTCGATAATGGTTGCTTGGTCAGAGTCAACACCGATAGCATAACGTCCATCTTCTTCAGCCGCTTCGAAGATGCCCACTCCTGTGCCGCCTGCAACCTGGAAGACGATATCTGCGCCTTGCAGATACATGGCTTTGGCGATTTCTTTACCTTTCACCGGGTCATTCCAGCTGCCGGCGTATTGAACGATGACGTTGCTGGCCTCCAACCCGGCATCAACGGCTCCCTGGGTGTAACCGACGATGAAGTCGTTGATTACAGGGATGTCCTGTCCGCCGACCGTGCCGATGATTTTTTCGGCGTTCATGCCGTCCATTGCTTCCTGAGTCATCAAGCCAGCATATAGACCAGCAAGGTATGAGCCTTCGTTCTGCTTGTAGGTAATCGAATAAACGTTCTTACATCCCTCACCGCAAGCCGCATAATCTACGGATACATCATAGATGATGAACTTCTTATCCGGGTATTTGGGAGCCACTGCCTGCAAGTATTCGGCCATCTGGAAGGTGCCGCAAATTAAAACGTCGTATTCCTCATTGGCGGCTGCATCTTCCAGGGCGGGTTGCCACTGCGCCGGGTCGATGCCAGCTTCGATCGTCTTGAGCTCGATGCCGAAATCTGCCACGGCTTTCTGCATACCGCGATCGGCCGAATCGAAGAACGACTTATCGCCTAGCACGCCATTCACCAGGTGGACGACTTTTAAGGGGGTTTCAGCAGGCTCCGCAGTCGTCGGGGCTTCTGCCGGTTGGGCGCAGGCCGTCAGGATCATGCTACCGAGGACCAGCAGGGTGATGAGAATAAACAACTTGTTACGCATTTTCTAATCCTCCATAATACAGTAGGTAGCAGCTGGTTGCTGCTGTTCGATTTGCGGTAGGGGTTGGGTTCTCCAACGCCTGCCTTACCATCGTGATGTTTTATTGCCGCATGGGCTGCTCAGGCCCGATACGAATCGCATCAAATTTCCGGAATATTAACAAGCAGTTTCACCTCCTCTCGGTTACCTGGGATGGGGTGGACACTATCCACCTTTGCACCCTGTCCCTGCCTCAAGCAGGTCAAAGAACTTGCCTTCATCCAGCTCTGTTACTACGTGTGCGTTGGGCGGCTGGCCGAATAACCCACGCCAGTCCACGCTGGTCAGGCCACGCCCTTGTATCCCCGCCAGTTCTGTGCTTATGGCTACGTGTGGCGCCTTGCGAACCAGGTCTGGCTGCAGGGCTATCGCGGCCGCCAGGGGATCGGGGAGGAGGAAGCCAGGGGCGGCAAAGTTATTGCGCAGCAGATTCGCTGTATACGCGGAAATCTGATTAAAAAATGCAGCCTGGCGGGTTTCTTTCGCCGCCAGTGTCTCATAGCGCTCCCACGCCAAAGGATACTTGAGTGTAGTTTCCCAGGAAAGCAGCCACAGATCGGGGAAGCCGGCTTCGAAAACAATCGCTGCCGCTTCCGGGTCGGCCAGGATGTTGAACTCGGCGGCGGTCGAAGCGTTGCCATGCGCCTCGATCGCCCCGCCCATCACCACCAAACGGGCGACGTTTTGGGCGAAATCGGGGTCCAGGCGGAGCGCCAGGGCCAGGTTTGTCAACGGACCGAGGGCAAGCAAGGTGAACTCCCTGGCGTTTTCCCTCCCCAGACGGACGAGTGCCTGGGCTGCCGGCTCATCCTGCGGGCGGCGTGTTGAAGGCGGCAGTGTGTGGGCAATGTTTCCCAAACCATCTTCGCCATGCACGCCCCCGGCGCGTAGTATCCTGCCCATCAGCGGCCGGTCGCAGCCCCGGTAAACCGGCGCCTCATGACCAAGCTGGTCGAGGATCAGGCAAACATTGCGTGTCACCTGTTCCACAGCTACGTTCCCGCTTACCGTCGTTACTGCTATCATACGGGCGGTAGGGTAGGCCAGGATCATCATCAGGGCGATCGCGTCGTCTACTCCGGCGTCGGTGTCCACGATCAGTTCATGCATCGTTGCAAGGCTCTCCCTCCTGACATAAAAGCCTGAAACTCGCAAATACGAGCCTCAGGCGCTGAGAAACCGGCCATTCGAACACAATCAAGGTTCGAGAGAGTTGAAATGGCGGAGTTTGCCTTACCCAGTCTGTGTTGACGAACCAACTCAATATATTGAATCGGGCCATGGTTTGATCGTGATTTTACACACAATTAGGCCATTCGTCAAATGGTGCCTTTCACAGCCTGGCACAAGAGAGGAGAATGTCACCTGCAAACAATTTATGTGTTGCGCCCGTGCTTTTTGAGTGACCTATATGCACTCGGAATGTCTTCCATTGGAGATCCAGGATGACCTGTCAAGAGGCAATTCCATCTAGCACCATTTCAGCCGCAATCCAGGCAAGCGCTTTTGCAGTATGAACCAGACCTTCTATATGCACTGTTGCTATGTCTCGATTGTGGTGAGGATCACGAATCAGGTATCCGACGGACATAATTTGATCATGGACTTCCATCAGCCCTACGTCATCGCTCCTGGATAAGGATGCAGGAATTGCTTCTGTTTGACTAACGCTGACACCGTAGGACGCCAGTTGCTGAAGAAACTCATCAAAGCGTGTGTAAACATCTGATGGAACGATCGGTCCTTTCCCTCCGGAAACGGTTGCGCCGTACACTGCGTGAGGCCCTGGATACTCATCGCCGATCGTGTCGTGTCCATCGATGTCGATGATCACACCTGGCAACCAGGATAAAGGTGTCCGGTGTATGATTCTTCTTGCTTCCCTTGCAAAAAATGCTGGATCTTCTGGTAAGCCTTCCTCCTCATCAGGGAATATCCATCCGGCGTCAATTTGGCTGATAGGATCACCTCGCTGCTGTGTTAATACAACAAGAGCATGAATTGCTGCTAGTGAAGCTGCAATGCCTGCTGCATTATCCATGTTGCCGCGTGCAAGACCTGTCCGCTGGTCAACGGAGAATACCGGAGCATAAGTGATCCTGTCATACCCTGGCATGAAACCGGTTTTGGGTTTTGTATCAGCAGTATAGTAGGGTTTCAGGGTTTCCTCATCCGTGCCAATCGTGCCAGTACTGATGACTGTAAACCTGTGTTGTTTGGGATCAAATCGCAAGACAACCGCTGGCCACTCTGGATAAGGCGATCCAGCTCCCGGGTGTCGGTGGGCGCAAATTGGCATAATGCTAAACGATGAATCGCTTGTGAGTGGCGGGATATAGGTGGGCTGGTCAGAATGGGCTGAAAACCACAGCCTTTTGGGGGAATTTATAAATGCTGCGGGTGATCGGGTTTCAAAGAGCCGTGGTGTAAACTGATCCGCTGGCACACCCATGTCGGTCAATAGTTGCTGTAATTTCAGTGTACGTGTATGCAGCACGCCTGTTGTAGGAGCAGGATCTTGCAGCTCTTTCAGGTACTCGATAACTTGCTTGGTTGTAATGACGCGATTAATTACTTCGGCAGTCTGCAGTCTTTGCTCAAGTTCTGGATTGGAGAGAGCTGCATTTGGTTCCATTTCTTCTCCTGAATAAAAGAAAATATACCCAGCCCTCAATGATAGTAATAGTTAGCATTTTAACGCATTTGACAGAATATATAGCCTCCCTCCTCACTAACACAGAGGAGGCAGTTCTTCCAGAAACCAAATAAATATAAATACTTTTGTTCGTTGATCCATGTTTTTGCGCCACTTCATGATATTTTTTGGTGGTATGCAGTGAGTCGCCTTTCCTTGCGTCATGCCTGGTGCAGTTGTGGTGCAGATTGCTTGCCAAAGCATGGAAAAAATGGACAGAATAGACTTCACACCCGCAAAATTACGCTCAATGTGGATGAAATAGTATTATATGGACGATATAGACGTCCCCTGGAACACCTTCGGATCAGGCGGTTGCGCGTTCGAGTCGCGCCGGGGGCGCT
>Ga0209254_10001366_pt1 | contig 21735 bp, 24 predicted proteins | sample FrelakmetDIP11DI_FD_187148 | JGI IMG/M metagenome (GOLD analysis project Ga0209254, IMG submission 187148) | Freshwater lake sediment microbial communities from the University of Notre Dame, USA, for methane emissions studies - DIP11 DI (SPAdes)... | ecosystem: Environmental > Aquatic >...
GACCGGCTCGGTGCGCCTGACGGTGCACCGCACGCCGCAGCACATCTACGCACAGATCACGACGCCCGACGGCGCGAAGGTGCTCGCCGTGGCGTCGACCGTGCAGGAAGCGGTCGCGAAGGAGTTGAAGGGCACCGGCAACGCGGCGGCGGCGAAGGCCGTGGGCCGCGCGATCGCCGAGCGTGCGAAAGCGGCGGGCATCGAGACCGTGGCATTCGACCGGTCGGGTTTCCGTTATCACGGGCGCGTAAAAGCGCTCGCCGAGGCCGCCCGCGAGGCCGGCCTGAAGTTCTAAGGGGCATTCGATGGCACGAGTGGAACGTTCACAGTCCGGCGACGACCTGATCGAGAAGCTGGTCACGGTCAACCGCACGGCGAAGGTCGTGAAGGGCGGGCGCCAGTTCGGCTTCACCGCGCTGACGGTGGTCGGCGATGGCGCCGGTCGCGTCGGCTTCGGCTACGGCAAGGCGCGCGAGGTGCCGGTCGCGATCAGCAAGGCGATGCAGCAGGCGCGCAAGAACATGGCCAACGTGCCGATCACCAACGCGACGCTGCACTACGCGGTGCAGGGCCGCCACGGCACGACCCGCGTGTACATGCAGCCGGCCTCGGACGGCACCGGCGTGATCGCGGGCGGCGGGATGCGCGCGGTGTTCGAATGCGCCGGCGTCAGGAACGTGCTCGCGAAATGCTACGGCTCGCGCAACCCGATCAACGTCGTGCGCGCGACCTTCGACGCCTTCGAGCGGATGGTCTCGCCGGACCGCATCGCGGCCAAGCGCGGCAAGACATTGGCCGAAATCACGGGCTGATGTCGATGAGCAACGCAAAGCTGAAAGTCACCCTGAACCGCAGCGTGCACGGGCAGCTGCACAACATCCGCGCCTCGGTCTACGGGCTGGGGCTGCGGCGCATCCGGGATTCCCGCGTCGTCTCCGACACGCGCGAGGTGCGCGGCATGATCAATGCTGCCCGGCACCTGATCGCGGTCGAGAAGGCCTGAGTCCCGAAGGAGCGATGAAATGCGACTGAACACGATGAAGCCGGCGCCGGGCGCGAAGCGCAAGCGCCTGCGGGTAGGCCGGGGCGCCTCGGCGGGGCAGGGCAAGACCTGCGGCAAGGGCGGCAAGGGCCAGAAGGCGCGCAAGGGCGGCTACCACAAGGTCGGCTTCGAGGGCGGCCAGGTGCCGCTGCAGCGCCGCCTGCCGAAGGTGGGTTTCCGTTCGGCGATGCACAGGACGCGCGCCGAAGTGACGTTGACCGACCTCGACAAGGTGAAGGCCGAGCTGATCGACCTCGCCTCGCTGCTCGCGGCCAGCATCGTTCCGGCCAGGACCGAGCGTGCGAAGGTGATCCTGTCCGGGGAAATCAAGCGCAAAGTGACGCTGCAGGGTCCCTCCGTGGTCGCCACCAAGGGCGCGCGCGCGGCCATCGAGAAGGCCGGCGGCAAAGTGGAAGAGGGCAAGGCGGCCTGAGGGCCGGTAGACGATCATGGCGACGACGGCTGGCAATGCTGCGCTCGCGATCGGTGAAGTCGCCCGCTTCACCGATATGCGCCATCGCCTGCTGTTCCTGCTGGGTGCGCTGGTCGTGTACCGCATCGGCACCTTCGTGCCGGTGCCGGGCATCGACCCGGTCGCGCTCGCGCGCCTGTTCGACAGCCAGGAAGGCACGATCCTCGGCCTGTTCAACATGTTCTCGGGCGGCGCGCTGGAGCGGCTCTCGATCTTCGCGATGGGCGTCATGCCCTACATTTCGGCCTCCATCATCCTGCAGATGATGGCGGTGGTCGTGCCCTCGATGGCGGCGATCAAGAAGGAAGGCGAGTCGGGTCGACGCAAGATCACGCAGTGGACGCGCTACTTCACCGTCGTGCTGGCGTCCTTCCAGGGCTTCGCCGCCGCGGTCGCATTCCAGAACCAGGGCGTGGTCATCAACCCGGGCACCTTCAGCTTCCTGCTGCCCGCGGTACTGACGCTCACGACCGGCACGATGTTCCTGATGTGGCTCGGCGAGCAGATCACGGAGCGCGGCATCGGCAACGGCATCTCGATGATCATCCTGGCGGGCATCATCTCCGGTCTGCCGTCCGCGATCGGCGGCACCTTCCAGCAGGTGCAGGGCGGCGAGATGAACCCGGCGTTCGCGATCATCCTGCTGCTGATGATCGGCGCGGTGACGGCCTTCTGCGTGTTCGTCGAGAGCGGCCAGCGCCGCATCCCGGTGAACTACGCCAAGCGCCAGGTCGGCCGGCGCATGTACGCGGGGCAGACCAGCCACCTGCCGTTCAAGCTGAACATGTCCGGCGTGATCCCGCCGATCTTCGCCTCGTCGCTGCTGCTGTTCCCCGCGACGCTCGCCAGCTTCTTCGGCACCACCGACACCGGCAGCTGGCTGCAGACGGTCGCGGCGGCGCTCGGCTGGGGGCAGCCGCTGCACCTGCTGATCTACGGTGGCCTGATCATCTTCTTCTGCTTCTTCTACACGGCGCTGGTGTTCAACTCGCGCGAGACCGCGGACAACCTGAAAAAGGGCGGCGCCTTCATCCCGGGCATCCGGCCGGGCCAGCAGACCGGCGAATACATCGACAAGGTGCTGACGCGCCTGACGGTCTGGGGCGCCCTGTACGTGACGCTGGTGTGCCTGCTGCCCGAGATCCTGATGTCCTACGCCCGCGTGCCGTTCTATTTCGGCGGTACCTCGCTCCTCATCATCGTGGTCGTGGTCATGGATTTCGTGGCCCAGCTCCACGCCCACATGATGTCGCACCAGTACGAGGGCCTGATGAAGAAGGCCAACCTGCGCGGGCCCGGCAAGAGAGGTCCTTGAGATGAAGGTTCGTCCATCAGTCCGGAAAATCTGCAAGAACTGCAAGATCGTGCGGCGCAAAGGCGTCGTGCGTGTCATCTGTTCGTCCGACGCCCGCCACAAGCAGCGGCAGGGCTGAGGCAGGCTATTGGATATGTTGAGAAAAGCAGCCCATTCACGTACACTTCGCGGTTCTCCGCGGGTCGAGGTCAAGTAGCCATGGCGCGTATCGCCGGGATCAACATTCCCGTCAACAAGCACATCTGGGTGGGCCTCACGGCCATCTACGGCATCGGCCGCACGCGTGCGCTGAACGTCTGCAAGGCTGCCAACGTGGCGCCGTCCACGCGGGTGCGCGACCTCACCGAACCCGAGGTCAACGCGTTGCGCGCGCAGGTCACGCGTTTCATGGTCGAGGGCGACCTGCGCCGCGAGAACTCGATGAGCCTGAAGCGACTCATGGATCTCGGTGCCTATCGCGGCATCCGGCACCGCAAGGGGCTGCCCGCCAGGGGCCAGCGCACGCGCACCAACGCGCGCACGCGCAAGGGCCCACGCCGCGCGGCCGTCAAGACCAACGTTCAGCCGGGCAAGGTTTGACGATGTCCGAAGAAACTGAGACCAAGCAGAAATCCGACGCCAAGGCGGAAGCCAAGCCGGACGCCAAGCCGGACGCCAAGGGTGACGCCGACAAGGCCGCTGCCCCGGCCGCCAAGGCGCGCAAGAAGACCAAGCGCCAGGTGTCCGACGGCGTCGCGCACATCCACGCGTCGTTCAACAACACGATCGTGACGATCACCGACCGGCAGGGCAATACGCTCTCCTGGGCGACGTCGGGGGGCTCAGGCTTCCGCGGCTCGCGCAAGAGCACGCCGTTCGCCGCGCAGGTCGCGGCGGAGAAGGCGGGCGTCGCGGCGCAGGAATACGGACTGCGCACGGTCGAGGTTCGCGTACGCGGACCGGGCCCTGGCCGTGAATCCGCGGTCCGCGCGCTGAACGCCTGCGGCCTGAAGGTCACTAGCATCGAAGACGTGACGCCGATTCCGCACAACGGTTGCCGCCCGCCCAAAAAGCGGCGCGTCTGAGGTCGAGGGAACGATGGCCAGATACCTGGGTCCCAAGTGCAAGCTCTCGCGCCGCGAGGGCACTGATCTGTTCCTCAAGAGCGGCATCAAGCCGCTCGAGAGCAAGTGCAAGCTCGAGGTGCCGCCCGGCGGCGTCAAGGGCGACCGGCGTACGCGCCTCTCGGGCTACGGCGTGCAGCTGCGCGAGAAGCAGAAGCTGCGCCGCATGTACGGCGTGCTCGAGCGCCAGTTCCGCAACTACTACTCGAAGGCCGCGGGACGCCCGGGCTCGACCGGCGAGAACCTGCTGCGCTACCTCGAAGGCCGGCTCGACAACGTCGTCTACCGCATGGGTTTCGCGACCACCCGCGCCGAGGCCCGCCAGCTCGTTTCGCACAAGGCGATCGAGGTGAACGGCGAGACCGTGAACGTGCCGTCGTACCAGTGCGCCGCGGGCGACGTGGTCTCGGTGCGCGAGAAGTCGAAGTTGCAGGCCCGCATCGCGGCCGCCCTTGCGATCGCCACCCAGGTCGGCTGGCCCGACTGGGTCGACGTGGACGACAAGAAATTCACCGGCACGCTGAAGGCGTTGCCGGACCGCGACCAGATCCTCCCGGACATCAACGAGAACCTGGTCGTCGAGCTCTACAGCAAGTAACAGGTGATGCCAATGCAGGGTGCCGCCACTGAATTCCTGAAGCCCCGCTCGGTCAAGGTCAGCGAGACGGGCGCGCGTCAGGCGCGAATCGTGATCGAGCCATTCGAGCGCGGCTTCGGCCACACGCTCGGCAACGCGCTCAGGCGCGTGCTGTTGTCCTCGATGCCCGGCTGCGCCGTGACCGAGGTCGAGATCGAGGGCGTGCTCCACGAGTACACCAGCATCGAGGGCGTCCAGGAGGACGTCGTCGACGTGCTGCTGAACCTGAAGGCCGTCGCGATCGAGATGCACACGCGCGACTCGGTCGAACTGCGCCTGGTCAAGAAGGGCCCGGGCCCGGTGACGGCCGGCGACATCCAGATCGACCACGACGTCGTGATCGTCAACCCCGAGCTCGTGATCGCGAACCTGAACAAGGCGACGGAGCTTTCGATGACGCTCAAGATCGAGCGGGGCCGCGGCTACCGCCCGGCAGTGCAGCGCCTCGAGTTCGAAGAGCAGAGCCGCCCGATCGGCCGCCTGCAGCTCGACGCCTCCTTCTCGCCGGTCCGCCGCGTGACCTACGGAATCGAGTCCGCGCGCGTCGAGCAGCGCACCGACCTCGACAAGCTGATCATCGACATCGAGACCAACGGCACGATCAACCCGGACGAGGCGATCCGCCGCGCGGGCGGGATCCTCAAGGACCAGCTGACCGTGTTCGTGGATCTCGAGGGCCATGGCGAGTCGCCCTCGCGTGACTCCGGCCCGCTGCCGGATCCGATCCTGCTGCGCCCGGTCGACGAGCTCGAGCTCACCGTCCGCAGCGCGAATTGCCTGAAGGCGGAGAACATCCACTACATCGGCGACCTCGTGCAGCGCACCGAAGTCGAGCTGCTGCGCACCCCGAACCTCGGCAAGAAGTCGCTCACCGAGATCAAGGAAGTCCTCGAAAGCCACGGTCTGACGCTCGGAATGCGCATCGACGGCTGGCCGCCGGCTTCGCTGCGCCGCGAAGACGAGCTGCGTTCGGCCTGAGCACGGTAACGGAATAGAACGATGCGACACCAACTGTCGGGACGTCAGCTGTCGCGCAACAGCTCCCATCGCAAGGCGCTGATGCGGAACATGTGCGTTGCCCTGATCCGCGCGGAGACCATCCGTACCACGCTGCCGAAGGCGAAGGAGCTGCGCCGGGTCGTCGAGCCGCTGATCACGCTCGGCAAGTCGGACACGCTGCCTTGCCGCCGCCGCGCCTGGATCACGCTACGCGACGACGCGCTGGTCGAGAAGCTGTTCGAGGACATTGGCTTGCGATACAGGAACCGCGCGGGAGGCTACACGCGTATCCTGAAGATGGGGCCGCGCCCGGGCGATTCGGCGCCGATGGCGCTGATGCAACTCGTCGAGGGCGAAGCCCTGCCGGCGACACCGGCCGGCGACGACAAGCCGCCGAAGAAGGCCAGGAAGGAAGCCGCGCCCAGGAAAGAGAAGGCGCCTGCGAAGAAGGCCGCGCCGAAGGCCGACAAGGCCAAGGCGGCACCGAAGCGGCGCAAGAAAGCGGCGGCTTGAGGATTTCCAATCTGCGGGTGGCTACGGTCCCCGCGGTCGCCATGGAGAAGCCGGGGACATCCCCGGCTTTTTTTTGCCATGATGGTGCCGGGTCGTAGGTTTCGTAGCTTCGCGACCCGCGAAGCTACGAAACCTACGACCCGGCACCATCCCGGGAGGACAAACATGAGCCTGATTTCCGAGTTCAAGGAATTTGCCATGAAGGGCAACGTCGTCGACATGGCGGTCGGAATCGTGATCGGCGCCGCCTTCGGCAAGATCGTTTCGGCTTTCGTTGACGCCATCGTCATGCCGGCGCTCGGCTGGGTCATCGGCGGCGTCGACTTCTCGAGTCTCGCGATCACGCTTGGCGAAAGCGCGGCGACCGGCGAGCCGGTGACGATCGGCTATGGACGGTTCGTACAGGCGCTCGTGGACTTCCTGATCGTCGCCGCGGCCATCTTCATGGCGCTGAAGGCGATCAACCGGCTGCGAAAGCCGGCTCCGGCCGCGGCCCCGCCACCGCCCCCGGCCGACGTCGTCCTGCTCACCGAGATACGCGACCTGCTGAAGCAGCGCTGACCGGAAAAAGGGGACGCACCCCTTTTTCGAAGCAGGCCGCTCAGGCCACCGCCGCGAAAGCCTCGCGCGTGAGGTTTCGCGGCGCTCCGGCCTGGGCGACCACGTTGTCCTCGATGCGGATCCCGCCGAAGGGACGCAGGGCGTCGACGCGCTTCCAGTCGATCGCCCGCCCGCGCCCGTCCGCGCGAGCCGCCTCGAGCAGCGAGTCGATGAAGTAGATTCCCGGCTCGATCGTCACCGCGAATCCCGGCTCGAGGTCGCGCGTCAGCCGCAGGTACGGATGCCCCGCCGGCTTCTCGCGTGTCCCTCCATCCGGCCCCGCGGCGAAACCGGCGGCGTCATGCACCATGAGGCCGAGCAGGTGCCCGATACCGTGCGGGAAGAACACCGACGTCAGCCCGGACTCCACCGCAGCCTCCGGCGAGCCTGACACGATGCCGTGCCTCACCAGGATCCCGGCGACCGAGCGGTGCGACTCGAGATGGATGTCCCGGTAGTCCACCCCGGGCCTCACGCGATCCGCGAGCTTCTGCTGGATGGCGTCCAAGGAGTGGATGAGATCCAGGAACTCGCCCGGATCGGCTGCGTAAGTGCGCGTTATGTCGCAGGCATAGCCGGCATGCTGGGCGCCCGCGTCGATCAGGAAAGACTTCACGCCGGCCGGGCGCGTCCGGTCCAGGACCTGGTAGTGCAGGACCGCGGCATGGCGGTCGAAACCGATGATGTTGTTGTAAGGCAGTTCCTCCTCGCGCGCGCCCGCCGCCTGGCAGTAGGCGAGGTGGACCTGGTACTCCGAGGCGCCGGCCCGGAAGGCGCTTTCCGCCGCGCGGTGGGCGCGCACGCCAGCCATCGTCGCGAGCGCCATGCACTCGATCTCATAGGGCGTCTTGACCGCCCGGTCGTAATCCAGCGGCCCGGTGATGGCAGCGGGATCGTGCTCACCGAGTCCCTCGGTCGCGGGACCTGACTGGCCCAGGACCGCCCAGCGGCCCTTGCCGACTGCCTGGCGAAGTTCAGCCGGCGATCGCACGATCACCAGGTCGAAATGACCGACCCAGTAGCCTTCCGGCCGCTCCGGCGGCAGGTACCAATAGTCGTCCGGCTGGGTGAAAACGAGCTTCGGACGCTCACCGGGGCGATAAACGATGAAACAGTCCGGGCTGCCGTCCGGCAGCCAGGCGCGGTACCGGGGGTTCGGCCGGAATGGATAGGTGTTGTCGTCCAGGTAGAAATAGACCTGGCCTCCAGAACACATGATCATTCCGTCGTAACCACCCGCAATCAAAGCCCGATCAGCCCGTGACATAACTGCTTTCAGGTGCTCGGCATAAAGCTCGGCCAGTGTCATCTTCGCCATTGCCTGACTCGTGGAGTGAAGGCCGAGAGGGTAACCGGAGGAGGCGGTTGTCGCAAAATGGCGACCTTTGCTTACCCATGCAATATCGCTAAAATCCGCGCACGCGACGGAATTCGTCGCGCAAGTGCACTTGTAATTCTCACTGAAGAACCGGGGTAACTGACGATGAATGCAAAGATCTGGGGCGCCATTGCGGTTGCCCTCGTAATCGCCGCCTGTGGCGCCAAGAAGGATGAGGCTGCCGACGCCGCTGCTGCTGCTGCGGATTCCGCTGCCGCTGCCGCTGAATCGGCTGGTGATGCCGCTGCTGCTGCCGTTGATGCGACGGCCGAAGCCGCTGCCGACGCGGGCGCCGCTGTCGGTGACGCCGCTGACGCCGCTGTCGATGCGGGCGCTGCCGCTGTCGACGCCGCTGCTGCCGCCACGGAAACGACTCCTCCGTCGCAGTAAGCGATTGCTGTAGTTGGGCCTGAACGGCCGGGCGGATGGCGCGGAGACCCCGCGACTTCCCCCGGCCGTTCTTTTTCCGGGACAGGGAATGCCGATCACAATCCGCGAAGCGCGCGCGTCGAAGTCCGATCGCGATTGGATCGAAGAAACCTATGGCGAGTATCTCGCCGACCTCACCGCCGACACGACCGGCGTGTTCCCCTCGCTCACCGTCACGGGTCAGAGCGTCGCCGAGATCATCCAGGGCTGGTTCCACGACGACCGCTGCAACACTTTCATCGTGTTGCGCGAACAGGAGCCGGTCGGATTCGCCGTGGTGCAGCGCAGCCTCCCGCCGGCAATCTCTGACGACCCGAAGCGTCACTTTCGCCTGAGCGAGTTCTTCATCCGCAAGCCGTTTCGCAACAAGGGCGTCGGCCGCGGCGCCGCGATGCTGATTTTCGCGCGCTACGCGGGTGAGTGGACCGTACCCGAGCAGTCGCGCAACCCCGGCGCCGTGCGTTTCTGGCGTCGCGTCGTATCCGAGTTTACCAATGGCAAGTTCCGCGAAAAGAGCGGCCAGGGCGAAGTCGCGCACTCGTTCACGAGCGCGGGGCCGGTAGGGGCACTCGCGCGGTAGTACCCGGCTACCCGGGCGTAGCCGCTGCGCTTGCACAGGCCGCCGGTCCGCGCGTCATGAACATGCCGGCCTTCAAGACCTGATCCATCGGCAGTTTGCCGCGCAGTTTCGCCGCCGCCGGCTCATTGCCCGCCAGCGCCGGTGAAGGAATCTTCCGCAATCCGTCAGGGATTGCGCACGTCGACGCGGACCTTGCGCGGCCCGGCCACCTCGAACAGCAATTCCAGGTCGAATGCAGTTCCCGCGACGAGCGGTCGCTTCAGTCCCATGAGCATCACGTGCAGCCCGCCCGGCTGGAACTCCAGCGTCTGGCCGGCCTCCACGTGCAGCACCGCGACTTCGCGCATCCTCGCGATCCCGTCGATCACCTCCGTGCGGTGCACTTCGGCCTTAGCCGCGAACGGCGTCGACAGCTTCAGCAGCCGATCGGATTTCTTCGTGTCGTTCTTGAGCGTGAAATAGACCACGCCGACCTTCGCGACCGGTGGCGTCGAGCGTGACCAGGCACTTAAGACGGCGAGCTCGCCCGCAAGCGACGATTCGGCTGCACTGAGGAACAGCATGGTGGCGGCGATGAGCTGGTGGATGCGCGTCATTCGGACCTGCTCCCTGACGATGCTCCGGTATCCGGAACACGTGCCTTCAGGGCGCCGGTGCGATAGGCGATCTCGAGAGCTTCGATGAGCCACGCAAGTCGTTCGGCCGGCGAGCGCCGCAGAAAGGCCCAGCGCCGCAAGGCCTCCGCATCTTCGTAGCTGCCCGAGCTCGCCGGAGCTTCGTCACGAATGCGGTTCATGGTTCTCTCGCCTCCTGGACCGCACGCAGGCGATCGATGTCGATGAGATCCTGGGGCCGACCGGCAAGCTCCTTGAGCCGGATCAGGTGCGCAATCGATGCCACGGGTACCAGCAAGCCCTTGCCGATCTCGATCCGCTGAGAATGCTGCCACAACTCTTCGAAGGAAATCGGTGATGCAATGAATATATCGATCGTCGGCCGCGCTCCGGTCGAATCCCAGTAGCTGAACACGCGCATGTTCCGATCGCGATACCAGGACTCCCGCACTGCCGCGTCGGCGAGCTGCCGCGGATCGACCGGCACGGTGGGGCGGTAACCCGCCTCGTCCAGCGCGCCGATCAGCCTGAGCGATTCCTCAGGGGACAAGTCGACGGCAAGATCGACATCGGCCGTCAGACGGTCGATGCCATGCAGTACGAGCGCAAGGCCGCCGACCAGCACGTAGCGTAGCCGGGCGGATTCGAGCAAAGCGAACAGGCCGAGGATATCGGTCGGCATCTCGTTTCAGGCCGCCCGGCGATTGCGCGCCAGCACGCGCTTCAGGTAACGACCGGTAAACGAGCCCGCGGCGCGCGCCAGCTGCTCGGGCGTGCCCTCGGCGACGATGGCCCCGCCGCCGTCGCCGCCCTCGGGGCCGAGGTCGATGACCCAGTCGGCGGTCTTGATGACGTCGAGATTGTGCTCGATCACGATCACGGTGTTGCCCTCGTCGCGCAGGCGGTGCAGCACGGCGAGCAGGTGCTTCACGTCCTCGAAGTGCAGGCCGGTCGTCGGCTCGTCCAGTATGTACAGCGTGCGGCCGGTCGCGCGCTTGGACAGTTCCTTGGCGAGCTTCACGCGCTGCGCCTCGCCGCCGGAGAGCGTCGTCGCGTTCTGCCCGAGCTTCACGTAGGACAGCCCGACGTCGAGCAGCGTCTGCAGCTTGGTCGCGACCACCGGCACCGCCGAGAAGAACACCGCCGCATCCTCGATCGTCATGTCGAGCACTTCGTGGATGTTCTTGCCCTTGAAGTGCACGTCGAGCGTCTCGCGGTTGTAGCGCCGGCCCTTGCAGACGTCGCAGGCGACGTAGACGTCCGGCAGGAAATGCATCTCGACCTTGATGACGCCATCGCCCTCGCAGGCTTCGCAGCGCCCGCCCTTGACGTTGAAGCTGAAGCGCCCGGGCTGGTAGCCGCGCGAGCGGGCTTCGGCCGTGCCGGCAAAGAGTTCGCGGATGGGTGTGAACAGCCCGGTGTAGGTCGCCGGGTTCGAGCGCGGCGTGCGGCCGATCGGGCTCTGGTCGATGTCGATCACGCGGTCGACTGCCTCGAGTCCCTCGACGCCCGCGGACGGCGCCGGCTGGTCGGCGACCAGGTTGAGCGAGCGCGCGACCAGGCGATAGAGCGTGTCGTTCACCAGCGTCGACTTGCCGGAACCCGAGACGCCCGTGACGCAGGTCAGCAACCCGACCGGGAATGACACGTCGATGTCTTTCAGGTTGTTGCCGCTCGCCTTCTTCAGCCGCAGCTGCTGTTTGGGCTCGATTCGCCGGCGCTTGTCCGGGACCTCGATGCGCTTGCGGCCCGAGAGGTACTGCCCCGTGAGCGAGGCGCGGCTGGCCTCGATCTCGGCGGGCGTGCCCTGCGCAACCACGCGCCCGCCGTGCACGCCGGCACCGGGGCCGAGGTCGACGACGTGGTCCGCCTGGCGGATGGCGTCCTCGTCGTGCTCGACGACGATCACGGTATTGCCGAGGTCGCGCAGGCGATGCAGCGTGTCGAGCAGGCGCTGGTTGTCGCGTTGGTGCAGGCCGATCGAAGGCTCGTCGAGGATGTACATGACGCCAACCAGGCCGGAACCGATCTGGCTCGCGAGGCGGATGCGCTGGGCTTCGCCACCGGAGAGCGTCTCGGCGCTGCGGTCGAGCGTCAGGTAATCGAGGCCGACGTCGACCAGGAACCCGAGCCGGTCGGTGATTTCCTTGACGATCTTGGCCGCAATCTTCTGGCGCCAGCCCTCGAGCGTGAGCGTGCGGAAGAACTCCAGTGCGCGCCGCACGGGCAGGGCGCTGATCGAGGGCAGGGAAGTGCCGGCGACGAACACGAAGCGGGCGGCCTTCGTCAGCCGCGCGCCATCGCATTCCGGGCAGCGGCGCGTGCCGAGATAGCGTGCGAGCTCCTCGCGCACGGCGAGCGATTCGGTCTCCTTGTAGCGCCGCTCGAGGTTCGGCAGGATGCCCTCGAACTTGTGCTTGCGCTTGACCGTGCGGCCGCGTGCATCGAAGTACCGGAACTCGATCTCCTCGCCCTCACTGCCCTGCATCAGGACCGCGCGCGCCTGTTCGGGAAGCTTTGCGTACGGGGCCTCCGGATCGAAGCGGTAGTGGTCCGCGAGCGCCTGGATCATCTGGTAGTAGTAGGCATTCCGCCGGTCCCAGCCGCGCACTGCGCCGTTCGCGAGCGAGAGCTGGGTATTCGCGACCACGCGGTCCGGGTCGAAGAACTGCTTCACGCCAAGCCCGTCGCAGCCCGGGCAGGCGCCGAACGGGTTGTTGAACGAGAACAGCCGCGGCTCGAGATCGGCGACGGAGTAACCGCACATCCGGCAGGCGAACTTGTCGGAGAAGACCAGCTCTTCGCGCTTCGGGTCGTCGAGGAAGGCGACACGCGCGGAGCCCTCGCCGAGGCGCAGCGCCGTCTCAAAGGACTCCGCGAGCCGCTGCTGCAGGTCCGGCCGGACCTTCAGCCGGTCCACCAACGCGTCGATCGAGTGTTTCTTCTTGGGGTCCAGTTTCGGCACGGCGTCGAGCTCGACGTACTTGCCGTCCACCCGCGCGCGCACGAAACCCTTGCCGCGCAATTCTTCGACCACCTGCAGGTGTTCGCCCTTGCGACCGGAGATGACGGGGGCGAGGAGGCCCACGGCAGTGCCCTCCGGCAGGGAGAGCACCTGGTCGACCATCTGGCTCACGGTCTGCGCCGTGAGGTCGAGGCCGTGGTCCGGGCAGCGCGGGATGCCGGCGCGCGCGTACAGCAGTCGCAGGTAGTCGTAGATCTCGGTGACCGTGCCCACGGTCGAGCGCGGGTTGTGGGACGTGGATTTCTGCTCGATCGAGATCGCGGGCGACAGGCCCTCTATCGAGTCCACGTCGGGTTTTTCCATCATCGACAGGAACTGCCGCGCATACGCGGACAGCGATTCGACGTAGCGGCGCTGGCCTTCGGCATAGATCGTGTCGAAGGCGAGCGAAGACTTCCCCGAGCCGGACAGGCCCGTGAAGACGATCAGGCGGTCGCGCGGCAGCTCCAGGTCGAGGTTCTGGAGATTGTGCGTGCGCGCGCCGCGGATGTGGATGGTCTGGCTCATCGGGACAGCCTGTTAGAATAGCCCGCCCATTCCGGGCACCGCAAAGGTATTCCCAGTGGCCTTGCCGAGTGGTGTGGCACTCCTGCCTGCCGAGCGCCGCGCTGTCGCTTCGCTTGCCGCCATTTACGCCGTGCGGCTCCTCGGCCTGTTCCTGCTATTGCCGGTGCTGGCCCTGCACGCGGGCTCCATGCCGGGAGCGACGCCGTTGCTCGCGGGCCTGGCTGTCGGCGCCTACGGCCTCACGCAGGCCATGATGCAGATTCCGTTCGGCATCTGGTCCGACCGTATCGGGCGCAAGCCGCTCATCGTCGTCGGACTCCTCCTGCACGTCGCGGGTTCCGCGCTGGGCGCGGCGGCGGGCAATGCCACGGCGCTGGTCATGGCGCGCGTCGTGCAGGGGCTCGGTGCAGTCTCCGGTCCGGTAACCGCCTTCCTCGCCGACCTGACGCGGCCGGAAGTGCGCACACGCGCGATGTTCGCGATCGGCATGAGCATCGGCGCGACTTTCGTGATCTCGCTGGTGGCAGGCCCGTTGCTGGCCGCTGCGTTCGGGGTCGCGGGCGTCTTCTGGCTGATCGGCGGCCTCGGCGTGGTTGCCCTGGCGCTCGTGGTCTTCGTGCTGCCGGCGGAGCGGCCGGTGCGCGAGCGGGCGAGGCGCGGCGACTGGCGCGAGGCGCTGACCCGCACGCTGCTACCGCACTACGCGGGGATCTTCATGCTGCACCTGACCCTGACAGCCGCCTTCATCGCCGTGCCGCAGGTGCTGCGGGACGTCCACGGGCTCGAGGCCTCGCGCCACTGGATCGTCTATCTCGGCGTCTTTGCGGCCTCGGTCGCGCTGACCGTGCCGCTCGTGCTCTGGTCGGAGCGCAGCCGTCGGTTCGGCCGCGCCGCGATGGCCGGATGCCTCGGCATCGCCGCCGCGCTCGCGGCGCTGGCCCTGGCCGAGGCGCGCTTCGGCGTGCTGCTCGCCGCCCTCGTGCTGTACTTCGGGGCCTTCAACTTCCTCGAGGCCCGGCTGCCGGCAGCCCTGACAGAGGCGGCGGGTGAAGCCACCCGCGGCGCGGCGCTCGGCGTGTTCGCGACCTGCCAGTTCGCGGGGGCTTTCGCTGGGGGCCTCGCCGGTGGAGCCCTGCTCGGAAGCCGTTGGCAGTTCACGGGAATCTTCGCCTGTGCCGCCCTCGCGGCTCTCGCCTGGCTGCCGCTTGCGGTACGCACAGAATCGCCCCGTTCGAGACAGATTGACGGTGCGCAGGCCGGCAGCGGGCGACTACAATGAGGCATCCGATAACGAACGGGGAACGGCCATGGCACGCGGCGTCAATAAAGTAATCCTGATCGGTAACCTCGGGAAGGACCCGCAGCAGCGCGCCATGCCCTCAGGCAAGGCCGTCGTGAACTTCAGCGTCGCGACCACGGAGCAGTGGCGCGACAAGCAGACGGGCGAGAACAAGGAAGCGACGGAGTGGCACAACGTCGTGATGTTCGACCGCCTCGCGGAAATCGCGGCTGAGTACCTGCGCAAGGGTTCGCAGGTCTATATCGAAGGCAAGATCCGCACGCGCAAGTGGCAGGACAAGGAAGGCAACGACCGCTACACGACCGAGATCATCGCCAACGAGATGAGTATGCTCGGCGGTCGCGGGGCCGGGGATCGCAGTTCGGCGCCGGCGCCGGAGCGCGCGCGCGACCACGGCGAGGAACCCGCCGCGCGGCCCGAGCCCGCCGGAGTCGCCGAATCCTTCGACGACGACATTCCTTTCTAGCGCTGCCCGGGGACTGTCATCCTTCACGAAAAAGGGGACTTGCATCCCCTTTTTCGTGAAGGGGACTGTCCCCTACGGCCACGGGACCGGCCACCCCCGCGTTATGTGATGCGGTAGACGTCCCGCGCGGGGACGTTAAGCCACCATCGAGCCGATTTCTCGGGTTTCCCGAGCATCCGTTCCGGGCCCCGGGGAATGGAGAACGGCTTGATGGAGGCGGATCGCAAACAGCCGTCCGGCAGCGGGCTGCGCGAAGCCCTGGCGCCGTGGTTCGACCACTTGGCCGCCTGGCTCGTGCTGCTTTGCATCGGCCTTTCGGTCTTCGCCGCCATCACGAGTTACTTCGGCGGCGTCTACAACGAAGCGCTGGTCGCGAAGTTGACCGGCGTCACCGCGGCGCTCTGCGCCATCTTCGTCATCCTGCGGAACGTCGAGCTGGAAGCCCTGAAGCCCGAGCGCCGCAGGGCCTGGGCGTGGCTCGCCTGGGCGATCATGCTGCAGTTCCTGGCGACGCTGCTCGTTCCGGTCACGCGTTCGATTGAGCTGCCTGCCGTGCAGACGGCGATGGGTGTGCTCGAGTTCGCCTTCTTTCCCTGCATCGCCATGGCCGCGGCCGGATTCCTGTTCTCCACCCGGGGCCGCGCCTTCGGGCCGCAGTTCTGGCTCGAGTCGACGCTCGTTGCGCTGTGCGTCGGCAGCGTGCTCTGGTTCGCCCTGCCGCACGAACTCGCGCCCGGGCTGCTGCCGACGCGCAGCTCCTGGACCCTCAGTCTCGACGCCGTGATCGGCGTGCTGGCGGCGATCCTGTTGCTGCGTCGATCGGACTGGAAGCACTGGCCTGCGCATGTCGCCTTTGCGTTTGCCCTCGGTGCGCTGGTCGGTGCCCGCCTGCTCGAGGCCCACGCGACCTCACTCGGGCACGTCTCGCTGTACGCGATGCCGCTGCACATCGGCGCGATCGCCATCTTCGCCGTGGCAGCGCACCTCGAACACCTGCGCACCGAGCGGCGCGCGCCGCCGATGGACGCGGCCGAGCGCGGCTCCCCGCTCGCAGCGCTGACGCCGTATGCCGCACTGATGCTCGCCGGTTACGCGCTGCTGGTCCTGCACGGCGGCAGCTTCGGTGAGCCCGCCGGCCTGATCGCCTGGGTGGTCTGCATCGCCGCGGGCCTGCTGTTTGCGCGGCAGGCAATCGTGACTGCCCTCGCCGTGGCGCTCCAGACCGGCCTCGCAACGCGCTCGGCCGAGGCGCGCTTCAACGCGCTGATCCGCAACACGGCGGACGTCATCGCGATCGTCGCCGCAGATGGCACCGTCAACTACGTGACGCCGACCGCGGAGCGGATCTTCGGCTTCGCCGCGCAGGACCTGATTGGCCAGCACCTCGACGAACTCGTGGTTTTCGACGATCGCGCGCGGCTGCGCGAATTCCTCGCCCGCGACCTTGCGAAGTCGGGCGCTTCCGGCGTGGTCGAGGCCCGCGTCCCGCGCGGCGACGAGCGCCAGCGCGTCATCGAGATCCACGGCACCAACATGGACGGCGAACCCGCGATCGGCGGGCGACTGCTCAACCTCCGGGACATGACCGACCGCAAGGGCATGGAAGAGCAGCTGAAGCGCATGGCGCTGCACGACCCGCTGACCCTGCTCGGGAACCGCGCCCTGTTCCGCGACCGCGTCGAGCACGCGGTGGCGGTCTGCAAGCGCAACGGGCGGTCGATAGCCGTCATGTTCGTCGACCTCGACAATTTCAAGAACGTCAACGATTCCTTCGGCCATGCGATCGGCGACCGCGTGCTGCACAAGAGCGCGCAGCGGCTCGTCAAGGCGACCCGCGGTGGCGACACGGTTGCGCGCCTCGGCGGCGACGAGTTCGCCGTTCTGCTCGAGAACCTCGGCTCCAGGGAGCAGGTGATGGAGATCGCCGGGCGCATCGTCAAGTCGCTGCAGGAGTCGCTCGACCTGCCCGGCGCGGACATGCGCATCTCGGCCAGCATCGGCGTCGCATTCTCCACGCCGGACGACGGCGTCGAGGAGCTGATGCGCAACGCCGATGTCGCGATGTATGCGGCGAAGGCCGCGGGCAAGAGCCGCTTCCTTGTCTATGAACCCTCGATGCAGAGCGCCGCGAGCGAGCGCCAGGAAATGGAGGTCGAGATCGACAAGGCGATCCGGCAGGACCAGTTCCTGCTGCACTATCAGCCGATCGTCGAGCTGCATTCGGGCTACCTGCTGGGCGTCGAGGCCCTGATCCGCTGGCGACACCCGGAGCGGGGCATGATCATGCCGGCGGAGTTCATCCCCGTGGCGGAGGAGACGGGGCAGATCGTTCCGCTCGGCCGCTGGGTGCTGGCCCAGGCCTGCCGCGAGGTGAAGGTCTGGCAGGCGCGCCTGCCGGAAGGTCGCCAGGTCCGAGTCGGCGTCAACGTCTCCGCAGTCCAGCTCTCGAAGTCCGACATCTGCGCCGACGTGAAGCGTGCGCTCGCGATCTCCGAAATCGACCCGGGCTGCCTCGTGATCGAGCTGACCGAAAGCGTGCTGATGCAGAACAGCGAGGTCGTGCTCGCGACGCTGACGGAGCTCAAGACGCTCGGCGTGCGGATCGCGATCGACGACTTCGGCACCGGCTACTCGTCGCTCACTTACCTGCATCGTTTCCCGATCGACATCCTGAAGATCGACCGCAGCTTCGTGGAGCGCCTCGGCGGCGTGGACGGAGGCGAGGACTTCGCGCGCGCGATCATCACGCTCGGCAACACGCTCGATCTCGAGGTCGTCGCCGAGGGCATCGAGCTCGAGAACCAGCAGCGCGGGCTCATCGAACTCGGTTGCGTGGCGGGACAGGGCTACCTCTATTCGCGGCCCGCGCTGCTGCACGAGATCGAGTACTCGGTGCACATGGCCCGCCGCCGCACCATGGCCGACACGCTGCCCCAGGGGGCACGCATTACGGCCACCGGGCGCTTCGTGATCGGCGACCTGAAACCCGCGGACTTCGTCGCGACCGGCACTTTCGGTCGCGAGATGTCTAAAAAATCCCGATAAAACAACGATCTACCGGTTCCGCGCAGCACTTCGGGCCGGTTTGCAGCGCTACATGGCGGGGTCTAAAACCGGTACCCTAGGCGGCCCTTCGCGCTGGAGACCTTACCCGGGACATGAGCGGCCGGCTCTACATTTCGACCTTCGGCTGCCAGATGAACGACTACGACTCGGCCCGGATGGCGGACGTACTGCGCGAGTCCGCCGGGCTTGCGCTGACGAGCAATCCCGAGGAAGCGGACGTCGTCCTGCTGAATACCTGTTCGGTGCGGGAAAAGGCGCAGGAGAAGGTCTTTTCCCACCTCGGTCAGTGGCGGCTGTTGAAGCGCAGCAAGCCCGGCCTCGTCATCGGCGTCGGCGGCTGCGTCGCCAGCCAGGAGGGCGAGGGCATCCTCGCGCGTGCGCCGTTCGTGGATCTCGTTTTCGGCCCGCAGACGATCCATCGCCTGCCGGCCATGATCGCGGCGCTGCGCGCCACGCGCGAGCCGCAGGTGGACATCTCCTTCCCCGAAATCGAGAAGTTCGACTGCTTGCCGGAGCCGCGCGCCACGGGCGCGACGGCCCTGGTTTCCATCATGGAAGGCTGCAGCCGCTATTGCAGCTTCTGCGTCGTGCCCTACACGCGCGGCGAGGAGATGAGCCGCCCGTTCGCGCAGGTCGAAGCCGAGATCCGCGCGCTGGTCGCTCAGGGCGTGCGCGAGGTGACGCTGCTCGGCCAGAACGTGAACGCCTACCGCGGCCCTGCCCCCGACGGGCGCATCGTGGATCTCGCCGGCCTCATCCGGCACATCGCGACCCTCGACGGCCTCGAGCGCATCCGCTTCACGACCTCGCACCCGCTCGAGTTCCGCGACTCGCTGGTCGCGGCCTACGCAGAAGTGCCGAAGCTGGCGAACCACCTGCACCTGCCGGTGCAGAGCGGCTCGGACCGCATCCTCGCGGCGATGAAGCGCGGCTACACCTGCCTCGAGTTCAAGCAAAAGCTGCGCAAGCTCCGCGCCGTGCGGCCGGACATCAGCCTCTCCTCGGACTTCATCGTCGGCTTTCCCGGCGAGACCGAGGCGGACTTCCAGCAGACGCTCCAGCTGATCGCCGACGTCGGCTTCGACCAGTCCTTCAGCTTCATCTACAGCCGGCGTCCCGGGACGCCCGCGGCCTCGCTCCCGGACGACGTGACCCACGAGGTGAAGCAGCGGCGACTCGAGGAGTTGCAGGCGCAGCTCAACCGCCAGGCGCGCAGCATCAGTCTCGCGATGGTCGGGAGCCTGCAGCGCGTGATGGTCGAGAAGCATTCGCGCCGCGACCCGCGCCAGCTCGCGGGCCGCACCGAGAACATGCGCTGGGTCAACTTCGACGGGCCGCGCTCGCTCGTCGACCGTTTCGCGGAAGTCCGGATCACGGAGGCCATGCCGAATTCGCTGCGCGGCCGGTTGGTCGCTTGAACGCCGCCCCCGAGTCCAACGTCGATTTCGGCGCAGAAGACAATGCCAGGCTCGCCGCGGTCTGCGGCCCGCTGGACGAGAACCTGCACCAGATCGAGAACCGGCTCGGCATCGAGATCCGCCGCCGTTCCGGGCGCTTCTCGCTGCACGGTGCGAACGCGGCCGCGGGCGCCGCGGTGCTGCGCCAGCTCTACGAGCGCGCCGGCAGCCAGACGGTGACGCCCGAGGACGTGCACCTCGCGATCCAGGAGGGCGGGATGGGCGCGCCGCAGGCTGCCGACGAGCACGCGGTCGAGACGCTGCGCGGCCTGATCCGCGGCCGCGGCGCCAACCAGCAGCAGTACCTGCAGGCGATCCGCACGCACGACCTGACCTTCGGCATCGGCCCGGCGGGCACCGGCAAGACCTACCTCGCGGTCGCCAGCGCGGTCGAGGCCATGCAGCGCGAGAGCGTGCGCCGGCTCGTGCTGGTGCGGCCCGCGGTGGAGGCCGGCGAGCGGCTTGGCTTCCTGCCGGGCGACCTGTCGCAGAAGGTGGATCCCTACCTCAGGCCGATGTACGACGCGCTCTACGAGATGATCGGCTTCGATCGCGTCGCGCGCCTGATCGAGCGGAACGTCATCGAGATCGCGCCGCTGGCGTTCATGCGCGGCCGCACGCTGAACGAGGCTTTCATCATCCTCGACGAGGCGCAGAACACCACGGTCGAACAGATCAAGATGTTCCTGACCCGCATCGGCTTCGGCTCGCGCGCGGTCGTGACCGGCGACGTCACGCAGACCGACCTGCCGGCGCATCGCCAGTCGGGCCTCCGGCACGCGCTCGAGGTGCTGGACGGCGTGAAGGGCATCGCTGTCACGCGCTTCACGGCGAAGGACGTGGTGCGTCACCCGCTGGTGCAGCGCATCGTCGAGGCCTACGAACGGGAGTCCGGCGCTGAAGGCGGGGGCCGATGACGCTCGACGTCGTTCTGCGCTACCGCACGCGCCGGCCCTGGGCGCCCGGGCCCGCGACGCTGCGCCGGTGGGCAAGCGTCGCGGCGGGCCGCCGCCGCGGCGAGCTCGGCATCCGTGTCGTGGGAAGCGGCGAGAGCCGATCGCTGAACGGGCGATGGCGGGGGCGCGACAAGGCCACGAACGTGCTGTCGTTCCCGGCCGCCGCCGACCTGCGCGGCCGCCCGCTCGGCGACCTCGTCGTGTGCGCACCGGTCGTGGCGCGGGAGGCGCGCGAACAGGGCAAGCCGCTCGCCGCGCACTGGGCGCACATGATCGTGCACGGGACGCTGCACCTGCTCGGCTTCGACCACGCGCGCGCGGCGGATGCAAAGCGCATGGAAGGCCGCGAACGGGCGCTGCTGGCGCGCCTCGGTTTCGCGGACCCGTACGGAGACTGAGGAGATGGCGAAGAGCAAGGGTGCAGGCTGGCTTCGTCGTCTGACCAAGGACGGGCCGGGCAGCAAGGCCGAGCTGGTGGAGATGCTGCGCGCCGCTGCGCGCGGCGAGCTCATCGACGCCGACGCGTTGCGCATGATTCAGGGCGTGCTGCGCGTGGACGACCTGCACGTGCGCGACATCATGGTGCCGCGCTCGCAGATGGTCGTGCTCGAGCGCGACTCCGAGCCCGGCAAGCTGCTGCCGGCGGTGATCGAGTCCGGACACTCGCGCTTCCCGGTGATTGGCGACGACCGCGACCAGATCGCCGGCATATTGCTCGCCAAGGACCTCCTGCGCTACTTCGCCGAGGGCGCGGACGGCAGCTTCGACATCCGCGAGGTACTGAGGCCCGCCGCCTTCGTCCCGGAGAGCAAGCGCCTCAACGTGCTGCTCAAGGAGTTCCGCGTCAGCCGCAACCACATGGCGATCGTCGTCGACGAGTACGGCGGCGTATCGGGCCTGGTCACGATCGAGGACGTGATCGAGGAGATCGTTGGCGAGATCGCCGACGAGTACGACACGGACGAGGACCAGACGATCCGCCGCGAGGGCGACCGGCAGTTCGTCGTGCTCGCGCTGACGCGCGTGCAGGAGTTCAACGCCCATTTCGGGACGCGCTTCAGCGACGAGGAATACGACACGATCGGGGGCCTCGTGATGCACCAGTTCGGCCGGCTGCCGCGCCGCGGAGATGCGGTGACCATGGACGGCATCGAGTTCAAGGTGCAGCGCGCCGACCGCCGGCGCATCGACCAGTTGCGCGTCACGACTCCCGAGCCGCTGCCGCCGGTCCCCGGCGAAGCGCGGGGCGACTGAATGCCGGCGCCAGACGGGCCCG
>Ga0209254_10001367_pt1 | contig 21733 bp, 25 predicted proteins | sample FrelakmetDIP11DI_FD_187148 | JGI IMG/M metagenome (GOLD analysis project Ga0209254, IMG submission 187148) | Freshwater lake sediment microbial communities from the University of Notre Dame, USA, for methane emissions studies - DIP11 DI (SPAdes)... | ecosystem: Environmental > Aquatic >...
AGGGCGCACAGGCTGGGCGCCATGCCGTGATAGCGCAGCCCGCCGGCGTGGATGCCGGCCGGCATGAAGGTGTGGCCCAACGTATACATCTTGACCAGCGGCGTCAGGTGGGCCGTGTCGCCAAAGTCATAGGCGTACACCCCCCGCGTCAGCGTCGGGCAGGCGGTCGGCTCGACCGCCACAAAGCGCGTCTTGCGCCCGTTGACAAACTTTTCGCGCAGGAAGGGATAGGCTATCCCGGCAAAGTTCGAGCCGCCGCCCACACAGCCGATCACCACGTCGGGATACTCCCCGGCCAGTTCCATCTGCTCCAGCGCCTCCTCACCGATGACCGTCTGGTGCATCAGCACGTGGTTAAGCACGCTGCCCAGCGAGTACTTGGTGTCGCCGCCGCTCTTGGCCGCCACCTCCACCGCCTCGCTGATGGCGATGCCCAGGCTGCCGTTCGAATCAGGATGCTCGGCCAGGATGCTGCGGCCCGCCTCGGTCTCATCGCTGGGGCTGGCCGACACCGTCGCCCCCCACACCTGCATCATCGACCGGCGGTACGGCTTTTGCTGGTAGCTGACCTTGACCATGAACACCTTGCACTCCAGGCCGAACAACTGGCAGCCAAAGGCCAGGGCCGAGCCCCACTGCCCGGCTCCGGTCTCGGTGGCGATCCGCTTCACCCCCGCCTCCTTGTTGTAAAAGGCCTGGGCCACGGCGGTGTTCGGCTTGTGGCTGCCGGCCGGGCTGACCCCTTCGTTCTTGTAGTAGATGTGGGCCGGCGTGTCCAGCAGCTTTTCCAGGCGTCGAGCCCGGATCAGCGGCGTGGGCCGCCACAGCCTGTACACCTCGCGCACCGGTTCCGGGATCTCGATGTACCGCTCGGTGCTTACCTCCTGGGCGATCAGCGCCATCGGAAAGAGCGGCGCCAGGTCGTCGGGGCCGATCGGCTGGCCGGTCCCGGGGTGCAGCACCGGCGGGAAGGTCACCGGCGCGTCGGCCGTGATATTGTACCACGCCTTTGGGATACGATCTTCGGACAGTGTGATGCGGTAGTTGCCATTGAGACTCATTTTTGCTTTCTCCCTTTCTAAATGTGATCTAGTTCTTGAGCATCTGCGGGCCGTACAGGCCCATTGCATCGTGGACCATCCCCATCGTCTGCTGAGCGATGGCCCGGGCGCGGCGCGTGCCCTGCACCAGCAGGTCGTCCACCAGCCCTGGCGAGCTCTCATAGCGCGCCCGGCGCTCGCGGAATGGATCCAAGAAGCCATTGATCGCCCGCGCCAGCTTCCGCTTGACCTCCACATCGCCCACCTTGCCTTGCAGGTAGCGATCCTTAAGGTCGTTCACCTCGTCCAGGTCTGGGTTAAAGGCGTCGTGGTAGATGAACACCGGGTTGCCCTCCACCCGGCCGGGGATGTCGGCCCGGATGCGCGCCGGGTCGGTGTACATGCCCGCCACTTTGCGGTTGACCGTCTCGGCGTCGTCGGCCAGGTAGATGGCGTTGTCCAGGCTCTTGCTCATCTTGGTCTGGCCGTCGGTGCCGACCAGCGTGGGCTCGTTCATCAGATCTGGGATCGGAAACACCTCGCCGTACATCTGGTTAAAGCGGCGGGCGATCTCGCGGGTCAGCTCGACGTGCGCCTCGTTGTCCTTGCCAACCGGCACCAGGTGCGCCCGAGGCAGCAGGATGTCTGCGGCCTGCAGCACCGGGTAGCCGAGCAGACCAAATGGCATGGTATCCAGGTCGGCGTCGCGGGCCATCTCCTTGAGGCTGGGCAGCCGTTCCAGGCGCGGCACACTGACCAGCATCTCGAACAGCAGGTTCAGCTCGTACGTCTCGGGCACCGCCGACTGGACAAAGATGGTGCTCCGTTCCGGGTCGATGCCCGCCGCCATATAGTCCAGCACAATGTGGCGGATATTACGGGCCACCTGGTCGATCCGTTCCTTCTCCGGCCGGGTAGTCAGCATGTGCAGATCGGCGATGATAAAGAAACAGTCGTATTCGTCCTGCAACTGCACCCGGTTATGTAAGCTGCCTACATAGTGGCCAAGGTGCAGTTTGCCGGTCGGCCGGTCGCCGGTCAATAACCTTTTGCGTTCCATCCTCACCTCCTACTCACCACGAACAAAAGACGCCCACCCTCATCAGAGGGCGAGCGTCTCTATGTCATACGACAGACACCCGTGGTGCCACCTCACTTAGGCCGGTTGACCCGCTCCACAAAAAAATCCGCCGGTGACGGCGGATCGAAACGAGGCCAGCCTCACTTTGCAGGTACAGCCTCCCCAAGGGAAAGCGATACCTTCAGCCCTGATAACGGTGGCGTCTCCGGCCCGGACTACTGACCCCGGCGGGGTGTTCGGCAGGCAACTCCCAGGCCCATTCACCGCCGGCGCCGGTATCGGGTTTCCACCATCCCCCGACTCTCTGAACCTCGCTTCGGCGACTACTATTCCTGATCGCAGTCGTTACTCTATTCACTTGGTAGGCGAGACAATACCACAACTCGCCATATTTGTCAAATCGGGGATCGTCCCCTTAAAAACCCGCCTAAGACTTGTCAAGGTGAGGCCCAATCCTGGACAACAGCTCAGACTTGGCCTTCAAGCCGACGATCCGTTCTACTGCTTCTCCATTCTTAAAGACGATCAACGTCGGGATGCTCATTACTCCATACTGCATCGCCGTCTGAGTATTGCTGTCCACGTCCAGCTTGGTCACCTGGAGCTTGCCCTGGTATTCTGCCGCGATCTCGTCCACAATCGGGGCGATCTTTTTGCACGGCAGGCACCATACCGCCCAAAAGTCCACCAAGGTTGGCAGGTCTGCCTTGAGCACTGTCTCTTCAAAGGTGGCATCGGTCACTTCAATTGGCTTGGCCATGAGAGTCCTCCTGGGTTGGTTCAGAATCTGCTCCGGGTGCGTCCGCCGCTTCTATCGGGAGCGAAAAGCGGGAAAAGACCAGCCCTAACACGCGGCCCATCCGCTCACGGGCCAGGTCCCCGTTGGTGGTCAGCACGCAATCCTGGACAAAGTTGTCGGCGATCAGCAGGCCGACCCTGTCCAGGGCAGCCCGGACGGCCATCAATTGGGTCAGGATCGCCTCGCAGTCGCGCTGCTCCTCGATCATCCGCTGCAGGCCTCGCACCTGGCCCTCGACCCGCCTCAAGCGGTTGGTGATCTCGCCTGTCTCCACTCTTGCATCCTCCCTCCGGATACCCCCTATGGGTACGCGCCCAATCTTACCCGCTTGTTCCTGATCTGTCAAAGCGAAGGGGTGGGAGAGTCCTTAACTTGTCGGGGCGTCCTGCTCGATCGCCAGGCGCAGGCCGGGGGTGACGTCCAGGTCCCAGCCGGACCGCTCGCCGGCCTGGAAGCGGAAGAACCCGGCGGTGGCGACGATGGCGGCGTTGTCAGTGCACAGCTCTAGCGGTGGGCAGCGCACCGGCACCGGGCTGTTGCGCACCATCTCAGCCCGCAATAGCTCGTTGGCCGCTACACCGCCGGCCAGCACCACGGTTTCGGCCTTGAGATCCTGCGCCGACTGCACTGTCTTGGTCACCAGCACGTCGATCACCGCTGCCTGGAAACTGGCTGCCATGTTGGCCACCGGCAGCACCCGTATCAGCGCCGGCTGAGAGCCGCCTGCCCATGATTTGCCCGCCGGCGGGCTATCACCGTCTGGCTGGTATTTCTGCACGAGCTGCAATACCGCCGTCTTGAGCCCTGAAAAGCTGAAATCGTAACTACCCGGCAGCCAGGCGCGGGGCAGCTTGAACGCTTCTGGTGAGCCGCCGCGGGCTGCTCTCTGGATGCTTGGCCCGCCGGGATAGGGCAGGCCCAGCAGCCGTCCCACCTTGTCGAACGCCTCGCCCGCCGCGTCGTCCAGCGTGCCGCCCAGGCGGCGATACTGGCCGTGCCCCGACATCCAGATCAGCTCGCTGTGCCCGCCGGACACCACCAGGCAGACCAGCGGAAATCTGGGCGGCGGCCCGCCGGCCAGCCAACTGCCGTAAATGTGGGCCTCGATATGGTTGACCCCCACCAGGGGCAGTCTGCGTCCCCAGGCCATCCCCTTGGCGGCGTTGACCCCAACCAACAGCGAGCCGGCCAGCCCTGGGCCATGGGTCACGGCGATCGCATCCAGGTTGTCCCAATCGACCTCCGCCTCGGCCATGGCCTGGCCGATCACCGGCAGGATGCTCAGCACGTGCTGCCGCGAGGCCACCTCGGGGAAGACGCCGCCATAGCGCCGGTGGATCTCGACCTGTGAGACGATGACGTTGCTGCGGATCGTCTGCCCGTCGGCGACCACCGCCGCGGCCGTTTCGTCACACGACGTTTCGATGCCCAGGATCAGGGTCATAATAGCCTCTTGAGGGCATCAGCCCAGCGCCCTTGCCGCGGCCAGCGCCTTGTCATAGTCAGGGTGCTGGCCGACTTCGGGCAAATACTCCACGTAACGGATGATCCCCTCCTTGTCGACCACAAATATCGACCGCTGCTCCATGCGCAGCTCCTTGATGTGCGTGCCATAGGCATCGCCAAAGCTCATCCACCGGTGGTCGCTGAGGGTGATCACCCCGTCAATGCCGGACGCGCCGCACCACCGCTTCTGGGCCATCGGCAGATCGGTGCTGATCGTCAGCACCACCGCGTCAGGGCCCAGACTGGCGGCCTCTGAGTTGAAGCGGTGCGTCTGCAGATCGCAGAGGCCGGTGTCGAGTGAATAGACAACGCTGATCAGCCGGAGCTTGCCGGCATAGTCGTCGAGCGACACGGTGCTGCCGTCGTTGGCCACCAGGGTGGCGTTCGGCGCCTTGTCGCCGGCCTCAAGCCTGGGGCCAATGACAGTCATCGGCTTACCCTTCAGGGTTACGGCTGCCTCACGTTCGATGGTCATGAAACCTCCTGCCTGATCTATGCTTATTCCATTATAACGGACGCCTTCCCTGACGTCAATTGGAGACCAGCCCGTTGTGAGTCAATTGACGAAATCGCAAGCCTATGATATAGTTCGCATGTCTCCGGCCTGTCATCGCCATTCCACGGCTGCCAGGGTCTAAACCCAAAGGGAGAATGAAGGGCGGTGATGTAGATGAAAAAGTGGTACTACGAAGATTGGATCTTCAAGATCAAAGTGCTGCGCGTCGGCAAGGAGGATACGGCGGAAGAGTGCCGCCTCGGCCTGGAGCCGGGCGATACCTTTGACTGCACCTACGGCACCCCTGCCGGCTTTTGCCCGACCTCGTTCGTCAAGATCTTTCCGGCCCTGGAAGCCGTCCGCTGCGGCGGCGACCTGCGGAACTTGGGCGGAAGCGGCCCGCAAGAGATAACCTTCCTTTGCCCCGACGGCGCCGTGCTGTTCAGACTGAGCGCCGAGCAGAGACCCGAATAACACACAGGAGAAACCCATGACCTATCTACCATCCGATACCCGCTACGACACGATGCGCTTCAACCGCTGCGGCCGCAGCGGCCTGAAGCTGCCGGCCGTGTCGCTCGGGCTCTGGCACAACTTTGGCGGAGTCGACACCCTGGAGAATGCCCGGGCGATAATCCACCGCGCCTTTGACCTGGGTATCACCCACTTTGACCTGGCCAACAACTATGGCCCTCCGCCCGGCTCCGCCGAGGAGAATTTCGGCCGGATCCTGCGTCAAGACCTGGCCTGCTATCGCGACGAGCTGATCATCTCCACCAAGGCCGGCTGGGACATGTGGCCCGGTCCCTACGGCGACCTGGGCTCGCGCAAGTACCTGACAGCCAGCCTCGACCAGAGCCTTAAGCGGATGGGGCTCGAGTATGTGGACATTTTTTACCACCACCGCCCCGACCCCGAGACGCCAATGGAAGAGTCGCTGGGCGCCCTCGACCATGCCGTCCGCCAGGGCAAGGCGCTGTACGCCGGTATCTCCTCCTACGACGCGGCGCAGACCCGCCGGGCCGCCCAGATCCTGCGCGAGCTGGGCACGCCCTGCCTGATCCACCAGCCGGTGTACAATATGCTCAACCGCTGGATCGAGGACGGGCTGCTCGACGTGCTCGACGAGGAAGGGATCGGCTGCATCGTCTTTTCCCCGCTGGCCCAAGGGCTTCTGACCGACAAGTACCTGGCCGGCATCCCTGCCGGATCGCGGGCCGCCAAGCCACACGGCTTTCTCCGGCCGGCCAACATCACCGAGGAGAAACTGGCCAAGGTCCGCAAGCTGAACGAGATGGCCCAGGAGCGCGGCCAGACCCTGGCCCAGATGGCCCTGGCCTGGGTGCTGCGCCACAAGGGCATGACCTCTGTCCTCGTCGGCGCCAGCACTGTCGGTCAGGTCGAGGACAACGTCGCGACCCTGAACAACCTCGCCTTCACCGGCGAGGAGCTGGCCGAGATCGAAAAGATCCTGGCCGCGTGATAACTCCGGGGGCAGCGCACCGGCTGGTGCGCTGCCCCCGGAGTGTCAGTAGTTGCGCATCACCACCGGCAGGTAAACGCGATAGACGCCGCCGGCGGCGCCGCCGAACCAGAAGCCGCCTGACAGGCTATGGCTGGTGCCGGTCAGCAGCCCGGCATCGGGTTGGCCGTTCGTCCCACCCAGCGGGTAGTTCCCGCCGGTGCTGCCTGTCCTGGTGACTAGGCCAGGGAAGGTCTGCCCTCCTCCATCGGCCGTCCACCACGACATCCAAAATCCCGTCTCATGGTTTCTCTTTGGCCTGGTGGCCGCGCACCCGGTCCCAGGCGTCGCGGATCTGCTGTAGCTCTTTGGGAGTGTCGGGCAGCTTGCCATAGTGGGCGTTGACGTAAGCGTTGGTGATCAGCGTCGTCTCGGCCTCGCTGCCGGGCAGGGCCTGCCGCAGGGTGTCGAGGTATTCGTAGGGCGTCTGGGCCGAACCCCGCGGGTAACCCTGCTCCGTTGCCAGTCGGACCACGTTGGCATAGATGCGCCGGATCGAGATGGCCGACAGGAACTGGATGCCCAGGACCCGGCCGGCCACGTCGCCCAGTCGCTGGCGGCCGGCCTGGAGCAGGTCGACCAGGCTGCGGCCCAGCGCCCCGGCTGACAGCAGCGATTCGTGCGTCTCGTCAATCCCTGCGGTGGCCCGGGTCCGCCACCGGCGGTACCAGGTGAAAAGCAGCACCAGCGCGACCAGTACGACGATGAGGCCGACGTTGGCGCTGAGGTGAAAGGCGCGCACGGCGGCAGGGCTTGGCTCAACAGAAGACTGGCCCAGGCCCTCGAGGGCGTTCCGAAGCTGAAGAGACAGGCTGTCGAAAGCCCCCTTCAATGCCCCCCAGTCGATCGGGAGCAACGACACGAGCCACCAGATCGCTGCCAACAGCCACAATGCCACGTTGTAGACCAGGATCAACAGCAGGTCAAAGACCGGCGACAGCCAGCTAAAGACCTGTTCCAGGCTCCCGCCGTAGAAAAAGACGGCTACAACCATCCCTACGGCGATCAGCAGCCCCACGGCCACGACCGACCAGCCGACCCAGTACCCGCTAAAGTGGGCCTGGCTGCCTCCTGGAAGCTGGCTGGTTTCCTCAATGCGGGCCAGGGCGATGGCTGTCAGGGCAAAGAAAAAGTAAGGAATGACGAACGGTGTCATCTCCCGGCGGGTGAGCAGGGTCACGCCCAGGCCAGACCAGATGAGGATGATGATGCCGGCGCGAAAGCTATAGCCCACGCTGTCAACTGAGACGCTGCGACGGGCTAGTTGGATGCCCCGCGCCCAGAGATAGATCAAGGCCAGGATGGCGAGCATCTCGGGCAGAAAAACCGTAATGGAGGTCAGGCGCTTCCAGATATACCCGATCCATGTCATGCCTTGCAGGGCCACGCCGGCGTAGACGTGATAGCGCACCACCAGGACGATGCCGAGCAGCAGGGCTGCCAGCAGCAAGCCCTGCTGAAGCACAAGGGACAAGTTGGACTGGACCAGCGCCCGGTACAGGTAGAAAAAGCCGAGCAGCAGGATCAGCATGCCCAGCCACAGCAGCAGTGGCCGGTGGCGGAGGGTCTCCTGGCTCAGGGCCGCAAAGATGGGGGTCACCCAGCACACCTCGGCAGCGGCCAGGGCGATGTAGATCAGCTCGCGGCGGCTTTTGACCCCGGGCAACCGGACGCTCACCCGCTGCCTCCTGCAAAGCGGATGGGGGGCGCAAAGTCGGGGATCCACTCTGCCCCTTCCTCTGCGGCGCCCAAGAACCTGTTGTCGCCTGCAAACCGGCTGACCGGCAGGTGATAGGTGCCGTGCTCGACGGCCGGCGGCAGCTCTTGGGTCAGCGGATCCTCTTCGACCGACACGAGCACCAGCCGGCGGCCTGCATCGTGCAGGTGGAGCAGCGCATCGAGCAGATCGTCGGTGATCACCGCCGTGACGACGACCAGGGTCGAGCCCCACGGCAGGCGCGGGCTCTCGGCCAGCAGCAGCGCCTCGATCGACGAGGTGGCAAAGCTGGTCACCGCCGCCAGCGCCTCCATGACGCGGGCGAGTTGGTCGGGACGGCGGCTGGGCAGCACCTTGATCGACTGATCCGAGTGGGGAATGCAGCCGTTGGCGACGACGCCTACCTCGTAGCGCTGCTCGAAGGCATAGTTGGCGATCGACGCCGCCACGCTGATCGTCTGCTCCAGGAGTAGCGGCTTGATCCCCTGCCAGTGTTTGGGCATCGTGGCCACGTTGCAAAAGACCACCAGGTTGTGGCTGGTCGTCGGCTCGTAGACCTTGACCTGCAGCTCCTGGCGTCGCGCCGAGGCCTTCCAGTGGACGTGGCGAAAGGCGTCGCCAGGCTGGTAATCGCGGATGCCGACCGCTCGGCTGGGGTCCTCAAAAAGCCGCCAGGTTGCCTTGACCTCGCCGAACGGCTCCTTGGGAGGGAAGCCCAGAGTTTCCAGCGGCAGCACGTGGGGATAAACGATCAGCCAGTCGAGGTGATCGCCCTTGACCTGCTGGCGGAAAAGGCCAAAGATGTCGCCCGACGCCAGGCGGACCGGCCCGAACGGATAAAAGCCGCGCCGGGTACAGCGGACGCGATAGTGGCGGCTGATCCGCTCGAACCAGCGGATCGAGAAGGCATTGAGACAGTAACCTACCTGACCGCCGGGCGAAAGAAAGAGGCGGCCTTCCTCCGGCGGCAGGGCCGGCGGCCACTGGTCCTCCACCAGTAACCAGCCTAGGGGCAGAAGCTTCTGATTGCTGACGCGCAGTGTCACGTCCACGATCTCACCCGGGAAGGCGCGGCGTTCGCCAAAGGTGCGCTGATAGGTGAGCTGTCTCAAGCTGAGGTGGTTCCAAAGCCAGGCGACCGGGATGATCGTCAGCAGCAGGGCCGAAGTGACAAGCAGCGCTCGGACGTCGAAAACAAAGGCTATCGGTATCAGAAAGAGGGCCAGGTAGATCCAATACCGGTTAAACATCGGACATCGGCCTCACCACTCCCGGCCCCGACTGTAGGGAGCTCGGGGATGCCCCTCGCCTGGCATCGTAACCGACCGCCGTCATTTTTCGACGGGAACCGGTACCGTCTCGACAATCTCGGCCATCACCTCTTCGGGCCGGCGGCCCCTCAGGCGGGTCTGAGGGCTGATGATGATGCGATGGGTCAGCACAGTTGGAGCCAGGTACTTGACGTCGTCGGGGATGACGAACTGGCGGTCGCGCAGGGCGGCCAGCGCCTGGGCCGTCTTGTACAGGGCCAGGGTGCCCCGCGGGCTGACCCCCAGCTCGACTGCTGCGTGCTTGCGGGTGGCGCGCACGACCTTGACCACATAGTCGCGCACCGATTCCTCGACCAGGATCTCCTTGATCTGCTGTTGCATCGCCAGCAGATCCGCTGCCTGGACCACCGGCCCCAGCGTTTCTAGGGGATCCTCCCGCTCGTAACGGAGCAGGATGGCGTTTTCGTCCGGTTCGCTGGGGTAGCCCAGGGCCACTTTCATCAGGAAACGGTCTACCTGCGCCTCGGGCAGGGGAAAGGTGCCCTCCAGCTCGATCGGGTTCTGGGTAGCCAACACCATAAAGGGCCGGGGCAGGGGCATCGTCTCCACGTCCACGGTCACCTGCCGTTCCTGCATCGCCTCCAGCAGCGCGCTCTGCGTGCGGGGGGTGGCCCGGTTGATCTCGTCGGCCAACACCACCTGGGCCATGATCGGCCCCTGCCGGAACTCGAACTCTTGAGTTTTCTGGTTAAAGTAGAGGATGCCGGTCACGTCGCTGGGCAGCAGGTCGGGGGTGAACTGGATCCGCTTAAAGCTACAGCCGATGCTGCGGGCCAGGGCCTTGGCCAGGGTCGTCTTGCCGATGCCCGGCACGTCTTCGAGCAGGACGTGGCCTTCACATAGCAGCGCTACCAGGCACAGCTCGATCACGTCGTCCTTGCCGACGATCACCCTGGATACGTTCTCTCTGATGAGATCGGCGGTTTGTTTGATCTTCATAGAACCCCCTTGCTATGATAACTGCCCATCTCGTGCTTAGGTTCAGCGGCGCGGACTGCGGCCTGTCACTATTCCAGTTGCAGTTTGTCGTTTATCGTCCGCCGCACGTCGGCAAACGCTTCGTCAAGGTACGGGTAGGCGAACAGCACCGAGCCAAAACCAAAGATCGCCCCGGTAATGCTCCTCAACAGCCATGTGCTTTCGTACATGCCCAGTAGTTGCAGTATGCCGTCTATTGCCATCGGCACCATGAAGAGGATATAGTAGCGGAAACGCATCAGCCGGTGTCCCCGCCGGCGCCGCCAAACGGCATACCCCAGGCCGGTCAGGAACATCGTGCCATAGATGGCCACGTCGCGCTCGCAAAAAGCGACCTTCCAGCCCACAAGCGGGTTGCCGATTTCGCGAGCCAGGGGATCGAGATCGACGCCGGCTGCCGCCAGTTGATCGGGGGAGTAAAAGGCCTGGGGCCCGCCGATAAAGTAGGAGCGTTCCGGCCGCTGGTGACAGGCAGGGCGATACATGAAATAGATCGCCTTGGCCGGCGCCGTCCAGCCGGCTGTCATTAGAATCGGCGCCAGAAGCGGCAGCCCCACATACAGGCCCAAGGCCAGGTTGATCAAGGCCAGCCAGTGTTTGGCCAGTTGGAATATTGCCTTGTCGACCAGGATCACCACGTCACGGGTTCGGCCCGTAACCGAAGGTTTTGTCTCAGTCAATGGATGCTCCTTCTAGGGCAGCAGGCGAGACAGGTAACTGTCCAGCTTGCCCGCCGTCAAATAGCCTTCGTGCCGGACCTGGATCACGCCGTCGCGGTCCACGATCACCGTCAGCGGCAGGCCGCGCCGGCGATATTGGGCTGCCACATCCCTGTGCTTGTCGATCAGCACCGGGTAGGTGATACCAAGCTCGCCGGCGAACGCCCGGACCACCTCCAACGCTTCTCCATCGTTGATGCCCAACACCACAAACCCGTCGTCTCGGTGGGCCTGATACGCCTTCTCGATGGCAGGGATCTCCTCCTCGCAGGGTGGACACCAGGTAGCCCAGAAGTTGAGTAGGACCACCTGCCCGGCATAGTCGGCCAGTGAAACCTGGTGGCCATCCAACGATTCCAGTCGCAAATCCGGAGCCTGGCGACCCACGCCGGGGCCGGCGGGTGCATCCAGGCTGGGGCCTGTACATGCCCCGGCCGTCAACACCGCAGCCAGTCCGAGCACGGCCAGTATCCTACGGCTCCAGGTTGAAAAAGCTGCCATATTGCGCCAGAACCCCAAGGCTCCCGGTAAATATCAGGATGCCCATCAGCGCCAGGAGCACGCCGCTGACGGCAGAGATAACCCCCAGGTAGCGATTCGCCTTGCGCAGCGCCTTGGACAAGGGGGCAAAAGCCAGCCCCACCACCAGAAAAGGGATGCCCAGACCCAGCGAATAGACGGTGAGCAACAGAATGCCCTGGCCTACGGTTTCTAACGTGCTGGCCAGGACTAGGATGCCGGTCAGGATCGGCCCGATACAGGGCGTCCAGCCCGCAGCAAAGATCACGCCGACGAGCAGCGAGCGAAGGTAGCCGATCGACTGGCCTTGCTTGAGCTCGAGCCTCTTTTCGGCGTAAAGGAGGTCGGTCCCCCCCATAAAGTAAGCGATGGCTGCGATCAGCAGGCTGGCGACGGCATTGGGTATCAGGGTGTCATAGCTGGACAGAAAGTTGAGAAAGCCGGCTGCCACGGCCAGGCCAATCTGGATTGGCAGGGAGAATCCGGCGCCGGCCAGGACCACGGCAGCCATCAACAGGCCCTCTTCCAACCGCTGAAGCGGATAGCTGCTGCTGAGCAGTAGGGTGATCAGACCTGCCACCACAGCCAGTGCGATCCACACCTGGCGGTTTGCCTGCCCCGCCTGTCCCGACCGTAGGGTCGGGATATAACCACCCATCAGCCTCATGCCAAAGACGACCAGCAAAACACCGCCCACCCGCTGCAACGCCAGCGAATAGCTGACCAGCAGCTTGCCGAGAAAAGTCGCCGAGGCGCCCAGGACGACAAACACGGCCGTAAAGCCCAGCACAAACAACACGGCATGGACGAACGGCGCCAGCGGCTTGGCCGGTCGTTCTCGGGAGATCACCGCCGTCCCGCTCAGGTAGCCGACATAGGCCGGCACCAGGGGCAGGACGCATGGCGAGGCAAAGGACAGCAACCCCGCCACAAAGGCGATGGGCAGTGTCAGGTTCTGGGCATCCATGCTGCCGTGCTAGCCCTTGTCCGCCGTCGTAAGAGAAGGTACTGCCTCGCGGATGGCTTGCAGCTCTGCTTCGAGCTTGCGCTGGCGCAACACGATACTGGCCACCAGGCCGAAAGATATGGCCCACAACACGGCATAGGCCGCCACCAGATAACCCATGGTTCCTCCTAACCGATCACTCTTTGTTTCAGTTCTTCCACGTCGTCATGCAGCCGCTCCAGGCGGATGCGATGGCCCATCAGCGTCACGTACCAGACGGTGAACGCAATCAGGCAGAAAAAGAAGGCGAACATCATGCCCGGGCCTAGCCCACCACCCTCGGATCCAAACATCAAGGGGTGCTGCGACCGCCACAGCCGGATGGCGATGAAATTGATCGGCACCGAGATAAAGGCGACGATGCCATACACAGCAGCAAAACGCGCCCGGCGGGTGGGATCATCTACGGCGCTGCGCAGCATCAGATAGCCGACGTAAACCAGGAACTGGATGAGCGAGATCGTCAGCCGCTCATCCCACACCCACCACACCCCCCAGGCCGGCTTGGCCCAGATCGAGCCGCTCACCAGGACGCCCAGCATGAACATCGTGCCGATCTCGGCCGACGACAGGGCGACAATGTCCCAGCGGCGCGCCTGGGTGCGCAGGTAGGCGATGCCGGCCAGGAAGGTCACGAAAAAGGCGAGAAAGCCGACCCATGCTGTCGCAATGTGAAAGTAGATGATTCGCTGGACGATAGGCCCGATCTCGCTTTGCATGACTGCCTTCGGCGCGCCAACCAGGGCCAGGTACAGCGCCGCCAGGATCAGCACCGCGCTCACAACGCTGAGCGCCACCAACCACGTGTCGCTTCGTCGCTTCATGCTTCTACCTCACCTCTGTGGTTCATTCTTTCACCACATAATCAAAGGTCATGAACGCCACGGCCGGAAAGATCACGTCGAACGCCACCAGCATCTGCAGCCAGCGGGCGATCTCACTCGGCGGCAGGCCGTCGAGCACGCCGGCGGTGGCCTTGACGGCAAAGATCAGCACCGGCGCTGCCACCGGCAGCAGCAGGATCGGCAGCAGCACCTCCCGTGCCCGGGTCTGAGCCGTCATTGCCGACAGGAGCGTCCCCACCCCGGCAAAGCCTAGCGTTCCCAGCACGACGATGATCACCAGCCAGATGTCGAACAGGTTGATGCCGAAAAAGACGGTGAACACCGGCAGGATGAGGGCTTCCACGATCAGCATGAACAGCACCGTCGAGATCATCTTGCCGAAATAGATAGCGGTGTGATCCACCGGCGCCAGCAGCAGCCCCTCCAGGCAGCCGCGGTCCCTCTCCAGGACAAAGGCCCGGTTCAGGCCCAGCACCCCGGCAAAGGTAAAGGCCACCCACAATATGCCGGGCGCGGCCTCTCGCGCCCGGGCAACACCCCGCAGCTCGAACGCAAAGTTGAAAATGACGATGACCAGCACCGCAAACACAAACATGGCGCTGAACATCTCCTTGGTGCGCAGCTCGGCGATGATGTCTTTCCAGACGATGGCCAGGATCTTGCGCAGGTAGTTCATGAGCGGCTGGTTACATCCCTGTAGATCTCTTTCATACTATCCAGGTCCACTTCACCACGGCGGCCTTGCCAACCGAGCCTGCCCCGGTTCAGGACGGCGGCCCGGTCGCACATCTCCAGGCCCTGCTCCAGGTTGTGGGTGGTGAGGATGACCGTCCGGTTCGAGGCGACCATCTCCTGTAGCACACCGCGCAGCATGTCGGCGGCCTGGAGGTCGAGGCCGGTGTACGGCTCGTCGAGCAGCATGATGGCCGGGTCGTGCAGCACCGCTCGGGCGATCGTCAACCGCTGGACCATCCCCCGCGAGTAGGTCCGCACCGGGTCCCGCCGCCGGGAGATCAGGCCTACCTGTTCCAGGACGGCAGTGATCCGGGTTGCCGCATCAGGCAGGTCGTACATGCGGGCAAAAAAGTGCAGATTCTCGTCGGCAGTCAGATCGCCATACAACAGCGGGTGGTGGGAGATCAGGCCGATCTGCCGCCGCACTGCGGTGGCCTCCTTGCCCAGGTCCTGGCCGCGTACATGGACGGTGCCCGACGAGGGCCGGGCCAGCGAGGCGACGATGCGGATCAGCGTCGTCTTGCCGGCCCCGTTGGGACCAAACAGGGTCAGAAACTCCCCTTCGGCCAGCTCCAGATCTACGCCCCGCAGGGCGGCGTGATGGCCGAACGCCTTGGTCAGCTTGCGGACGCGGATGGCCGGTGGGCGGCCTCCTGGCTCGGTCATAGCGACCTGAGCGCCTCCCATTTCTCGGCGCGCTGCCGCCGGTAGGTCTCTTCGTCCACCTGCCCGGCTTCAAACGCCTCTTCCAGGTCGGCCAGCTCGGCCAGCAGGGAGCGGGCCTGGGGATTGGAGGCCAGGGCTGCGACCGTAGGGAGGGCTGTGGCCGGACGCCGGCGCTCGGCAGTAAGCAAGGTGTAGATCACGACGCCCAGCACCGCCAAGATGGCCAGCCCAAATCCGAGCCCACGGAGCAGTTCTTGGTTGTCTGCGATGGGCTTACCGCTCTCTGTTGTCGCCGTCGACTCGGTTACCTCGGTGGGCTCCATGATCAGATCGACGGCCAGCGGGGTGCCGGCTGCCAAATCACCCGCCGTGTACACCGCAAACTCCTGGTCCATCAACGCTTGGGACCCGCCGTCCAACAGCTGATCGCTGCTCAGCGCCAGTCCAGGCTGCGTCAGGAGGACGGTCAGGGCAGTGAGTGGGTAGTCGTAGCTCCGCTCCACGTGGACCGAGCTGCCTGTCACAGGCACGTGGTAGGAGTAAAAGACAGTCAGAGTTTCTTGTCCGGGTGGCACCGGCTCGGTATCCAGCAGTTTCCCCTCGCTCTGGACAAAGCGGTCAGCCGGGACATCTTCGCCGAAGGCCAGCCCTACGGCGTCTGGGGGTAGGGGGACACCGACGGTCGTCACCTGACCCTCAGGACCCGGACGGCCGACGTAGGTCCGATCCCCACTATTACCGAACAGGTAGACCTCGGAAATCCTGAGCACGGTGCCGAACGACTCGACGATGATATGGCCCGAATGGATGGCGATTCGACTATCGTCGCCAGTTGTTTCATAGACGGGCAGTGTCACGTTCTGTGTCGCCTGTCCCTCTTCGAACTTGACGAATCCCGTGTAGGTGTAAGTCACGTCGAGATAGACGGCCTCGGGCCAGTAGGACCAATTCAGGTCAGTAGACAGGCCTTCGAAGCGAAAGCGCCCGGCCGAGTCTGTCGTCGTTTCCAGTGTGCCTGTTAAGGTGTCGCTCTGGATCAGCTGCAGGGTGACAGTGATGCCGGCTCCGATCGCCGGTCCGCCGGCCGTGCCGTTGACCACCTGGCCGTCGATCACGCCGCTGCCCTGCGCCTGGGCGCTCGCCACAGTCACAATTGTGGTCAGGCCCAGCGCCAGGACAACGGCTAGACCCAAGACAGGCAGCCAGTCGTGGATGGCCCGCTTCATGCTGCCTCCTCGGAGTGGACCGTATACCCGCACTTCTCGCAGAACCTGTCCCCCTCTTGCAGCGCGGCGCCACACGATGGGCAAACCGGCCCTGTCTGGGGTGAGGGCGATTTGCCCTGGTCGCCTGACGGCAGCGCCCCGCCACAGCGGACGCAAAAGCGGTCGCCCGGTTGGTACGCCTCGCCGCAGGTGGGGCAGGCCCGCCCACCCCCGGCCCTGGCCCGGCGCAGCTTGCGGACTGCCGTTTCGATCTCGCCGTCGGTGACGACCGGCGCCAGCGGAGCCGGCGCATGGCCCGGCAGCAGAGGGTAGACAATCGCCACGGCGGCGAACAAAGCCAATAGGATAAAGATCGCCACGCCCACGATCCCTGTCACCTCCCCGCCATCCGCCGGCCTGTGCTTTCCTGCTGGGCCGGCACAGTCACAGCGGCCGGGCGCGCGGCAGGCCAGGCCGCCACCAGAGTGCCAATGATCAGCAGCACACCTCCGATCCACAGCCAGATCACCATCGGCGTGATGATCACCTGGAAGGCAGCCAGGCCATTCGACTCGATGCTGGCCAGGACCAGGTACAGGTCCTCTTTCAGGGTACTGCGCAGGGCGACCTCAGTGACCGAGCCGTCGACGTTGCTGTGCAGGTTCCGTTCCGGCTCCATGACCGCCAGCTGGCGCCCGTTGCGGTACACTTCGACCAGGGCCGCGTTGCGCAGCTTGTTGCCGCCCTCTTCCTGCTGGCGGAAGGTGTAGCTCTTGTACAGCAGCGTGTAAGCGCCTACCTCTGCCTGCTCGCCCTCGGCCAACACCACCTGGACCTCGTCCTGGTAAGCCTGCGAGCCGATGATGCCGGCGACGATGAGCAGGATCGCCAGGTGGATGAGCTGGCCGCCATACCGCCGCCGGTTCCGGCGCACCGCCTGGGCGGCGGCCACCAGAAGATTCTCCTTGGCGGTTCGCATCCGGGCGACGATGCCCGCCGCCAGTTGGAGCACGATCGTGGTCGAGGCAAAGGCGACCACGGCAAACGCCGCCACAACCCACACCTCACGCACGCCGAACAGCAGCAGCAACGCCGCCGTGACGACGCCGACGACCACCTGGATCCACACGCTTCGCAACAGCCGCTCGGCGCTGATCTTGCGCCACTCGATCAGCGGGCACAGCCCGACCAGCAGCACCAACAGCAACCCCAGTGGCCCCATGAACCGGTTATAGTTCTCGGGGGTAAGCGTTGCGGCCACGTCCCGAACCGCCTCGGTAAAAGTCGGCCACAGGGTGCCCAGCAGAATCGCTCCCGCCGAGCCGAGAAACAGAAGGTTGGTCACCAGGAAGGCAAATTCGCGCGAAAGCAGATCCCCCAACTGGCCGCTGCCCTTCAGCTCTCGCCTGCGGGCCAGCATCAGGCCGATGGTCACTGCCAGCGTCAGCCCCATAAAGCCCAGGTAATAGTAGCCGATGGCCGACTGGGCAAAGGCGTGTACCGATTGGATCAACCCCGAGCGCGTGACAAAGGTAGCAAATATGGTCAACAGGAAGGTCAGGGTCGCCAGGCTCACGCTCCAGGCGCGGAACATGTCCCGCCGCTCCTGGATGATGGCCGAGTGGAGGAATGCAGTGCCCACCAGCCACGGGATGAAGGACGAGTTCTCCACCGGGTCCCAGGCCCAATAACCACCCCAGCCGAGCTCCAGGTAAGCCCACAGAGCGCCTATCAGAATGCCGATGCCGAGGGTCGACCAAGCGGCGAGCGCCCAGCGCCGCACGCCGAACAGCCAGCCGGCGTCCAGCTTGCCGGTCACCAGGGCGGCCAGGCCATAGGCGAAGGGGATGGTCCACAGAGCATACGCCGCAAAGACGATGGGTGGATGGATGATCATCCAAATGTTCTGCAGCAGCGGGTTCAGGCTGACCCCCTCAGCCTGCGCCGCCGGCATCAGCGCGAATGGATTGCTGATCGCCACCAGCAACAGCGCGAAAAAGGCCTGGGTAAAAGCCAGCACAGCCATGGCGTAGGGCCGCAGTTGGCGGTCCCAGGTTGGCCGCCGCAACAGCAGCAGCGCAGTAAAGATGGTCAGCATCCACAGCCACAGCAGTTGCGACCCCTCCATTCCGGCCCAGAAGGCGGCCAGGACATAAACCGGGCGGAGATAGGTGCTCACGTGGTCGTGGACGTAGGCCACCCCGAAGTTCTTCGTCAGGAGCAGAGCCAACAGGGCGATCGCCGCCAGGCTGGATAGGCCGGCCGTGACGAACAGGGCGTTGCGGGCGCTGGCCACCAGCTCCGGGCGTTGCTGTCGCGCCCCCAGGATCGAGGCAATGCTTGCCCACAGAGCTGCAGCCAGGGCCAGCAGCAGAGCGCCGTATCCGATCTCTGTCAGGATCACTGCTTCTCCTCGTACTTGGACGGGCACTTCATCAACAGCTCGTCGGCTGTGAACACCTGCTTCGCCGGGTCGTATTTGCCGATGGCCACAGCTTCCACTGCGTCTGCCATCATGTCGGGCTTGGGGCCGTTGTAAGAGATCGGCAGCCGGCCTGTTTCGTCCTCGATCTCAAAGGCCAGGTGGAACGCGGCGGTGTCCCACTCGACCGAATCGGAGACGATCTTGCCCGCGACGCGCGAGTTCTGGGTCTGATCCGGCCCCAGTGCCTTGACCTCACCGATAGTCAGGTACTCGCTGGTCGAGCCCGAAAAGCTGGTCGCGATCAGGGCCACAACCACAATCACGACGACCAATCCGCCGATTACGAATTTCATCCGCGACGACACACTTTCCTCCCTTGCTTACTAACTCTTCCGTACCGCTGCGCCACATTCGTGGCAGAAATCGGCGTCAGGCCGCAGCCGGGCGCCGCACTTGTAGCAAAAACCCGAGTCCTGCGTGGTAGACTGGGTAGGACGCCCTTTCTGTCCACCCCGTCGCCGCTTGCTCGGCGCTGCTGGCGTGGAAACCGGCTGGGCCCGCTTGCCCAACCAATAAGCGCCCACGCCAACGGCGGCCAGGATGATCAGGCTCACGGCAGCGATCAGAATGCCCGACACCCCCTTGTTCTCCCCTGATGCTGCCGGGGAAACCGCTGCCGTCGGCGCCTCGGTGGGCTCCGAGACGGAGGCACCAACGCTCAACCCCGAGTCGGTCTTCTCGTATGAAACAGACCACGTCGCCGTATCCCCTTGCTTCAGGGGACCTGCTGTGCTCATGTGATACTTTAGGCCGTCGCCACCCTGGATCACCGAGTCGGCAGCGGGCTCCAGCTTGAAACCCTGGCTGCTCAGCGGTTCCTGGACCTCCAGGTTGAGCGCCGTCACCGGATAGTCGGTCGAGTAGGTGTAGGTAAAGCTGCGCTGTCCGGGCGCCGGGCTTCCGGGCAATGGGGCATAGTATTCGAGCTGAAAGCCCTGCGTCGGCAGCTCAAAAGAAACCACCAGCCAGTCACCCTCTGTGCGCGTCGTGTATTCGAGTGTGAGCGGTTGGCCCTGCTGGTCCAGGTAGGCTACTGCCTGGGGTTGGCCGGCTTCGGCCGGGATGCGGAATTCAACCGCCAGCGGCAAAGAAGAATCCGCGGCGAACTGACCACGATAAATGACCAGCAGCGCCGGCTGGTCATACTCTGGCCAGAGAGAAATCGCCAGGCTGGTCATGGCCGGGGGTTGCTGGGCCAGCACATGCCCCAACCATACGGTCGGGGCCTGTGCTGTCAACAGCGCCAGGGAGACCAGCAAGAACAGAATCACTCGCACCACTTCGCTAACCCTTGTGTTACCGACTGGGGCCTACCCGAGAACCGCGAAAACGGAAACTCTCGGATAGGCCCTTGCACTATATCCCTTATTGGTTGATGATCGAGTCGATGGTCGTCTTGAACTCCTCGAAGGTTGGCGAGCCCGACAACGATTGGCCGTTGTTGAACAGGTAGGTCTGCGCACTGGGCACGTCATACATCGTGCCGACCACATAGCCCCCCTGGACAGTCATAGCCGTCTCGGGCGAGCTCAAGCACTGCTCAAAGGCGGCCACGTCTAGGCCCAGCTCTTGGGCGTAGGTGGTGAAAAGGGGCTGTGGATCTGCGGCCTGTGTCCACTTGTCCTGTTCTTCAAAGAGCTTGGTGACCATCTCCCAACCCTTGCCCTGCTGGCCGGCACACTCGGCGGCGGCGGCGCCTTGGGCACTGGGCGTATCCTTGCCCGTCGTCCAGGGGTGGATGACGAACAGCATCTGTCCAGGGTCGATGTAGGTCTGCTTCAGTTGAGGCAGGACTTCGAGGGCAAACTGGCGCGACTGGGGGTCGGCATAATCCACGAACGCCACCGAGGCGGCCTTGGCCGTCTGCGGGCTGCCCTGGACGCGCCAATTGCCTACCGGGACGATCTCTACACTCGAACCGCCGGCGGCTGCATAGTCGATGATGGCAGAAAAGCCGTCGACCGGCAGCCCACCCCGGATCGGTATGTCGTTGATAAAAAAGTAGGGCGTGGCATTCACACCGAGCTGCTCTCCAGCCAGCAAGTCCCCCTTGATGGTTGTAGCAGCCTCACCGGAATTCAGGCACGTGTCGAACGCAGTCGTGTCCAGCCCGATCTGCGCGGCATAGCCGCTATAGAGCTTGATCGGATCTGCCCCTTCTGCAGTCCATTCTGCCTGGCTGGCAAAGAGCTTGTCGTGCATCTCAAAGTATTTGCCCTGCTTGCCGGCGCATACCGCCGCCTCCGCCGCCTTCTGGGCGAGGGGATGGATGCTGGTTAGTGGGAACTCGCGAGAAACGAACCGGGCCTTGCCGGTATCCACGTAACGCTTGATAATCTCTGGGATCACCTCACGGGCGATCGATGCGCAGGCCGGTCACTGAAAGTCCGAAAACTCGGTGATCACCACCGGCGCATTGGCCTCCCCCAAGCTGCGGAAGCTGTCGGCCGGCACCGTCAGGCTGGGAGCCTCGCCTCCTGCCAGGGCATATTCGATCGTCTCTTTAAAGGTCTCATAAGCCTGCGCCCCTGACATCGATATGCCGTTGACAAAGAAAGCAGGCGTGCCGGTGACACCGGCCTGGCCGCCTTCCTGTATGTCGGCCTGTATCTTTGCGGCGTACTTGTCCCCGTCGAGGCAGCTATCAAACTTGGCCTGATCCAGTTTCAGGGTGCCGGCCATGCCTTCAAAAATCGGCACGGCGTCCGCGCTGCCAGTCCACTCGTCCTGGCCATTGAACAAAGCTTCGTGCATGGCCCAGTACTGGCCCTGCTCGCCGGCACACTCGGCTGCCTCGGCAGCTTTCTGCGCCCAGTTGTGGAAAGACAGGGGAAAATTCCGGAAAACATAGCGGACCTTCCCGGTCTCTACATAGTCACTGACGATCTGCGGATACACCTCACGGGTGTACTTGGCGCAGTAAGGTCATTGAAAGTCTGAATACTCGGTGAGTGTGACCTTGGCATCCGCCGAGCCAAGCGTCCGCCAGTCGTTGGGGTCCACAACCGGACCCGTCGTCGGCGACTGGGTAACTGCCGTCGTCGCCGCTTGAGTGGGCGCCTGGGTAGGCGCTGTTGCCTGGC
>Ga0209254_10001368_pt1 | contig 21732 bp, 19 predicted proteins | sample FrelakmetDIP11DI_FD_187148 | JGI IMG/M metagenome (GOLD analysis project Ga0209254, IMG submission 187148) | Freshwater lake sediment microbial communities from the University of Notre Dame, USA, for methane emissions studies - DIP11 DI (SPAdes)... | ecosystem: Environmental > Aquatic >...
GCTTGGCACACTGCTCGTCGTGTGCGGCGTCGCGCTCTCCGGCTGCGACACGGGGCCGGCAAGCCCGACCCCGGCCTCCTGCACCTTCACCCTCTCCGCCACGTCAGTGACCATCGGCGCGGCGGGCGGGCCCGGATCGATCGCGGTCTCTACCACCGGCCAGTGCAGCTGGACGGCGCGCACCGATACCGCATGGATCTCCGCGACGGGCGGCACCTCCGCGACAGGCCCCGGCACCTTCTCCTTCACTGTGGCCGCCGCGAGCGGCACCGCGGCGCGGACAGGCGCCCTCACCGTCGCGGGCCATCCGGTGTCGGTCACTCAGCAGGGAGAGGCGTGCGCGTTCACGCTGCTGCCGCCCAACCGGTCCTTCGACGCGCTCGGCGGCACCGCGGCGTTCGACGTGAACGCCCCGCCGGCGTGCGCCTGGACGGGCGCGGCGACCGCGCCCTGGCTCACGCTCGTCTCCGGTCAGTCGGGCACGGGCAACGGCACCGTCGCCTACACCGTGGCCCCGAACGCGGACGCCTCGTCGCGCACCGCGAACGTGACTGTCGGGGGCGCCGCCCATGCGATCACGCAGTCGGGCGTCACCGGTTGCTCACTCTCGATCGACCCGGACGACGGGCAGTTCCCGGTCGGCGGCGGCTCCGGCCAGTTCGACGTGAGCGCGGCGTCTACGTGCGCGTGGCTGGCGTCGAGCCGTTCGGGCTGGATCCGCGTCGCGGATCCGCCTGGCGGGCTCGGCACCGGGAGCCGGCGCGTGTCGTACTCCCTGGATGCCAACGGCGACGCCGGCGCGCGGACGGGGACGATCACCGTGGGCGCGCAGACGTTTGTAGCCACGCAGGCCGGCACCTCGACGTGCAGTTACTCCGCAACGCCGGTCGACTTCAGGTGGTGCGAGACGGGAGGGTGGCAGCGGACAGTGACGGTCGATACGGCAGCGGGGTGCGGCTGGACGGCGTCCTCGAACGCGTCGTGGATCACGATCGAGTCGGGGCGGACCGGATTGGGCCCCGGCTCGATCAGGTTCACGTCCACCGACAACTACGACGCGGCGCGTCAGGACGTCATCAAGATCAGGTGGCCCACGCCAACCGAAGGGCAGAACGTCCGGGTCACCCAGGAAGGGTGCACCTACGTTTTTGACCCTATCCGCATCATGGTCCCGGCGTGCGGCGGCGACTGGGCCTTCTACGTCTTCTCGGGGAGCACGGACGTGGGATTCTGCGGTCATGTCGGCCCTATGGGGACGGGCCCGTGTGTCTGGAGCGCCCTGTCGACCGCGTCGTGGATCACGGTGCTCACGCCGATGGGGCACGGCGAGGAGGGTCGCCACAGTTTCCGCGTGGCGCCCAACGACGACTGGAAAGAACGCACCGCGACCATCACCGTCCAGTACCGCTCGTTGACCGTCTGGCAGGGGCCCGGGCCGTGTAAACGTCCGTGAGCACAGGCCGGGCCGGCGGCGCGCCACATGGCCATGCGGCGTGCGTCAGGTTCAGCACGTCACGGCCGGTTCAGGAGTTCTGCTCCGCCCGCCATCGCCAGGAGAACTGCTGTGAAGGAGGCGGCCGTGATCGCGGCAGCCGTGCTCGCGTCACTCGACGAACACGACCTTCCACTTCGGCGCGCTTTCGGGCGCCAGGTGCTGCCCGCCCGCCGCCGTCGTCAGCACGATGGCCGACGTGCCGGGGTGGGCCGCGGCCAGCTCGGCGAGCCGGCGATACTCCCCTCGCGCGGCGGCCTTCACGCTCCCCGCGGGCACGCCGAGCGAGATGAGGCCAATCTTCATCATCGTCGCCAGGTTCACGGGGCCGCGCGTGTAGCGGTCGTTGTAGAGGACGACTGTCGGCGCGATCTTCCTGTGGTAGAGCGCCGCCGCCACGCGCAGCCGGCGCGCGAGCTGCGGCGTGGGCCATGGCATCGGGTCGGTGGAGGCGTACGGCTCGTAGACGATGATGAGGTCGGCGGGCTGGGCCCTGGCAACCACGTCGTGCGTCGCGTCGACGACCACGGCGAAGTGGGCCGCCGCCGGCGCATCAGCCGCCGCCGCGTCCTTCACCTCGAAACCCTGTTGCTTGTAGTTGTCGCCAGCCCTGGGCAGGTGGAACGCCTGGCTCACGATCGTGGCCGTCTTCGGCCAGCCGCGCGCGTCGAACATCCGGGCGGCGAACAGGCCGTTCTCGATCGTCGTCGCCGCCAGTTCCTCCTCGAGCACGTCGTCGGGGGCCACGCCGTAGGTGACCAGCGCGATCTTCATCATGCGGGCTTCCGAGATGTAGTCGCGCGTGAAGCCGCCGGTGACGAGCAGCGTGTTCACGGCGCCGCTCTTGTACAGCTCGAAGGCCTTGAGGCAGCGCGCGGTCTGCATCGCCGTCGGCTCGTCGGTGCCAGCCGGCGCGTTGCCGAGGACGATGGCCACGCGGGCGTCGGCCGCCGCGGGCTTCTGCGCCTGGGCAGCGAGCTGCTGCGACCGGTCGGCCGTGAAGCCGCTCCCGATGGCGAGCAGAACAAGGGAAACCAGGATGAGGGCACGCGCCCCCGGTGACTTCAAGGCGAACATGCGATCCGTCCTCTCGGGGGCGAGCGGCGGTCAGTCGAGATGATACAACGGCCCCGAGTGTCAGCCCGACCGTGAGCTGAAGCGCCCAGGGCGTATAATCCCGCGATCCCGACATGAGGCTGCCAGGAGGACCAGCGTGACAGACAAGGCGAGGATCGCCGACCGCGTGGCCATCGCCGCGGCCGCCGTGCTCAGCGCCGGGTCAATTGGCCTGTTCGCCTGGGACGCGCGCCCGACGCTCGTGCCGCTTGGCTGGCCGCCGCGCGCCGCGCTGGCGTGGGACGCGGGGCTCTCGTTGCTGTTCTTCGTGCAGCACAGCACCATGGTGCGCCGGCCGTTCCGCGCGCGCCTGGCCCGCGCGCTTCCGGCCCGCTACGGCGGCCTCGTCTATGCAATCGTGTCGGGCGTCGCGCTGCTGCTGGTGGTGGTGCTCTGGCAGCGCGTGGACATCCCCGTGTATCGTCTCGAAGGAACGGTCCGCTGGGGCGTTGCCGCGCTGGCGGCGTGTGTCGTGGCTCTCCTGCTCATCAGCGGCTACGCCGTCCGCCGCACGATCGACTTCCTGGGCGTCCGGCCGGTCCGCGCGCACTGGCGCGCCGAGGCACCAACCTCCGGGCCCGTCATCGTGGAGGGACCGTACCGCTGGGTCCGCCATCCGCTCTATTCGTGCATTCTGGCGCTGCTCTGGATCCGGACCGACATGATGGCCGACGGCCTTCTGCTGTCGGTCCTGTGGAGCGGCTGGATTGTCGTCGGCACGCTGCTCGAGGAGCGGGATCTCGTGGCCGACTTCGGCGACGTGTATCGGCGCTACCAGCGCCAGGTGCCGATGCTCGTCCCCTGGCGCGGCCCCGTGCGCGACCAATGACAGACCGGCCTGGCGCTCCAGTGGACCCTGTGCCTAGTTGAGCTTCGTCGAGAACGTCGCCACAGCCACCCACCGGCCGTCACGCTTCACGAACGTGTCGATGAAGCGGTACTGGCCGCTCATGTCCTTGCCGTTCAGGGTGCTCTTCTCCGTCCAGAGGCCGTGCACGATGGCGGTGTCGCCGACGACAAATACCTTCAGGTCGCTGACCTCGGCCGAGGCGTCCCTGGCGACGATGCCCTCGGTGTACGCCTCGAATCACGGGGCGATCGGGCTCGCGTGGAACCTGCAGCGTCAGAACGGTCGTTTCGTCGTGCCGAGCCACGGCACCGCTCTTGTGGTCACAGGCCCACGACAGTATGCACGAGCCCCGGAGCGCGGCTGCAAGCCCGTGCGGCTAGTGCAGTGCGCTGACGATCCCGAAGAAGTCTGACGCCAAGCCAGCGACGTTCGCGACGACGAAGGCACTGGCCAGCGCGGCAACGATCCAGGAGTACATCGTCACCCGCTTCGAGCCACACTCGGCAACGAGGAGCACGCCGGCAAGGCCTGCGGCGACGAGCAGCAAGGTGGACAACAGGCCACCGAACGAAATGGACAGGTTCAGCCCGGTCGCGATCGACGAGCTGATGTCAGCCAGTTCCTCCGGTCGCGTGGGCGGGGCCTGCGCAACCGCCGCTTGCGTGACGATGGTGACGACCCGCCGGAAGTAGACCGCAACGAGGGCTGCGAGCACCGTCAGCAGAGAGGCCCCGACGAGCAGGCGTGCGTGCCAGCCGGCGCGGCCATGCGGGTCAGCGTCAGGCGCCTGTCCCTCTGGGGCCGGCTCGCCCCGTGCCTGGACCTGCAGGAACACGGCGCAGCCGAGGAAGATGAGGAACGCGAGGTTGCCGAGAGCCATCGTGCGCAGGATGCGCGCGCAGAGCGAGAGTACCATTCGCTCGTCCGCGCTGCCGCGGGCGGCCATCGATTGGAACGCTCCGAGCATCAAGTACGCGCCTTGAGCCACGGGCAGCGCCAGTAAGAGCGACGCCGCGGGAAGCGCTCTCAGAACGAACTGACTCGAGCCCTTCCCACGGTTCCATTGCCGTAGGAGGTACCAGCCGTTCACCGTGGCGAGCGCTGTGGCGACGGCGAGAGCGAACATGAGGACTCCTGTCCCTGTGGGTCCTGGCGAGTGCCGCGCTTCGACGGCGCCACGGCTGTCACTTCATTCCCCAGCCCGATGTCGGGTGCGGATGTTACCACCTCCAGGCGCTGTACGAGCGCGGTCCAGGACGTCGCGCACGAACTCGTATGTGTGCGCGCGGCGCTCGTAACACGTGCGAGCCGGCTTCACCGTGAGCTCCGGCTGGATCCAGGCGATCGGATTCGGCATGCCGAAGACCCGGGAGGAGCCCATGCACGGCAGGTCCAACTGCTTCAGGTGCGTCTCGTGGGTCAGCGACAGCACGGCCTTGAACAGCTCGTCGAGTTGCGCGCGGCGGGCACTACTTCAATCTGAACGTCAGGTCGATCGTCACTCTGGTCCGGATCGGCTCGCCGTTTTTCCGGCCCGGCTCGAAGCGCCAGCGCCGGGCGGCCCCCACCGCCTGCGCGTCGAGCGCGGGATCCAGCGACCGGTCCACGCAGACGGACTCCACGCGCCCGTCGGTGCCCACCACCGCAGCGAGCGACACCATGCCCTGCATCTGGCGCTGCATCGCGTCCACCGCGTAGCGCGGCTTTTCCTCGTGGAGGAGCCGGGGCAGGACGATGCCGGGAGCGGTGGCAAGCGGGACGTCCGGCGCCGGCGGCCGGTCCGGACAGAGGAACACACCGCCGGACAACTGCGTCACACTGACGTCCCGGAACTCGAAGGCGCCACGCGAGACCTCGAATCCCACGTAGCCGGCGAGCGGCTCCGAGCCCTCAACGGTGTTGAGCGCGGCGCCGTCCAACGCCGCGCTCACGCGGTCGCCTTCGCAACGCAGCTCGAAGCGATGCCATCCGGCCGGGCGCGCCTCCATCGTCGCCAGCGCCAGGGCCCCGGCGTCAGGGCCTGCCGCCGGAGTCTTCCTGCGGCGGACGCCGACGGTGCCGACTTCGGTGGCGCCGGGCACCGGGTCCTCGAGGACGACCCGGTATCCCAATGCGCCCTCGTACCCGTCCCAGCCGCGGAGGAGCACCGCGCCCGCGGAGCCCGGCTCGGCGGACCGGAAGTCGAGCCGCAGGACAAAGTCCACGTAATTGGACTTGGACTCCAGGCGTCCGCCGCTCGCCGCAATGCGCAGGAGCCCGTCGCGCAGCGTGAACCTCGGGTTCTTCACGGCGGACCAGGTTGTGAGGGGAATGTCGGGTCCCTGCGCGCTGGCGCCAGCGGCAGCAACCATCGCTGCGGCCAGCGCCATCCCGAACACGAGCGGAAGCCGCAGCGTCATGCCCCGGAAGTATACGCCTCCGCGCCCGAGGCGAAGCTCTACTGCGCCTACTTGAGCTTCGTCGAGAAGGTCGCCACGGCCTGCCAGCGCCCGTCGCGCTTGATGAACGTGTCGATGAAGCGGTACTGACCGCTCATGTCCTTGCCGTTGAGCGTGCTCGTCTCCGTCCACAACCCGTGCACGCTGGCCGCGTCGCCCGCGACGAACACTTTCAGGTCGCTGGCTTCGGCCGACGAGGTCTTCGATGCGCCGCTCTTCAGGTCCGCAAGCGCCTGCTTCTTGGGCGTGATCCGCCCGTCGGTGTTGCCGACGTACTCGGCGGCCATCAACTGGTCGATCGCGGCCGCGTCGTTGGCCGCGCTCGCCACCGCCCAGTCGCGCTCGATCTGCATCAGCGCCTGCTCATCGGCGCCGTCCGCCGTCGCGCCGGGCGCGGGCTGGTCGCTGTTGTAGATGTCCCACACCGCCTTCCACGGCCCGGTCCCCTGCCGCTCGTACAGCGTGACGAACTTGCCCTTCACCGGCACAGCCGCGCCGCCGGCCTTGGGCGTGCTCGTCCCGTCGAACGTGCCTTTCGCCACCGCGAACCCGCCGGCCACGCGCACATCGTCAATCACGTTGCGCACGTTCTCGGTCGTCTGCGCGTACGACTTCTCGAGCGTCGCGCGGATGGCCGCCGTCCCCGCCGACGCCGGCTGGTTCGGGTCCATGCGGATGCCGTCGGGCGCGTAGAATTCCGACGCCAGAGACGCCGCGTCGCCGGCGTTCGCGAACTTGTCGTAGGCGGGCCCGGTGTCCTTGACGGCCTGCACATCGGCCGGGTCGTTCACCTTGGGGGCACACGCCGCGGCAAACGCCACAGTGAGCGCGAGGAGCGCGATAGGGAGCTTCTTCATCGAATCGACCTTTCCTGTCCGCGAGGCACGCCTCAACGGGGCGCACGCGCGGCTGCGCGTGCGCGGTTGACGGTAGATAGGGAAACCCGACTCAGCATACCCCGCTGGGCGTCCAGGTGATACACTTACTTAAATAATCGATAATTTCCGCCGCCTCCCTGCGTTGCCCTTATCGATCGGCGAGTGACGGCCAGGGAATCCATCCCGGCCACCTGGAGGAGGAAGCGGTCATGACAAGTTCGAAGCGCGCGTGTCTCTCGGCGGCGGTCGTTGGCCTGTTCACCGTGGCGCTCGCAGGCACGGCGCTCGCGCAGGCTGCCGACCCGCAGATCGGAAATTGGAAGCTCAACGTCGCGAAGTCGACCTTCAGCCCGGGCCCCGCGCCGAAGGGCGGCACGACGAAGATCGAAGCGGCAGGCGCTGGAGCGAAGCTCATCGTCGACCAGACTTCGGCCGACGGCACCGCGCGCCACTGGGAATTCACGGCCAACTACGACGGCAAGGACGTTCCCATCGTCGGGAACAACCCGGACGCCGACACGGCTGCCCGCACGCGGGTGAACGCAAACACGGTAGAGACGATCTCGAAGAAGGCCGGCAAAGTCGTCACCACGCAACAGTCCACGGTGTCGGCCGACGGCAAGACGCGCACCGTGACGACGAAGGGCGTGAACGCCGCCGGGAAGCCCGTGAACAACGTCGCGGTGTACGAGCGCCAGTAAGCGGCCAGCGCAGGCCGGCCGCCGCCCGGTGCCGGGGGCCGGGGCGCTCCGTTCACTGCTTCACGGTCGTGTTCTGCGTGCTGACGGCCTGCCACCGGCCGTCGCGCTTCACGAAGAAGTCGGTGCTGCGTGACGTGGGCGGCACGGGCTTGCCCATGAACGTGCCCTTGGTGTCCACCAGCATGGTCGCGACGGCGGCGTCGCCGACGACGAACACCCGCAGGTCGCGCAGAGCGGCCGACTCCACCTTGTAGGCGCCGCTCTTGAACGCGGCCATTGACTGCGCCCGCGTCGTCACCTGGCCGTCTTCGCTCAGCGTCCATTCCTTCGCGAGGTTGGGTTCGAAGGCCGTCAGGTCGCCCTTCACCATTGCGGCCGCCCAGTCCTGCTCGAGCTTGGCGATGGCCTGCTCGTCGGCGCCGTCGGCCGTGGCGCCAGGCATGGGCCGGTTGCTGTTGGGCACGAGCGAGTCCCACTTCCACGTGCCGTCCGGCTGGCGGCTCGAGATGGCCATCCAGCTGCCGCTGTCGCTCATCGGCGCCAGCCCGGCGGCCTTGGGCGTGAGCGTGATGGTCCAGGTGCCCCGGGATACCGCCAGATCGCCGACGACGCGGACGTCATCGACCGGCGCCTGGAAGGCGGCGGTGAACATGCCGAACTGGGCGTCGTACATCTGCTTGACCGCGGACCTGCCAACGACCACCGGGAAGTGGTTGTCGGCGTAGATCGTCTTCTCAGTCATCACCGAGACCAGGGCCTCGCCGTCGCCGGCGTTCATGGCCTTGGCGAACGTCTCGACGGACTGCTTGACGGCCTGGACGGCGGCGGGATCGTTCACCTTGGGCGCGCAGGCGGATGCGAAGGCGAGCGCGAGCACGAGCGACAACGCGAGCGGCGTCTTCATGGAATCACCCTTTCATAGGGGCGGCGGGACCGGGACGGGCGCGGCGTCACGACACGCTTCGACACGGGCTGCCGGCTTGAGTTGGAATCTCGCCCAGTATACGCCTCCCCGGGCCCCGCCGACGGTTGCGTCCTCGTCCGGAGCGCCCGCCACTGAACAGACCCGACCCCTGGGCGTATACTGCGCGGCAAGGGAGGCAGCTACATGGTCATCAAGCGGATTGAGCCGATCTCGGTGGGCAAGCTCGCAGGTATCCTCTACGCCGCGATCGGCCTCGTCATCGGCGTCCTCGTGGCGTTCGTCGGCCTGATTGGAGGGATGGCCGGCACCAAAGAGTTCGGCGCCCTCGCCGGCGGCCTGGTCGGCATCGGCGCCATCATTGCCCTGCCGATCTTCTACGGCCTCCTCGGTTTCGTCGTGTTCATGATCGGGGCGTGGCTCTACAACGTCGCGGCCGGTTTCGTGGGCGGCATCCGTATCGACGTGGAGTAGGCCGGGGCGCTCGCGCCGCCACGCCGCCACGCCGGCGCGCTCACGCGAGAGGCGAACGTCTCAGGCGGATGACAGGCGATTCGCGAACAGGTGACGGCCAGCCTGCGCGCGGACGCGCGGCCAGGCGATTTCAGGCCGGAATCGTTGGGTGTTCACTGGCACCACCCTTGCGTACTTCTAGGCGTCGCCCAACGAGGAGTCCGCCATGTTCACCCATCTCCGACTCGGTGCCGTCGCCGCCATCTTCCTCATCGCCTTCGCCGCCACCGCTCCGACGAGCGCCCAAGAGCGGAGGAGATCGGGTTCCTCAGTAAGCTCGGGCGCGAAAGCGGCCCCACGCGCCGCGCAGGGCGAGGGGCAGTCGTCTCCTCGCACCGCGCAAGGCGAGGGGCAGGCGGCCGCCGCGCGACCGCGCCCGGCGCAGGCACCCGCCTCGGGGGCCAAGGCCGTGCCGCGTCCGGCGCAGCCGCGCACGGTGATTCGCACCTCCCCCCGCGCCGTGTACGGCGTCCGGGGCTACCGCCCCTGGTACGGCTACGGCAGTTCGTATTGGGGATTCTCCCCCTCCTTCTATTACGGCCTCGGCGGCTATTACGGGCCGTACTTCAACAGCGGTTGGGGCTACTCGCCGTTCTGGGGTCCGTCGCCGTTCTGGGGCCCATCGCCCCACTTCTACTCCTACACCAGCGGCCCAGGCAGCGCCCGCCTCAAGGTCGAGGTCAAGCCCAAGACCGCCGAGGTTTACGTGGACGGCTTCCTCGCCGGCACCGTCGACGAGTTCGACGGCATGTTCCAGAGCCTGCCAGTCGAGCCGGGGGGCCACGAGATCGTGGTGTACCACGAGGGCTACAGGCCCATCCGGCAGCAGCTCTACATGAACCCGAGTTCGACGCAGCGGATCAAGGGCGAGATGGAGCCGCTGCCGCAGGGCGAAATGAACGAACTGCGGCCGCAGCCCGCGCAGGCGCCGCCGGAACAGGAGGCTCAGCCGGTGCAGGGCCTGCCCGAAGAGCCCTACTGGATTCTCGACCCGCAGAGCCCGGCGCCCGCCCGCAAACTCCGCGATGCGGGCCCGCCGCCGCCGGCTGACGCCAGCTTCGGCCAGGTGGCGATTCGCGTCCAGCCGGCCGATGCCACCGTCACGATCGACGGCGAAGCGTGGAGCAGCCCGGCAGGCGCCGAGCGTCTGCTCGTGCACCTCACCGCGGGCACTCACCGCATCGAAATCCGCAAGGAAGGCTTCGATCCCTTCGTCACCGCCATCGACATCAAGCGCGGCGAAACCGCGGTCCTCAACGTGAGCCTCGCGAAGGACTGACATGACGACGACTCGCCGCCGCATGCCGCTTCCGGCCGCCGCGCTCGCGGCGGCCTGCCTCGTTCTCGCGTCGCCGCGGGGAGCGCTCGCGGCCGCCGCTCCGCAGGAGCCCGCGCAACCGCCAGCGCCGCGCCAGGGCAACGTCGTGGTCGAACGCGTGCAGACCGGGCCCGCGTTCGGCGTCGAATTCAAGTACACGGACATGGACCGCGGCGACGCATTCCTGGTCGGCGGCAACCTGGGCATGCTCTTCGACGACACGTTGTTTGTCGGCGGAGCGGGATACTGGCGCGTCGACGACAGCGGACGCGGCACGAACGGCTACGGAGGGCTGCTGCTGGAGTGGCACGTCCTGCGCTCGCCCGTGGTCTCGCTGAGCGCGAGGGGCCTGATTGGCGGCGGCATCGCCAGCATCGGCGGGAGCGACGACGTCTACATCGCCAGGCAGGCTGGCGGCCGTCAGGGCGGCCGCCACATGATCTACCCGCCCCCGCCCGGCTACTACGTCCTCGACCAGGGGTATTTCGTCTTCGAGCCGCAGGTGAACGTCATGGTCCGGTTCGCTCGCGGAATGGCGCTGGTCGGCGGCGCCGGCTACCGCGTCATCGGCGGGGCGAACGGGTGGGAGAACCAGATCCGGGGCGTCACCGGCACGCTCGCGATCCGGTTCGGCGGCCGCAACTAGCGGCGGCGGCGGGGACCCGATCGCGCCGCTCCGTCGCGCTCCTCTTCTGGTGCGCCCGCGACGTGCGTTATCATGACGCTGGCGTGACATTACAGACCAAGGGCGCGGCGTGACCGTACCTCGGCCCTCATACGATCCCGGCGCCCTCCCGCCGGGCACCCGCGTCGGCCGCTACTCCATCCTCGAGAAACTCGGCGAGGGCGGCGAAGCGATCGTCTATCGCGCGCGTGACCTCACGCTCGATCGCGACGTGGCGCTCAAAACGCCCCGCGTCGAGTTCGCGTCGCCGCTGGAGAGCGCCCACCTCCTCAAGGAAGCTCGCGCGGCCTCGCGGCTCTCGCATCCGTCGATCGTGCCGGTCTACGAGGTGTTCGAGGAGCACGGCAGGCCGTGGTTCGCGATGGGCCTGGTCGAGGGCGCCACGCTGCGCGAGGTGCTGGCCCAGCGCGGCGAACTGCCGGCCGAAGACGCCGCGCGCTACGGGGAGATGCTGGCCGATGCGCTCCACGCCGCGCACACGAAGCAGGTGCTGCATCGCGACGTGACGCCCTCGAACATCGTGATTACCCCCGACGGGCGCCTCTTCCTCACCGACTTCGGACTGGCCGTCGTGCCGGCGGAGCCGGAGGCGGTCACCATTCCCATGGCCGGCAAGCATGCCGCGGGCACGCTGGGCTACATGTCGCCCGAGCAGATGATGGGCCGCCCCTCGGGGCCGCAGGCCGACGTCTTCTCCGCGGGCGTCGTGCTCTACGAGATGGCCGCCGGCCGGCGCCCGTTCGGCGGACAGACGCTCGGCGAGGTGCTCGACGCCACGCTCAACAGCCCGTTGCCGCCGATATCTGGCACCGCCGGCATCCCCGCCGACCTCGAACACGTGATCCGGAAAGCCCTCGCCAGGCGCCTCGACGAGCGATACTCGTCGGCCGGGGACATGCTCATCGACCTGCGCGCGCTTCGCCGCCGCCTCGAGTCGGGAAGCTCGCATCCGGTGATCGAGCCGCCCCGTCGCCGCTGGCCGCGGAAGACAGCGGTGGCGGCCGGCGCCGCTGTCGCGGCCGTCGTGGCCGTGGCCGCGCTCGCCGCGTGGGCGTGGCGCCTGTCGCAGCCGGCTTCCCTGCCGCAAGCCGTCCCCTCACAGGTGACCACCGGGTCGGGCTGGGAAGCTGGGGCGAGGATCTCACCCGTCGGCTCGGACATCGTCTTCGTGGCCGAAGGCCAGGACGGCAACATCGACATCTGGCTCGTAGACACCCGGGGCGGCAGCCCGATCCGCCTCACCGACGATCCCGCGCCCGACCGCAGCCCTGCCTGGTTCCCCGACGGCAGCGCGATCGCGTTCGTGTCGGAACGCGGCGGCGCGCCGGGCGTGTGGAAGGTGCCGAGGCTGGGCGGCCAGACGGCCACAGCGGTCGTCGCGGGGGCCGAGAGTCCGGCCATTTCGCCCGACGGCACGCGCATCGCGTTCACCAGGTTCGACGCGGCCGGCAGCAGGCGCATCGTCGTGGCGCCGCTCTCCGACACGGGCCGCGCGAACGTCCTCACCACCGACGCGGACGGTCTCTGGAACCACGAGTCGCCCGCCTGGTCGCCCGACGGCCAGACCATCTGCTACGCCGCGCACGCCGATCTCTGGATCGTGCCGGCGGCCGGCGGCCCGGCAGAGCGGTTGACGACGGATGGCGAGGCCGACTTCGAGCCGGCGTGGTCGTCAGATGGCAGGTGGGTGTACTTCACGTCGATGCGAGGTCAAACGACGGCCATCTGGCGGGTGTCGGCCGGAGGAGGCACTCCCGAGCGGGTCACCATGGGCAGCGGGCCCGAACGCCAGCCCAGCCTCTCACAGGACGGGATGCGGCTGACGTACTCGACGTTCAACCTCAACAGCAACCTCGTGGTCCGCGCGGAGCAGACGGGGAAGGAGCACGAGTTCGGCGGGGAGCGCCGCGAGCTCTACCCGGCCTTCGCGCCCGACGGGTCCGCGGTGGTGTACGTGTCGGATCAGCTGAAGTCGCCGCCCGACCTCTGGATCCAGCCGCTCGCGCCGGACGGCTCGCCGGGCGGGCCGGCAAGGCGGCTGACGGATCATCCTGGAACGGCGGCGTATCCGAGCTATTCGCCCGACGGCCGTTGGATCGCGTATCACCGCGCGTTGGACGACCAGCGCGACGTCTGGATCGTGCCCGCCGCCGGGGGTGCGCCGCTCCGCTTCACCGACGACCCGGCGGTCGACATTCACCCCGCGTGGTCGCCGGACGGGAAGCACATCGCCTTCGTGTCCGAGCGCGGAGGCGGCAGCCGCATCTGGATCGCGCCGGTGGCGGAGGGAAGACCCGCGGGCCAGGCCCGGCGGCTGACGGCGGGCGGGCTGTCGGAGGATCAGCCGTCGTGGTCGCCCGATTCGTCAATGGTCGCCTACCTGGTAACCGATGTCGCCGGCATAGGCGACGTGTGGGTGGCGGACGCGCGGGCGGCAGGGCCGGGGCGCCAGGTGACCCGCGGTGCCGACGCGGACGTCGTGGTATGGACCGGGACACCAGGGCGCCTCCTGGTCAGCGGCAGGTGGGGATCGAACCGGCTGCGCCTGATGCGCGTCGACGCGGCCACCGGGGCGGCGGTGCCCGTGGAACCGTCCAACCCGTTCGGCGCCGAAGCCGACTCGGGCGATTTCGCGATGTCGAGGGACGGCCGCCTGCTGGCCATCGTCCGGCAGATCGCGAAGGGCGACATCTGGGTGCTCGAAGCGGCACGCGGACGGTATTGAAGCGGCACGGTTGCCCGTGCCGATGCGAAGCACGACCCGCCAGAGGGGTCTTAACCGAGGAGCGCATCATGGCGAAGAAGACTGCGAAGAAGCCGCCGACGGGTCCGACCCGCGGGAAAGCGAAGGTGGCATGCCTGGCCCCGCCCGACAAGAAGGCGTCGAAGAAGCGGTAGAGTCGACGCGCGCCGCGCCGGCGGAGCCCTGGGCGCTCGAAACGCTCTTCCTCGTCGTGACCAGCGCGTGCAACCTCCGTTGCGCGTACTGCTACAACAGCCGCGCCTCGCCCGCGCGGATGAGCTGGCCGACGGTGGAGGCAGCGGTGGCGCGCCTCTGGGCCTCGCCGGCGCGCGACGTTCGCCTGCTCATCACCGGCGGTGAGCCGCTGGTGGACTTCGCGTTCGTGCGGCGCGTGGTGGAGTACGTACGGGCGACGACGCCGCGCGGGCGGCGGGTGGACCTCCACCTGCTGACCAACGGCACGCGCCTGGGCGAGGACGCGATCGCCTTTCTCGCCGGGCACCGCGTGTCGGTGCAGATCAGCATCGACGGCGCCGAGGCGGCCCAGCGGCTCCGGGGCGCCGCGACGTTCCGCCAGATCGATGCCCTCGTCTCGCACCTGCGGCGGCGCCACCGCACGTGGTTCCGCAACCGCGTGAACGCCGCCGTCACGTTGGTGCCAGGCACCATTCCGCACCTGGCCGCGTCGGTCGACTACCTGCTCGATCGCGGCTTCACCGACATCACCCTCTCGCCGGCGACGGGCGACATTCCGGGCTGGCACGACGGCCTGCTGCCCCTGCTCGACGCGCAGTTCCGCCTCGTGTACCGTTCGTCGCTCAGGCGCTACCGGCGAACGGGTCTCGTGCCGCTGTCGCTGTTCCGCAAGGGGACGCCCTCGCCTTACCCGCCGTGGAGCGCGCGGTGCGGCGTCGAGAGCGGCCGATCGGCGGTGGTGGACGTTGATGGGCAGGTTTACGGATGCCCTCCCGTGGTGGGGTCGGCCCTGGATCGGCCGGCGGGGCTGCTGCGCGCGGCGTCCGACGCGATGAGGGTTGGAGACGTCACCGATCCAGGCCTCGGCGGCCGGCTGCCGGCTTACCGGGACGCCCTCGCGGCCACCGGCCTCTTCGGCCCGCGGGAGGGCGGCTCTTCTTCGTACGGCGCGTGCCGCGACTGCGCGTACCTGGGGTATTGCGGCGTGTGCCCGCTGTCGATCGCGCTGGCACCGGGCGCAGCGGACCCGGAGCGCGTGCCGGACTTCATCTGCGCCTTCACCAGGGTGTCGATGAAGTACCGGCACCGCTTCCCGCGGCAGCCGGGCGACTGACTGCGGCCGCGCGCGTCGCTGGCCTGAAACACGAATGGGGCACGGTCTCTTCCCGGTGCGGGAAGGGACCGTGCCCCCGTCGTCTCTGCCGGCCCGCGGCGGATCTCTACGCTACCGCGTCATCGCCGTGAACGTCGCGCTGCAGGTGCGCGCGCCCTTCAGGTCCAGCCACAGCGACGGCGATGCCCCGGAGCAGTGGCCCGTCCACCCGCCAAACGTGTACCCCGCGCTGGCCGTCGCGGCCAGCCCGAGCGTCATCTGCGCCGGCATCGTCACCGAGCACGCCGTGCCGCCCGCGCCGCAGTTGATCCCGGCGCCCTGAATCCTGCCGCCTGTCGGCGGCGTCACCGTGAGCGTATACGGCGGGCCGTCAGGCGGCACCACCGACCCCCCGCCGACCTTCCGGACGCGGCTGTTGCCGTTGTCCGCGATGTAGAGATTGCCGGCCGGGTCCAGGGCCAGGCCGTAGGGGTAACGCAGCGCCGCGTCAATCGCGGGGCCGCTATCCCCGGAGAAGCCCGCCGTGCCCGCTCCGGCCATCGTGGTGATCACGCCCGTCGCGGCCGCCACCATGCGCACCCGCTGGTTGTTGAAGTCGGCCACGAACAGGTTGCCCGCGCCATCCAGCGTCAGGCCGAGCGGGTAGTTCAGCGCCGCCGCCGTGGCCGGGCCGCCGTCCCCGCTGAAGCCCGCGGTGCCGGTGCCGGCGACGGTCGTGATGATCCCCGTGGCCGCGTCGACCCGGCGCACGCGGTTGTTGTAGAGGTCCGCCACGAAGAGGTTGCCGATCCCGTCCAATAAGACGCCGTAAGGGCTACTCATCTGGGCGGCCGTCGCCAGCCCGCCGTCGCCGCTGAAGCCCGCGGTGCCGATGCCGGCCACGGTGGTGATGATCCCGGTGACCGCGTCGACCCGGCGAACGCGCGCGTCGTCGAGCAACCCGATGAACACGTTGCCGGCGGCGTCGGCGGCCAGGGCGTAGGGGCTGGCCAGTTGCGCGGCTGTCGCCGGCCCGCCGTCGCCCGTCGAGCCTGACGTGCCCGTGCCGGCGAGCGTCGTGATGATCCCCGTCCCCGCCGCGACCATCCGGACGCGGGCGTTCTGGAAATCCGCGATGTAGAGATTCCCGGCGCCATCGATAGCAAGGCCGGCCGGGGAGTTCAAGAGGGCCGACAAAGCCGGCCCGCCGTCGCCGCTGAACCCCGCGGCGCCGGTGCCGGCCACGGTCGTGATGATGCCCGACGCGGCGTCAACTCTTCGGACCCGCTGATTGCTCGGATCCGACACGAAGATGTTGCCGGCGCTGTCCGAGGCGACATAGACCACGTTGCTCAGGGTGGCCTCGGTCGCGAGCCCCCCGTCCCCGCCGAATCCATACGCGCCGCTGCCCGCGAAGGTCGTGATGATGCCGCCCTCCAGCGTGCCACCGCCGCCGCCACCGGTGGCGGTGAACGTCGCCCCGCACGTGCGCGGGCCGTTCAGCGACAGCCACTTCGCCGCGGTCGTCCCCGTGCAATCACCTGTCCACGCCGTAAACGTGTAGCCCGCACTCGCCGTCGCCGACAACCCCAGCGTCATCGCCGCCGGCATCGTCACTGAACACGCCGTGCCGCCGGCGCCGCAGTTGATGCCGGCGCCCTGCACCTTCCCGCCCGTCGGCGGCGTCACCGTCAACCTGTACGGCGGCCCGGTGGCCCCGCCGCCCGACGCCGTGAACGTCGCCGTGCACGTCGTCGCCGCGTCGACCTGCACGGTCGTTCCGGCGGCCGTCCCGCTGCACGCGCCGCCCCAGCCCGCGAACGTGTAGCCCGCGGCGGCCGCCGCCGTCAGCGTCGCCGATGTCGCGCTGCCGAAGGTCACCGCGCACGTGCTGCCCCCGGTGCCGCACGTCAGCCCGTGGCCCGTCACCGTCCCGCCCGTCGGCACCGGCGCAATCGTCAGCGAGTACTCCTGCGCCACCGCGGTGAACACCGCGCTGCACGCGCGCGGCCCGGCCAGCGACAGCCACTGGCTCGTCGTCGTGCCCGTGCAGTCACCCGTCCAGTTGGTGAACGTGTACCCGGCGCTCGCCGTCGCCGACAACCCCAGTGTCATCGACGCCGGCATCGTCACCGTGCACGCCGCGCCGCCCGCGCCGCAGTTGATCCCCGCGCCCTGGATCTTCCCGCCGGCCGCCGGCGTCACCGTCAAGGTATACGGCGGCCCGTTCACGGCGCCTGCGGTCACGTCGATCGTGACCTGCGCATCCACGATCGCGTAGTTGAATGAGTCCTCCGGAATGACGCGCACCGCCAGCACCTGCCCGGCTCCGGCACTCATCACCGTACCGGCCGGCGGGGTGTAGACGAAGTTCGCGTCGACCGTCGTCGTCGCGTTCAGCTGCGTTGCGGAGAGCGCCGTGCCCGCCGGGATGGGCGCGGGCGCCGGCCACGTCACCACCGGGACATACCGCGCCACGTCGATCGTCACCGTCTTCGTCGCCGGCGCGTAGGTCGCGAGATCATCCGGCGTGAAGGTGACCGACAAGACCTGCCCGGCGCCATACTGCAGGACCGTCCCCGCCGGCGGGTTGTAGACGAAGGTGCCCGCCACGTCCGCCGTCGCGTTCAACTGCGTCGCCGACAGCGCCGTGCCGTACACGATGCCCGTCGGATTCGCCCAGGTGATGACCGGTAGCGCCTGGAACGTGACCTTCCGAATGCGGTAGTTGCCGTGGTCCGCAATGAACAGGTTGCCTGCGCCGTCCACCGCCACATCCAGCGGATTGCTAATCGTTGCGCTGGTGGCCGCGATCCCGTCGCCGTTGTACGATCCGATGCCGGTTCCGGCCACGGTCGTAATCACGCCGGTCGCCGCGGTGACGAGCCTGATCCGGTGATGAGAGGTGTCGGCGATGGTCACGTTGCCCTCGGCGTCCGCCGCGACGCCGTTCGGGTAAAGCAGGGAGGCCGCCGTGGCGGGCCCGCCGTCGCCGACGAAGATCTGGTCGCCCGTGCCGGCCAGCGTTGAGATCACACCGGTGGAAGCCGTCACCTTCCGGATGCGACTGTTCGCGTAGTCTGCGATGTACAGGTTGCCGCCGCCGTCGACCGAGACATCGATGGACCCGGCGAGCGACGCCGCCGTCGCCAGCCCGCCATCACCGCTGAAGCCATACGTACCCGTTCCCGCCACGGTGGTGATGATGCCGGTCGCCGCCGCCACGCAACGAATCCGGTTGTCGGCATAGTCGGCGACGTACAAGTCTCCGTCCGCATTCAGGGCCAAGCCAAATGGACCACGGAGGCGCGCCTCGGTGGCCGGCCCGCCGTCGCCGCTGAATTCCGCGGTGCCCGTGCCGGCCACGGTGGAGATGATGCCCGTCGCGCCGCTCACCTTCCGGATGCGCGCGCCGTAATACTCCGAGATATAGAGGTTGCCGGCGCCATCGACGGCCACGCCGACCGGCAGGTTTAGCTCCGCCGCTGTCGCCGGACCGCCGTCGCCGGTGGACCCGTAGCCTCCGGTTCCCGCAACGGTGGTGATGATGCCGGTAGCGGCATCCACCCGCCGGACCTTGTAGCCGACCCCGTCGGCAATGAAAACGTTTCCCGCGCTGTCGACGGCGATGCTGTAGGGCGAGGCCAACCCGGCGGCAGTCGCCGGTCCGCCATCACCGTAGGACGAGTTGACGCCCGTTCCAGCCACAGTCGTGATGATGCCGGACTGCGCGCCGGCGATGCCCGGCAGCGCGCCGATCAGGAGCAGCGCCAGTAACGTGATGGTCCAGACGACGGGCATGGGCCGTCGCGTCGCGACGGCAGGATGGCTCGAGCAGAACATCAGCAACCTCCACGTATGAAGACGCGCACAACGGGGGCGGGACAAACCGGTTCTTGCTGGAGACGGTAGAAGAGGCGGGGGCTGACGACGGGATGGCTGGCGCGGATTCTCTGCCGCCGGCAGCGCGAAGTCAAGCGCCGTTTCGTGCTGATTCATGCAGGTTCGTGCAGGCGCGGGCAGGCCCGTGGCAGAATGCGCGGCATGAAGCGATGCACGCTCGTCTATCTGATCCTCGCCGCGGCCGCGGTGTCGGGCGCACGGGCGCAGGCGCGGCAGGCGGAGCCACCCGCCACGTCCCCTCCGTCGATGCGCGTCCTCCGCACGGACGACTTCACCATCGACGGCAGGGGCGCCTCGCCAGCCTGGTCGAAGGCGGAGTGGCAGATGCTCGCCCCGCGCGCGGCCGGGAAGGATCCCCACGCCACGCGCGTCAAGATGCTCTACTCGCCCACCGGCCTGTACGTGCTGATGGACGGCGAGGACAGCGCGCTGACAGCGACGATGAGGGAGGACTTCCTCGACTTGTGGACCGAGGACGTCTTCGAATTCTTCCTGTGGCCGGACGAGACGAACCCCGTCTACTTCGAGTACGAGATCTCGCCGCTCGGGTTCGAGCTGCCGATCCTCGTGCCGAACTTCGGCGGCCAGTTCTACGGCTGGCGCCCATGGCACTACGAGGGCCCGCGGAGGATTCAGAAAGCGGTGACGGTCCGAGGCGGCCCCGCAGAGACCGGCGCGCGAATCACCGGCTGGACGGCGGAAGTGTTCCTGCCGTACGACCTGCTGAAGCCGCTGCGGAACGTGCCGCCGCAGCCCGGTACGAAGTGGCGCGCCAACGTCTATCGCATGGACTACGACGGCGGCCGCACTGCGATCTGGACCTGGGCCCCGGTCCGCGGCACCTTCCACCAGCCTGAGAAATTCGGCACGCTGGTGTTCGAGTAGCCAGCCTCCCTATAGCTCTTTGATGCGGATGTTGCGGAACTCGACGTGCGCGCCGTGGCCCAGGAACCCGATGTGGCCCTTCGCGTTCGCGATCCCGCGCGACCCCTCGGGCTTCGTCAGGTCGCGGTGCGCTTTCAGCACGGCCGGGTCCGTCACCTCGTCGAGGTCCGCGTCGACAATCACCGTGCCGTTGAGCGTGATGGTGATCCGCCGGCCGTTGGCGACGATTTCCTGCGTGTTCCATTCCCCGACGGGCTTCTGGAAGCCCCGCTTCGCGGGCGCCACCTTGTAGATCGAGCCGTGGTACTGGCCCGGCTCGAGCTTCGTGTACATCGACCCGCCATCGTCGAGCACCTGGATCTCCATGCCCACGTAAGCCGCGTCGCCGACGAGCGGCGCCCGGATGCCGATGCCGTTGTTGGCGTTCTCGGTGAGCCGGAACTCGAAGCGGAGGACGAAGTTCGCGTATTCCTTCCCGGTGTAAAGGTTTCCGCCGTCCTCCTTCGTCGAGTAGATCACACCGTTCTCGATCTGGTAGCCCTTGCCCGTCTTGTTCTCGGCGCCGTCGGCGCGCTGCCCGTAAACCCACCCGGTGAAGTCCTTGCCGTTGAACAGTTGCGTGAAGCCCGGCTCGGCCTGCCGCGGCGCGGGCGCCGCCTGAAGCCAGGCCATCAAGAGCGCGGCGACGAGGAAGAGGACGAGTGCGGCGAATCGGCTTGATGTCGTCATGATCGGCTCCTTGCTGGGCCATGATACCGCGACTGGCCCGGCACTGGCCCGCTCCGTCCGAGGCACGCGGCGGCCGCCATCTGGCGTCGCGCCGACGTCGCGGGGTCAGTGCCGGCCGGGAAACGGGTCGGCCAGGCGAAGGCGGGGGATGTCGGCGAAGTCGCGCGGGTTCAGTGTCCAGAGCGCCGCGTCGTGCAGGATGGCGGTGGCGGCGATGGCGAGGTCGATCTCACGGCCGCGCGGCCGGCGGACCGCGCGATACAGGTCCGCGGCGAGGGCGGCTTCGGCGTGGCCGAACGGCGCGGCGTGGGCCGAGGGGAACAGCGACCCTCCGGCGCCGCCTTCTCAGCAAATATTCACCCGGGGCTCACGACTTCTCCTGGGCCGCAGGCGTACGTTCGTACTGCACGCGCCGCGGAGGTGGCGTGGTTGATACACATTCTCGGCCCCCGTGGGCGATTCGCGTGGGCGATTCGCGTTGACGCTCTGGCGGCCGGCGTTCATCATGGGCCGGCAGGAAGCACGCCATGAATCCCAACGACGTGATCAGTCTCTACGGCGCGGCGGCACCGGCACCAGCGCCGAAACGGAAGAGCGCCGGCCGGGCCTGGCTGCTCTCTATGATCCTCCCAGGCCTCGGGCACCTGTATTGCGGCCTCAAGCTGCGGGGCGGCCTGGTGATGGGCTTCTCGGTCGCCGGGATGTTCGCCCTGGTGAGCTCGATCGCCGCATCGGCCGCCGGGGACCCGTCAATGGGATGGCTGGCGAGCCTTGGGATCGCCTACCTTCCGATGCTCTATGTGTTCGGGTTCCTCGACGCCTACTTCACCGCGCGCGAGATGAACCGGGGCATCGACCCGACGCTCGTGGACAGTCCAAGGGTGGCGTGCGCGCTCAACCTCATGTGGAGTGGCTTTGGGTACTTCTATCTCGGCGAGCGCGTAAAAGGCATCGCGGTGTTCGTCGCGATGACCGTTGTAGGATTCGCGCCCCTGGTGCTGCTCGGTGGCAGTCCCGCGATCGCCAGCGTAATCACGTTCGCCGCCCTCGTCGTGTGGGTAGCCCTGGCCGCCGACGCCTATCGCATCGGGCGCCGGTCCTTCAATGCCCAAATCGAGGGTTTGGACCTCGTCGCCGACGCGAATCCGTCGCACCTTCCGGCCGCGGTGCCGCTGGCCGTTGGCGGCGCCATCGCCGCGCTGTTCGCCCTGATACTCCTGGCAGGAATGGTGGCGACCGCGCTGGGCGTCGCGCAGGCGTAGTACCGCTCC